>Ga0068872_10000586_pt1 | contig 30931 bp, 26 predicted proteins | sample NOAtaG_7_FD_66441 | JGI IMG/M metagenome (GOLD analysis project Ga0068872, IMG submission 66441) | Freshwater lake microbial communities from Lake Erie, under a cyanobacterial bloom - NOAA_Erie_Diel1S_2200h metaG | ecosystem: Environmental > Aquatic > Freshwater > Lake | place: USA: Ohio, Lake...
CAATCTCGCCATATAGCACGCAATCCTGATCTAAATCCACTTTACCTGCAAATGCTGAAATAAGAATAACGCCAATAGCAAATAACCAGGTAAATGTAACGCCTATTGCCGCATCACTTTGGAGTCGTGCTTTGCGATGAAAAAATTCAATGAAAAAAGTGGTTATCAGTCCGATGACTACCGATCCGATCAGCATGGCTGTAGAATTCCTGGATCCGGTAATCAGAAACGCTACAACAATACCGGGTAATACCGCATGTGAAATGGCGTCGCCTACCATGGCCATTCGTCGCAAGACCAAAAAGCAACCCAATAAGCTGCAGCTTATAGAAACCAAAGAGGCGGTTAAAATAATCTGAAGATCGTTACTCATGGTCGGTTCGGGATTTCGGCTGCATGTGGATCTTTGCTAGGATAATTCAGTTGACGCTCCAATTCTTGCTCCAGTTCTGGCGTAATCAGATGTTCCATAGTTTCGGCATCATCGTGAACGTGATCTGGTGCAATGTTCATTTTGGTGGTCAGGTATAATTCCCACAGCCGATGGATACGAACGGTACGTTGACTTTTCTTGATACCCTCGGTTGTCAATCTCCAGTTGTCACGATCACGTTCGACAAACCCCTGGTCAACCAAACGCTTCAGCATTCGATGAAGAATATTTCTTTCCATTGAACGTCGTTCCATAATTTCATCTGCTGTCCAGGTGCGCTCAAAAACTTTTGAAGGCTCACCCAATTGATACAAGGCTTTGAGGACGTTTTCCTCATTTATGGTTATGCGATTTCTTCTTTGTTTCAACAATCGAGCTACGATACCTCTCCTTGGTGCACTAAAAAAAGAAACCAGGGCAATGGTTGAGACCACCACGACTATCCAAGGGCCGGTGGGCATTGCCGGTGCAACCCACGAAATGTAGGCGCCTGCCAATCCGCTAAAAGCTCCAAAAAAGCTGGCCAGAACAATCATCTTTTTGATACTATCGGTCCAAAATCGTGCGGCTGCGGCAGGTGTGATGAGCATGGCCGCCATTAAGATTACTCCCACGGCTTGAATTCCAGCCACAACGGCCAGGACAATCAAGCCGGTCAAAACAATTTTCAATTTCTTAACGGGCAAACCAATGGCAGTGGCATAGTCTTTATCAAAAGACAATAAGGCAAATTCTTTGAACAGCAGAATGACTGCTACCAGTAAAGTTGCAGCTACGATACTAAAGACGAAAAGATCCTGGCCAACAAGCGCTGCGGCTTTCCCGAAAATAAATTGGTCCAGACCTGATTGTGCTGCATTACCTGTTTTTTGAATGGCGGTGAGCATCAAAATTCCGACTCCAAAAAATACAGAGAGCACCAACCCAATCGCTGTGTCTTCTTTGATCCGTGTACGGCTAGTAATTTGTTCAATGCACCACAAGGAAAGCCAGCCTGTGGCAAAGGCTCCGGTAATCAGAAATACCGGGTTCTTGGTTCCTGAAACTAAAAATCCGAGACAGATGCCCGGTAACACCGCGTGGGCAATGGCGTCACCGAGCAGAGATTTTTTGTCTAAAAAGGTAAAGGTTCCGACCATTGCGGAACTTGCCGTAAGTAACATGGAGCCAAAGGCAACGTACCTGACATTAGGGTCTGAGAAGGAAAAGAATTCGAAAATCAGATCCATGGTTTTTAATTTTCCCTGTTTGGAAAGTGTTCTTTTCTCAACAATTCACCCACATCCGTCAACAAGGTGAGCTTTCCACCATACGTCTCTCTAAGATTTTCTGAGGTGAATGCGGTTTCAACAGGGCCGTAAGCAACCAGTCGTGTGTTTAGTAAAATCACCCAATCAAAATATTGAGAAACGGTCTGCAGATCGTGGTGAACAACCATTACCGTACCTCCTGAGGAGGTCATAGATTGCAACAGTTGAATGATGGCCTTTTCGGTGGCTGCATCTACTCCGGCAAATGGTTCGTCCATAAAATACAATTTGGCTTGTTGTGCCAAGGCGCGAGCTAAAAAGGTGCGTTGCTGTTGTCCGCCTGAAAGTTGCGAAATTTGCCGGTTGGCAAAAGTCTCCATGCCCACCTTGGTCAGGCAGTCCAAGGCTGCTTCGCGGTCCGCTTTACGCAAACCTTTAAACAATCCCAATCGACCATAGCGTCCCATCATGACTACATCCAGAACTGAGGCGGGAAAATCCCAGTCCACAGATTCGCGTTGGGGAACATAGCTCACCAACTTTCTAACCTGATTGATGGGTTGGTCAAAAATTTTAACGTAACCACTACTCCAGGGCAGCAATCCCATGGCTGATTTAATGAGCGTGGATTTCCCAGCTCCGTTTGGACCGATGATGCCAACTAATTTTCCTTGTGGAATGAGCAGATCAATGTTCCAAAGAACAGGCTTCTTATCGAACGAAACGGTAAGGTCATGGATCTCGAGGGCGGGAGTTGAGCTCGTGATGGGATTGTTCATTTATTTTAGGGCTTGAGTGATTGTTTTAACATTGGCCCGCACCATCCCGATGTAGGTACCTTCCGGAGTATTCCACGGCCCCATCGCATCTGAATAAAGGGCACCGCCGATCCGGACATTCCAATTTCGTTGGCGACAACCGTCAACTACGGCGTTTATGGACTTCTCAGATACAGAGGTTTCGATGAATATGGCTTTGATCTTTCGTTGGGTTATAAATGTGACTAGTTCCGTAACATCCCGGAGTCCAAATTCTGAGAGTGTAGAAATGCCCTGAAGTCCTCTCACCTCAATTTTGTAGGCATCCCCAAAATATCCAAATGCATCATGCGCAGTGATCAGGACGCGTTGAGCATCGGGTAGACTTTGAATGTTTTCAGAGACTTCGCGGTGAAGGGAGTCAAGTTGCAGGAGATGATGTGCGGATTGATGGCGAAAAGTTGAATCAAAAATTGGATAGCGTGTAGATAATTCGGTTTGAATAGTAGTGACGGCGTGCTTCCATAAAGAGACATCAAACCACACGTGTGGGTCGTGAGCCCCGGCAAATCCTGGTGCTGTTCTCAAAAGGGAATCTGGAATATCCTTGGTAACTGCTATGACGGGTTTTATGCGCCCTAGCTTTTCGAGCACTTCTCCCATTTTTCCTTCAAGGTGAAGTCCATTGTAAAAAATAATATCTGCACCTGTCAGTCTTTCCAAATCACCTTGTGAGGCTTTGTAGAGATGGGGATCAACTCCAGGGCCGATGAGTGCCACTACTTCTGCATGATTACCGGCAACATTTTCCGCAGCATCTTTGATCATACCGGTAGTAGTTACGATCCGAATTTTCCCACTTTGCTCTTCCTTTTTTTTGGGAGCACAAGCTGCGAGCATGAGAATCAGAAAATAAGATATGGTCTTAAGCATGTTCTGTAATAAAAAGGTTTTCACTCACTTCACGGGAAATTACCACTCGGCCTTTTTTGTGGACATCGATCTCCATCGATCCGTCAAAAGTCCTTCGCTCAATGATTTTAATCCTGACCCCAATAAAAATTCCAATCCTGCTAAGGTATTGCAGCAAGTCTGGTGATCCGTTTCGAATGGATCCTATGAAAGCGCTTGAGCCGGGCGACAACGAGGCTAACGGCACGTGATTGACTTGTTGAAATCTACCATCACGGTCTGGAATGAAATGACCATGTGGATCAAAGGCCGGTCGACCCAAAAAATCATCAAGTTTATTGATCAATTCATCGGACTGAATGTGCTCCAGCTGCTCGGCTACTTCATGAACTTCGTCCCACTGAAAGCCAAGCTTTTCCACTAAAAACGTTTCCCACAAACGATGCTTCCGGATAATGAGCAAGGCGCTGGCTGAACCTTTATCGGTAATTCGCACACCCTGATAAGGCTCGTAGCGGACCAATCGCTTGGTGGACAGCTTCTTTACCATATCCGTGATGGAGGCTGGCGCTGTTCCCAGTCGGGTGGCTAACTCATTTGTGGTGACGGATCTTCCCCCATCGCCGGATAAGTGCCAGATGGTTTTGATATAGTTTTCTTCGGTTAGGCTTAGATTCATAGAATGTAGAATGGCAAAAATAAAAATTTAGATTAGCCTAAAAAAATGTTTTGACTCATGTTTTTGGTCTAATCTTGGTTAGAGTGTGCAATTCCTTCATTTTAGCTTTCTTGCGGTCAATTTTTATATGAGTTATGGTACATGAACAGGTGATCCTTGAGGCTTGGGAAAATAGAGAATTACTAAAATCGCCTACGCATCAGGCGGCCATTCACGAGACCATTCGGTTGCTGGATGAAGGTCGTATCCGCGTGGCGGAGCTTCTGGAAGGAACTTCTGAATGGAAGGTTAATGAGTGGATTAAAAAAGCCGTAATCCTATATTTTCCAATTTGCCAGATGAAGACTATAGAGGTTGGACCTTTTGAGTTTCATGATAAAATACCGCTGAAGACTGGCTATCAAGGTCTTGGTGTACGCGTGGTACCGCATGCGATTGCGCGTTATGGTTCTTTCTTAAGTCGTTCGGTCATTTTAATGCCCTCCTACGTAAACATCGGTGCCTATGTCGATGAGGGTACTATGGTTGATACTTGGGCCACTGTGGGCAGTTGTGCGCAAATTGGAAAACATGTGCACTTAAGTGGGGGAGTTGGAGTGGGTGGAGTGCTGGAGCCAGTCCAGGCCGCTCCGGTCATCATTGAGGATAATGCTTTCATTGGATCGCGCTGCATCCTTGTAGAAGGTGTTCGCGTTGGTCGGGAAGCTGTTCTTGGCGCTAATGTTGTGCTTACAGCCTCATCGCGCATTATTGATGTATCCGGAAGTCAGCCGGTGGAGTACCGAGGTTATGTACCGGAGCGTAGTGTAGTCATTCCTGGGACAGTACCTAAGGATTTTCCGTCAGGTACGTATCAGGTGCCTTGTGCCCTAATCATTGGTAAGCGAAAGGAATCTACCGATAAAAAGACATCCCTTAACGACGCTTTGCGCGATAACCAGATCTCAGCCTGATTTTTCGGCATCAGGTTTGTTATATTTCCTCTGTATATGGGACGCTATTTGTTGATTTGGCTCTCTTTATCATTTAGTACGCAGACGATGGCGCAGCCTGGTCCTGTCATGAAAGGTCCTGGTAACACCAGTTTTAAAACTGGCGAGGAGTTAACCTACAAAGTGACTTTTGGATTTTTTACAGTGGGCAAGTCGGTTACCCGGGTGGATCCCGCTTTTCATCAGGTTAATGGAAAGACCTGCTACAAAATCGATGCTTATGGTGAAACCAGCGACTGGATTTCCTGGGTTGCAAAAATCGACGATAATTGGGGTGCCTATCTAGATACGGCCACGATATCAACGCAAGTCGGTTACCGAAAACTACGTGAGGCCAGGTATCGTTTGGATGAACGAACAGAGTTTGATCACAAATCCAAAAAAGCGACGGTAAGTGTTCGGGATAAAAAGACAGGCCAGTTTAATAAGAGAAAGACTTTTGATATTCCGGAGTATGCTACCGATCTGATCGGCGGATTTGTACATCTGCGTTTCATTGATTTTTCCAAGATTAAAAGAGGAGATACCATTTCCATTGCTGGTTTTCTGGAAGATACCGGGTATCATCTAAAAGTTCAATACAAGGGAAAGGAAACCTTGAATACCCGATTGGGTAAGATCCCCTGTTATGTTCTGATCCCAAAAATGCCCAACAACAAATTATTCGATGGAGAAGATTCCATTAAAGTTTGGATCTCCGATGATCAGAATAAAATTCCAGTAAAAATTGAAGCCAGGATGTTCGTGGGTTCAACAGGGATTGAACTCACTGGTGTGCGGCAATTGAGAAATCAACTTCGGATTATTCCCTGAAACCTGAACCGATTATTTAAATCGAGGCGCTACCACCAACTCCTTGGACCCTTTGGTGTATTGGTAAAATCCTTGACCTGACTTTACACCTAGGTTTCCGGCCGTAACCATATTCACCAAGAGAGGACAAGGGGCGTATTTGGGATTGCCAAAGCCATCCTGAAGAACTTTTAATATCGACAGGCATACGTCTAGTCCAATGAAATCTGCCAACTGAAGCGGTCCCATGGGGTGGGCCATTCCTAATTTCATTACGGTATCTGTTTCCTCAACTCCGGCTACTCCCTCATGAATCGTCCAGATGGCCTCATTGATCATAGGCATGAGAATGCGGTTGGCCACAAAACCCGGATAGTCGTTGACCATTACCGGAACTTTTTGAATGGCTTTGGATAAATCCATAATGGACTGTGCAACCGCTGCATCGGTAGAGTAACCGCAAATGACTTCCACGAGTTTCATGACTGGAACTGGATTCATAAAATGCATTCCAATTACTTTTTCTGGTCTTTTGGTTGCGGCGGCAATTTTAGTGATGGATATACTTGATGTATTGGAGGCCAAAATGGTATGCGTAGGGGTCTCTTCATCCAATTGTTTGAATAGAGCAGATTTAATGTCAAAATTTTCGGAGGCAGCCTCTACTATAAGATCGCAATCACTGACACTTCCTTTTATACCGGTAGCGGTGGTGATGCGCTTAAGTGCCAAATTTTTTTCGTCTGCAGAAACAACCCCTTTTTCAACTTGGCGATCAAAATTTTTGCCGATCGTGACCAGTGCTTTATCCAGTGCAGTGGGAGATACATCAATTAAAACCACTGCGTAGCCGTGTTGCGCAAAGACGTGGGCAATGCCATTACCCATAGTTCCTGCTCCAATGACTCCAATTTTTTTCATATACAATTATTCGATGGTGTTCACGTAGATCTCTTTTGCACGGCCCATAGCATTAAAACGAACCTGTAACTCAGTTTCTACTGAGTCTTTTGAATTACAAGGTGCTCCGGGAGAAATCTGATAGTGGTATAACTTTTGATTCCTTTTGTATAATTCGATTTGATCCGGCTTTCCGAGTAGATCGATAACGGCTGTTTCCGAAAGGGCTAGAACTTTATCTTTTTGTTCCAGAATCACAGGAACCCATTGGCTTCTTTTTTGGTTACAGCCATTAGGGTCAGACTTCCAGCTCCTGGCATCAAAGTTATTCAACTGGACAGGGGAAGAGGTACAGCCAACAGAGATCAGGGCGACTATAAAACAAGTGATAAGGTGTAGAGTTGAAATCAATGGCCGATTCATGGGTGTGTTTTTACTTATTGGTTACCGACAGTGTTTATTAATACCTTAATTTGCGGCTCAAAATAAGCATATGGTTTTCAGAATCTTCAAGGTAATTTGGATAATCTCCCTGATTGCGGTCTGTGGTGTCTTTTTTTATGCTTATTCCGCACTTCCCGATCAGGTTAGTCTGGGCACAGAAAATAACGCACTTTCCAAGTCTGCTTTCTTTTATTTATTCATCGGGGTTTTGGCCCTATTCAATGGAACAGCCTTCCTTGTTGCTCGATTGATTCGGCAATCCTGGAAACTTTCCTGGTATTATGGCATGTTAAGCTGTTTGCACCTTTTTCTGATTTCTACTTTTATATTTTTAGCCATCCTCAACAGCAGTGAACGATACGATTATAGTAACCTGGGTCCGACGGTCATTGGTTCATTTGTGGTTTTTGTATTGTGGATTGCTGCTTTTCCATTGGTTCCGTTTTTTACGAAGTTCGCGCGTCAGGAATCGGTTTCATAAAAACCTTTTTAAAAATTGACCATCAGCATCTTAACGCGGTTGACATATCGAAAATTTGTGCAACGAAATTTTAATTTCGTGCCTACAGCCGTTCATTTTTTAGTTTATTCGTTGGATTGAATCACATTACCTCAGGAAATGGCAAAGGAATTAACAGAGTATAACGAATCGAGTATCAAGTCGCTGGACTGGCGTGAGCATATTCGGCTGCGACCAGGAATGTATATTGGAAAACTTGGTGACGGCTCCAGCAAAGATGATGGAATTTATGTCTTGGTAAAGGAAGTTATCGATAACTCGATAGATGAGCACATGATGGGCTTTGGTAAAACCATTGATGTTCGAATTACCGATAGTAAAGTGGTCGTTCGGGATTATGGTCGTGGTATACCTTTAGGGAAGGTGGTGGATGTTGTATCCAAAATCAATACTGGTGCTAAATATGACTCCGGTGCATTTCAGAAGTCGGTTGGTTTGAATGGTGTGGGTACTAAGGCGGTAAATGCTTTATCCGAGCACTTTAAAGTTCAGGCTTTTCGGGAGGGACAATCCAAATTGGCAGAGTTTAAAAAAGGTAAACTCGTAAATGACCCGAAGCAGACAAAAAGCAGTGAGCGCAACGGTACACTGATTGAATTTGAGCCCGATGAATCGATGTTCAAAAATTACCGATTCATTCCGGAGTTCCTGGATGACCTCATGTGGAATTATGCATTTCTGAATGCAGGTCTTACCATCAATTACAACAACCGTAAATTTTTTTCCAAGGATGGCCTGTTGGATTTGCTCCGGCAGAAAACCGATCCTGAAGAAATGCGTTATCCCATTATCCACATAAAGGGTGATGATATTGAAGTGGCATTAACCCACGCCAATCAATACGGCGAGGAATATTACTCTTTCGTAAATGGTCAGAATACCACCCAGGGTGGAACCCACCTGGCTGCTTTCCGTGAAGGACTGGTAAAAGGTGTTCGTGAATTCTATAAAAAGGATTTCGATGCCTCTGATATCCGGGCAAGTATCATTGCTGCTGTGGCGGTTCGGGTTCAGGAGCCTGTTTTTGAGTCACAGACTAAAACCAAACTTGGTTCTGTAAACATGGCTCCAGACGGCGTTTCGGTTCGAAATTATGTGGGCGATTTTGTGGCCCGCGAGCTGGAGATCTATCTCAATACGCATCCGAAAGATGCTGAGGCCATGCTGAAGCGTATCCAGCAATCGGAGCGGGAGCGCAAAGAAATCGCTGGAATTAAAAAACTGGCCAACGAGCGCGCTAAAAAAGCAAACCTGCACAACCGAAAGTTGCGTGATTGCCGCTTGCATTATAACGATGAAAAAGGGTCCGATGGATTGGGTACAATGATCTTCATTACCGAAGGTGATTCGGCCAGTGGATCCATCACAAAATCCAGAAACGTTGAAACACAAGCAGTTTTCAGTCTTCGTGGAAAACCGTTGAATTGCTTTGGTCTGACCAAAAAAGTAGTGTATGAAAATGAAGAATTTAATCTTCTTCAGCATGCCTTAAATATTGAAGATGGGCTTGAGGGATTGCGGTACAATAAAGTCATCATTGCTACCGATGCGGATGTTGATGGCATGCACATCCGACTTTTGCTCATGACTTTTTTCTTACAGTTTTTTCCTGATCTGGTAAAAGCAGGCCATGTATTCATTCTCGAGACACCGTTGTTTCGGGTACGGAATAAAAAAGAAACCATCTATTGTTACAGTGATGAAGAGCGACAGGCGGCGGTCCGTAAACTTGGTGCAAGGCCGGAGATCACTCGCTTCAAGGGGCTTGGTGAGATTTCTCCAGATGAATTTGGTGCATTTATTGGCGAGAAAATCCGGCTTCAGCCAGTACTCATCAATAAGGAAAGTCACCTTATTAAGGTCCTGGAATACTACATGGGAAAGAATACTCCAGACCGCCAGGAATTCATAATTGATAATTTAAGAATCGAATTGGATCGGGCTGAAGAAGCGGTAGTGGAGGAAGAGTCGGACCAGGAGGCCTGAATAAAATAATACGAGCGAACGCATTTTATGAGTAAGCAGAAAAAGAATGAACGCGGTGGAAAGCCGGAACGCGGACAAGAGAGTAATCAATTGATTCAAGTTGATGGTCTGTACAAAGACTGGTTTCTTGACTACGCCTCTTATGTGATACTTGAGCGTGCGGTTCCCCGGGTTCAAGATGGATTCAAGCCGGTTCAACGCCGGATTATGCATGCCTTACGTGAGATGGATGATGGTCGCTTCAATAAGGTGGCCAATGTTATCGGAAGTACCATGCAGTACCATCCGCACGGTGATGCAGCCATTGGCGAAGCCATTGTTAATCTTGGACAAAAGGATTTATTGTTTGATACCCAAGGTAACTGGGGTGATGTTCGGACAGGAGACTCGGCTGCGGCGCCTCGTTATATAGAAGTGCGCCTTTCCAAGTTTGCCGCCGATGTGGTGTACAACGACCAGACTACGGAATGGCAGTTGTCCTATGATGGAAGAAAAAGAGAGCCGGTAACCTTTCCGGTTAAGTTTCCGCTACTGCTTGCCCAGGGTGTTGAAGGAATTGCTGTTGGTTTATCTACTAAAATCCTGCCGCACAATTTCATTGAGCTGATCAAAGCTTCCATTGACATCCTGAAGGGTAAAAACCCAAAAATTTATCCTGATTTTCCTACTGGGGGAATAGCTGACTTTGCCGAATACGATCAGGGCTATCGCGGAGGAAAAATTAAGGTCCGCGCCCGCATTGAGATTCGTGATAAAAAAACACTGGTCATTAAAGAAATTCCATTTGGAACTACCACGGCATCGCTGATGGAATCCATCGTGAAGGCCAGCGAAAAGGGTAAGATTAAGGTTAAGCAGGTTGTTGACAATACTGCGAAGGATTTGGAGATCATGGTTCACCTTCAACCAGGCCAGTCACCTGAAATCACCATAGACGCCCTTTACGCCTTTACTGACTGCGAGATTTCTATTTCTCCGAACGCTTGCGTGATCGTTGACGATAAGCCGCAGTTTATGAAGGTCAATGAGATCCTGCGTGTAAATACAGAACAGACCCGTGCTTTGTTAAAGCGCGAGCTGGAGATACGCCAAGGAGAACTCATGGAAAAAATCCTCTTTTCTTCCCTGGAAAAGATTTTCATTGAAAATAGAATTTACCGTGATATTGAGGAATGCGAGAGCTGGGAAGAGGTAATTCTTACGATTGATAAAGGGCTAAAGCCTCACAAGCGTAAATTCTACCGGGAAATTACCCGGGATGATATCATTCGATTGACGGAGATAAAGATTAAGCGGATTTCTCGCTACGATGCGTTCAAAGCCGATGAAATGCTCAAGGACCTGGAGAAAGAATTGAAGCAGGTTCAGCATAATCTTAAAAACCTCACCGAATATGCAATCTCCTATTATGAGTCCCTTCTTCAGAAGTATGGAAAGGGCCGTGAGCGCAAAACGGAAATAAAGACCTTCCAGTCCGTCACCGCCACAGAGGTTATTGCCAACAACCAAAAACTCTATGTGAATCGAGCTGATGGTTTTGTGGGTTGGGGTTTGAAGAAAGATGAATTCATTTGTGATTGTTCTGAACTGGATGATGTTATCGTTATTCGTCGGGATGGCAAGGCTTTGGTAAGTCGTATGGCCGAAAAAGTCTTTATGGGTAAGGACATCCTCTTTGCCGGAATTTGGAAGAAGGGTGACGATCGCATGGTGTATAACTTGATTTATTCGGATGGTAAGTCTGGTAAATCATTTGCCAAGCGATTTGCTATGCCAGCCATCATTCGTGATAAAGAATACGTACTCACACAAGGTAATCCCAATAGCCGCATCCAGTACCTTAGTGCCAATCCTAATGGTGAAGCTGAAGTAGTTGAAGTAAAACTGACTCCGGGAAGCACGGCCCGCAAAAAAATATTTGAGTTTGATTTTTCAGAATTGGATATCAAGGGCCGTGGTGCTCGGGGAAATACCATAACCAAATACCCTGTTCGTAAAGTTGATTTTCTGGAATCTAAAGGAACTACCTTAAGCGGATTGCAACTTTGGTTTGAGGAAGCCTCCGGAAGATTGAATCGTGATAAGCGGGGTAGAAGCATCGGTAAGTTTCACGATGACGACCGCATCCTGGCCATTACACGGAGTGGCAATTACCGCATCACCACTTATGATCTCAACAACCGTTATGAGCCGGATAACAAAACACTGCTGATTGAAAAATTCAATCTGAAAAAAGTCATTAGTGCTATTTATTGGGATGGTGAATCGAAGCAGCACTTTGTCAAGCGCTTTATACTAGAGACAACCACTTTAGATAAAGATTTTAATTTTATCTCCGAGTCAATTGGTTCCCGATTGGAGTATGTATCTACTGCCGAGGAGCCGGAAGTTGAAATTGAAATACTAAAAGGTAAGGGAAAAGAAAAAGAAAAGCTGGAGGTCAATCTGGCTGAGCTGATCGATGTCAAAGGTTGGAAAGCTTTAGGAAATCGCCTCAGTCCATACAAAGTGGTGGCTGTTCATGGCCAGGATGAGGCTGAAATAGAGCAGACGGAATCGGAAGAGGAGCAGGAAGAGGCGCCTTCAAAAAAAAAAATTCAGGAAGCCCCCGCATCGCAGCCAAAAGCAAGTCGCACGGAAAAGTCCAGCGAAGACAAAAAAAAGTCGGCCGAAACGCAGGGAAGTCTCTTCGGGGAAAGCCCGAAAAAAAAGAAAGTAAAGGCTGGTCCAAAGTCAGGAAAGTCGGAAAAGCCAGGAAAAGGTGATGGAAAAACACGAGGCGGAAAAACCTACACTATTGGCGATACCATTGAGTTTGATCTCTGATTAATTCGTTAATTGGTCATACGCATGCAGCACCAACAAAATCTTTGGGGGATTGACCTGGGTGGAACCAAGGTTGAAGGAGCTATCCTTGAATCAGCCTCCAATCCCCAAGTGCTGTTCAGAGACCGACTTCCTACCGGATCTGAAAGAGGGTATGATCATATCCTGAATCAAATTGCGTCCGTTGTCGATAAAATGAAGGCTGCCGCCGGATATACCCCGGAGCATATTGGTTTTGCCACTCCTGGTATACGTGATCCGCAGACCGGGACTATGAAGAATTGTAACTCAACCGCCTTAAACGGAAGATTTCTACGTGAAGATCTTGAAGAGAAGCTTGGCGTTCGGGTTACTTTAGCCAATGACGCCAATTGTTTTGCCTTGGCTGAAGCGCGTATGGGGATTGTAAAAAGAGATTTTCCCAAGGCACGTGTAGTATTTGGAGTGATCATGGGAACAGGCGTTGGTGGCGGTGTTGTGGTTGATGGGCAGGTTATCAGTGGGCGCCACGGAATAGGTGGCGAGTGGGGTCATAATCTGCTTGATCCCTCCGGACTTCCTTGTTATTGTGGTAAAACCGGATGTGTAGAACAAGTCTTGTCTGGTCCTGCGCTTCAGGATTATTATCAAAAGCGCTGCGGGCATTCGGTAACCATGAAAGAAATTTATGAGGCTTATTTAAGAGGAGACGATCCGGATGCACAGGCCACTATTCATCGGATGATTTCACTTTTTGGTAAAGCCATTAGCGTGATCATCAATATTCTGGACCCTGATGTGATTGTTATTGGTGGGGGAGTAGGCAATATCGATTTACTGTATTCCGAAGGAAAGGAAGCTATACGCCCGCACATTTTCAATAATACAGTTGCTACACCCATCGTCAAGCCTCTCCTTGGGGACAGTGCAGGTGTTTTCGGTGCAGCCTATCTGAGACCGCACTAGATAACAAAGTTCAGCTAAAATTATTTAATTGAGTCTGCCGCAGGTGCAGAAGGAAGTGCTGAAGGCAAAGCAGGTTTTTGATCCCGTACGCGCTCCAGAATATCGTCATTGCTCTGCTGATTCGGGCTTACCACATTGGTTCCGAGGGATACCAGGATGATTACCACAATGAAAATCCAGGTTAGTCTTTCGAGTAAATCACCCGTTTTCTTCACCCCCATAATGTTGCTGGCACCTGACCCTCCAAACTGACTGGAGAGGCCTCCACCCTTGGAATTTTGTGCTAAAACAACGAAAACCAGCAATACAGCCGCGAAAATGCCTAAGCCAATGAGTAGTGAATACATGTGTTTAATTACTTAATTCCTGAATTCGAGCCGCAAATAAATGCTTTTTCTGGGGAAATTTCCAAATCAGCTTTCGGAGTACATCAATGGCCTTGTCTTTTTTGCCCTGTCTGACCAGTATTTCTACCAAGGTTTCTGAAATAACATTTTCACTGTAGTTACCAGCTGTTTCAGCAAGGTCCTGCTTTTTGGTTCCCTTTTCTGGAGGTCGGATCGTTACCTGATTTGATTTAATGAACTGATCGATAATGTCCAGTTGTTCGGCAAGTTTTCCTCCATCTGCTTTTATCTTTTTTCTGGTTGATTTGATTTCGCTGATGAGCAAATCTGTTTCATCCATAGCCCGGGGTACCTTTGGTGCCGGTGGGGTGGTATCCAGAATTCGTTGTTCAGAAATAACTTTATTTGGTTCGGCAGGGGTGGATCGTACAATCAATTTTGGCCGGACTGTGTTCAAATGCTGAAAGGCCTCTGTTTTTTCTTTTAAAATCTGAAGATCGGTCATTAACTCCTCTGCTATATCCGAAAAACGTTGTGGATTAAAAGGTTCTTCTTCTTGCTTCGGATATTCATGATCCGGTTGTTTAGCCAGAGTTGAAGTTGAAATTATTTCAGGCGTAGTGTCAATAGACTGCTGATTCAAATCTTCCTGTTCACTTTCCTTTAGTGCGGATGCATTTACCGCTTGTGGAGTAGGTTTTGAACTTTGTTCGAGTAACTTTTTTAGATGTGCCCGGTCTGAAGCGTAAACCGCAGCTTGTTGAATGAAGCGTGAAGTATCAGGATCTCCCGAATTTTTTTTTGCACGAGCCTGAAGTACATATAAAGCCTGACAATAGTTGGTTTTCTTTATCTGTTCGGCAATGCCCGCACACGCCGTGGCATCCAGATCTGGAAACTGCCGGAGGAGGTTGGAAAAATCGGCGGAGGTCATAACGTGTTCAAAATCAGTCCGTCAAAGCTAAGGCAAATGTAAGGCAATGGCAAAACTACCAGTTGGCTATGGTCGCGTTAAAGATATCGATCAGGATTTGGTCAAAAATCTTTTTTTCCAGGTTCTGTTGGACAGATTGGAAATCCAACTGGTTGTCAAAATCCTGATAAAAAGAAAAGGTTCTGTCTTTGAAACTGTTTTTGGGTTCCACAGTATCTACATAATTCACCTTTACGGCAATGGTTAGTCTGGTCAGTGCGGCCTGATCAACCCTAAGGTTACTTCCGGAAGCAGTAGGAGCGATGGGGGATAGGCGGTAGTCTGTTATGACACCCTCCAGCGTTAACTCACCATTTTCAGCTACTACAGAAAGATTTGAGTTTTGAATGAAATAGTCCTTTAGTTTATTGGTGAATTCTGCTCCCAGGTTGGCCGGTGCCAAATCGGAGTTATTGAAGAATTGTTCAATAGAAATATTGGTGGCTGTTGTGGATACTCCCGACAGCGAATAGTGGATGCAACCCGAAAGTATGGTGAGCGTAAGCATCAACAAAATCGAAAATTTATTCCTCCAGCCCATATTCTTTAATCTTTCGATACAACGTTCTTTCAGAAATTCCCAGATCACGTGCGGCATGTTTTCTTCGGTTATTATTTTTCCGAAGGGCACGAACAATGAGCTCTCGTTCTTTTTTGGCTATAGACAAAGAATCGTCTTCAGTTACATGGGGAACATCCTCTACAATTTGTGTTTCGTCGTCTTCCCCAGGTTCCTCCGTTGTGCCCATATTGATGAGTACAGGTTCGGCAGGCGTGGCATTCGGTGTGGCCGATATTCCATCAAAAAGTTGAGGATGATCTTTCACCATTTGTGAGGCCACTGTAGGATTGCTCAGACTTTCCAATACGATCTTTTTGAGTTCATTCACATCCCTACGCATTTCGAAAAGAACCTTGTAGAGAATCTCCCGTTCAGAGATGGTTTCCTGGGTTCCCGCTTCACCAACCCGTATTGGTAAATTGGTTTCTCCAGGCAGGTAACGGAGTAATGTTTGGCTGTCAATTTCTTTTTTGTCGGCCGATAAAACAGAAATTTGTTCAACCAGATTTTTTAATTGTCGGATGTTTCCTGGAAATCGGTATTTGATCAATACTGCTTTAGCGTCTTCCGTTAGCATCACCGGTTTCACCTTATACTTCTCAGCAAAATCAGAAGCAAATTTTCTAAACAGGAGGTCAATATCTTTACCTCTTTCGCGCAGAGGTGGTACATAAATTGGAACGGTATTGAGCCGATAGTACAGGTCTTCGCGGAATTTTCCTTCCTCAGCCCTACGTTGAAGATTAACATTGGTAGCGGCTACTACGCGTACGTCTGTTTTTTGCACCTTGGAACTGCCTACTTTAATGAATTCACCGTACTCCAGGACTCGTAACAATCTGGCCTGTGTACTTAAGGGCATCTCCGCAATTTCATCGAGGAAAATCGTACCTCCGTCGGTTACTTCAAAGTAACCCTTCCTGGCCTCATGCGCTCCGGTAAAGGATCCCTTTTCATGACCAAATAATTCTGAGTCTATGGTTCCTTCAGGAATGGATCCGCAGTTGATGGCAATGAACTGTCCATGTTTACGTGGAGAAAGATGGTGAATGATTTTAGAAAAAGATTCTTTACCGCTTCCACTTTCACCTGTTATCAACACAGACATTTCAGTAGGAGCCACCTGCATGGCTACACGTACGGCATTATTCAGTAAATCGGAGTTACCGATTATGCCAAACCGCAGCTTTACCGATTGAATTTCGTTTTCCGTAATCATACGTTACTCTGCAATTTTGCCTAACAAGGTTGCGCTCGTGCAGGATTCAATCAGAACCTGAACGTATTCACCTTTTTGTTTTGTTCCTTTTGGAAAAACAACCACTTTATTAGCTGTATTTCGGCCCTGAAGAAAATCCTGAGATCTTTTTGAAGGACCCTCAATTAAAACACTGTAGGTCTTACCCACATCTCGTTGGTTGCGTTCCAGCGCACACTTTGTCTGGAGTCCAATGATTTCTTCTAGGCGTCTTTTTTTTACCTCATCCTGAATGTCATCTTTTAATTTTTTCTCGGCTGGTGTTCCCGGTCGCTCCGAATACGCGAACATGTAGGCAAAATCAAATTTAACCTGCTGCATCAGATCGAGTGTCTGCTGGTGTTCTTCTTCCGTTTCCGAACAGAATCCGGTAATCATGTCTGAGGAGATTCCGCAATCTTCACCCAAAATCTCTCGAATCCGGTCTACCTTATTTAAGTACCATTCTCGGGTATACCCACGATTCATCAACTCCAGGATACGGCTGTTTCCACTTTGTACAGGCAGGTGAATGTACTTGCAAATGTTTTCATATCGCGCCATGACCAACAGAACGTCGTCTGTAATATCCTTTGGATGTGAGGTGGAGAACCGTATACGAAGTTGCGGATTTACCAAAGCCACCATCTCAAGCAAATCCGAGAACCGGACCAATGTGCTTACGGTAGATTTCTCCAATCGTGCTTTATTGTTTTCTTCCGGACTCCATTTATAGGAGTCAACATTTTGTCCGAGTAAGGTAACCTCACGGTATCCTGCTTCAAATAATTTCCTGGCTTCTGCAACAATCGAATGTGGATCCCGGCTACGCTCTCTTCCCCGTGTAAAAGGAACCACGCAAAATGAACACATGTTATCGCAACCCCGCATAATGCTGATGAAGGCTGTAACACCATTCGAATTCAAGCGTACAGGATCGATATCGAAGTATGTTTCTTCACGCGAAAGAAAAGTGTTAACTGCCTTTTGTCCAGTTTCAACCTGAGCAAGTAATCCCGGGAGGTCACGGTACGCATCTGGTCCAGCCACTAAGTCAACAATCTTTTCTTCCTCGAGTAGCTTAGATTTCAGGCGTTCAGCCATACAACCCAATACTCCAATTATCATTTCAGGGTTCTTTTTCTTAAGCGGCTGAATCTGATCCAGTCGATGACGTACCGTTTGCTCTGCTTTTTCTCTGATCGAGCAGGTGTTCAAAAAGACTACATCGGCCTCCTCCATTTTCCTGGTCACCTCAAATCCATCTTTTTCCAAAACCGAGGCCACAATTTCGCTATCCGAAAAATTCATTTGGCAACCGTAACTCTCGATGTAGAGTTTTCCACGGTATCCCGACTTTTTTTCAGTCTTTTCCAAGAAATCAAGGTCCTCAATCAGATTTTCCATTTTTTTACCTTAATTAGCCTGCAAAATTACAAAAATCCTGACATCTTGGCAGGCAATAAATTACTTTCACAATGGCGCTAATCCGATCTGTTAGAGGCTTTACTCCAAAGTTTGGTGAGGAATGTTTTTTGGCAGAAACGGCAGTTATCATAGGGGAAGTGTCCATGGGCAAAAAATGCTCAGTTTGGTATAACGCGGTCGTGCGTGGGGATGTGAACTCCATTGCCATCGGTGATTATTCCAACATCCAAGACGGTGCAGTAATTCACGGTACCTACGAGCGAGCTAAAACAATTATTGGGAGTCACGTAAGCATCGGCCATAATGCCCTTGTTCATGGTTGCACCCTAGGTGATTTTGTTCTTGTAGGAATGGGAGCCATCGTAATGGATGATGCCATTATCGGAAATGGTTCTTTTATCGCTGCCGGGGCGGTAGTGCTTCAGGGAACTCGAGTGGAACCTGGAATGCTGTATGCTGGTGTTCCCGCCAAACCTATTAGAGCTGTAGATGAGAAATTACGCCACATCATAGAGCGAACGGCCCAGAATTATCCAAAATATGCCGACTGGTTTCGTTTAGACCAGTGAATTAATCATTCCTGAACTCTGTTATATTTGCCATCCAATTGATACCTAAACCATGAAAAACCTTTCCTCAATCCTCAATGTTGTGCTGCTGGTAGCGGTGCTTGTACTTTATGTGCTCCATTTCACAGGGCCCCAGAAGCCCGTAGCCAGTACTTCGGGGGTAGCCTCAGATCTCAAAATTGCCTATATCAATTCTGATACAGTGCTCAAGCATTATGACTACCTAAAGGCTGCTCAGGGCAAATTTGAAGAGAAAGGTAAAAAGTTGGAACAGGAAATGAAGAGCCGCGCGCAAAGCCTCCAGTCAGAAATCGAATCCTACCAACGCAATGTGAATAGCATGACCATCGGACAAGCCAAGGCTGTTGAGGAGGATCTTGGTAAAAAACAACAAAATTTTGAACTCTACCGTGAACGTATTTCACAAGAGTTAATGGTTGAACAGGATAAAATCAATCAGGAACTTTACACCAAAATCACTGATTTCTTAAAAGAGTACGGCGCTGCGAATGGACTGCATGTAGTTCTGAAATTCAGCAACACGAGTGATGTGCTGTACGGAGCTGAACCTTTAGACATCAGTAAGCAGGTTATTGAGGGTCTCAACGATGCTTACCGAAAGGAATCCGGAAAATTGAAAACACCTTCGGAAGAAAAGAAAGAGAAAAAATAAATTAGTTCTTCTTAAACTCGATCTAATAAAAAAGCCCTCAACCGAGGGCTTTTTTATTAGACTTTTCGTAAGTCAAGTGCACGCAATCCGGAGATGGTTTTTTCCAGTAGTGAGCAGAATTCTTTGGTGCCCGATTTGATTTTTGATTTTGCTCCACCCTCATTAGTCATGTTTTCCAATTCCGATGCCAGTTGCCGGGCTGTCTCTGCTCCAATCATGGTTAGTGATGGCTTGATTTTGTGAACCAGGCTGCTGATTCGGCCTATCTCATTTTCTTTTAAGTCAGCCCGAAGTGCTAACAGTGTGGCCTCTGCATTGGTGAGGAAGGAATTAAGAATTTGTCCGATGAAAGATCGATCGTGGTTGGAAACCTGAATAAGGTAGGTAAGATCGAAATCAGTTACAGTCTTTTTTTCGGTGGCTACACTTTTTACCGGGAGGGAGCTTTTAGCTTCTGATTTTTTACCGGTATACCGAAGTAGTATTTCCTGAAGCTCACCAGGGGTAAATGGCTTAGGGATATAATCGTTCATACCCGATTCCGTACACCGTTCAATAATGGATTGATTGGTATGTGCTGTAAGTGCAATAATTGGAATTTTGCAGATCAATGAGTCGCCTTGTCGGATGGATCGGGATGCTTCAAACCCATCCATTACCGGCATTTGAACATCCATTAAAATGAGATCGGGCCGTATGGTCTTTAATTTTTCCAAGGCCACGAAACCATTTTCTGCCACATCATATTTGATTCCCCAAGATTTTAAAATGCTTCCGGCATAGAGTTGGTTGATGTCGTTATCCTCAACCAACAAAATATGAAGCTTCTTGAGCAAGTCATTGGAGTTTTCTTTCCTGTAGATTGGTTTAGAAATTCCGGCTTTGAGGTCACCTGTAATGGCATAAGGAATAATCACGGTAAAGACAGATCCAACGCCTTCCAGACTGTTAACGTGAATACTGCCTTTCTGTAACTCAACCAGTTGTTTGACAATGGTCAAACCTAAACCTGTGCCTCCGTACTTTCGGGTAACGCTGGAATCGGCTTGACTAAAACGTTCGAAAATGCGACTCAACTTATCGGCTGCAATTCCGATTCCTGTATCCCTAACTTCAAACTTGAGCTCGCAGGTATCTTTTTGCATAGACTTCAAGCTTACCGAGAGTGTAACTGAACCTTTTTGGGTAAACTTCAGAGCATTTCCAATCAGATTAATTAGAATTTGATTCAGTCTTACCGGGTCACCAAAATACATTCGGCGCGTTTCCGGTGCCATTTCGAAGAATAGGCTTACATTTTTGCTTTTTGCCTGAACCGTGAAAGTTCCTTCCAATGCAGAAAGTAAATCGTCCAGATTAAAACCTATTTTTTCAAAAGTGAGTTTTCCGGACTCAATGGAGGAGATATCCAGTATATCGTTTATGATAACCTTAAGGTTCTCTGCTGCTGAACGGATGGCATTCAGATAGGTTTTGGATTCTTCAGGAGGGGTTCCCTCTGCCAGGAGAGATGCTATGCCTGAAATACCATTGATAGGTGTTCTTAATTCATGACTGATGTTGGCCATAAATTGCTCCTTGGCCTGTTGGGCATGGATCAACGCCTCGGCATCTTTCTTGCGTTGCGTAATGTCCCGACAATCCAATAAGAGTCCCTCCACTCCATCGCGATGTTTGAGATTGAGTGAATTAAATTCAAATGAACGGTAGAGGCCGTCCTTTGCCTTAAACTGAAATTCAACTGCTCTGTTGAATGATTTTTTGGTGCTGGTCAAAAATCCTTTTCGAACCTTTTTGGATTCGTCGGGATGAATAAACTCAAAGAAATTTTTTCCGATTAGTTCCTTCGCTTTGTATCCATAATAAATCAATGATTTATTATGGTAATAAATGGTGCCAGTGTAATCCACCACCATAACCAAATCAGATCCATCTTCAACGACAGATTTAAAAAATGCTCCTTTGTCAACAAAATTCTTAAGCTTTCGGCTAGCCATCAGATCCCTTTCATTTCCATTTCCTTCAAATATCGGTAAATGGATGACTTACCAATGCCTAATTTCCTGGCCACTTCCATTACGTTGTTGTCGTATCGATTTAAGAAACTGCGAATGATACGATAGGTGTATTCTTCCATAGTTAGCTCTTGGGTGAGGAAGGAATTCGACGCGGCGGAACTGGTAAAACTGATATCCGTATCCTTTATCTCACCATTTTCACATAGTACGGCTGCAAGTTCGACTACAGATCGAAGTTCGCGAACGTTACCTGGATAATGGTATGCCAGCAGTTTGTTTTGAGCTTCATTGGTAATCCTGACCGGTTGAAGTTGATTGTCTCTTATGAACTGGTCTAGAAAGGTCTTTGCAAGAAGAATGATATCCTGGCCCCTATCCCTTAAGGGTGGCATAAAAATGGGAAGACCCAACAGCCGGTAATAAAGGTCCTCCCTGAATCGACCATTTTTTACTTCGTCCGTTAAATTTTTATTAGTGGCTACGATTATTCGAACATCCAGTTTGATTACCTGATTGCTTCCTACCCTGGTTACTTCCTTTTCCTGGAGCACGCGAAGTAATTTAGCTTGCAGGTTTAAATCAATTTCCCCGACCTCATCGATAAAAAGCGTGCCTTGGTCGGCCTCTTCAAATTTGCCAATCCTTCTGGCTACTGCACCGGTAAAAGCGCCCTTTTCATGACCGAATAATTCCGCTTCGATCAAATCCCTGGGGATAGCAGAAACATTAATCGCTACAAAGGGTTTGTCTCTTCTTTTTGAGTTGTAATGAATGGCTTTAGCAGCTAATTCCTTTCCAGTTCCCGTTTCACCGTAAATGGAAACGGTTATGTTGCTGTTCCCTGCTTTCTCTAAGAGTTCGTAAACCTTCTTAATAGGGGAGCTGTTACCGATAATGCTTTTATCAAATTCATATTTGCCAGCGATTTCACTCTTTAACTTTCCAATTTCACGAAGAAGAGAATTTTTCTTCCGCGCATTGGTTAACGAGTTTAGAATACGGTCCTTGGCTTCATGATCTTTTACGATATAATCGAATGCACCAAGTTTCAAAAGGTTAACGGCTGTTCCAATTTTTTCCTGGGCCGAAATGATGATTACGCTGATGTCCGGATCAAAATCGTGTATACTTTTGAGTACCTGCTCACCCGGCATGTCCGGGAGCGCATAATCAAGATTGATGATCTCAGGTCTTAAATGCAAACTATCAATGGCGGATCGGCCATTTTCAAAATAATGAACCTCAAAATCAGGATTGAGTTCCAATACGTATTTGAGAAACTCCGTGTACGTTGGGTCGTCCTCAATGACAAAAATCCTGCAAGGATGGCTGTCTTTCATTTAGATTAGGTTTAGGGCAAGCAACATCCGCCTGCTATTTCCTTTGGTGCACATTAAAACACCAACTGAAACAAAGACCGAACCGCTGTTTGCAGTCCCAATTTAGGACGACCTTATGGCTTATCAAAACCTTTTTCCACATTTAACATATTGTAAATTTGAACGTTGATGGCCATAATCCGGAAATATTCCCTTTTTGGTATTTCTGCCCTTCCTTTTAGGATGGTCTTTCTGATGTGGTTATTGTATACGATTGGTTATCAGGAAAATCTGGATTTTAGCTTTTTAAGTGTAAAGCCTAGAACCTTAGCTGGGTTCCCTGCCATCATTACTGCTCCACTGGTTCATGCCAATTTATGGCATTTGGTTTCTAATTCGGTGCCCTTGCTGTTCCTGGGTACATGCTTGTTTTTCTTTTATGAATCTGTTGGAAATCAAATCTTTTGGAGATGTTACCTCATTCCCTATGCATTGGTCTGGTTACTAGGTCCACGGGTTGCTTACCATATGGGTGCCAGTGGAGTAATCTATGGCCTGGCTTTTTTTCTGATTGCTTTTGGGTTGCTCAAACGCGACATAGCTTCCGTTTTACTTTCCCTTGTTGTTCTCTGCCTTTACGGGGGTATGCTTTTTACCGGATTGTTGCCTGGATGGCCTGGTGTTTCCTGGGAAACTCATTTAGCCGGAGGCCTGACGGGTTTACTGTCGGCCATTCAATTGCATATCAATGAAAATAAAAACTGATCTTGCGAATCCATGGATGCCTCGGTCAGTAAAATTCTTGATCAATTAAAAAAAGGTAAACCGGACCCTGTTTATTTTTTACAAGGGGAGGAGACCTATTATATTGATTTGATTTCAGGTACCATCGAGGCCTCTTTTCTTCAGGAACACGAAAAGGGATTCAATCAAGTTGTGTTGTATGGAGGCGAAACGAATGTAGGAGCTATTCTGAACCATGCCAAACGTTTTCCGATGATGTCGGAGCACCAAGTGGTTATCGTAAAGGAGGCACAGGAGATTTCAGATTTTTATAAAGAGCCATCCTCGAAACTTTTATTGGATTATTTCTCAAAGCCGGTACCGTCAACAGTATTGGTTTTTTGCCATAAGTACAAGGCCTTAGATAAACGGCGCGAATTTGGGAAGAAGGCAGAACAATCTGGATTTGTTCATACTTTTAAAAAAATGCCGGACTACAAACTTCCGGAATTTGTTAAGGAATATGTGACTTCCAGAGGATTTAAGATTGATGAAGGTGGAGCTCAGGTACTAGCTGAGTATGTGGGAAATGATTTGAGCCGTATTACGCATGAAGCAGATAAAGTGATGATTAGCCGGGAACAGGGTTTTATGTTTAGCGCAAACCTGATCATGGCCCAGGTGGGTATCAGTCGCGAGTATAATATTTTCGAGCTTCAGAAGGCCATTATTACTAAAAATGCCCGAAAGGCTTACTCTATTGTAATGTACTTTCAGGCGAATCCAAAAAGAAATCCAGCCATTCCGTGTGTGGCCTTTCTGTATTCCTTTTTCTCCAAAATGTTGGTGGCCTCAACTCTACCTGAACGTTCAGCTGGTGCATTGGCTTCGCGCCTTAAGATGCCCCCAATGATGGCAAATGATTATGCAACGGCCTTAGGCAACTATTCTTCCGAGCAAATCAGAGAAATTATTGGCTTGATCCGGGAGGCAGACCTGCGCTTAAAGGGTTTTGGCAGTCCAGGGGACGATGAGGGTCAAATCCTTCAGGAGCTGGTCTTCAGGATGATGAATTAATCATTCTTGTTACGCTTCTTTTGTCTTAATTTTACCTCATCCATCAATCGAAGACAATAATTTTCTTGAGGAGCAGTTTCACAGCATATAACAACGTGCGGATTTTCACCCTCTTACTCGTATTGGTAACCTGTTTCACTTTTGCTCAGCAGTCTGAACGACTTCAGCGCAAAGAGCAGTTAATGGATGACGTTCGCTCGGCTTGGCTCAAAGGGCAGTACAGGGCTGTTCTTTCAATGGTAAAAGATGCTGCTTCTATCGGTGCAGTCTCTGAGCCATTAGCCTTTATGGATGCCTGTGCTTCTGCCCGGCTACTGACGAACGATGCGGAAAAGAAACTTTTGGGGTATATCGATGATTATGGTTTTGCCTCGGGGGCGAATTTGGCACGGTTTGAATTGGGAGTTCTTTTTTATCAACAGAAAAAATATCCTGATGCCGCCATTATTTTTTCAGAAGTTGAGTTTAGCTCCTTGGAAAAAAATCTCCGTCATACGGGTTTATTTTATTGGGGCTACTCCCTGTTTAGTCAGAAAAAACTATCGGAGGCTCGGGTTCAGTTTGACCAATTGAAACTCACCGATGGTGAATTTGCACCTGCTGCCAGTTATTATTCGGGATTCGCCTCTTTTACAGAAGGGAATTTTGAAACTGCGCTTCAGGATTTTCGTCGAATTCAGCAACAGGATTCTTACGCCAACGTAGTGCCTTACTTGATTGCCAACTGCCTTCATCGATTGGAAAAAAATGACGAATTGATCGATTACGTTACTACTCTCGAGAAATCAGAGGAAATTCAATATGCAGATGAAATTCAACTTTTAGTAGCAGAAGCCACATATTCCAAAGGGCAATATCCTCGCGCGGTTGAGGGATACACCCAGTATTTCAAATCAAGACGAAGTGCCGATAGAGGAGTTTTGTTCAGAGCAGGTGCCGCCCATTTCCAGGTTTCTAAATTCAATGAAGCCGCAGGGTACTTTAAACAAATTGCCTCTGATAAAGACACTACCGGTGTTTATGCAGCTTATCAATTGGGTTTGTCCTACTTAAAAACAGGTCAAAAACCATTTGCCCTTTCAGCCTTCCAAACATGTATCCGCTCCTCCTTCGCCTCAGAAACCCTATTAACGGAAAGTAAGTATCAGGAGGCTAAATTACTCTATGACCTTGCTCGACCGGATGAAGCTATAGATCGAATGGAGTCGTTTGTGCGTTTGTATCCCTCCAATCCATATTCCATTGAATTGGGTGAGTTGCTATCCGGTGCATACGTAAATGCGAATCATTACCACAAGGCAATAGACCATATCGAATCATTGAGCGTCCGAACTCCTGCTACAGATCGTGCCTATCAAAAGGCAACGCTCTTTTTTGGTTTTGAGTTTTACAATAAAAATGATCTGGAGCAGGCCTTGGAATACTTCAAAAAATCAATGGATTTTCCTTTGGATGAGTCTTTATTGTTCGAGGCATCCGTTTGGTCGGGTGAAGCCTTAGCTGCTCAGGCCAAGTGGGAACAAGCTTATCCCCTTTATGAAAAGGTAGTTTCAGCCACCGCGCGTGCATTGCCCGAGCAGGTATTACGTGCCCGGTATGGGCTCGGGTATGCCCGCTACAATGCTCAAGATTACGAGCGCGCCCTAATCAACTTTCGCGAATTTCTAGCTAAAGCGCCAAAGACAGACTCTAGAGTCAGTGACGCTCAAGTTCGTTTGGGTGATTGCTATTATGTTTCCAAGTCTTATCAATTGGCATACGATCAGTATCGGAAGGCTGCTGATTCCGGCCGTGGTGGTGCTGATTATGCGTTGATGCAATCTGGTGTGATGCTAGGCATTCTGCATAAAAATTTGGATGGTATTCAGGTATTGAAAGAAATGCTTACCCGGTATCCACAATCGGTTTATTGGGATGAAGGACTTTTTCATAAAGCACAGTTGGAATTTGAAGAGTCAAAGTATCAAGAAGCTGCTGAAGGCTACTCACAATTGATTACCAGAAAACCGGCTTCGCGGTTTGCTCCCTATGCCTACGTTCGTCGAGCTGCAGCTCAATTTAATTTGAAAGAATACGGAAAATCGGCAACCGATTACATCAAGGTGCTGCAAGAGTATCCTGAAAGTCCAGCTGCGCAGGATATCCTTCTTCCTTTACAGGAAGCACTTAATTTAGCGGGTCGTGGCGACGAGTTTACTGGATTGCTTGCTCAGCTTAAATCCAAAAATCCAGGTGCCGCAGGACTTGAAACTGTTGAGTTTGAGTCCGCCCGGAATTTGTATTTGAATCAGGAGTATGCCCGGGCTATTACTACTTTAAACAGCTACATTCAATCGTATCCGGAAAGTCCTAAGTTGACAGAGGCAAAATTTTTACGGGCTGAATCGTGGTACCGGCAGAAGAATTTTAGTAATGCCCTTTCGGGGTACTATGAAATTTCCTCTGATGATAAATTTAGTAATGCATCCAGGGTTCAATCACGAATTGCAGAACTCGAATCTAAAGGATCAAATTGGGATAAGGCTGTTGAGGCCTTTCGTAATCTGATCAGGGTTTCGGTATCACCAAAAGACACTTACACGGCCTGGGCTGGACTAATGGATGGATATTACCTGCTTGGCAATTATGATTCGGCCATGCTCTATTCCGATAAGATTCTTTCTGAATCTGGAAGCAGTTCACTTCTTCAGCACCGTGCAAGTCTAATGACAGGTAGGATCTATCAGGCCCAGGGGGATTTTGAGAAAGCCAAGGATGGATACATCATGACTATTAATGAGGCTCAGGATGAATACGGTGCTCAAGCGAAATATCATCTGGCTGAAATACATTTTCAACAAAAAAACTACAAGCAATGCTATGAAACGGTTCTCTCTCTGAATCGTGACTACGCACCACATGCCGAATGGGTTGGTAGGGGATTTTTGTTGTTGGCTGAAAGTTTTGTGGCAACTGGAGAAATTTTCCAGGCTAAAGCCACTCTTCAATCCCTTGAAAAGTTCCCACTAGCCTTTATCCGTGAAGAGGCATTTCGGCGATTGGAAAAAATTACTGCTGAAGAATTAAAAGTTAGAACTGAACCTGGAGACTCAACCGATCATGACTAAGTCACGCTTATTCCGATGGTTATTTTCTGGCTTACTAGGTTGGGCTGGTTTACTAATCTCGCCTAAAGTACACGCACAGGTTCAGGATGTAGAAGTTCAAATCACCAATCCTCTCAAGGTAACGCTTCCTGCAGCAGAACGTAACTTTGATAAGATTCCGGTTAAACCACTGGAGCCGGTTTATCCACCACTTATTTACGGTTTTCGGTCAATTCCCTTTGCGGCACCTCCATTTAAAGCTGCGGTTAGACCATTACGACTGCGTGAGCCGGAAAATGAGGATAGGCGCGAAGGGTATGCCTCTCTTGGTTATGGAAATTATGGTTCGTTGTTTGGTGATATCTTTTTTCCCGTATACCAAAATTCAAAAATAAAGACTTCATCTTCCCTTCGGGCTTACCACAATAGTTTTAGCAAGGGACCTGTAGAAGGTAATCGTTCTGCATCAGGCACGAGTTCTATTAATTTGGATTTCCGGTCATCTGGTAAATCCATCTCGGTGGAAGGATTGGTTGGTTACCAAAATAATTTCTCAAACTTTTATGGTTACCCCGAAGGGACAAATCTGAATAATGATACATTAGGCATTAGTTATTCCGATGTTCACTTTGGAGCGCGTTTCCTTACAGCCAGAAAATCAAATCATAATTATTCTCTTGACGCAGGATTCAGTCATTTATGGAATAATCGAAAAGCCTCTGAATCTGATTTAAGATTGGCCTTTAAAGGCAGCAGTAAAGTAGGTGATAAAGGAGAGATTAAGGTAAATGCTGATTATGACCTATTGGCACGGGAGGATGTTTCTGCTCAACCCAAGCCGCGGAACTTGGTTAATGTTCGGGCAGCCTATTCCTTTGATCCGGTATCAGATTTGCATTTAGAAATTGGCGTTAATTCTGCTTTCGAAAATGACACACTGGTTGAAAAATCTTTTCATGCCTACCCATCACTTTACGTGAAATGGAAATTGATGCCACGCATCACGCTGGAAGGAAATCTTGGAGGACAGGTTGAAAAAGTTTCGTTGCACACCCTTGCAGCGTCAAATCTTTGGCTTGATCGAAACGTTTTGATTGGTCACAACAATCAACTTCTTGATTTTAATTCAGCGTTGCAAATAGGATTAGGATCGGGTTGGTCGGCTTCTGCTGGATTTCGTTACACCGATCTGGATAATATGTTCTTCTTTGTTAATCAAGCGTACGATTCAAGTCGTTTTGATGTGCTTTACGATGATGCAACACGCATCAATCCTTCTCTTGGTGTAAATTTTCAAAAAGGGAAATTATCTACGGAGATAAAAATGGATTATTTCATTTGGAATCTTTCCAACCTTACTGCTCCCTTTCATAAGCCTGAAGGTCGTGTCGAATGGAATGCTGTATTCGCCTTCTCCCGTAAATTCCATTTCCAACCATACGCCTTATTGTTGTGGGGAATTCAGGCGCCAGTAGCCTCTGACTCTGAACAAACCTTGAGGCTCCCGGCTGCCACCGACCTAGGTTTTAGGTTTGATTATAATTTTTCAGATCGGGGCACCGCCTTTGTCCGGGTAAATAACTTGCTAGGCTCTTCCTATACGTTGCTTCAGAATTACCCTGTTCGGGGATTTCAGGGCCTTGCTGGAATAAGCTGGAGATTCTGAAATTAAGTATTTTTTCTTGGCTGGAATAACGTTACATTCGTTAAGACAAATGAACTGACTATGCTTTTTAATCGAAAGTCTGAACTAAATGTATTGATCAATCTGGCCATCATTGATCGTATGATGGATGCGAAAGAAGTTAACTTGATTCGTATGATTGGGAAGGCGAATCTTATACCAGATGAAGAGGTAGAAGAATTAATTGCTCATCCCCAAACCATTACCAACATCCGTCAGATGACTGAAGAGGAAAAGTTTGAACACCTGTATTTTCTAATTACGCTAATGAAGGCTGATGGACGGGTTCTAAAAGAGGAAATTTCTTTTTGTGAAAAAATCGCCAATCGGCTGGGTTATGAAAAAGGTGTTATTGGCGCCCTTTCCCAACACATCTACAGTACGGCTGATGTGCAGTCTGACCGCGATGTTTTGAGAATGAAAATGGAACGTTATCGCTTGAATTAAGCCATGCATGCTACTCGGCTGATCACAGCAGAGACTATGCTGGTTCTTGCTTTAGGTCTCCTGATCTTTATAATCGCTTTTCGCTGGATTTTCCGGAAAAAATAAGCCTTACAATCCTTTTCTTCGGCTGATACAATCCTGCTATTTTTGGGCTTACGTCCCCAAACATGGTAGAGTACTTCAGGACGGGATCCTCCGTCGTTTATGCAGTAGTATGCACAAATTCCCCATCACAGCAGGATATTGAGCGTCTTTGTTGGCTATTTGGCAAGGGCTCGGGAGCCGCAGGTCAATCCCTGAAAGGCTGTTTCCTTGGTCCAAGGCGTGAAATGGTCACTCCTTGGAGTACCAATGCCGTTGAGATCACCCAAAACATGGGTATTCGTGGAATTGAGCGCATTGAAGAGCTTCGAACCGTCCCCAAGAACGCCGCTTACGACCGCATGCTAGAAATGATTTATGAAGATCCAGGACAGGATATCTTCACTATTCAGCATACGCCGGAACCCATTCAGGCAGTCACCGATATTGCGGCCTACAACCAAAAGGAAGGCCTGGCCCTAAGTGAAGAGGAGATCAGTTATTTGCAGAAGGTTAGTGAATCACTCAACCGACCGCTTACCGATAGTGAAGTTTTTGGATTTAGTCAGGTTAACTCTGAACACTGTCGTCATAAAATTTTTAATGGCACGTTTGTAATTGATCGGGAGGAAAAGCCAGCCACTCTTTTTCAAATGATCAAAAAAACTTCGAAAGAGAATCCTGGTCAACTTGTCTCGGCCTATAAGGATAATGTGGCTTTTATAAATGGACCAACGGTTTGGCAATTTGCCCCTGCCTCGCAGGATAAGGCTGACTTCTTTTGCATCAAACAATTCGAAAGTGTAATTTCTTTGAAGGCAGAGACGCATAATTTTCCAACTACCGTAGAGCCCTTTAATGGAGCGGCTACTGGTAGCGGCGGCGAAATTCGTGACCGTCTGGCAGGTGGTAAAGGTTCTTTGCCTTTAGCGGGTACAGCCGTTTACATGACATCCTATCCACGGCCAGGACAGGGGCGAAGCTGGGAAAAAAATATTCCCGAGCGGAAATGGCTCTATCAAAGTCCGGCTCAAATCCTGATTAAAGCCAGTGATGGAGCCAGTGATTTCGGAAATAAATTTGGTCAACCACTCATCAATGGCAGTGTATTGACTTTTGAGCACGCTGAAGGTTCAGAGACGCTCGGTTTTGATAAAGTCATAATGTTGGCAGGTGGTATTGGCTTTGGTAAAAAGCAGGATAGCCTGAAAGGAAAATTGAGAACAGGTGACCTGATCGTTTTGATGGGAGGCGATAACTATCGGATTGG
>Ga0068872_10000588_pt1 | contig 30868 bp, 28 predicted proteins | sample NOAtaG_7_FD_66441 | JGI IMG/M metagenome (GOLD analysis project Ga0068872, IMG submission 66441) | Freshwater lake microbial communities from Lake Erie, under a cyanobacterial bloom - NOAA_Erie_Diel1S_2200h metaG | ecosystem: Environmental > Aquatic > Freshwater > Lake | place: USA: Ohio, Lake...
AGCGACACGACGGTGGTGACGCTGCCGGTGAGCTTCACGTATGCCGGGGTGGGGGCGGCGATGCAGCAGATGCTCAACCGCGGGTCGGTGACGTATCGCGTGGCGGGGGACATCGGGGTGCGGACGCCGGCGGGGACGATCACGCGGCCCTACAACCGGACGGGGACGTACGCGATGCGGCGGTAGGGGCCGAGTCGGGGATCTCCCGATTCAAAAGATAGCTCGCGCCGAGGCAGCTTCAATGCATGACCCTCGAAGCCCTCGCGCGTGCAATCGGGGTCACCCCCAAGTGGATCCAGAACACCGAGCGCACCTTGGGCCGACGCTTCGAGCGCTCGGCCGGTGCCGCTCCGCCTTCGGGAGCTGCTGGTGGCCGTCGCCGAGGCCGCGCTCGACGTCGTGATCGTCGGCGGCGTGGCGGGAATCGTGGCGGGCAGCAGTCGGGTCACGACCGACCTCGACCTTTGCTACGATCCGCGGCCGGAGAACCGGGAGGCGTTGGCGGCCCTGCTCGTCGCCTGGCGGGCGGAGCTGCGCGTTGCGCCCAGCGGGCTGCCGTTCATCCTCGACGCGCGCACCTTGCGCGACGTGCCCGTGCTCACGCTGCGGACCGCGCTCGGGGACGTCGATGTGATGGACCGCGTGGCTGGCGTCGGTGCATGGCCCGAGGTGCGCCGGGCATCCGAAGCGCTGGAAATCTTCGGCGTGCAGTTGCGCGTCCTCTCGTTGGAGGCGCTCATTGCCGCCAGGAAGGCGGCGCGCCGGCGCAAGGATCTCGATCAGCTCCCCGAGCTCGAAGCCCTCCTCGAAATGCGCCGCACCCGCCGCCGCTCGCACTAGCTTTCACCCGTGTCCCGCCAAATCATCGACCTCGCGCCCAGGATCGAGCGCGCCATCCTCGTCGGCGCCCCGCGCAAGCGGAGCATGGCCGACCGCCTGCACGTGGACGAACACCTGCAGGAGCTCGCCGACCTGGCCGATACCGCCGGCGTGCAGGTCGTCGGCCAGCTCGTGCAGCAGATCGACCGTCCCAACGCCGCGACCTACCTTGGCAAGGGCAAGGTGGACGAACTCCGCCAGCGCATCGCCGACGCGCAGGCGTCGCTCGTGATCTTCGACGACGAGCTCAGCCCCGCGCAGGGGAAGAACCTCGAGGACGAGACCAAGACCCGCGTCATGGATCGCGCCGAGCTCATCCTCGACATCTTCGCCGTGCGCGCGCGCAGCGCCGAGGCGAAGATGCAGGTCGAGCTCGCCCAGCTCGAGTACATGCTGCCGCGCCTCGCCCGCATGTGGAGCCACCTCGAGCGGCAGGGCACCGGCGGCGGCGGCGGCAAGGGGCCCGGCATGCGCGGTCCCGGCGAGACGCAGATCGAAACCGACCGCCGGCTGATCGGTCACCGGCTCAAGGTGCTCAAGCAGCGGTTGGCCGAGGTGGCCCAGCAGCGCGAGACGCAGCGCGCCGGTCGCGCCGGGGCCTTTCGGGCGTCACTCGTCGGTTACACCAACGCCGGCAAGAGCACCATTCTGCGCGCGATGTCGGGTGACCGGACGGTCTTCGTCGAAGACCGCCTGTTCGCGACGCTCGACCCGCTCACGCGCGAGGTGCCGCTCGACGGCGAACACACCTGCCTGCTCACCGACACGGTCGGCTTCGTGCGCAAGCTGCCGCACCAGCTGGTGGCCAGCTTCCGTGCGACGCTCGAAGAGGCGCAGACGGCGGACGTGCTGATTCACGTGATCGACGTCTCCGATCCGATGTGGGAGGAGCACCGCGACGTCGTCGAAGAAGTGCTGGGCGAGATCGGCGCCAGCGAGGTGCCGGTGATTGCCGTCTTCAACAAGGTTGACGCGCTCCCGCCGGACGAAGCCGAAGGGCTCACCGCGCGCCTGCCGGAGATCGCGCCGGGGGCCTTGGTGGTGAGCGCGCTCGCGCCCGAGGGCTTGGCGCCGCTCAAGGCCTGCCTGCTCGCGATGATGCTCGCCACCAAGCCCGTCGCCACCGTCCGGGTGCCGGGGAGCAACGGCAAGCTCTCGGCCGAGGTGCATCGGCACACCGAGGTGCTGAGCGAGAAGTGGGACGAAGCCGGGCCGGTCTTCACCGTGCGCGCCGACGCCGCCACGCTCGGCCGACTCGAGCGCGCGGGGGCCGAGGTGACGCGGTGAGCCGCGCCACCCAGCCGGTGGCGCGCGTCGCGGTGCCGGGCACCGTGGCGATCCTGTTCACCGGCGGCACCATCAGCATGAAGTACGACGCTGCCGCCGGCGGGGCCGTGCCCGCGCTCAGCGCCGACGAGATCCTCGAGGCGGCGCGGGGAATCCGCGACATCGCGCCGCTGGCGCCCGAGCAGTGGGGGCGGTATCCCGGGCCGCACATGACGGTCGAGAAGCAGTGGGCGCTGCGGGGGCGCATTGCCGAGCTGCTGGCCGACCCGGCGATCACCGGGGTCGTGGTGACGCACGGCACCGATTCGCTCGAAGAGACGGCGTATCTCGTGGCCCGCTCGGTGGCGAGCGAGAAGCCCGTCGTCTTCACCGGCGCCATGCGCAGCGCGAGCGACCTGGGCTGGGACGGGCCCGCCAACCTGGTCGATGCCGTCACCATTGCCGCCGCCCCCGCGGCGCGCGGGAGCGGGGTCACGGTGACGTTCAACGGCCGCATCTTCGCGGCGCTCGACGAAGCCAAGACGCACACGCACCTGCTCGACGCCTTCGAGTCGCCGGGGCTCGGGCCGCTCGGCGTGGTGGACGAGGGCCAGGTGCTGTTCCGCCGCGCGGTGCTCTCGGCCGCGTTGCCCCTCATGCCGCCGGTCCCGGCGACGCCGGTGGATCTCATCACGGCGTACGCCGGGGCGGATGCGCGGCTGCTCGATGCGTCGCGCGAGACGGGGGCGCGCGGCGTCGTGCTGGCGGCGATGGGGCGGGGCAACGTGCCGCCGGAGATGGTGCCGGGGATCGAACGGGCGATCGCTGCCGGGCTGCCGGTGGTGATCACCAGTCGCGCGCAGCGGGGGCGCGTGGGGATGACCTATGGGTATCCCGGTGGTGGACGACGGCTGGCGGAGATGGGGTGCTGGTTCGCGGGGCCGCGGCGACCGACGCAGGCACGGGTGGATCTGATGCTGGCGTTGGGGGCGGGGGTGGCGTTGGGGGAGGTGTTCGAGCGCTGAGGCATGCGCGGGCACTGGCATGCTGTAACGCGTGCCGTTATAATACAAAGCGTGATACGGTCCTTCGCCGACGGTGCCACCGGAGATCTCTTCAACGGCGTGGACAGTCGGCGTGCACGAAAAGCCTGTCCAGTCGTTCTGTGGCCGGCGGCGCGTCGCAAACTCGACCAGATCAACCGGGCGCGTGACCTCCGCGATCTCGCGGTCCCCCCGGGCAACAGGCTCGAGGCACTACAGGGTGATCGCCGAAGGCAGTTCAGCGTCCGCATCAACGCACAGTACCGCATCTGTTTTCGCTGGGAGGACGGCCATGCCGACAACGTCGAAGTCACGGACTACCACTAGCTCGCCTCGCACCCAGGCGTTGGTCCAGCGCCGGCTGCCGACCGACCGCCCGCCGACGCATCCGGGGGAGATGCTGCGGGCCGAGTTTCTCGAGCCGTTGGGGATCTCGCAGTCGAAGTTCGCGATCCAGTTGGGCGTGTCGTTCCCTCGTCTCAATGAGGTCATCAACGCGAAGCGCGCCGTCACGCCGGATACGGCGCTCCGCCTCGCGCAGGTCTTGGGGATGAGTGCCGATTTCTGGCTCGGGCTCCAGCAGGACTGGGATCTCTGGCATGCGATGCGGTCGGCCGAGGGGCGTGCGATTTCGCAGCTGAGGCCGCTGCGCGCCGTCGGCTGAGGGCTGTCGCAATAGCCGAGCTGGTGGCATGTTATAACATCAGTTATCCCGGAGGCGCCATGGCCAGGCAAGTGAAGGAGACCGTCATCCGTGCGATCGGCAACAGCGCCGGGGTGACGATTCCCAAGGCAATGCTCGAGAAGCTGCAGCTCGAAGAAGGGGATGCGGTGTATCTCGTCGAGCGGGATGGCGGGGTGTTGCTGACGCCGCATGATCCGAAGTTCGAGGAGGCCATGGACGCCTACCAGTACGTGGCGAAGCAGTACCGCAACGCGCTGCGGGAGTTGTCCAGCAAATGAGCATCGTCTTCGGCACCCCCGCCGAGCCGCGCTGGCTCGATCGCACGCTCGTGGAAAGCATGCACGATGACGTGCTCGCATCGCACGGTGGCTTGGGCGGGATTCGCGACGCGGGATTGCTGGAGAGCGCGCTGGCGAAGCCGATGCATCTCCACGATAACGACGCCGAGTCGGATCTCGCCGACTGGGCGGCGGCCTACGCGGTCGGAATCGCGCGCAACCTTCCGTTCCCCGACGGCAACAAGCGTACGGCCTTCGTGTCGCTGGCCGTCTTCCTGCGGCTCAACGGGCAATCGCTCGACGTCCCCGAACCCGAAGCCGTCCTCGTCGCCATCGACATCGCCACCGGCGCGATGCCGGCGGCCGAGGTCGCGGCGTGGATCCGCCGGAACACCACGTCCATCTTGCGCCCCGGCAGCGTCGGTCGCGAAGCACGCCGGGCCGCACGCCGGTCCAAGGTCTCCCGAAAGAAGCGCTCCGCATGACTGCTGCCATTCCCCCCGTCGCGTTGGTCCCCGTGCTCCTCGACAAGCCGTGGGGGGGCGACGCGCTCGCGCGCTGGGGGCTGCCCGTGGCCCCCGGCGCACGCATCGGCGAGGCGTGGATGTTCGCGGACATCGCCGAGACCTCGACCGGCGGGGCGGGGGGCGGGGCGTTCCACAGCCCCATCGCGAACGGGCCGGCGCGCACGTATTCGCTGCGCGACGCGGCGCACGACTGGCCGGGCGGCCTGACGGGCGCGGGGGCGGCGGCCGAGCATCCGCTGCTGGTCAAGCTGCTGCACGCGAAGGAGCACCTGAGCGTGCAGGTGCATCCGTCGCCGGCGTACGCGGCGGCGCACCCCGGAGCGAAGCTCAAGGCGGAGAGCTGGTACGTGCTGTACGCGGAGCCGGGGGCGGAGCTGTTCCTGGGGCTGATGCCGGGGACGACGGCGGCCGATGCGGTCGCGCTGGCGGGAGAAGGGCGAATCGCCGACGTACTGCGGCGGGTGCCGGCGGTGGCGGGGGAGTGCCACACGCTGCCGTCGGGGCTGGTGCATGCGATGGGCGCGGGGGTGGTGATCGCGGAGGTGCAGACGGCGAGCGACACGACGTTCCGGCTCTACGACTGGGCGAAGGAGTACCGGCGGGCGCCGCGAACGCTGCACTTGAGCGAGGCGCTCGGCGCGATGCTTCCGGAGGCCGAAGCGCGCACCGTGCGCGCGGCGGTGCCCGCGGCCGGCGTGCGTGAGCACCGGCAGGTGGTGGCGGACACCGCGCAATACCGGCTCGAGCAGCGCTACTGCGCGCCGGGTGTCGCCACGGCGGTGCCACCGGGGGCGATCGTGCTCGCCATTTCGGGGTTCGGGGTCATGGGCGACGTGGCGGTGACGCCGTCCCAGGCGGTGTTCGCGCGGGGCGGGGCGTCGCTGATGACGCCGTCGAACCGGTCGCTGACGTGGCTCGAGGCGACGCTGGCCGATGCTACATTTGCGTCATGACTCCAAGCACGGATACGGTGACGGCAGGACCCGAGGTACTCGACGTCGTTCGCTCGGCGATGCCGGAGCGGCCTGCACGCTGGTTGGTGACGGGTGCGGCCGGATTCATCGGGTCCCACCTGGTCGAGTGCCTCCTGGCCGCCGGCCAGGAGGTCGTGGGCTTCGACAACTTCGCCACGGGCCGACGAGAGACGCTCGACGCAGCCGTGCGGGCAGTTGGCCCCGACGCGGCCCGCCGGTTCACGTTCCTCGAAGGCGACATCCGCGACGAGGCCGCGTGCGCGCGCGCCTGCCAAGGTGCCGCCTACGTGCTGCACCAGGCTGCGCTCGGGTCCGTCCCTCGCAGCATCAAGGACCCGGCCACGAGCCACCACGTGAACGTGACCGGGTTCGTGAACATGGCACTGGCCGCGAGAGATGCCGGGGTACGTCGCTTCGTGTACGCGAGCTCGAGCTCGGTGTACGGCGACCATCCCGCCCTCCCCAAGAAGGAGGCCGAAACCGGCAACGTGCTGTCGCCCTACGCTGTGACGAAGAAGTCCAACGAACTCTTCGGCGAGGTGTTCGCGCGGGTGTACGGCGTTCCCGTGACCGGCCTCCGCTACTTCAACGTGTTCGGGCCGCGGCAGGACCCCGCGGGGCCGTACGCCGCCGTGATCCCGAAGTGGATGGCCGCGATTCGACGTGGCGAGCCGTGCGTGCTGAACGGCGACGGCGAGACGAGCCGCGACTTCTGCTACATCGCGAACGCGGTCGCGGCGAACGTGCTGGCAGCCACGGCGCCCGGTGAGCGGGCCGTGGCGGAGGTGTTCAACATCGCCTGCGGCGACCGGACGACGCTGCTCGATCTCTACGGGGCGTTGCGCGACGGGGCCCGCGACGCCGGTCGAACGGTACCCGACACCCCGGTGCTTGCGGACTTCCGGGCCGGGGACATCCGCCACTCGCTGGCCGACGTGTCGCGGGCCAGAGACACCATCGGCTATCGCGTCCTTGTGCGGGCGCCCGAGGGGCTGAAGCGAACGGTCACCTGGTACCTCGGCCAGTCCGCCTGACGGGCATGACACTCCAGCGGACGCCGCCAGCGGCATGGCCGCGCCCGGACCCGCCCCCAGCCGTGGTGCGCCTCGTCGAGGCGCTCGAAGGCGCGGGCCACGAGACGTGGTGCGTCGGCGGCGGTGTCCGGGATGCGATGCTGTCCCACCCGTCGCAGGACTGGGACCTCGCCACGGCCGCGACGCCGGCCGAGGTCCAGCGGATCTTCCGGCGGGTTGTCCCGGTCGGAATCGAGCACGGTACCGTTGGCGTGCTCGATACCGAGGGGCGACTGCACGAGGTCACGACGTTCCGCCGTGACGTGCGCACCGACGGCAGACACGCCGAGGTGGCGTTCGGGGTTTCGCTCGACGACGACCTGGCCCGCCGCGACTTCACGATCAACGCCATCGCGTGGCATCCGCTTCGCCTCGAGCTGCGCGATCCGTTCGACGGTGCCGGAGACCTCGCCCGCGGTGTCCTGCGTGCCGTGGGGGATCCCACCCAGCGGATGCGGGAGGATCGCCTGCGGGCGCTGCGTGCGATCCGGTTCGCCAGCCGCTACGGGTTCAGCGTGGATCCGGCCACGTGGGCCGCCGTTCGCGAGAGCTCCCCGGCACTGACCCGCCTGTCCATGGAGCGGGTGCGACAGGAACTCGAGAAGACGATGGAGCAGGTCACCCACCCCGGTGACGCGCTCGAGCGTTGGCGCGACGCGGGCGCGCTGCAGGTGCTGCTCCCGTCGCTCGCCGCAGCGCCGGCACATGCCCTGCGGGCCGCCGACGCGCTCGGTCGCCCCGGGCTGCCCGGCCGCCCGGGTCGGCGCCTCAACCGGTTCTCGGCCGTCTTCGCCGAACTCGGATCTCCCGAGGCCGAACGGGCAGCCCGGCACCTCCGGATGAGCAACGCGGACGTGTCGTGGATCGGTGCGATGGCGAGGGGGTGGAAGGACCACGGCACCTCGTTGGGCGCCGACCTGTGCCAGGAGGGGGCGACGGACGCCGGCCTGCGGCGTCTGGCGGCCGCAATGGGCCGAACCCGGGTGTTGCCCTTCCTGCGGGTCTGCGCGGGCCTCTGGGGGGCAATCAGGCGCCTTGGTGAAGGGGGGGCGGACCCGGCCGCCGTTCGGCGGACGTACCGGCGGGTGGCCGCAGTGGCCTGGCGCGACCCGATCGAGCTGGCCGACCTCGCCGTGGATGGCGAGGACCTGCAGGCCGCCGGGGTCCCTGCCGGACCGGCGATCGGGCACGTGTTGCGTGGCCTGCTGGCCGTGGTGCTCGAGGACCCGACCCGGAACACCCGGGAGCATCTGCTGGCGGCGGTGCCGGGTGTTCGGGGGGCGGCGGGCTGATGCTGTTCCGCGAGCGCCGGACCGACCGGCTCGACCCGCGGCGCTTCCGCGACGACCGGGTGCCGTATGTCACGTCGCTCGTTGACGGGCGATGGGAGACGCGCCTTGCCCCCAGCGCGGAGCTGGCGGCAGAGCTGCTGGTGGAGCTGGTCCGGCACATGGGCACGCACGTATCGGTGATGGTGGACGACCACCGGGCAAACGTCCGCTGGCAGCGGCGCGACGTGCCCGTGGCCGACATCCGGGACGCCCTCGTGCGGCTGCGGCCGACCCTGGCGCGGTTCGGCGGTGTCGGGTTCTTGCTCGAAGGCGACGGCGACCGCCTCGCGCTCACCCCGCTCCTCGGGCTCGAGATCTCGGCCCGGACCGACCGGTGGCGGTTCCTGCTCGATGGCGAGGGGCTGGTGGCGCGCGAAATCGTGCCCGCGAAGGCGTGGCGGAAGCCGGGGCGGGCGTGGGACCCGGTGCCGGAGCTGTCGGTCGCCGTCGCGGAGGTCGTCACGCGGCTCGGGCTGGGGCCGCCGGGGTGAGCGTGCCGCGCGAGCCGCTGGCTCTCCGGGAACGTGCTCCGGGGAGGGGCGCCATCGCCGTGGTGGGGCGGAGCAGTCTCGGGATGCGACGTAAGGGTCCGCGCGGAACCGCGTGTAAGAAGGGAGGGTAGGGTCCACACGCACGCTCGGTGGGTCGCCCGTTCCTGTTCACGATCTCACCGTTCCGCCTTGCCCCTGAGATGTCCCGGCCGTGTCGCGTCGGTTCGGATCCCGACATCGCTCGGCGAGTCAAGCAGAGCTCACGCGGCGCCCGTGCGCGGCAGGGTAAGGATTTGCACCGAACAAGCCGATGCTATGTGATGCAGGTCACTGACGAAGCTGAGGAGAGACGGCTTGGGCGACGTTGCGGGTTCACTCGACTAAATTGATGTGTCGGCAGGCTCACCCGAACTCCTTTCACAAGTGCTGGAGACTGTAGCCGGATTCGCGGTGGCCGCGGCAGCCGCTTTGGCGCTGACGCCATTGGCGATCAGGATTGCGCCGAGACTCGGGCTGATTGACCAGCCCGGCGAGCGGAGGATGCACACCACGCCGATTCCGCGCGCCGGTGGTCTCGCCGTGTTCCTGGCGGCCGCATTCGGCGTCGCGGCCGCACGGATGACCGCAGGCATCGCGGCGGACACGTTTGCTGCCGGCGTCGGCCTCCCGGATGTCATGCTCGTCGGCCTTCTCGCGCTCGTCGTCGGCGTCTTCGACGACGCGGCTGGTGCGACTCCCCGATTCAAGCTGGTGATGACGCTGACGATCGCCGCCTTCGCGTGGGTGATCGGATTCCGAATCGATGGCATCGGCGTGCGGGAAGTGTTCGACGTCAGGATTGACAGCCCTGCCACCTCGTTCGCCGTGACCGTGCTTTGGATGACGGGTGTGACGCACTCGTTCAACCTGATTGACGGGCTCGACGGCCTCGCCAGCGGGCTGGCGGCGGTCGCGTGTGCCGCCGTCGGCGTCAGTGCGGCCATCGGTGGCCATACCGACCTGATGGTGCTCAGTGCGGTGGTGGGAGGGGCAGCGCTGGGGTTCATGGCCTACAATCGGCACCCGGCGAGGATCTTCCTGGGCGACGCCGGGTCGCTCACACTCGGCATGTTGTTGTCCATGCTGACGGTCATGCCGGAAGACCGATCGGGTGCGATGTCGCTCGGCCTGTTCCCCTTGCTCGTCCTCGCCTATCCGCTGCTCGACACGAGTCTCGCGGTGCTGCGTCGCTTTCTCCGCGGGGTGAGCTTCTCGCAAGCGGACAGACGCCACATTCACCATCGGCTTCTCGATGTCGGGCCCGACTATCGGTGGACGGTCCGGGTGCTGCATGCGCTGTCGTTCATCGCGGCGGCGGCGGCGGTGCTGCTTCGGCATGGTTCGCGAGATGTCGTATTCGTGACGTTGGGTGCTGTCGTCGTGTGTCTGGCGGGTGTGCTGGTGCTCATGGTGACCTGGCTCGGGTACCACGAACTGTTCGTCGCGGGCCGGTCGGTCGCGTCGGTCGTGACCGGAGCGAGACGGGTCGTGCGCGAGAAGATCCTGGCTCGCGATCTCGCCGAGCGATTGAAGACCACGCAGACCATCGCGGGCGTCGAGTCGCTACTCGAGACGCTGCGCGACGACTTCGGGATCGCGCGAGCCGAGGTGGTCAGGGAGTCTTCGCGGCGGCCAATGTCGCTCGTGGCGGAGCAGTCGGGCGGTGGCTCGCCGTACTGGCGGATCGACTGGCCCGTCTCGTCGTTGACGATTGAACGGGATGACCTGCTCGTGTTGCGGCTGTGGGCACCCTCGGACGGTGGCCCGTCCCCACAGGCAGTTGCGCGCTTGGCTGCGACCATCGCCCCCGCACTCGGGGCCTGCCTGACGTTGCCGGCGCTGCACGAGCTCATGGGTCTTCAGCACGGCGTCCGGTTCGCGGCCGGCGAGGCCCGCCGCACCGGCAAGGAGTCGGCGGAGTCCGGAAGCGGCGCGGCCCATTGACCGGGGCTGTCGGGTCCTGCGGCCAGGCGGCAGCGACACCGCACAGGCGGACCGTGCCGCCTGATGCCGTTGCCGGAGCACAGAAGAGACGTACTCGTCCCGGGCGGGAACTGCCGGGGTGAACGAGCCGCGCGAGCCGCTGGCCGCCCGGATGCGGCCGACGTCGCTGGACGATGTCGCCGGACAGCAGCACCTGCTGGTACCGGGGGCACCATTGCGGGTCGCGATCGAGGCCGGGCGGATCGGATCGCTGCTCTTGTGGGGGCCGCCGGGAACGGGAAAGACCACCATCGCCCGGCTCGTGGCGCGCTACACGGCGAAGACGTTCGTGCCGTTCTCGGCCGTGACCGATGGCGTCGCGCGGGTGCGGGAGATCGTGGCCGAGGCACAGGCGCGGCTGGCGACGGGGCGGGGCACGATCCTGTTCGTGGACGAGATCCACCGCTTCAACCGCGGCCAGCAGGACGCTTTCCTGCCGCACGTCGAGGCCGGAACGGTCACGCTGATCGGGGCGACGACGGAGAACCCGTCCTTCGAGCTGAACCCGGCGCTCCTGAGCCGCCTGCAAGTGCATGTGCTGCGGCCGCTGACGGCGGCCGACGTTCGTGGGGTGCTGGAACGCGCCCTGGCCGACGCGGAGCGCGGGCTCGGGGGACTGGCGCCCGGGGGCGGGAATTTCGTGCTGGCCCCTGAGGCGGTGGCGCTGTTGGCGGAACACGCTGGCGGGGATGCGCGGCGCGGGCTGACGGCGCTCGAGGCGGTGGCGGAGGATGCGCTCGGGCGCGGTGCGGCCTCGGTGTCGGGCGCGGAGGCGGCACGGGCATTGGCGGTGCGGTTGCCGGCGTACGACAAGTCGGGCGAGCAGCACTACGACCTGATCAGCGCGTTCATCAAGGCGATGCGGGGGAGTGACAGCCAAGGCACGCTCTACTGGCTCGCGCGGATGGTGCAGGGCGGGGAGGACCCACGGTACGTCGCGCGGCGGATGGTGCGGTTCGCGAGCGAGGACGTGGGGCTGGCGGATCCGCGGGCACTGTCCATGGCGATGGCGGCGAGCGAGGCCTATCGGCAGCTGGGGACGCCCGAGGGGGAACTCGCGTTGGCGGAGTGCGCGGTGTACCTGGCGACGGCGCCCAAGTCGAACGCCGTGTACGTCGCTTGGCAGGCGGCAACGGCCCTTGCGGCCGAGACGGCGTCGGCCGAGGTGCCGCTTGCGCTCCGCAACGCGCCGACCGCACTCCTGCGCGCCCTCGGCCATGGCGCGGGCTACCGCTATGCGCACGACGAACCCCCGGACGGCCAGCATCTGGATGCGATGCCGGCCGGCCTCGAGGGCCGGGTGCTGTACGAGCCGGGGCCGTACGGGTTCGAGAAGGAGATCGCCAAGCGGATCGCGTGGTGGGCGCGTGGGGGTCGGCCGGGCTAGATTCAAAGGCTGCGAGCGAGGCGATCGCGACCCCCATTTCTCGACGACGGCATGGCGAAGCGTACGGCGCTGGTGACGGGCATCTCGGGACAGGACGGCGCCTACCTGGCGCGGTTGCTGCTGGACAAGGGCTATCGCGTGATCGGCGCCCACCGGCGCAACGCCGGTTCGTCGCCGTGGCGGCTCACGGAGCTGGGCATCCGGCAGGACATCGAGCTCGTCCTGCTGGACCTCGCTGAGTACAGCAACATCCTCCGCTTGCTCGAACGGACGAAGCCCGACGAGATCTACAACCTCGCCGCGCAGAGCTTCGTCGGCGCCTCGTTCGACCTGCCGATCTACACCGGTGACGTGTCGGGTCTCGCCGTGGCGCGCTTTCTCGAGGCGACGCGCACGGTGGCTCCCGGCGCGCGGTTCTACCAGGCCTCGACGTCCGAGATGTTCGGGAAGGTCCAGCAGATTCCGCAGTCCGAGACGACGCCGTTCTACCCTCGCAGTCCCTATGGGGCAGCCAAGCTGTACGCGCACTGGATGACGGTGAACTACCGCGAGGCGTACGGCACGTTCGCCTGCTCGGGGATCCTGTTCAACCACGAGTCGCCGCTTCGGGGCCTCGACTTCGTCACGCGCAAGATCACCACGACGCTGGCCGAGCGCGCGCAGGGGCGTGCCGGGGTGCTGGAGCTGGGCAACCTGTCGGCGCAGCGCGACTGGGGGTTCGCCGGCGATTATGTCGAGGGGATGTGGCGGATGCTGCAGCACGCGACCCCCGACGACTACGTCCTCGCGACGGGCAGCACGCACACGGTGCGCGACTTCGTCCGATGGGCGGCGGAGGGGATCGGGCTCGCCCTCGCCTTCGAGGGGGAAGGGACGGAGGAGGTCGGCCGGGACGCGAAGACCGGGGCGGTGGTGGTGCGGGTGAATCCGGAGTACTTCCGACCAGCCGAGGTGGACCTGCTGGTCGGGGACGCGACGAAGGCGCGCACGGTGCTCGGCTGGGCGCCGACGATGGACGTGCGGCAGCTCGCGCAGGTGATGGTGGAGGCCGACGTGCGGCGGGCGATGCGCGGGCCGATACTGGGTTAGCGCGTCGGCGCGACCGGCGGCTCGGCGCGACCGGCGGCTCGGCGCGACCGGCGGCTCGGCCTGGGCGGCGGCCCCCACGGTGGGCAGGCCGACGGCGGAGGCGCGCCAGCGCTTCGCGGCGATGATGTTGAACGCCGTGCCCAGGAGGGGGGCAATCTCCGGCGACCGAAGCAGCGGCCGCGTGCCCACGGCTGCCAAGACCTACTGTGCAGCGTCTTGCGCGCCGAGAGAAGAATCCGCACGGGAGGGCGAGAGCCGGCATGAGGTCCGGCGCCGCAGCATCGCGTTCGTCGAGCGGACGGGCGCTCGACGGCCGACCTAGCCGTAGTTGGTGAGGACGTTGTTCACAGCAACGCGGCGAGCCTGCTGGCGGGTGGGATAAAGCCCAGGGCTGTGTGGCGTCGTTCGAAGTTGTAGAAGGTGAGGAAGGGCGCCAAGGCCCGGGTGCGCTCGCGGGAGGGCCGGTAGGCGCGGGCATTGGCCCAGTCGGCGAGCATCGTGCGGATAAAGCGCTCCGCCTTGCCGTTCGTCTGCGGCCGGTACGGCGCGGTGAAGCGCTGGCCGATGCCCAGCTCGAGGGCGGTCGTGGCGAAGGCGAGGCTCTGGTAGCAGCTGCCGTTGTCGGTGAGCACCCGCTCGATCGGGACACCGAGCCCGGCGAACCACGCCGTGGCGCGCTGCAGGAAGCCCGCCGCCGTGGTGCCGGTCTCGTTCGCGAGCACCTCGGCATAGGCGAGCCGTGAGTGATCGTCGATCGCCACGTGGACGAACTCCCAGCCGATGCCGCAGGCGCGCGCACGGCGGTCGCCGTGGATGCGGTGCCCCACGCGGCCGATCTTCCCGAGCTGCTTGACGTCGAGGTGGACGAGCTCGCCGGGCTAGGCTCGCGCGTAGCGTCTCACGGGCGTCGCGGGCGCCAGGGCGGGCAGGCGGGCGAGGCCGACGCGCCGCGCGTGCGTGACGACGGTCGACAGCGGCAGCTGGAGGTGTTGCGCAATGCGGGGGCTGCTCCAGCGTCGGCGGCGGGCCTTCTCAATCTGGCGGCGGCGATGCCGGGGCAGCAGGGTGGGCGAGCGCTGGGGCCGCGACGAGCGGTCCGTCCACTCGGGCGCGGCGACGGCCGCACGGCGGAGCCACTTGTAGAGCGTCTGGCGGGAGACGCCGACGGCGGCCGCGACCTGGGTGACGGGCTCGCCGGCGTGGACCCGGGCAACGGCCCGCTGTCGCCCGCGGGCCGTCAACCGTGCATCTTGGTGGTGGGAGTTCACAGGACCTCTGGTGGGGGGGAGATGAGGACTCGACACCCGCAGCTTGCTCTCACTACGTCCTGTGAACAACCTCCTCGCAAACTACAGCTAGCCCGCGCGTCTGGCGAAAGTCTCTTTCGCAAAAGAACGCGCCCCTGCTGCAAACGCTCACCATGAAGATCCAGAGGACCTACGGCATGATCCGTCCCCTCGTAACTCTTGTCACTGGCGGAGCCGGCTTCATTGGCTCAGCGCTCGTCCGCCACTTGGTCCGCCGCGGCGACCGGCTCGTGGTCAGTCTCGACGCGCTCACGTACGCCGGCAATCTCGATTCGCTCGGTGAGGTCGCCGACTCACCTCGACATGTGTTCGTGCGGGCCGATGTCGCCGACGCTGATGCCGTTCGCCAGGTATTCGCAAAGTGGCAGCCGAACGAGGTCTATCACCTTGCGGCCGAGTCGCACGTAGACCGCTCGATCGATGCGCCGGGCGAGTTCATTCGCACCAACGTCGTCGGTACATTCGTTATGTTGCAGGAAGCCATGCGGCACTATGAGCGACTTGCCTTGGAGGCGCGCGAAACCTTTCGCTTCCTCCACGTTTCCACCGACGAAGTCTTCGGCTCACTCGGGGCCGAGGGGGTCTTCACGCGAGAGACGCCCTACGACCCATCCTCGCCCTACAGCGCCAGCAAGGCCGGGTCTGACCACCTCGCGCGTGCGTGGCACCGCACGTACGGATTGCCGGTGCTCGTGACGAACTGCTCCAACAACTACGGCCCCTGCCAGTTTCCCGAGAAGCTCATTCCGCTGATGATCCTCAACGGTCTCGAGGAGAAGCCGCTACCAGTGTACGGGGCGGGGACGAATGTGCGCGACTGGCTTTACGTGGACGACCATGTGGCGGCACTCGCGGTTGTGATGGGCCGCGGCACGCTTGGCCGAACCTACCTCGTCGGGGGCGGCGCCGAGCGTACCAATCTTGAGGTCGTCGAGGAGCTGTGCGCCTTGCTCGATGCCCGCCTTGGCCGCGCGGGCACTACCGTTACTCGGCGGCTCATCACGTTTGTCGCCGATCGGCCGGGCCACGACTTCCGCTACGCCATTGACAGCGGCGCGCTGCGCACCGAACTCGGCTGGAACCCGGCGGAAACGTTCGAGTCGGGTCTGGCGCGTACGGTGGATTGGTACCTGGCCAACCGCGCGTGGTGGGAGCGCGTGCGCTCCGGCGCGTACCGTGGTGAGCGGCTCGGGCTGAGGGCCTCAGCGTGAAGGGCATCATTCTCGCCGGCGGTGCCGGGACCCGGCTGCACCCGGTGACGATGGTCGTGAGCAAGCAGTTGCTACCGGTGTACGACAAGCCGATGGTCTACTATCCGCTGTCGGTTCTGATGCTCGCAGGGATCCGCCAGATCCTGCTGATCTCGACGCCCGAAGACCTGCCGCGCTTTCGCGACCTGCTCGGCGACGGGCGGCACTGGGGGCTCGAGCTCCGCTATGCCGAGCAGCCCGTCCCTAACGGGCTGGCGCAGGCGTTCGTCATCGGACGCGACTTCGTAGGGACCGATGCCGTCTGCCTCGTCCTAGGCGACAACATCTTCTATGGCCATGGCCTGACGACGCTTCTGAGCGAGGCGGCCACCACGCCCAGCGGCGCGACCGTCTTCGGCTATCGGGTGAACGACCCCGAGCGCTACGGCGTCGCCGAGGTGGACGCTGCCGGCCACGTGTTGTCCATCGAGGAGAAGCCGGCGGTGCCGAAGTCGCCGTGGGCGGTCACGGGCCTCTACTTCTACGACAACTCGGTGCTTGATATCGCTGCCGCCCTGGAGCCCTCGGCCCGCGGGGAGTACGAGATCACCGACGTTAATCGCGAGTACCTGCGTCGCGGCGAACTCCGCATGTCGCTCCTGGGGCGCGGCTACACGTGGCTCGACACCGGGACCCACGACTCGCTACTCGAGGCGGCGCAGTTCGTCGCGACAATCGAGAAGCGCCAGAGCGTGAAGATCGCCTGCCCGGAGGAGATCGCCTTCCGGAAGGGGTGGATTGAGGCCGCCGACCTTGAACGCCTGGCGGCCTCGCTCAAGAACAGCGGGTACGGCGCCTACCTGCGGCGCGTAGCCGCAGAGGGGCGCTGATGCGGGCCGAACCGATGGGGCACGGCGGCGTCCTTCGTCTCGAGCCGCGAGTCTTCCGTGATGACCGCGGCCGGTTCGTCGAGACATGGCACCGCGAGCGGTACGCGGCCCTCGGACTTGCCGGGCCGTGGGCGCAGGACAACGTGTCGGTCTCGAGGCGCGGGGTTCTCCGTGGGCTGCATGCCCAGCACCCGACGGCCCAGGGCAAGATGGTCACGGTGCTGCAGGGGCGCGTCTTCGACGTGGCGGTGGACATCCGTACCGGGTCGCCGGGATTCGGCACGTGGGTTGGAGCCGAGCTCGACGGCGAGTCCATGGCGGCGCTGTGGATTCCCCCTGGCTTCGCGCACGGGTTCCTCGTTCTGTCCGACGAAGCCGTCTTCGCCTACAAGTGCACCGCCCCGTACGATCCTGCTGCGGAGTTCTCGGTCCGGTGGGATGATCCACGAATCGGCATCCGGTGGCCGGGGGGCGTGGCGCCCCTGCTCAGCGCAAAAGACGCGATGGCCCCGATGCTCGATGACCTGCAGCGGGCCGGGCGGCTGCCGATCGGCTGAGACGGCCCGTCAAGGCGTTGGCGTGAGCAGGCGCTCGTAGATCGCGAGCGTCGCCTCCACCACCCGCTCCACCCCGAAGACGCGCTCGGCAAGCTGCCGGCCGGCCGCCCCCATCGCGGCACAGCGGGCGGGGTCAGTCAAAAGGCTCCCTAGCGCTTCGGCCAACGGCTGAACGGTACGGGCCGGGACGAGCAATCCTGTCACCCCGGGCTCGATGGCGTCGCGGCAGCCCGGAACGTCGGTCGTCACAACGGCTCGGCCGCTGGCTGCGGCCTCGAGAAGCGCCTTTGGCAGCCCCTCGCGATACGAGGGGAGACACACAACGTGCGCCGAGGCGAACACCGCCGGCATGTCGGCGCGGTACCCCCACCATTCGACCACTCCTTCGGCCTGCCACGTCGTGAGCTCGGCGGCCTGCACGGACGCGGGATTAGGGTCGAGGTCCCCGACGAGCGCGAACCGGGCGTGAACACCGTCCTCGCGCAGCCGCCCGGCGGCCGCCACGAATTCGCGGACGCCCTTGTCGCCGAGCAGGCGAGCCGGGAGCACGACCACGGGTGGCCCATCGGGGAAGGGGGTCGGAGCGAAGGCCGTCAGGTCCACGCCGCTTCCGCGAATGAGCGTCGTGGCGTCACGCCGGACCATGCCGGCCTCCTCGAACTCGCGCCGGTCTTCATCGTTTTGGAAGATGAACGTCCGGTTTGGATGCGACGTGAAGCGGCGGTAGGCGGTGCGAATCGCCAGTCGCCGCGCCCGTCCCGTCCAGCTTTCGTCCAGGAACACGAATCCAAGGCCTGACACTGCGTTCACCACGCCGGGTACCCGCGCGAGGCGCGCTGCCATCGTGCCGAAGAGCACGGGCTTGAGCGTCACATGGTGCACCACCGACGGCGCGAGCGCCCGATACAACTGGACGAGGCGCCTCAGCGCCGCCAGTTCGGCGCGTGGCGCGAGTCCCCCGCGCACGAACGGGATCTCGTAGAACGGGAAGCCGCGCTCGGCGATCACGCGGGCCGCCGCGGCGTCGCGGTCCACCGACCGGGCGGACGCGATCACGTGCACGTCCCATCCGGCCGCCCGCGCCGCCTCGGCGATCGGCAGCCGGTGCGACGCGAAGAACGCGGCGTGGTTGACCGTGAAGACAAGCCGCCGGGTCACGACCGGGCGCGTGGTGCCCACTAGGTCGTCAGCGCGACGTGACGACGGCGCGCCGGGGGAGGGCGTCAGCGACCGGGGGGCTGCCGGACGCGACGGTGTCGCCAGCCGGAGCCACGCCGGAGGGGGGGACCTCGGCCGGTGGCGCGGCGGGGGCCACCGGCCGCGACGGGGTCGGCACGGCGAGCATCCGCAGCCCGAAGGCGACGAGCGCCACCGCCACGACGAGCGCGGCCCATAGCGCGGCCTCGGGGGCCACGAGGGTCAGCCACGCCGGCGTGGCGGCGACGACGGCCAGTCCCCACAGGACGGCGACGGCCGAGCGCTCGGACAGTCCGAGGAAGACCAACCGATGCGAGAGATGATCGCGCCCCCCCTGCGAGACGGGGCGCCCCTCGCGAAGCCGGGCGATCGTCACGACGGTGGTATCGAGGATCGGCACGGCCGCGAGGCCGATGGCCAGGATCGGCGTCGTCCCGGCCGGGAGCAGCGGCGCCGCGGCCTGGCCGGCGCGCAAGGCGAGCCAGGCGACTAGGAAGCCCAGGACGAGGCTGCCACAGTCGCCCATGAACACGCGCGCGGGGTTCACGTTGTACAGCAGGAAGCCCGCACAGGCGGCCGCCGTCGCGGTGGCCATGACGGCACCGACCACGTCTCCCTGCGTCGCGAGCACGAGCGCCGCGATGGCCGTGCTGACGGCGACTACGCCGCTCGACAACCCGTCCATGTTGTCCAGGAGGTTGACGGCATTGGTGACGCCGATGACCCAGATCATCGTGAGCGGGAGCACCGCGACCACCGGCCAGTGCGCGCCGAACCGCCCGCCGATCCACCAGGCCAAGGCGGCCACGCCCACCTCGACGACGAGCTTCGGGAGCGGATTGATGTGGATGCGGTCGTCCACGGCCCCGAGGAGGTGCAGGGCGAGGATGGCGAGCAGCAGGAACCCGCTCGCGGAGGTGCGGACCGGCGCCGCCGCGAGGCTGGCTACCAGGATGGCCACGACGATCCCGATGCCCCCCATGACCGCCACCGTTCGCGTCCCCCAGCGGTCGGGCCGCGGGTGCGCGACCCACCCGCGCGACTTGGCGAGCGCGATGACCAGCGGCGTGCCCGCGACCGCGACGCCGAAGGCAGTCGCGGCCGTGGCGGCGTAGAGCGTCGTCCCGTTCACTCGCTGACGGCGTCGTGTCGGACGTGGTCAATGACGTCCCGGAGGATGTCGTCAATGGACCGCATCGGCGTCCAGCCAGTGGTGCCGGTGATCTTCGTGAGGTCCGGCGTGCGGCGGCGCATGTCCTCGAACCCGTGCTTGAAGACCTGCTCGTACGGCACGTGCACGATCTCGGAGCGGCTGCCGGTCATCTGCTTGATGCGGCCGGCCAGGTCGTTCATCGAGATCTCGAACGTGTTCCCGATGTTGAAAACCTGCCCGATCACCCTCGGGTCGGCCATGAGGAGCGCGACGGCGCGGACGGCGTCGGCGACATGGTTGAAGCAGCGGGTCTGTTCGCCGTCGCCGTAGATGAGGATCGGCTCGTTGAGGAGCGCGCGCTGCACGAAGTTCGGGATGACCATCCCGTACTGGCCGGTCTGCCGCGGACCGACCGTGTTGAAGAACCGGCCGCACACGACGGGCAGGTGCTTCTCGTCGTGGTAGGCCAGAGCGAGGAACTCGTCGAGCGCCTTCGAGCAGGCGTACGCCCAGCGCCGCTTCGACGTGGGCCCGAGCCGCCAGTCGCCGTCCTCGCGGAGGGCGTCAATGGATTCGTCGGTCTCCATCATCTTGCCGTACACCTCGGACGTGGAGGCGACGAAGACGGGGAGATCGCGCTGGCTGGCGAACTTGAGGACGTACTCGGTGCCGGCGACGTTCGTGACGATCGTCTCGACCGGCTTCTCCATGATCAGGCGCACGCCGACGGCGGCGGCGAGGTGTATGACCGAGTCGGCCTCGCGGACGGCGGGGCCAAGCGCGGCCGGGTCGGTGATGTCGCCGACGGTGATCCGCACGTCGGGCCGGTGCGAGAGGTGGTGGACGTTGGCCAGCCGCCCGGTAGACAGGTTGTCGAAGATGTGGACCGAATGGCCCTGCGACAGCAGAAACTCCGCGAGGTGGCTGCCAATGAAACCGGCGCCGCCGGTGATCAGGACGCGCATGCGATGGATGATGGATGACGGCCGTCAGCGCCGACGGCATAGAGCGAGCCGGTCCCGGGACGTGTCCCGGCCAACCCGGCAGGCCTGCCAGACGAAAAAGTACCTAGATTAGCGGGGCTTTGCCATGCGCGCGGTGGAGCCGATGCGGGTGCCGTCGGCAATGTGCGCTGCGTCACGTCCTCGCTCGCCCGTCCCGTCTCCCGCGTGTTTCGTCGCTTCACCGCCAACGTCGGCCGGATCTACGCGGCGCAGCTCGTCACCGGGTTGCTGGGCGTCGCCTTCGTGCCCTTCGCCGTGGCGCGCCTAGGGCTGGAAGGCTACGCCCAGTGGTCGGTGTACGGGGTGCTGCAGGGCTACATCGTGCTCGCCGAGCTCGGACTGGGCAAGAACATCGTCCGTCTGCTGGCGGCCACGGACGATTCGGCCGCCCGCCTGCGGCTCCTGCAGACCGCCGCGGCCACCTACGGCTTCGTGGCGGCCGGCTTGCTGCTCGCCGCGTGGCCGCTGGCCGTGCTGGCCTCGGACGTCATGTTCCCCGTTGCCCAATCGGCACGACCCATGGTCCGCGGGATCGCGCTCCTTGCCGTCGCGGACTACCTGCTGGGCATCCCGACGGCCGTGCGGGTGGGCGTGGCGATGGCCGACCGGCGCTTCGACCGGCTGGCGCCCTACAACGCCCTCGCCGGGTTGCTCCGCGTCGGGGCCGGGGCGGCCGCGGTGGCCTTGGGTTGGTCGCCCCTCTGGGTGGTCGCGGCGACGGTCCTGCGCCGGCTGCCCGAATGGCTGCTGGCCCGGACCCTGCTCGTGTCGTTGCCGCGCGGATGGGCTCGCCCGCGGGCCGAGCGCGCCGCCGTACGCGAGTTCGTCGGCCAGACGCTGGAACTGTCCACCGCGCAGCTGCTGCAGGTCACCGTCATCTCGATGGGCACGTTCCTCGTCGGATGGCGGTCGGGTCTCGCCGGCGTGGGCGCCTTCCGGGCCGTCTTCGACGTCGTGTCCAAGGTGTGGTTCTTCTCCAGCGGGATCGGGGTGGTGCTGTTCCCGACGCTGGCCGGCGCAGTGTCGAGCCCGTCCCGTCGAGCGGAGGTCGCCGGCTTGCTGCCACCCCTCCTGAGCTTGAGCTTCGCCGCCTACGCCATGCTGGCCGCAGCGGGGAGCGTGGCGACGCCCGTGGCCGTGTCGCTCCTGCGGTTCGAGTTCCCGGAAGCCCGCGCCGTCTTCGCGCTGCTGCTCGGCGGCATCGTCTTCACGGCGCACGCAAACGTATCGTACGAACTGTTGCAGTCACTGGGGGCGTACCGTCGCGTGGCGGTCCTCAACGCCGCCACGCTGGTGCTGTACGTCGCGACGACGTGGGTGCTCCCCGTCGCCAGCCCAACGGTGGCCGTCGCCTCCGCTTGGTGGCTGGCACAGCTCGCGGCGGCCCACGCTGCGGATGCCCTCGCGTTCGCCGCGATCGAGGCGGGTCCCGTCCCATGGGTCCGTCGCATGGCGCCACTCGTTCTCGCGGCGACTTCCGTCTGGGCGGCCATCCGACCGGGCGCCGCCTCGCTCGGCGCCGTCGGCGCCGCAGCGCTGGGGACGGTCGTGCTCCTGCCGTCCCAGTGGCAGCGCGTGGTGCGACTTCGTCGTGCCACGACCATGCCCGTCCCGTCCCTGTCCTGATCCCGTTCCGCCGTGTCGCCACGCTTCACCATCTTTACGCCCACGTTCAACCGGGCACATCTGCTGCCGCGGCTGCACGCCGCCCTGGAGGCGCAGGAGAGCCGGGACTTCGAATGGCTCATAGTGGACGACGGATCCGTGGACGATACGCCGGACGTCGTCCGTCCGTGGTTGACGATGGCGGGCTTTCCCGTGCGATACGTCCGGCAGGTGAATCAGGGGAAGCCCGGCGCGCACAACACCGGGCTTGCCGCGGCGCGCGGGGAGTTCTTCTGCGTCCAGGACTCCGACGACTGGCCCCTGCCGCACGCCATCCGCCGTTTCGCCGAGCTGTGGGCCGAGATTCCCGCGGAGCAGCGCCATCGGTTCACCGGGGTGACGGTGCATACGCAGTTCCCGGATGGTCGCGTCGTGGGGCGCCGTTTTCCCGAGGCCCGGATGGACTCCACGATACGGGAACTGGTCGCCGCCGGGGCGTTGGTCGGCGACAAGTGGGGCTTCCATCGCACGGAGATCGTGCAGGCGTATCCCTTCCCCCGCTTTCCCGGTGAGCGCTACGTGCCGGAGGGGCTGGTGTGGAACCGCATCGGGCGGCGGTACCTGATGCGGTTCGCCGACGAGATCCTGCAGGTCAAGGAGTACCAGCCCGGGGGCATCACCCGGCACGTGCGGCGCGTCCTCGCGCGGTCGGCCAAGGGAACGTGGCTCTTTCATCGGGAGATGCTCGATGACCCGTTGCCGCCGGCGTTCCGCCGACGCACGGCGGTCAACGTGTTTCGGTACGCGTGGCTGGGGGGAGGGTCGGTCCGAGAGTCGTGGCGGGCGGTGCACGACGGGCCGTTGGCCGCCGCGGCCTCCGCCGCGGGCGCGGTGCTGGCCCTTAGGGACCGCTGGCTGTCCCGCTAGTTTCCTCGCGATGTCCGTGGATCAATTCACCGACCGGCCGCTGGCCGACCTGTACCCGGACCTGGAGCGTCTGGGGGCCGAGTACCATCATCGGCATCACACCGAAGGGCCGCTGTTCACGCCGGCCGTGCTCGCGTGCCTGCCTCGAATCGTGCGCTTCGACAGCGCCACGCCGCACGGGCTTGTGCTCGGCTGCGGGCCGGCGCCGCGGGCCGTCCTTGCGATGGCGGACGCCGGCTTCGTCGTGACGGGGGTCGAGCCCGTGCGCGACAACGTGCGGACTGCCACGGCGTTCGTCGGGGAGCGGGCGACCGTCGTCGAGGGCAGTGCGGAGGCGATTCCGCTCCCGGACGGCAGTCAGGATTTCGTGCTCATGGAGAGCGTGCTCGAGCACGTGGATTCGCCGCCTCGCAGCCTGGCGGAGATCTTTCGTGTGCTCAAGCCGGGGGGGCTCGTGTACATCTACACGACCTGCCGAACGAAATTCCATCCGCGCGGCTTCAACGGCGAGTACAGCGTGCCGTTCCTGAACTGGTTCCCGGCGGCGGTGCGCGAGGCGTACGTGCACCACCAGCAGCACTTCGCCCCGGCGCTGGCGAACTACAACGCCAGGCCCGCCTTCCACTGGTACACTTACACCGAGCTGGTGAAGCTGGGGCGCTACGCCGGCTTCGCGCAGTTCTATTCGCTGCTCGACGTGGTGCCGCCGGACAGCCCGTTCGTGCAGGGGAGCCGCCTGCGCCGGTGGCTGATGCCGCGAGTCCAGCGCCGGCCGTGGCTGCGGGCGTTGGTCCTGACCCAGACGGGCGGCTCGATCTTCATGGTCAAGCGGAAGGCCTGAGATGTGCGGCATCGCCGGCTGTTGGAGCCCTGCCGATCCCGCGGCGGCATCGCCGGCCCTGATCACGGCGATGACCGATCGGCTGCGCCATCGCGGGCCGGACGGATCCGGCGTCTGGTGCGATCCGGCCGTGGGCATCGCCCTTGGCCACCGGCGGCTGTCCATCGTGGACCTCTCGCCGCTCGGCGCCCAGCCGATGGCGTCGCCGAGCGGCCGGTACCAGATCGTCTTCAACGGCGAGATCTACAACTACCGCGCCCTGCGCGACGTGCTCGCGGCCACTGGCGCGACCTTCCGCGGCCACAGCGACACCGAGGTGCTGCTGGCGGGGATCGAGCGGTGGGGCTTAGAGCGCACGCTGCACCGCGCACACGGGATGTTCGCGATGGCGTGCTGGGACGTCGAGCGGCGCGCCCTGACGCTGGCGCGCGACCGTACAGGCGAGAAGCCGCTTTACTGGGTCGTGCAAGGCGGACGGCTAGCCTTCGCGTCCGAGCTCAAGGCGCTCGCCGCGCTGCCGTGGCTCCGGCTGGAGCCGTCCGCCGACGCGGTCGCGGCGTTCCTGCGCTTCAGCTACGTGCCGACACCGCACGCCGTCTTCCGCGGGGTCGGAAAGCTCGAGCCCGGCACGTGGCGCACCTTCACCGACCTCGCGGGCGAGCCGGCGGGCGCGGCCGGCACGTTCTGGTCGGCAGCGGCGGTGGCGCGCGCAGGGCTCGACGATCCGCTGCCCGGTGACGAGTCCGCGGCACTCGATGTCCTCGACGGCGTGCTGCGCACCGTCATCGGCGAGCAGATGGTGGCCGACGTGCCGCTCGGGGCGTTCCTCTCGGGGGGCGTGGACTCGTCGCTCGTCGTCGCGCTGATGCAGGCGCAGTCGTCGCGGCCGGTGCGGACGTTCACGATCGGGTTCCGCGAGGCGCGCTACGACGAGGCGGCGGCGGCCGCGGCGGTGGCGCGGCACCTGGGCACCGACCACACCGCGATGGTCGTCTCGCCGGAGGAGTGCCTTGCCGTGATCCCGCATCTGGCGACGATGTACGACGAACCGTTCGGTGACTCGTCGCAGGTGCCGACGCACCTCGTGGCGGCGCTCGCGCGACGGCACGTGACGGTCTCGCTGTCGGGCGACGGCGGCGACGAGGTCTTCGGCGGCTACACGCGCTACCTGTGGACCGAGCGACTGTGGCATCGGGTCGGCGGCTGGCCGGCCATCGCACGCCGCGCAGCGGCCCGGGCCGTCCTGACCGTGCCGACGGAGGCGTGGGACGGGGTGGCCGCCATGGCCCGTCCTGCGCTGCCGCCGCGGCTCCGGGTGGCACAGGCGGGCGACAAGCTGCACAAGGCGGTGGCGCTGCTGCGCGCGGACTCGCTGGACGGGGTGTACGACCGGCTCATTTCGAATTGGTTCGACGGGCCCGGCGCCGTGCGAGGGACCACGCGCGCGGTCGCCGCCTGGCCCGACTGGGTCCAGCCCGCCGACGCGCCGTCGCCCCCGCTGCCGCGCATGCAGTACCGCGACCTCGTAGGCTACCTCCCAGACGACATCCTGGTGAAGGTGGACCGGGCGACGATGGCGGTGTCGCTGGAGTCACGGGCGCCGTTCCTCGATGCGCGGGTGATCGAGCTCGCGTGGCGGCTGCCGGTGGGCCGTCGCGTCGTGAACGGGCAGGGGAAGTGGGCACTGCGCCGGCTGCTCGACCGCTACGTGCCGCGCACCCTGATCGAGCGCCCGAAGCAGGGCTTCGCCATTCCCGTCGCGGAATGGCTGCGTGGGCCGCTCCGCGACTGGGCGGACGACTTGCTCGGTGCGGCCAGCCTCGCCCGCGATCCCTTCCTCGATCCGGCACCGGTGCAGGCGCTCTGGCGTGCGCACCGGTCGGGGGCGCGCAACCACCAGGCGTCGCTCTGGAACGTCCTCATGTACGTCGCCTGGCGCGACGCGTGGCACGACGCGTCGCGCGGCGCCCCGCGCTGAGTCGTGCGCGTCCTGCACGTCATCACCGGACTCGGCACCGGCGGGGCCGAGGCGATGCTGGTCAAGCTCGCGACGGCGACGTCGGCGGCCGTGACGCAATGCGTGGTCTCACTCCTCGACGAGGGGACCTACGGCGCGGTGCTCGAGGCGGCGGGCATCCCGGTTGTCGCGCTGCGGGCGGGTGGCGTGCGCGACCTGCCGCGTGCCGTGCGGGCGGTGCGCCGCGAGGTGCGCGCCTTCGCCCCAGACCTCGTGCACACGTGGATGTACCACGCCAACGTGGTCGGCGGGCTCGCCGCGCTGGGCACCGGGCGGCCGGTGCTGTGGAACATCCGGGCCAATCGCATCACGCGCGACGTCGAGCGCACGGCAACGGTGCTCCTGGCCCGCGCGAGCGGGCCGTTGGGCTGGCTGGTGGCGTCGCGCATCGTCTGCAACTCGGATGCGGCGATGCAGGCGCACGCGGGGTGGGGGTACCCACGCGGGCGGATGCTCCGCGTGGACAACGGCTTCGACACGGCGCGTCTGGTTCCTGATCCGGCGGCCCGGCAGGCGTTGCGCGATCAGTTGGGCGTGGCAGACGACGTCTCGCTGGTGGGCATGCTCGGGCGCTACAGCCCGATCAAGGGACACGACGCCTTCATCGCGGCCGCCCTGCAGGTGGCCGGGCACGGGAGTGCCCCCCACTTCGTCCTCGCCGGCCCCGGCGTGGATGCCACGGCGTCACCGTTGCGCGAGGCGGCGCGGCCGCTGGGCGGGCGCGTGCATTTGCTCCGGCCGACGAAGCCGGAGGCCTTCTTCCCGGCGTTGGACCTCGCCGTGGTGCCGTCGGTGGACGAGGCCTTCCCGAACGTGCTGGGCGAGGCGCTGTCCTGCGGGGTGCCGGCGGTGGCGACCGACGTCGGCGACTGCGCCCGGGTGCTGGGTGATGCCGGACGCGTGGTGCCCCCTCGGGATCCGGCGGCGCTCGCGGCGGCGATCACGGCGATACTCGATCTCCCGGCGGCGGTCCGGCAGGGGCTCGGGCGTTCGGGACGGGCGCGGATGGACCGCGAGTTCTCGATGGCGCGGATCGCCGAGCGATACGTCGCGCTGTATCGGGAGCTGGCCCGATGATCCGCGCCCTTGCGCTCACCGGTGGCGCGACGGTTCCGAGCGCACGGTTCCGCGTCCGGCAGTTCCTCGGACGGCTCGAGCGCTGGGGCGTGGCGCTGGAGGAGCGGGCGTCGCGGGTCGGCAGCTATCCGCCCGTCGCGACGTGGCAACGTCCGGGGTGGCTCGCGGCCACGCTGCTCGACCGCGTGCCGGACGTGGCCGCCACCCACCGCGCCGACGTGACGGTGCTGCAGCGGGAGCTGGTCTCGACGCTCGTCACCCTCGAAGGACTCACGAAGCGGCCGCGCGTGCTGGACGTGGACGATGCCCTGTGGGCGTTGCCGCGGGGCGGCTTTGCGGCCCGCCTCGCCCGGCGCTGCGATCGGGTGATCGCGGGCAACGCGTTCCTGGCCGAGTGGTTCGGGCGGCATTGTCGCGACGTGATGATCGTACCGACGGCGGTGGATACGGCGCGTTTCGTGCCGGCCGGGCGTCCGCCCTCGGCGTCGGTCGTGATCGGGTGGTCCGGGGCGAGCGGTGGCCTGCCGTACGTCGAGGCGCTCGCGCCGGCGCTGGCGGCCGTGATGGCGCGGAGGCCGGAGGTGCGGCTGTGCGTCCTGTCGGATCGGGCACCGCGGCTCGAGGGGCTGCCACCCGAGCGGGTGGAGTACGTGCGTTGGCGGCCGGAAGTGGAGGTCCCCACGATTCAGGGGTTCGACCTCGGCCTGATGCCGCTCCGCGATTCGACGTGGGAGCGCGGGAAGTGCTCGTACAAGATGCTGCTCTACATGGCGTGTGGGGTGCCGGCCCTAGTGTCGCCGGTGGGGATGAACGTGGAGGTCCTTGCGCACGGCGAGGTCGGGACGGGGGTGCCCGACGGCGCGTGGGCGGAGGCGATCCTCGAGTGGGTGGACGACTCGGCGCGGCGGGGCCGCGCCAGCGGCGTGGCGCGTCGGGTCGTCGAGGAACACTTCGCCCTCGAGGCGCTCGCCCCGCGGCTGGCCGCGGCGATCGCAGGCCGATGACGGCCATCGCCGCGGGGCTGCCTGACGTGCCGTCACCCGCCGTGGCGGCGACGGGCACGCGTCGCGCCGTCCTCGCGCCGGTGCTGCTGGTGCTGGCGCTGTTCGGACCGTCGTCGATCGGCGGGGTCGTCAACCCGACGCTCGTCCTCGGATGGTCGGCGGTGACGATCGCGCTCTTCCTCTCCCCGCTCGCGGCGGGACGGGCGCCGTTCCGTCCGGGTGGCCTCTGGCTCGGCGCCGCCGGCGTATCCGTGCTGGCGGTGGCGACCTTCGTCTCACCCTACGGACAGTTGGCGCTGGGGGCGCTGGTGCCCTATTCGGCGGCGTTTGCCCTCCTCGCGTTCCGCGCGGGCGAGCTGCCCGTCGGCCGCGGCACCGAGCGCTGGCTCGCGGTCGCGAACGCCATCGTGCTCGCGCTCGGCGTGGCGATCGTGTCGGGCAACGACGGGGTGCGCACGTGGCTCGTCCAGTGGTACACCGTGGTGTACGACGACCTCGTCGCGAACATGACGGGGTGGCGGAAGCCGGTCTTCTCGTTCGGCTCGCACTCGACGGCGGCGTTCGCGTACTACCTGCTGTTCCTGCTGCAGTGGGAGACGTGGCGCGCGAAGGGGACGCGGGTGGCACTCGTGCTGGCCATCGGCAATGCCGCGGTCAGCCTAGCGCTGACGTCCGCGGCGGCGGCGGGATTCGCCGTGCTGGCGCTGGTGCGACTCGCCCGTGCACCGCGCGGTCGGCTCTGGGTGTGGGGGGGCTTCGTGGCGCTGGTGGCCGGTGGCGTGGCCCTCGCCGGGGAAGCGCTCGGGCCGCTGGCCCTCGATGATGTGCTGCGCCTCGCCTTCGGCGCCGACGACGGCGGCTTCCGGGGCCGCTATTTGAGCGGGGGGACGATCGCCGGCAGCATGAGCTACATCGCCGAGCATCCCCTGCGCCCGGTGGGGCTCTCGTACTCGACGGACGTCTTCTACGGCGACTCGGGGCCCGTGGAGCAGCTGCTGCGGGGGTCGGTGCCCCTCCTGCTGCTGGTGTACGGCGGGGTGATCGTCTGGGTGCGGGCCGAGGTGCGGGACGCCGGGCACCGCCGGCAGTTGCTCGTCGCACTGCTGCTCTTCGAGTTGGGCTTCTCGTCCCTTACCTTTTTCCGGTTCTCCCTGTTGCTGCCGTTCGTCGTCGCCTACCTGAACCACGTGTCCGACCTCCGTCCCCGGTCGCCCGAATGAGCGCCGCGCCCCTGCCTTCGGCGCCGCGGAGCCAGCCGCGCGCCCTCGGTACCGCGTCGTCCCCCTCATGGTGGGTGGCGCTGGTCGAGGCGCTGCCGCGTCTGCTGCTCGTTGGCGCGGCGGCGGGGGCGCTCGTCGGGGCGGCCACCCTCCTCCGGCCGCGAAGCTACGAGGCCGCGGTGACGGTGGCGACCGTGTCGGGGAGCCGGATGCCGTCGGGCCTCGGGTCGCTCGCGGGGCTGAGCGGCCTGTCGCTCACGGCGGGGCTCACCGCGACGCCAGACCTCGTCGCCGGCCTCGTGGTGTCGCGGCGCGTGCTCCTCGCGGTCGCCGACACGACCGTTGCGGGCGCGGCCCTGGGGCAGCGCGTGGCCGAGCTGTCCGCTCCGACGCCCTGGCAGATCGAGCAGGCGATGCGGCAGCGAATCAGCGCCGCGCCCGATCGCCGCACAGGACTGATCGTACTGCGCGTCGCCGATCGGGACTCCGCCCTCGCGCGGCTGCTGTCGAACCGGCTGGTGAGCGTGCTCTCGTCGACCTACGTCGCGATCGCCAAGGCGCAGGCCTCGGCCCAGCGGCAGGGGCAGGAGACGCGGGTGGACAGCATGGCGGCGGCGCTCGCCCGCGCCGAGCGCGCGCAACTCGAGTTCGCGCGGCGCAACCGGGCGCTGGGGCAGGGGGCCGATGCCGTCATCGAGCGCCAGCAGCTCGATCGCGCGGTGGCAATCGCCAACCAGACGTACCAGCAGGCCGTGCTCGAACGCGAGACAGCGCTGGCGCGCGAGCTCGAGCAGACGCCGATCGTCGTCGTGGTCGATCCGCTGCCGACCGCGCTCCACCCGATGCCGCGATACACCGTGCTGTACGCCCTGCTCGCGGCCGTGGTGGCGGTCACCGCGTGGGGGACGGTGGTGCTGCTCCGGGCGTGGCTCGATCCCGAGCGCGGCGAGCGCAGTCCCGAAGCCGAGCGCGTGGCGGCCGTGGTCGGCCGGTCGCGGCTGGCCGGGCGGCTGCTGCTGCGCGCGCGGGGCTGAGCGGCGGCGCGTGACGCTTCGGCCCGGCGATCGGCCGCTGTCGATCGCCCTCCTCGGCACCCGCGGCATCCCCGCCTCCTACTCCGGCTTCGAGACCTGCGCCGAAGAACTCGCATGGCGCCTCGCCGCCCGCGGCCACGCGGTCACCGTCTACCGCCGCTCCCATCACTACCCCAACGACCACCGCAAGGACTACCGCGGCGCCCGCCTGGTGACCCTCCCCACCGTCGCCAACAAGTACGCCGACACCATCGTCCACACCGCGCTGAGCGGCATCCACGCCCTCACCCAGCGCTACGACGCCGCCCTCTACTTCATCGCCGGCAACAGCCCCGTCGCCTGGCTCCCGCGACTCGTCGGGACGCCAACCGCCATCAACGTCGACGGCCTCGACTGGCGCCGCAAGAAGTGGCCGGCCCCCGCCAAGGCCTTCATCAAGTGGGCCGAGCGCATCTCGCGCTACACCGCCAACGTCGTCGTCACCGACTCCCGCGCGGTGCAGGACTTCTACACCCAGACCTACGGCTTCACCCCCCGCTTCATCCCCTACGGCGCCGACATCGCGCGGCAGCCGCCGGGGGAAACGCTGGCGAAGTACGGGCTCGAGCCGGGTCGCTATGTGCTCTTCGTCGGCCGCATGGTCCCCGAGAACTGCATCGACCACTTGATCGATGCGTGGGGCCGCCTCGACACCGACCTCAAGTGCGTCATCGTCGGCGACGCCCCCTACGCCAACACGTACAAGGCCCGCCTCCGCGCCACCACCGACCCCCGCGTCGTCTTCACCGGCTACGTCTTCG
>Ga0068872_10000590_pt1 | contig 30845 bp, 23 predicted proteins | sample NOAtaG_7_FD_66441 | JGI IMG/M metagenome (GOLD analysis project Ga0068872, IMG submission 66441) | Freshwater lake microbial communities from Lake Erie, under a cyanobacterial bloom - NOAA_Erie_Diel1S_2200h metaG | ecosystem: Environmental > Aquatic > Freshwater > Lake | place: USA: Ohio, Lake...
TGTACACCGTTTTTGGGGAAGTGGTTGAAGGGATGGAAGTGGTGGATGCAATTGCCCGAGGTCAGGCAGACCGCTCAGGAAAGGCGCATGACCCAATCAAAATGACAGTTGAAGTATTGAAATGACCTTGCATCGAGCATGGCCCCTGAATTCTAAGGCAAAAAAAATCCCTTGTCAACCTTGGCAAGGGATTTTGGTTTTTTTTGGGGAATAATCATTGAGAAATCATAGCGAAGATTTTCTCATTTCCTACCAAAGCCCTCATTTCAGGGATTGGACAACGGTCCAAGTCAACTTTGGATTGACACAATTCGAAGGACTCTTTGGATAGTGTGGTGGTTGTCACCTCGTGTATCACCCTACCTTGTACGGCCGCGAACTTTTCATCCTTGCTGTCACCGGAAAGGTCCACTTGGGATGCTTTGATGAGCATGTAGTAGTCTTTGAGGGACTTCACTGCTTCTGCAACTTCCTTTTTGTTAGAAAAACTGCGTACGGTGACCGTTTTGTAAAGTACTCCTTCGTTGAATATAAAATCAACCTTGAAGCCCGAAGAGGACGCAGTCAGTGTGTTTTCATTGGGAGAGGTGATCGTTACACCTTTTTTGGTTGCCAGAAAGGAGGTGACTTGCTCTTTGGGAGTGCCTAATTCTTGCGATAGATTGGATTGACTCCAAATCGTACCGAATCCAAAGGTCATGATAATGAGCGTGATAAATGATTTCATTTGAAGTAAATAAGTCCTTTAAAAACTTAAATATACACTTTTCGAAATACCAAACAATATCATCTGCCAACAATTCATTGTCAATTTGATTGAATCCGGTAACTGGATTGGTCGCCGTTTGAATCCATGTTGACTGTTTTCAATACTTATGGTTGCGGCCAATTTGTACCATCTATAACACCTTGACTTGTGGGGAGAAAGAAAAAATCAATCGCTTAAGATCTGCCTGTGCATAAGTAATTGGAAATATTTGGCCATTTGAACCACATACATCTAACTTTGCAGTCCATAAGTCAGAAAGAACTTATGGGAAAATCGGTCAAATATATTTTCGTGACGGGAGGGGTGACCTCCTCACTCGGCAAAGGCATCATTTCAGCATCCTTGGCCAAACTTCTGCAGGAGCGAGGCTACAAAGTCACGATTCAAAAATTCGACCCCTACATCAACATCGACCCTGGCACATTGAACCCGTACGAACACGGGGAAGTTTTTGTGACTGAAGACGGAGCGGAAACCGATTTGGACCTGGGTCATTACGAGCGCTTCCTCAACCATCCGACCTCGCAAGCAAACAACGTCACGACCGGAAGAATTTACGAGCATGTAATCCGCAAGGAGCGCATGGGGGAATACAAGGGCAAGACTGTTCAAGTCATTCCGCACATCACCGATGAAATCAAGCGGAGGATGAAGTTGTTGGGCGAGACCGGCAAGTTCGATGTGGTCATTACCGAAATCGGAGGAACTGTGGGTGATATTGAATCCCTCCCCTATGTGGAAGCGGTGCGTCAGATGCGCTACGAGCTCGACCAACACGACAGCATGGTCATTCACCTGACCTTGATCCCATATTTGGCTGCGGCTGGGGAGCTCAAGACCAAACCAACACAACATTCGGTGCGCATGCTGCAGGAATCGGGAGTTCAGGCAGACGTATTGGTTTGTCGCACGGAGCACAAACTTACCCGAGAAGTGAGGGCTAAAGTAGCCTTGTTTTGCAATATCCCGGTTCCCAACGTGATTGAAAGCATCGACGCAGAGACCATTTACGAAGTTCCGCTCCTGATGCGTAAGGAAAAATTGGACGACGTGGTTTTGAAGCGTTTGAAGCTGCCCGCAGGTAAAACACCCGAATTGGTGAAGTGGAAAGCTTTTTTGAGCAGGTTGAAAAACCCTGTCGAGACAGTTAACATCGGATTGGTCGGGAAATACGTCGAACTGAAAGACGCATACAAATCCATTGCAGAAGCCATTGTTCATGGTGGTGCTGAAAACGAAGTCAAAGTCGTCGTGTCATGGATACACAGTGAGGACATCAACGAAGCCAATGTAAAGAGGCATCTGTCCAAATTGGATGGCATTTTGGTGGCTCCCGGTTTTGGCGAAAGGGGAGTGGAAGGCAAGATTTTGGCAGTGAAGTTCGCGAGGGAAAATAAAATTCCGTTTTTCGGTATTTGCTTGGGCATGCAGATGGCCGTGATCGAATTCGGCCGGAACGTCATCGGGTTGGAGGGGTGTCATAGCACGGAGTTTTCTCCTAACGGTCCGCACCCTGTGATTTGCTTGATGGAAGAGCAAAAGGAAGTCAAGCAGATGGGTGGAACCATGCGTTTGGGCTCTTATTCTTGCGAACTGAAAAAAGATTCACAGGCATACAAGGCTTATAAAAAACAATCTATCCAAGAACGCCACCGTCACCGCTATGAATTCAACGAGCGGTACAGCAAGCAATACAAAACCGCCGGGATGCTGCTCTCCGGAACAAATCCTGAAACCGGCTTGGTGGAAATCGTAGAATTGCCCGACCATCCCTTTTTCGTCGGCTCCCAATTCCATCCTGAATACAAAAGCACAGTGGAAAACCCACATCCTTTGTTTGTGGCCTTCATCCATGCAGCACATCGTTATCGGTCGGAGCAGAAAAACAGGTGAACGGCAGTGAATTCAGCCTGTGGGAGTGGTTTCACTCGATAATCCTTCAGGAATTCATCCTTGCAAGGTTCATTTTTTAGCCTTTCGGGAAAAACTTACCTAAATTTGCCCGCTCCAAAAAAGCTATCATTTTCCTACCCAAATGGATAGATCCAGTACAATTGGCTTTGCCCTCATCGCAGGCATCATCCTCACTTGGATGATTTTCTTCACAGAAACGCCCCAACCTACACCTGCCACCGCATCGGCCAGTCAGGCTGACTCAACCCAAAAAGCGAGCCAAGGTACTGACGCTGTAGTCCGGCCCGACAGCCTTGCCTTCATTCCGGTCGGCATGACCGATAGTGCCTACAAAGCATTGAGCGATTCCGCAAAGCAGGCTTTGGCCCAGGCCGAAAAGAACAAAAAATACGGGTCTTTCACTCCTCTGATGTCGGGCACTGACCGGCGCATCATCGTTAAGACCGAAAAATACACCGTCGGCATTTCCACCAAAGGTGCTCAGATCCGTGAACTCTTCCTGAATGAATTCCGGACACATGACAGCCTGCCTTTGCCTTTGATTCGCGACGAGGAAGGCAACCGTTTCTTCATTGGGTTCAAGCAAGCCGACCTCAACGTGGAAAGCCCGATGGTCGAAAGTGATCAGTTGCACTTCGAGTACATGGGTCAGGATACCTTGGTTGAGGTGAAGGGTGAAAACACTCAAACCCTTGTTTTCAGGGCCAAAATCGACGACCGCAGGTATTTCGACTTTGCGTACACCTTCAAGGGGAATGCCTACGACTACGGATTCGAGTTGAAGCAACAAGGGATGGACCGCGTCATCGACAGGCAGGATGTCCGCGTTCAATGGGAGACATTCATTCCCAAAACTGAGGCTTCCATGGAGAAGATGCGGGAAAAAACCGCAATCTACTACCGGAGCAGCGAATCGGTTGAATGGATGAATCCGCGGTCTGAAAACGGTGAAATCAACAGCGAAGCCGTTGCGGTGGATTGGGTGGCCTTCCACAGCCAATTCTTCACCCATACCCTGATGACTCCTGCCGAGGGGCAAAATCTGGAGAATCTGGGCATGATGCAAGCTGATCCTGTTGGGCCGGACCGCAGCAATCCGTTCAGCGGATACAAGGCCAAGTACATGAAAATGTACTTCAGCAGCAATTTTGCTCAAGATCCAACCGGTTCACAGGCCTATCAATTCTATGCAGGTCCATTGGATTTCGAGGCTTTGCAAGGCTATGGCCGCACCATGCATCAACAAATCGAATTGGGATGGGGCCCTTTGAAATGGATTAACCGATACCTGGTGATTCCGGTCTTCAACTGGTTGGAAGGTACTGTCCCAAGCTATGGCATCATCATCTTGATTTTGGCCATCCTCATCAAGATTGTATTGGCTCCGCTTTCTTATCGCACGCAAATCAGCACGACCAAAATGCGGGTGGTCAACAATCTCCAGGAGGTCAAGGACTTGGACGAGCGCCTGAAGAATGACCCCACCAAACTCCAACAGGAAAAAATGGGCATTTATCGGAAATATGGGGTAAGCCTGTTTGGGGGATGTTGGCCCATGTTGCTCTCGTATCCCTTCCTGATTGCCTTCTTCTTCTTCTTCCCAAACGCCATCGAACTGAGACAACAGTCCTTCCTGTGGGCTACTGACTTGTCGACCTACGACTCAATCTTGGATTTGGGATTCAATATTCCCTTTTATGGTGACCACGTTTCGTTGTTCACCCTGTTGATGACCATTTCGATTTACGCTTTCACTTTCATCAGCCAGCAAAACCAAGCGCAGATGAATACCAATCCCGTGTTGAAATGGATGCCCTACGTCATGCCCATATTCTTCCTGGGTTTCCTCAACTCTTACTCTGCAGGCTTGAGTTGGTATTACCTCATTTCCAACGTACTGTCCATTTCTCAGACTTTGATCACCAAGCGTTTCATCAATGAGGATGATTTGCTCAAACAAATGCAGCAAAATGCTAAAGCCAAAGCAGCTGCAGGGAAAGGTAAAAGCAGGTTGGAAAGGTGGGCAGAGGCCCAGCAACAACGGCAACGTGAAATGCAGCGCAACAAGAGCAGGGGAGGTAAATAAGTCCAGTCCAAATAAAAAAAAACGGCTTGGCCATCTTGGGTCAGGCCGTTTTTGTTTTAACTTCTGTGGCATGGCATTTGCAGAAACTCACCGATCTCTTTAATTTTTCATCATGAAACAAAAACAAATCCTCGCAATTCTGGCTGCGCTCACCTTTACGGCCGCCTTGTTTGCTTCTTGCGCCGGAGATCCCCGCAAAAACTGTAACCATCCCCAACATGGTCAATACATGTCCCAGAAATTGGCCAAAAAACATGGTTTGCCCCGTTGATATGTTTATCGACTGAGCTGCATTGATTAAACCATACCCCGTTTATTGGGTCTGAAGGTCGTATTACCATACATAATCTGAACCCTTATGAAAAAATCAATCATTCCAATTTTGGCTTGCCTGACCCTCTTGGTGTTTTCTTGCAACCGGGACCGGGTGGTGTTTGATGGCGAATTGGCAAGTTCCATCGACAACGGATTGGCTGAGAGTGAATTCAGTGCCATCAGAAACATGGTGGATGCAGAAGCCCAGGCCGACAGCAATGTTTACGGCAAAAACAGTGGATTGAGTGGCTTGTATTGTCCGGGTGCCTCGGTCACAGTCGTTGTTACAAGTACCACTACGGCTACCATGACCATTGATTTTGGTTCCGGAAGCAACTGTGTGGACGGTCGCCTCAGGACTGGAAGGTTGGTTGCCGATTTCGTCGGAAAATGGAAAGATGCCGGAAGCACCGTGACGATTGTTCCAGAAAACTACACGGTGGCGGGATACTCTTTTTCTTTCAACAAAGTCATTACCCACAATGGCCTGAATGGTCAAGGTGATCCAAGCTGGACCACTGTTGTCACCAATGCCGTTCTTTCTCACCCCACCAATGGCAGCAGCTCTTGGGAATGTACCCGTGTCACTACTTGGACCGACGGCTATGGCGACATGGACGTTTCCAACAATGCGTATGAAGTGACCGGCACAGCGAGTGGTGTTTCCCGCAATGGTGTTCCGTATACTGCGGTGGTGGACATGGACCGCCCCCTTCGCATTTTGGCAAATTGCCCCAATATAGTTTCAGGGGTGTTGGGCCTTAAGCCTCAGGATCGCCAGACGCGCGAAATTGATTATGGAAATGGGGCTTGTGACAAAGATGCTGTCCTCACCGTGGGCAACTACACCACCATCATTACGCTTCCTTAATCGGACTGCCGTTAAAGGTATATTTGGTATTGCGGCAAATCCGTCATTTTCGTTTGTTTTTCCCTAATTTTAAGCCGAAACAAATGCAAAAACCATGGATGTCGGAATACTTCATACCCACACATTGCTTGTCACACTTTACCTGCTTCAACTGGGGGTTAAAACCGGTTTATTGACAGCAGGCAAGCACGAAGTCTTGAACTCGTTCTCGTCCAAAATCAGAATTCCTAGCATTGTAATCTCCGCCCTTATGCTCGTGACCGGAATCGCACTGATGTTTTTGTCGCCGGTTGGCTTCGAACCCTTCGTGCTCGTCAAATTGGCCATTGTTTTGGCTTCCATCCCTTTGGGAATCATAGGACTCAAAAAACTGAGCATCCCACTCACCATGTTGTCCTTTTTATTCACCGTCGGGGCCATGACTCTTGCTTATGCCAAACCATCCTTTTTGCGTGCGGGCGGAGCTGTTGAAGTTTCCGCAGAAAGTCCGGAAGAACAGGCCGTTTTGGCAGATGGCAAAGCCTTGTACGAGCAAAAGTGCAAACTTTGCCACGGCGCTGATGGGGCTGCAGGTTTTCAAGGTGCTAAAAATCTCAAACTGTCCGTGATGGACGATGCTCAAATCAAATCCATCATCCGAAATGGAAAAGGCATGATGCCTGCCGAGAGGGATTTTTCCGATGCTGATGTGGACAAGGTTGTTGCCTACGTCAAAAAACTACGCAAATGATTCGAGTCTCTTGGTTGGGCCTTTTCATGGCCCTGTCGATGTTGCCGCTTCAAATTTGGAGCAGCCTTCCCGGTCCTGGCAAACAGTTGACCATTGCGTTTTACAATTTGGAGAATCTGTTCGATACCCAAGATGATCCGGCTATCAATGATGAGGATTTCCTGCCTTCCGGAGCAAATGAGTGGACCGACGCAAAAAAAAATGTCAAAATGTCCAACCTCGCCCGCGTGATCAACCAACTGGGTGATGAGGATGGTCCGGAAATCCTGGGAGTTTGTGAGGTTGAGAACCGCGGCGTCCTCGAGGAACTGGCCCAAAACAAATTGTTGAAAAAGAAAGGCTATGGAATCGTTCACATTGATTCCAAAGATGAGCGCGGAATCGATTGTGCCTTGCTTTACAAGAAAAAAAGGTTCACGCCGCTGTATTCGCAATCTTTCCCAATCAAACTTCCTGATTCCGGCGACAAGACAAGGGATGTGTTGCTGGTGAAAGGAATCGTGGATGGAAAAAACGACCTCACCTTGCTGGTAAATCACTGGCCGAGCAGGAGGGGAGGAGAAGACCAAAGCGCGCCTTCAAGAATGGCTGCAGCCCAAACTGTTCGGTCGATTGTTGATTCCATTTTGGATGTAGATCCGCTTGCGGGGGTTGTCATCATGGGAGATTTGAACGACGACCCCAATAGCCCCAGCCTCATCCAAGGTCTTAAAGCTTCGGGAGATACTTTAGAAGCATCCAAAACAAGGCTTTACAACACAGTTTTTGGTTTGCATGCTGCCGGAAATGGCACATTGAAATACAAAGGCAAATTCAATTTGTTCGATCAAATGGTGGTAAGTTCAAGTTTGATTTCATCAAAAGGGTTGATTCGGTATGTGCCTTCATCAGCGGGAATCTATAACCCTCTTTGGATGCGTCAGACCCAGGAAGGTGACTACAAGGACGCCCCTAAGCGCACTTATATCGGGAAGAAGTTTCAAGCAGATGGCTTCAGTGACCATTTTCCTGTTTACATCCACGTAGAGTATTGATTGATTTTCGGGATGTTGGGTAACAACAAGATGATGGCATCCCTCGCCAAGTATCCATACCTGACCATCCTCTGCGTGGCTGCCCTTGCGTTTGTCCCATTCTTGGGATCCGCCCCCTTGTTTGATTGGGATGAAATCAATTTTGCTGAATCAGCACGGGAAATGATTGTCTCGGGCAATTATTTTCAAGTCCAGATCAATTACCAACCGTTTTGGGAAAAGCCACCGCTGTTCATTTGGCTTCAGGTGGGAAGTATGAAACTATTCGGCATAAACGAATTCGCGGCTAGGTTTCCAAATGCATTGGTGGGAATAGTTACCTTGTTGGTTTTATTCTCTACGGGTCGAAAGTTGCATTCGGATCGTTTGGGATGGATTGTTTCTGGACTTTATTTCATCAGCTTTTTGCCCCATTTGTACTTCAAGTCCGGCATCATTGATCCGCTGTTCAACTTGTTCATATTCTCCGGGCTGTTGAATGTCATGTGGGCTGATCAGGGCAATCCCAAAGCACCTGGCTCCAGTCACCTGAGGGCCTCATTGGCCGGGTTGTTGGTTGGACTTGGAACCCTGACGAAGGGACCTGTCGCCCTGTTGGTTGTCGCCATCACATACGGCATATACAAGGCTATTTGGAGCCGCAGCCTTCCTTGGAAAGCCATCGGGGTCTTCACGTTGGTTTATTTGGTAGTCATCCTGAGCTGGTTCGGCTCCTTGGCTGCTTTTACTCCTGAAGGATTCGATACGGTCAGGAAGTTCATCGTCTATCAGGTTGAGTTGTTCATGCAACCCGTAGCGGGCCATGAACAGCCGTTTTTTTATCATTTCGTGGTGTTTGCTTTGGGCTGTTTCCCATTGTCATCCTTTTCATTCCGAGGAATGGCCATGAAATCGAATGAACCCCGGCAGCAGGTAGCCATCAGAATCATGACGATATTGTTTTGGGTCGTGATGGTGTTGTTCACCATTGTAAGAACCAAGATAATCCACTATTCCTCCTTGTTGTACTTTCCTGGTGCGGTTCTCGCAGGCTATTGGGTTTTGGACATCATGGAGAGACGACAGACAGTGAAATGGGATCAAAAGCTGCTGTTCGTTCTTGGTTTCCTTTTGTTTGGGGGCGGTTCCATGTTGGTAGGCGTTGTGGCAGCCAACATTGAATGGGTTGCTCCCCTTTTCAAGGGTGAGTTTGCAAGGGCTGCCCTGTCAACAAAGGTAGCTTGGACAGGATGGGAGTTTTTGCCGGGCCTGACTTACTGTATCGCGACGGCCATGGCCGCGGTCTATTTATGGAGAGCTCAAATGAGGCATTTCTTGGCTGTTTTGGCCATGGTGATGCCTTTTTATACAAATGGTATCAACGCTTTGATTTTGCCTCGGATAGCAGATTACACGCAACAGCCTGCCATTCGCTTTTTAAAGCAAGTGGGCCAAGAAGACGCCTATGTCATGGTGGAAGGCCATAAATCCTACGCCCATTATTTCTATGCATCCATGATGCCGTTCCCACATCCCGAAATCCCCTTAGAGAAAAGGGGTGATTGGATGGCACGAGGCCCAGTGGACAAACCGGTATATTTGCTAGCTAGGGTAGACAAGGTCACACCCGAATTCGAAAACGTATGGTTTGAGCATTTCCAACGTGTCGGTTCAGACGGAGGATTTGTATTTTTCAAAAGAGAACCCGAATCCAATCCCAAATTACCATGATTGAGACGGACTTTTTCAGCACCTATTTTCTGCCTGGAGTTTTGGCACTCATCATGATGGGAATGGGCCTTTCCCTCACGGCCGAAGATTTCAAGAGGATTTTGCTTCATCCTGGTTCGGTCATCGTGGGCCTTATCAGTCAAATGATTTTGCTGCCTGCAACTGCGATTGCCTTGGCCATTTTGGCCGGTGACTTCCTTTCCAATGAGATGAAAGTAGGCCTTGTGTTGGTTTCAGCCTGTCCCGGTGGCACAACGGCTGGATTGATGTCGCACCTTCTCAAAGGGAATGTGGCGCTTTCAGTATCCATCACAACGGTCAATAGCTTGCTTACCATCATCACCATCCCCCTCATCACGAATTGGGCCATGGTTTTTTTCATGGGTGAAGGAAAGCAAATCGAGCTTCCATTTGGGGAAATGATGGTACATGTGCTGGTGGTATTGTTGCTACCATGTCTTTTGGGGGTCATCATCCGCGCAAATAAGCCGGAATGGGCACATAAATTGGAGGGCCCCCTCAAGCCGCTAATGGCGATCAGTTTGGGCATCGCCATTTTGGCTGCCATGTTCTTGGAAAAAAAGCAAGGTCCACAATTGGAATTCCAGCAGTTTTTCTCCGTGTTTCCTTGGGCATTTTTGTTGAATTTGGGAGGGATGTTTTTCGGATTGTGGTCATCGAAGCTCATTCGTCTTGACTTGGCTTCAGGACTCACCATTGGCCTTGAAACAGGGCTCCAGAACACAGGCCTTGCCATTTTCATCGCCACCAGCAGTTATTTGCTCGCGGATGCTACTTATGCCGTGCCTGCAGCAACCTATGCCATGTTTTCGTTGATCACGGCCGGGTTGTTTGGGTTGTACGTCCAAAGAGGCAAAGTCGGCCTGAAGGATATGTTCGGCACATGAGGAAAATTGATGCTTTTTTAGACCGCCATCATCGGGTGCTTGTTTGGCTGATTTTGCCCATACTGGGTTTTCTGCTCCATTTGCATGTGTTCAACCGAGACCTGCAAGGCATCCACGCCTGGAGACAGTGCGAAACGGCCTCCAATGTATTGAGGTTTGCCAACGAGGGATTCGGGATTCACGACCCCCATGTTTACAGCCTAGAGTGGGAGGGAGGACTCAAGCGGATGGAGTTTCCTGTGATGCAATTCGCCATGGCCAAGGTGGTGCAATGGGTCGGTCATGAGATTCTTGTGATGCGTTTGATGTCGTTTGGGGTGGGATTGATAGGTCTTTGGGGGTTTTATTTGCTTGTTATGGGCATTTGGAATGACAAGCGTTTGGCTTTGTTGGCCGCATGGTGTTTCATGTTCAGTCCGGTTTTATTTTACTATTCCGTAAATCCGTTGCCGGACAACCTTGCGCTTGCGGCAGGAATCTGGGGCATGGCCTTGTATGTTCAAGCGCGTGAAAAAGGAGTTTGGACTGGACATCTGATGGCAGCAGCATGCTTTTCTTTGTCGACATTGGCAAAGCTTCCATTTGTGTTGCTGATGGCCATGCCTGCCGTTGATATTTTCATCAGAATGGTTACTGGAAAGGAGGGAAGGTTGCGCCAGTTTGGATTCGGGCTGTTGTACGTGTTGCTTCTGCTGCCTGCGGCATCCTGGTACGCGAAAGTCATTCCGACATGGCATGGGAATGGAGTCGTCAATGGCATCTTGGACATGGATGCATCAGAATGGCCTGCTGTCTTGGGGACGATGTTCCACCACCTGATTTCGACCCTTCCAGAATTGTTGCTGAATTATGGATCTGTCATGTTCTTCTTGGGAGGCCTTTTTCTCGTTCTGAAAAGGAAAAGGATTTATCGGAACCCCCTGTTCATTCCGTTTTTGACAATGGCAGGTGCCTGCTTGGCTTATTTTGTGTTTGAAATCAACATGATTGGTACAGCACATGACTATTACCTCTTTCCTTTTTTGCCCGGAATTTTTTTGTTGGTAGTGGCTGGATTGGAATTTTCTCTTCGCGATTCCTTGCCTTCCATCAAAATCATCTCGTTGCTGTGCTTGATCAGTCTGCCTGTTCTCGCCATGGTCAGGGCCAATCCAAGGTGGTACAAAACAGGTTTTCCCGAGGATTTATTGGTTCACAAACAGGAATTACAAGACTTGATTCCACCAAATGCCAAGGTGCTGGCCGGACACGACTTGTCACCTCACATCTTCCTATACCACCTTCAAAGGCAGGGATGGAGCTTTTCCAAACACCAAATCGACTCCTTGCAATGGCAAAATAGAATTCAGTCAGGAGCGGGCTATTTGCTGAGCAGCGACCGGGAGATTGAGACCAACCCCGTGGTGAATAATAGCTTAAAGGCCTTGGTTGGAGGTTTCGGACAGTTGAGGGTCTACACCCTGAAAAAGCAGTGAATCACATATTGGGACCAAACAGGCCAAAGAGCTCGGCTTTGACCTTGTTGATGATCTTGCCCAAATCCTCAGGATTGTCCCTGAAATTGAGCTCGTCGATCACGACTTCCAATTTTTTGCCCATGCTGTACCCTTCGTACCAAGCCTCGTACCTTTCATTCAAGCGACGTAGGTAGTCCAAGCGGATGGAATCTTCGTATTCCCTTCCACGGCGTTGGATTTGGTCGACCAAAGTGGGGATGGATCCACGCAGATAAATCAGCAAATCAGGTGGGGGCATCAGCTCAAGCACGTTTTCAAACAGCGACCTGTATGTCTCGTAGTCACGCTTGGACATCAATCCCATTGCATGGAGGTTGGGTGCGAAAATTTGGGCGTCTTCGTAAATCGTACGGTCCTGCACCACGTTTTTACCTTCTTTTCGGATGTCGAGCACCTTCCGGAACCGGGCATTCATGAAATAAATCTGCAGGTTGAAACTCCAACGCTGCATATCCTGATAGAAGTCAAACAAATAGGGATTGGTGTCGGCATCTTCGTAATGAGCCTCAAATCCCAAGTATTTGGACAATTGTGTGGCCAGTGTGGTTTTGCCCGAGCCGATATTTCCAGCAATTGCAATGTGCATAGCCATCTAAATTAGAGGTCTCAACCTTAAACATCAAATTTTTTGTATCCTAAATTCTCACGGACGCGCTGCAGCACCTCTATGCCTACTTTACGCGCCTTTTTAGCCCCCTCGTCAAGGTGGTGGTCGAGCTCATCCCGGTTTGCCATGAGGTGATTGAATCGTTCCCGAGCTGATCCAAATTTGGAGATCAATGCCTCATACAATTTCTGTTTTGAGGTGCCGTATCCGATGCCACCTTTTAAATAGGCCTCCCGCATTTCCGCAATTTCATCCGCCTCAGCCACGAGCCTGTAAAGGGCATACACCAAACATTTGTCCGGATCCTTGGCCTCATCCACGCCCAAACTGTCGGTTTGAATCGACATCACTGTTTTCCGAAGGCTTTTATCGGTGTCGAAAATGTTGATGGTATTGCCGTAGGTTTTGCTCATTTTCTGAAACGAACCATCAGCATTCTTGGTGATACCCGGTACCACTTGAACATCTTCCTGTATTCTCGCCTCCGGTATCACAAATACATCCTTGCCAACATGGTGATTGATACGCTCTGCCACATCGCGTGTGAATTCCAAGTGTTGACGCTGATCCCGGCCCACCGGAACCAAATTGGCATCGTACATCAGGATATCGGCCGCCATGAGCATGGGATAAAAAAACAATCCGCTGCTGACCTGCGAAAGGGCACCTGAGGCCACCTTATCCTTGTAAGAATGGGCAAGCTCGAGCCTGGAGATCGGAAAAAAGCAGGTCAAATACCATGTCAGTTCCGTAACCTCAGGAATGTCACTTTGGCGATAAAAAAAATGCTTGGATGTATCGAATCCACAGGACAGCCATGAAGCGGCGGTTGCATAGGTGTTCTCACGTATCACGGCTGGATCATGGACCGAAGTGAGGGTATGGAGATCGGCAATGAAGAAAAAACTATCGTTTTGGGGTTGATTGCTGAGCTCGATGCCGGGCAATACTGCACCTAAGAGATTGCCCAAGTGAGGAATCCCGGTGCTTTGAATGCCGGTAAGGATACGTGCCATTGGCGGTTTGGATTAAAAGGAAGCCACAAATATAGGGGTTTGGGATGGACAATCGGCAAGGGATTCACGCCCATTATTCACCTTCTGGATGCACGACGGAATCTAGGTTGTCCAAGAACTTTTCGTACCGTACCCTGGACATGGCTGAGTGCTTGGTGAATTTTTTGAAGTTCTTTTCACCCAGTTCACGCCATTCCTTCGGTGTCCGCGCCAACAAACCATCCAACGGACGAAAATCCTCACCGGAATTTGCTTTTGAAAAGCGGTTCCAAGGGCAAACATCTTGACATATATCGCACCCGTACACCCAGTTTTGGGTATTGCCACGATAGGATTCAGGCATTTTTTCGCGCAATTCAATGGTGAGGTAACTGATGCATTTGTTGGAATCGATTTGGTACGGTTTCAAGGCTTCAGTCGGGCATGCATCGATGCATTTTGTGCAGGTGCCGCAATAATCCCTCATGGGTGCATCAGACTCCAATTCGAGGTCGCAGATTATCTCTCCGATGAAGAAAAAGGACCCTCTTTTGGGATGTATGAGGTTGGTGTTCTTGCCAATCCAGCCTAGGCCTCCTCTTTTGGCCCAAGCCTTGTCCATCACGGGCGCTGAATCAACAAAAACCCTTCCTTCCACATTCCCGGCTTCCGAACGTATGAAGTCCAAAAGCAGGTGCATCTTCCGTTTCAATACGGCATGGTAATCGAGTCCCCAGGCATATTTGGAAATCTTGGGCAAATCCGTGGGTTGGTGGAAGGCGGGTTCCGGGTAGTAGTTGTGGGTCAAGGTAATGACGGACTTGGCCCCATCCACCAATTTGCGAGGGTCGATGCGCTTGTCGAAGTGGCCTTCCATCCAATACATGGTACCGTGAAGCCCCTGCTTCAACCACGCTTCCAAATCGCGCGCCTCTTGGTCCAACAAGCCGGCCTTGGAAACCCCCATTTGGTCAAAGCCCAATTCCAAGGCATACTGTGCGATGCGTTGTTTCAGGTCTTGTTTTGACATGTTGGGGGCTGAATGAACATTAAAACAAACTGCCTTGGTCTGCCGATGGCGTCAAGTTGAAATGCCTGAATGCACGCTCTGTTGCCATCCTTCCACGGCTCGTCCGCTTCAGGAATCCCTCCATGATCAAATAGGGTTCGTAGACCTCCTCGATGGTTTCAGCCTCTTCACCCACTGCCGTTGCTATTGTCCCCAACCCCACTGGGCCACCTTTGAACTTCTCAATGATGGTTCTGAGGATTTTGTTGTCCATTTCGTCCAAACCGGCTTCATCCACATCCAAGGCATCCAGAGCCATCCTTGCAATCTCAATGGTGATAACGCCGTCGCCCTTCACCATGGCAAAATCCCTCGTGCGTCTGAGCAGGCGATTGGCGATACGCGGGGTCCCCCTGCTTCTCCTTGCAACCTCCAAAGCAGCATCTCCTGTGATTTCCACATCCAAAACTGTCGCCGACCTGCTGATGATTCGAGCCAAAGTGGATGAATTGTAGTATTCAAGCCTGAAGTTGATTCCAAACCTGGCCAACAATGGAGATGTCAGAAGCCCGGTTCGGGTGGTGGCTCCCACCAAGGTGAAGGGATTCAAGGAAATTTCCACGCTTCGCGCATTGGGGCCTGACTCGATCATGATGTCGATTTTGAAGTCCTCCATAGCAGAATAAAGGTACTCTTCCACCACAGGCGACAAACGATGGATTTCATCTATGAACAATACGTCGCGCGGTTCCAATGAGGTAAGCAATCCAGCAAGGTCAGCAGGTTTCTCCAAGATTGGACCCGAAGTGGCTTTGATACTGGAGCCGAGCTCGTTGCTGATGATGTAGGAGAGGGTTGTTTTTCCTAACCCAGGAGGGCCGTGCAAAATCACATGGTCGAGGGCCTCCTCACGCATTGCAGCTGCCTGCACGAATACCTGGAGGTTTTCGATTAGTTTGGGTTGGCCTGAGAAGTCATCGAATCGCTTGGGGCGCAAAACGAGTTCCTCGTCACGGTCCGGATCATGGTAGGCATTGAAGGTTTCGTTGCGCATTCTGCTAATTTCGACAAAGGAACCATCGCACGCCAAACTGAATTATCCATAACCTCGCACACACCCTGTCCGATTCTGGAGGCAATGGCACAGGCTCCATGATGGATAGCCCATTGGGATATTGCACAGCTATTTAGCATATTTGCAGTTGGTTTAATATCCCACAATGACCCTGATTGCATCCATTTCCGGCATCCGCGGCACCATTGGTGGCCCCATGGGTGATAACCTCACCCCACCGGACATCGTCAATTTCACCTCAGCCTTTGGGCTTTGGCTCACCACGCGCAGCGATTCGCGAAAAGTCGTGGTCGGACGTGATGCAAGACCTTCTGGTCCCATGTTAGAATCTTTGGTGTGCGGCACCTTGGTTTCTTTGGGATTTGAGGTTATCAATTTGGGCCTATCCACCACGCCAACTGTGGAAGTTGCAATTCCGGAATATAAGGCTGCAGGAGGCATTGTTTTGACAGCTTCTCACAACCCACAAGCGTGGAATGCCCTGAAATTGCTCAATCGCTTCGGGGAGTTTGTGACCCAAAAAGGTGGTTCTGAAATCATGGAAATCCTACAATTGGGCCACTTCAGATACGAACCGGTAGGGGAGTTGGGTAAAATCGTGAACGTGACCGATTTTGGACGCAGACACATCGAAATGATTTTGGACTTGCCTACTGTCGACGCCTATGCAGTAGGCCGATCGGGTTTGAGGGTTCTGGTCGACGGCGTGAACAGCTCCGGCGGTATTTTCGTCCCGCAATTGCTTCGTGCCATGGGCATTACTGACATCGTGGAGTTGAATTGCACTCCCAATGGTCAGTTCGCGCACAACCCCGAGCCCTTGAAAGAGCATTTGGTGGAAACCTGTGATGCAGTTCGTAAAAACCGTTGCGACATCGGAATCGTGGTGGATCCAGACGTGGACAGGTTGGTCCTCATTGATGAGAATGGAAATCTTTTTGGCGAGGAATACACCCTCGTTGCAGTTGCCGATTATATTTTGGAACACAAAAGGGGGGCAGTCGTTTCCAACTTGTCCAGCAGCCGGGCACTCCGTGACTTGGCGCAGGAGCGGGGATGTAACTATTACGCTGCAGCAGTCGGCGAAGTGAATGTGACCGAAAGGATGAAGCGTTCGGACGCCGTGATAGGAGGGGAAGGCAATGGCGGGGTGATTTACCCAGAACTTCATTACGGCCGGGATGCCTTGCTCGGGATTGCCCTTTTTCTCAGCCATTTGGTCAAAAGCAAGTTGAGCGTCTCCAAATTGCGTCAAAAGTATCCCAACTATTTCATGTCCAAACAAAAGGTCGATCTGAACCCACAAACGGATGTGGACGGATTGTTGAAGGGTGTGGAGGCTGAATTTGATGGTAAGGCCACCGTTACCACTATCGACGGCGTAAAATTGGACTTTCCTGATTCTTGGGTCCACCTTCGTAAATCAAACACCGAGCCGATTGTAAGGATTTATTCTGAAGCCAAAACCCAGCAAGCCGCCGATGAATTGGCAAATGAATTCAAAGATCGTCTCTCACGCATGAGCAAAAAATAATTGTGAAAACAAACCCCATGCAAAGGATTTACCTCGACAATGCTGCAAGCACGCCTTTGGATCCAGAGGTGTTTGAATACATGGTTCCGATTCTCAGGGACTTGCACGGAAACCCCTCATCGGTTCACGCGCATGGACGAAGCCAACGGGCCCTCATCGAACAATCCAGGAAAGACATCGCTGCGTGCATTGGAGCAGCCCCGGCAGAGATTTTTTTCACGAGCGGTGGAACAGAAGCCGACAACATGGCCATTTGGGGTTCTGTGAGAGGATTGGGTGTCAAACACATCATCACGACCCGAATAGAGCACCATGCAGTCACCCATCCCGTCGAACACCTAGAGCGTGAGGGCATCAAGGTGACATGGCTTCCAGTGGATCGATTTGGACATCCTGAATTGGATGCATTGGAACAATCCTTGCGTAGCGAGCCTAATGCTTTGGTAAGCTTGATGCATGCAAACAATGAGCTCGGCACTATTTTGGATCTAGCCTCCGTTTCCGCCATCTGCAAAAAGCATGGAGCATACCTCCATTCGGACACGGTTCAATCCATGGCCCACATACAATACAACTTGAGCGAAATGGATGTCCATTTCGTAACAGCATCGGCACATAAATTTTATGGTCCCAAAGGCGTAGGGTTCCTTTATGTGAAATCAGGAGCCAAAATCCCTAGTTTCATTGAAGGGGGCAGTCAGGAACGAAACATGCGGGCCGGAACCGAAAACGTGGCAGGAATTGCCGCCATGGCATTTTCCTTGAAAAAATGTTACGGCAATCTAGAATCCAAAACCCGACATTTGGAAGGTTTGCGCGAACGTATGCGCAAAGGGCTGGAAAATCACGTCCATGGTTTGGTTTTCAATACACCTACGAATGAGGGTGCGTCAATTCCTACGGTTTTGAATGTGGCTTTTCCTGGGGAAGAACTTGAATCCATGATGCTTTTTAATTTGGATATCAATGGAATAAGTGCATCAGGAGGCTCAGCTTGCACCTCCGGTTCCGTGAAAGGGAGTCATGTTTTGTCCGGAATCGGATGTTCAGCCGCTAGGTCTGCCAACAGTGTTCGTTTTTCATTTGGTATTCAAAACACAGAACAGGAAATCGATCTAGCGCTGGAAAGAATTGCAAAATTGGTGCAGGTTCCTGCCTGATTTTTCACAAAGGCTTTTGGCACTGAAATCAAATAGCGTATCTTTGTACATCTCCTAAGGGATGTTAGCTCAGTTGGTTTAGAGCGCATGCTTCACACGCATGAGGCCACAGGTTCGAATCCTGTACGTCCCACCCAGCCGGCCGATTGGTCGGCTTTTTTATTGGGGGCCGCCTATCGATCCGTTACGGTGGATGTCCGCAGGGTAGGACTCCGTCTTAGTGGCAACCTATCAAATTTTGGGTTTCAGTTTTCTGACCCATTCACTGGCCATCGTCCTACGTTCGTTCCAATTCCCACTGATAATTTCCAGCTTCAGGCCAAATTCCAGCATCGTCATCCAATGTCGTTTATCAAGCGCCATCCTTTGCTCGGCGGGCATCCTTGTTCCATCTTGTACAAAAGGAGCATCTGCGGAGGAGTAGAGGTATAAATCAGCCCTTTGCACTTCGTAATGCCGTTTGGCCAGGTCCATCCATGTGCCGAATGCAAACTGTGCGTAGGATTGTGTGATATGCAGGTCGGTATCAAGAAAAACCAAGGGGCGGAGTAGATTCATGGCAGCTTCCACGCGGTTTGTTTGCGCTTCCACAACAGCATGCAGATCTTCTATCGAAAACTTCCGCGAATCAGGGATGATGTCTCGTCCCGCTTCCTCCACCGCCACTCCCCCGAATTGCTTTGCCAATTCCTTCGCTAGCGTCGATTTTCCCGTTGATTCCGTTCCCAACAAAACGACCTTCTGCTGATAGGAGCGCTTTACTGCATCGGGCAGGAAGTCCCAATGGGTCCCAACATCTGCACGTATCTGGGTTGCCGAAACGGGAACAAGCGACCGCGAGGGGTTAAAGGCCCTGTGTGGAATACCCATGAACTCAGCCACGAACTCACCATATGGCTCCGAGGTCACGACATGGTCCACGTCCGGGAAGAACAGCTTGAATTTGTTTGCCCATCCTTCTGAAACCGCCCTCGATGAAACGGAGGTATTCGGCAGGTCCACTTCATTATATTCCAAAAGACGTAGCTCGATTTCCTTTCTTCCCCGGAAGGTCTCTTCCATCCATCCGACCCGAACTTTGCCCGGCAGCGTTTCCATCTGACTTGCGCACACGCACACAAGCACACGCTCAGATCCTCCCGCCGCAAATTCAATCATGGCCTGATGCCCTTTGTGGAAGGGGAGGAATTTACCGAAGACCAATGCCTTTTTCACTTTTTCCCGGGTTGAAGTCGATACAATTTCCACCAATTCAACCAACCAAAGATCGCCATTCCCAAAAAAACGACGTATTCAAAGCCCACGACAGCCAAATCCTTTTTGAAATAGGCGTATATGCTCACCATGTCCACCAAAATCCAACAGAGCCAACTCTCCAAAACCTTGCGGCCAAGCAGGATGGTCGCAGCGATGCTCATCATGGAAATGAAAGCGTCCGTGTAGGGCAAAGCGGCAGGTTCAGGGAACAATCCTGGCCAAATCAAATGAATCTTGCTGATCAAATAGCCCCACAAGAGCACCAACAAGCCGACCAAGGAAATCCCGATCAATCTTCCCGGCATGCTCAAAACATGAATCCCTTGGGCGGTCTCTTCCCTTCTTGTGTGCCAGGAACGCCAACCATATACTGTGAAACCCAAAAAAAACAGCTGCAAAAACATGTCAGAATACAGGCGAGCTTGATAAAACAGCACGCCGAAGGCAATGCAGTTTATAATCCCCATGGGCCAAGTCAAGATGTTGGCACGCGCCGCCCACCAAACCGATACCAAGCCTGCAAGTGATCCGATGAGTTCGATGAGGCTGACCGGATATCCACCCAACTGAAAGAAGACATACTCGATGCTGAAGGGATTCATCTGTCAATTCCGCCTGTAATCGTTCACGATGCCTGCGACAATTGGAGATGGGCTTCCGTAACTGACAAGGCTGATGTTCAACCCAGCATCCTTGAACCTGAACAAATTTGTCTCAATCGCATTGCGAATCCATGTCTCATGGTTGCCAAAAGCGCCACCGCCCACCAAAGTCAGGAACAGGTTGCCAATTCCCGTCCGCTTGAGATTTTGGAGGGCAATCCAAAAGGTAGCTTCATAGGTGGCCTCCAGGACAAGTTGTGCAAACGGCTCCCAAAGGTTGGAAGGGAGGGAATTGTAGGCAATCGGTAGCGCAGAGCAAAACACTTGCGTCACCTTGTGGCCGCTGTCTCGGTGGGTGACTTCCACATCCATCTGCACACCCACGCAAAGCTTGCCTTTCAAATCCTCATATTTGGATGGCGGCAGGTTGACAATTCGCGTGCAGATGGTTTCGAGGGCGGACAGGGTGGTCATGAGGTACCCATTCTTCATTTGCCATAGCCCATCACCCTCGTTTCCCAAGGCTTGACCAATTTCTTTCAGGCAGTCAATTTGACGATGTTGGGTCTGCCCGATATCTTCCCTGAGCGGCACGAAATAATTCCTGAAAACTGTCCCTGCGCCGCATGCGATGGCACAGGCAGGTCCCTGCGTGCGGTCAAAGCTGTAAATTCCCACACCTTCCTCGGGAGTCCGTTCAGGTGAGATCATTTCCAAAGTATTGAACTGTGAAGCCACCTGAAAGACCGAGGAATGACTTGAAGGTTCCGCGTGCAATTCCTTCACGTCGCCCACGACTTCCTTAAGGGAAATCGGCTTGCCTTGGCCGGGGTTAACGCTCATTCTCAGGGATTCCAGTGATTGCAATGAGAAGTTGCCCGCGTGGAATGACCTGCCATTCACTTTAGATGTCAGGCTCCCGTTTTCGAAGTGGAAATTCTCCCGAACCTGCGAGGGCGATTCTTCAGCGAATCCAAACAAATCCACAAACCAATTGCTCATAGCCTCACGTGCTCACAATTTGATGGAAACCATTCCGTGAAGGTTGAAGGGTGCTTGGACAAAGTATTTGGCACTGCCGTCCCAATCGACATAGCCTTGGTTGAAGTAGCGTGTGTTAAGTACATTGTTGGCCAATACTTTGAAAGACCATTTGCGCCAATGAAAAGCCGCCTGCAGGTTCAACAATATGTAATCCTCCAATTGAGTCGTATTGGCGAAATCCATGTAAGAACTGCCTTGATAGCGTGCATCCAACCCGAATGTCCATTTCTTCCAATCGTAGGCAAGTCCTTGATTTACAAGGATCCATGGTGTATAAATAGGTTGAAAGACTTCACCTTGATCCTCTATCCGGCTGCGGTTGAAGCATCCATTCTGTGACCATGTCAAGCCTTTTGCAATGCGCCAATTCATGTTCCATTCCAAGCCTGCCCGGTAGCTTTTTGCGAAATCGGAATTCAGCGCGAGACCGTTCGGGCCGAATTTGCCATTCAGGGTGATTTCGTCCTGAAACTGCATCCAAAACAAATTGACAGCGAAATTGCCGCGGTTGAAATTGTAATGCCATCCTAATTCTTGACCAAGGACGTATTCAGGGTTTTGGATAAACAGAACCAAAGCCCCCAAACTGTCTCGCAAGGGGGAGTCCATGCCTCCAAAAAGATCCGTGCGAGTGGGTTCGCGACCTACTCGGCCTATAGAGTAATAAAAGGAACTTCTGTCGGTGAGCGAAAACCGCACGGCAGCCCTTGGGTTGAAGAAATTGAGTGTCAGCAAGTCGCTCCGCCCAGATTGTTCGTAGTCAAAATCGACCAACCGTTCTTCGATGTTTGCCAAAAACATCCATTTGCCGACCGAATAGGAAGCCTTCAGGAAAGCCGACCCCTCGCGCTTTATGCCTGCATTCTGGTAAAGTTGACCAAGGCTCGCTTCGGACCCCGTGTGCGTGCGAACATACCGGTTTGCATGGAGGCCTGCATCGAGTTGGATGCCGCCTTTTTGATAACGGAACTGTGAAAACCCACCTACAAAATGCGAGCGAAAGGCATAATTGTAAAGCTCGTTGTTAGAAGGAAGCCCAAGAAAATTATTCAGGTCAAAATCATAATTGCCATCGAGGAAATTGTAATAGACAGTTGAAAACACCCGTAAGTGTTCACCCGGATACCAATAGTGCTGAGCCATGCTGAGCGACTGGATGAAGCGGTCATCCTCTTGGCTGGAATTGCCATTTGTACGGGGATCGATTTGGATGAGACTATCCGAAACGCCTAACCAAGCCATTTGATTGGCTTGCCTGCCTGAAACGTTGGTGATTCTGAATAGGTGCTTGCCCAACTCGAATTGCCCGTTCAAGAAAAGGGATTGAGACTGATTGCCAGCATGATGTTTGTATCCTGATGACTGAAGGTGCGAACCCCTGATGTAGATTCCGCTCTTCCCTTTGAACCGCTGGAAGTGCTCTGCATAGACACGCAGGGTGTTAAAACTGCCAAAACCCAGACCCAATTCACTTCTGCTGCTGTCGATAAGAACGGGCCCTTCCATTTGAATGCTGCCCGCATAACTCGCCGTACCATTTTGACTTAGCCCCACGCCGCGCTGTACCTGGATCTCAGAAATCGACTTGAAAAGGTCGGGATAGTTGGAGAAATAGACACCTTGGTCTTCGGGTTCATTCAGCGGCACGCCGTTCAAGGTCATGTTGATACGCGTTTGGTCCATGCCGCGCATGCGAAAGTAGGAGTAGCCCAGGCCGCTTCCCGCATCTGAGTAAAAAGTGACCGATGGTGAAAGCTGACTCAACAGGATGGAAGGCTCCTGACCGATATTTACAAGCTGATATTCCTGCCTCCTGATCGTTTGATAGGAACAAGGCGCATTGGAGTCTGCCTTGCCCGCCGGTGCTAACATCTTGACCGTATCGAGCTGAATACGGGATGAATCGTTGTCTTGGGCAAAAAGGGGCTCAAGTCCGGTCAGACAGAGGAAAGCCAAACATAATTCAAGGCAGGTATTCTTCATATGCGGGTGTTCTTTTCCTTGGCGCTCAAAAATCCACCTTATAGTAGAACAAAGGCAAGAAGCCCAATTGGTATTCTTCGCGGATTGGGTTACCACTAGGATGCCCGGGCGCATAGGTCAAGGTGAGGATGTTTTGTGTATTCAGGACGTTCACCAGATCCAATGCAAACTCGTGGGTGACCTTGGGACGGTTCCACCGATACAACACCTTGATATCCGTGCGGAAATAAGGGCGGAACTGCTCGGTATTGACTGTGCTATCCACGTAAATGATTTCCAAAGAAGCAGCGGAAGCTGAATCGTTTACCGGACCGTACCACCTCCCTCCAGAATACGTGATTTTTCCACCCACTTGAAATGCGTTTTTCCCTCGAATTGACCATTCCTTGGCCAAAACGAGATTGGATGCAAACCGGCCGTTGAAAGTGGTATTCCTGAACACACCATCACTTCCTTTGTATTTGGCATCGAATACGGATCCGGTCAAAAGGAAATAAAAGCCTCGTGCAAAAAAACGTTCCAAAGTCAACTCCAGGCCCAAATTCCTGCCGATTCCGGCATTGGTCAGCGTGTCAGGGAAAAAACGGCTGAATCCTGTTCCGGTGTTGGCCAAGCTGAAGCTGCTGTTGGAGATATCCACTGGGATGTCAAATAAATATTGGTAGTAGGCTTCTGCTTTGAATCGCAGGTTTTTCGAAAGGAGCCAATCGTAACTCAAGGCACTGTGCCAACTTTTCGTCAACCCCAAATCGGTATTGTGCTCCTGCGGGTCTCGACCTACGGTGGTATATCCGTAAAAATAAAGGTACTGACTTTGCAATTGCGAGTGGAGTCCGGCTCCAGCACTGATCCTTTTTCCCTTTCCTAGGTCGTAAGACAGTCCGATACGTGGTTCGAAGGGAGAGAAACTATTTCGATTCAAAGTCCATAGCAAGGAAGTCAGACCTGCGGTCAAGGTGAGCTTTTCTTGAACCCTGAATTTGTAGTTGAAATAGGGTTGTATCAATGCGGCGCCACGTCTGCTGTCCCACCTAACCACCCAGTTGGGTGTCATGCCAATCGGGTTCCCAACAGAGTCTGATATGGCCGTGCGAACACTGTCCAAATAATCCATGACAATCCAATCGGCGTTGATCCCAAATTTCAAGGTGTGCTTTACCCCAAGTTTTTTGGTCCAATTGAAGTAGGCCGAATATTTGTTTTCCCTGAAATCATATCCCTGAATGGCGGGCAAGCTGTCGACCTCGTACAAACCATCGCTATTGACCCGACGGAAAATTTGCTCGTGGTGTGAATGGACTCCCTGGTGGGATGCGGCAACCGTGGCCTTGAACAGGGTGTTTTCATTCAATGGATGGGAGTAGGCCAGGGCTGTAACGCCCATGTTGCTTCCGAAATATTGGTCCCGGTCGTTTTGTCCGTAAATCAAAGTGGCCGTGTCAGGACGTTCAGCGGCAGAAAGGATGATGTCGATGTCACTTGTTCCGCCAATGGCCCACCAGGTGAGACGGGCACCGTTTTTAAGCGGCAGGTTGAACCGAAATGAGGCATCCGCATAGCGAGGTACTGCATCCGTGCCCACGTTGATGCCCATGAAGCTGAACAGTCCAAGCGTACTGTAGCGGAATGTCGCCAAATAGCTCGCACCGGATTTTTTGGATAGCGGACCCTCTGCCATCAATTCGGTGCCTAAAAACCCGATTTGGCCACTGAATTCGTGGTTTTCATTGTTGCCGTTGCGCATCCGGAGGTCAAATACTCCCGCGGTACCGTTTGCATACTCGGCCGGGAAGGCGCCAGTGAAAAAATCCGAATTGGAAAGGAACTTGTTGTTCAGGATGGTGACAGGGCCACCGCCAGTGCCTGGAATGGAAAAGTGGTTGGGATTCGGGATATTGACCCCATCGAGTCGCCAAAGCACACCCCCGGGGCTGTTCCCCCGGATGACCACATCGTTCCTGGAATCATCAGCCCCCTGCACGCCTGCATAATTGCTGGCCATCCTGGCAGGCTCGCCCCTTGAACCCGCATAAAGCCCGGTTTCTACCACGCTGAATTCCCGCGCCCCAACTGTTGCCATTTCATTGAGCGGTTCGCCGTTTCTTCTGGCGGAAATGGTGACTGTATCCAAGGTGGCCGAAGTTGCTGCCATCCTCACATTCAAAATCACTTCCTTCGCCGATGTTACCTCAATGTTGTCCAACTGGATTGATTTATACTCCATCAATTCTGCGTTCAGACTCACCCTCCCGACCGGAATTTCAACAAAGCGAAATTCCCCATTCGCTTCGGAGAAACACCCCTTCAGGCTTCCATCCGGTAATTTCACGACCACCTTTACTCCTGCAAGCGGATATTCAGACTCTTCATCCACAACTTTGCCCCTTAATGTTTGCACGGGTTGAGCATGAAGGGAAAGCAAGCCTGAAATGTAAATCAAGGCGGTCAACAACAATCGGTGCGAGATTTGAGATTTCATTTTCATCACCATTTGAATGTTTAGTGTGCTTGGGGTTGGTAGCCTTACAGTTGCACCTGCCAATAGATGCGTCCGCTGATCATGTCCAAACAAAGCATTTTGAGTTGCGCAATCAAGACCATTTTGCCGCCAGAAGTGCCTGCCCAAGAATAAGTGAACTTCGGGCTTCCGACCTCCAACAGGTCGTTGAAAACCCCTTTTTCCTGTGCCAACCATGTGTCACGGTAGAACCCCTTGAGCGGAATTTCCCATCGAACCTGCCAAGTCGTATCCGCGCGCAAATCGACACGGGAAAGCAGCCAATGTGCCGTGTCGCTCATGGAATTGGAATGTTGCACGAATACGGATTTAAAATCATCGGACAATATAGGGTCGTCCATCGTGGGTGCAGTGGATGTTTGGGCATTCTGAAGGACGGACTCTTCCATCGCCAACCGGTTTTGGAGTCGATAACCCAAATAATGAGCCTCCCGCTCTTGGGGATTCCATTGGTTGGGGTATTTGGAAGTAGGCATTCTGGATTTGGTCCTTTCCAAGGAGTCGCGCAATGATTGCACGTACTTTTCAAATTCAGCAAGGGAGGCTTGCTTTCTCTTCATGATTTTGGATGGGTCATGGTCGACCACGAATTTGGCATCCAAAAAAGTTAGGGAAGGCCCGGATTCTTTGTTGAGGAAAGAGATGGAATTACGTGGGTCTCCACGGAAGTATATGGTGTTTCGTTCGTCAAAGTCTGCCGAAGTGATCAATGCTTCCGTTTCAAATTTTGAGATGTTGAATTCCCTTTCGGTTTTCTCGACTTTGTATGTTTCAGGATAGAGGTGGTAGCGGTATCCTGAGTTGTCGGTGAGCATCAGCCTGCCTGCCTCATGGTCGACCCCAAAGAATTTGTCAATTAGGTAGTACTCTGGCTTGGCAAGTGTCAGTTCTTTTAAAAATGGTCTTGCAGTGAGTTGCGGCCACGTTTCGATGACTTCGAGGGTTTTGGGGTTTCGGTAATGCAAACCCAACTCATCGTCCATGCTGTACAGCCAAATTTTCCCTGGAGTGCTCCCAAGTAGGGTTGTCCCATTTTTCAATTGGTCTCCCAATACCACCCTTCCGGTCAATTCACCCGTTTCAAGTTCATAACTGCTGAGCCTCGCAACCTTGGGTCCCCACGCATGTGGGGTCTCATCACTGTAATTCACACCCGATACATCCGTCACTTCTTCCCAACTGATGATGTAATTACCTTCCTGTCCCTCATACAAAAGGGTTCCTTTCAGGTCATCTGCAGGAGTCGTCATCAAATCTGTGCCCCCACATCCTGACAATATCAAAACTTGGAGACCCAAAACGAACAACCAAACGGGACGAATCTTGTGCGACGAGAGCATGGCCAATTGAAGTAGTTGAAATCAAGTTTTGGAGACGGCAATATACGAGGTTGCCATTTCCGAACCACCGAAAAGCACCTCCTAATTGAACAATTGAGGGTCCAATGGATTGAATTTATGATGCATGCAGATTAATTTTAATGCATATTTCCAGACAATGTTTCCTGATCCTTATGAAATGGACCCGGTCATCGGATTTGCGGTTCCTTTTTTCCTGATTGCCATCGGGATTGAATATCTTTTGCGGGATCGTCAGCACTTGCCCAAATGGGATTCCAAAGACGCTTGGGCGAGCATCGGGATGGGTGTAGGGAGTGCCATCATTAATTTGGGCACCAAAACCTCAGCTTTTGTGGTTTTCAGTTTATTATATGAAAACCGAGTGTTGGAAATCGGCAATGAATGGTGGGCTTGGCTGTTGTTGTTTTTTGCTGATGATTTCAGTTTTTATCTCCATCATCGGTCTTGCCACGAAATCAGATTGTTTTGGGCTGCGCATGTCAATCATCACAGTTCCCAACAATACAATTTGGCGGTGGCGCTGCGACAATCCTGGGGAGAATTGCTGCATAAGTACATTTGGTGGGCCTGGTTGCCTTTTTTAGGTTTCCATCCACTGATGATCATCATGATGATGACATTCAGCCTGATTTATCAATTCTTCCTCCACACTGAGGTTGTCAGGCGATTCCCATCTTGGTTCGAATTCATTTTCAACACCCCATCGCACCATCGGGTGCACCATGGCTCAAATGTTAAATACCTAGACCGAAACCATGCAGGTGTGTTGATTGTATGGGACCGTTTGTTGGGCACGTTTCAGGGAGAGGAAGAGGGGGAGCCTGTTCGTTATGGAATTACCACCAACATTCATACCTACAACCCTTTCCAAATCGCAAGCCACGAATATGCTTCATTGTGGCATGACATCAAGCACGCACCCGATTTCAAGTCCAAATTGGGCTACATTTTCATGCCACCGGGATGGAGCCATGACGGAAGGACCCTCACTGCCCGCCAAATGAGGGAGGTAGAACAGCTAGGAAATCCTTAGTCCAGCAATTCCACGATGGTGCACTCGACCCGGCGGTTTCGGGTTCTGCCTTCTTCCGTGTCGTTGGTGTCAATGGGGCGGTCTTGACCATACCCTTTGACGGTCATTTGGCGTCCGGGAACTCCGTTTTTGAGCAGCCAATCCCGCACCCTGTTGGCCCTGTTTTCACTGAGCTGAAGTTTGGTTTCCGGACTTCCTGTATTGTCGGTGTGGCCGGAGATCTCGACTTTCAAATTAGGATGATCCTTGAGGAATTTTTCAAGTCGTCTCAGTTCCGGGTCCGATTCGGGTTTCAATTCCCACTTTCCGGGATCGAAATATATCAACTTCAAAATCACCTTGGATCCAACCTTCAATGGCACGAGCTTGGCATCGATTCGGATTTCAGGCGATTGGCTCAATTGAGCGTAGTCGATGTCTTCACCATGAAACATATAGCCCTTTGCAGTGAACATTACCGAGTATTTCCCGGTTTTGGGCAAATCGACTTCATACCTGCCATTCGTTGAGGATTTTCCTTCCTTGACTTTGGCCAAATTCTCGTTGTTCGTGATGGTGACTTGCGCATCGATGGGTGAACCCGTTTCACTGTCGGATGCAATCCCTGTCAAATAGGGGGATGACCTCAATACATTGTCTTTGGAGTCCTGCGGATCACCGAATCTCAACATCCACAAGTCATTTCCTGTTTGTTTACCGGTTGGCAAGAGGTCTCCTTTTTGACTTTCAGCAAACCCCACAGCCAAATAATTGCCATCCTTGAGCGCTTCGACACCATACAGGTATTCAAAATCTTCACCCCCGAACGTTGCGGTCCAGGTTTTTTTGCCCATGGAATCCGTGCGTACAATCCAACCGTCATAAAGCCCTTTGGTGCCTGGGACAATCTTGTCTTTGCTGTTGGTGGTGCCTACCATAACAAATCCTCCATCCGCTGCCTGTGAAAGTCCATTTCCCCCTTCAGACTTGGAGCCACCATAACATTTGCTCCATTTCAGGTTGCCTTGGTCCGATATCCGGAACATCCATGAATCGCCAAGCCCACTGTTGACGGACATGTCCAAGTCCCGATCGCTGGAAAATGTGGTTCCTGCAATCACGAAATCTCCGTCTTTGACTTTGATTACATCGTGGGCCTCATCAATCAAGCTTCCGCCAAATGCCTGTTGCCAAACGATATCGAAGTGCTTGCTTAAGCATAGGATCCAAACATCCTTTTCCCCAAGGAACTCCTTCACGTCCCCGTCCACGCTGTTGCTGGTGCAGACCACCAAAAACCTATCCTTCTTGATATCTGCAATCCGAATGACTGTTTCGTTACCCTTTCCGCCTAACGACTTGTTGTTCAGTATTTTGCGATTTGCATCCAAACGGGCGATGTATGCATCTAAACCTCCGTGGTGATAGGTCATGTCACCATTTTTCGAACCGGACTCACCACCCAACAGGTATCCTCCATCATCCAAAGGCAAAACCGAAAATCCTTTGTCGTTACCAGTGCCTCCAAAACATTGGGACCAAAGGAGTTTTCCATATTTATCGATACGAGCCAACAAGATGTCCATTTTGCCATGATTGCCAACAGCGTCACCATCTGTGCTTTCTGTAGTGCCCACCAACAACAGGTCTCCGTTGGGTGCCTGCACCAATTGCCCGAATTCTTCATTTTCGGCACCGCCAATCACTGTTTTCCAAACGATTTGGCCTTCAGGACTGACCTTTGCCACCAACAAATCCTGAGTTCCGACCCCATGATTTCCTTTGCCAATACCGTCGGAAGAGGAAGTTACGCCTCCCAAATAGTAGCACCCGTGATCGGCTTTCATCATGGTCAAGGCATTGTCGTAGCCCCCGCCACCAATGGCAGCTTGCCACAAAATCTTTTGCCCCAAGACAGAATGGATGCCCAATGAGATCATCATCGACATGCACAAGAAGATGGGAGCTGTTTTAGAGAATTTCATCGAGATCATGTTTCACTTCTGGATTCCAAATTTACACCAAGCAACGGGCTTTGAAAAAAATGAAGGCATAGACCATGCCAAGATTTGTTTTGCGAACCCGAATGGCAAGATTTCGTTGCGGATGAATTGCTAAAATAACCGAGGCGAACACTATCTTTGCCCCTATGGCAAGGTATTTCTCCTCCGATTTCATGCTTGGGATTCTTGGTGGCGGCCAGCTCGGCAAGATGCTGCTTCAGGAAACCTCGCGGATGGATATTCAAACCGCAGTCTTGGATCCTTCCAGTTTTTCTCCTTGCAAGGGCAGGTCCTCGGTTTTTGAGGTTGGTGATCTTAAGGATTTCGATACTGTGTATCGCTTCGGTAAATTGTGTGAAGTCCTTACCATCGAAATCGAGCATGTTAACATTGCTGCCCTGGAAAAATTGGAAAATGAAGGGGTAAGGGTCTACCCCAAGCCATATAGCCTGAACATCATCCAGGACAAAAGGAGGCAAAAGGATTTTTATCGTGACAACGGCATCCCCACAAGCCCCTTCACCCCATTTGAGCGAAAATCCGACCTGAACGCCCACGAGTTGTCTTATCCTTGTGTTTGGAAATCAGCCACTCAGGGTTACGATGGGAGGGGAGTGGAAATCTTGAAAGGGCCAGGAGATTTTGATCGGCTACCCGATGAGCCGGGCCTGATTGAGGCTTTTGCAGGAAAAATGAAAGAGGTCTCGGTGATTGTGGCAAGAAGGGCCAGCGGACAAATGGCCACTCTTCCGGCAGTGGAAATGGAGTTTCATCCAACGGCCAATTTGGTAGAGTTTTTGTTCAGTCCTACCTCGCTCGATCGAAATCAGG
>Ga0068872_10000595_pt1 | contig 30714 bp, 28 predicted proteins | sample NOAtaG_7_FD_66441 | JGI IMG/M metagenome (GOLD analysis project Ga0068872, IMG submission 66441) | Freshwater lake microbial communities from Lake Erie, under a cyanobacterial bloom - NOAA_Erie_Diel1S_2200h metaG | ecosystem: Environmental > Aquatic > Freshwater > Lake | place: USA: Ohio, Lake...
TGCAAAAAGCATTGCTTGTATTTGCTTGAGCAAATAGCGGTTTTATAAACGACACTTGAGGCTCATTGATGGATGATTGAGGAGTTTTAAACCCTACCTTTACGCGAAGTGCATAAGGTTGCGCAATCTCAAGGGTTGTAAGGGTAAGTCCATTTCTTTTAATAAAGTAATTGTTGCCAATTTTCTCAATTTTAATCTTATCATTTGGTAAGTAATTCCCAAATTGGCCTATTAACTCTCCATTCCTAAATACTTTCAGTTTATTATTTAATTGAAGTTCTACGGCTACCCTGAATTGACTTAAACTAAATATCTCTGTATCCTCATCAATATTAATATTATCGGTTGTCCTAATAAATCCGAAACACAATTTCTCACCAGCTGCTGAAACAATAAACTCTGCCCATCCGTCCTGATTAATTTCTAACACATTGCCAGAAATAACCCCTGAAGAACCATAATTGTTGGAGGTCGCAGTTTTTGTTACAAGGCCCGAAGAAATGCTAACACCCTTTTGAAAATCCCATGTAACTGGTAATTGGCATTTAAAGGTTAAAGAGATCATAAATAAAGCGACAAAAACATGAGTTTTAGATAGGCTTTTGGTTATCCTAAGCATACTTATTGAAATCATCTTCATATAGAAGTTATTTAAATTATTTATGAAAAAAAGCATTCTACCACTATTAAATTTTGCTTACTAATTACTATATTTTTTTGGTTGGGTTAATGCACCCTGTGTGTCCTCCAGTGTAACTTCACCGAAATAAAAATTTAAACCTGTATAATTTCCAAGGTTCAAATAAATAATGTTTTTATTTCTTGTATAACTTGTCCCATCAGGAAAATTACCTTGCTGAGCATAATTAAATGTTTTGGTTAACAAATTACCCGAACCATCAGTTGTTCCCAACTTAAGATGAAGTTTATTTAGGCCTATTGTGTCATTTACTACAACAATAGCTTTACCTATAAGATTAGTGGTTGATTTGAATAAACTATCACCTGGTAACATAGTATTATCATTAGAAACAACTTGCATAACTATATCTAATGAAACAGGCGGATCAATGCTTTGACCTTTAAGATTTATAAAACCAAAGAGGGTAATAATAAATACTGTTCTAAATGTGTTTTTCATTTTAATTGATTTTAATTAGTAAATTATTTTTTATAGTGGTATGAATATTCAGTAAATTTCTTAAAGCCGTCCTTCGTTTCCTTTTCAGATCGAATTAATTTATTCGAGTCGTCGTAGAAATATTTCGTTGCAATATTTTCCTTATCTAAAATGGCAATTACATTGCCTGTTTTAATATCTGTCACGTTAACGTCAAATGCATTCGCAATCGGATGAACCCTAAAATCATCGAAGTAAACTATTGAACCGCCAGGGCTAGATGGATTCCGAGAACCAAAACTGACCGAGAACGGTATACCACTTAAGCTAGATGCTAAAGGGATTGTAATATCGAGATCCATTTTATACCAGTTTCCGTATTGCTGCAAAACTTGAGATGCAATACCAATGCTATTCGAGTAAATTATTTGCCCTGGCTGAGTTGAAATTGTAATATATAAGCTAGCATCAAAGTTTGATGGAGGTAGAAAGGATCCTGAAGAAGCCCAAACAGTAGCTCTATAAACTTTACCTGGCTTGATATCAGTACCATAAAGGCCAGTAAATAAGAAGCCTGATGTGCCGTCAGGGCATTTTAAAGAATAATTGCCTGTATGAGAAACTGAACTTGATTTATTTTGTTGTGATCCTCCACTTACTTCTCCACCAAACCATGTCGTTCCGTAACTCAAATCTTCAGCTCCAGAAAAACACCATTCCCCATAATCACAATTGTTCACAGATGCTATTGGATAAGACTCCTTGTCTGAATACTTAAGCGACACTTTTCTGTTGTCGATATCTAAACCTTCAAGTACTTTTGAGTACATACTATATAGTGTAGCTTCAGAAGTTTTTATCCAGTTTGGATTTTGTGAAGATGCAGTCCAGTTATATTCCTGGTAATCTGCCGCTTTTATTGTTCCATCTTTATCTACTGCTGATTTCCAAACAAATTGTTTTTCTATACGATAAGGAGCTAACTCTCCTGGATTGGAGGTCACAAAAGAATTAGTAGAAAATTTGTTTGTACTCGCGTCATAAGTTCTGTAGTTAAGGTTTTTATTATATGTAACAACCTCAGAGCTTAAAAGTTTGTAGCTTGAATTACTCGCACTAGTTTTTACATTAACAGACACTTTTTCTTGTGTATTTTGAACCATCATATTCTTGTAGTTCGGATTTAATACCTTCGATCCCATTTCAGGGTATTTAGAATAAGCGGGAATATATTCGGTCATATAATGTTCCGTTCCATTTATACCCCCAATTCTATTATATACTTTTATTGGTTTGGAGGTTTTAAAATCCCATTCTAAAGTGAAATTTTCACTTGTGATTCCTTGCATATTACTTGTTACAGAGGTTAATACATTCGGGTATTTAACCTTAGTTGTTTGGAACAAACGGTAAGTGTATTGTGAATTAGTTGAGTTAGAGAGCTTATCATCTTTAAAATACTCAAATAGAAAATTACACTCTCCATATTTACCCATATTATTAGGTAATTCCGAGCTATATATATATTTCTCTTGTGCGATGGCCTCATTTCGCGGATTATAAGTAGTTACTTCCTCAATATTTCCAATTTGAGAAGTTTTATCGTAGATAGCAATATGTCCTGACCTAGCGTTAAAATCATTATTACCTCTTGGATCTCCCGAATTATATACCGCGAAATATGGACCTCCTCCATAGGTCGTTTGATCGACATTCTGTAATACACTTCCCTTGTCAACCACCAACATGTCTTCTCTCGGTGTAGTGAACTTATACACGGTTTTACTATTTTGCTCAAAAACATTTCCATTAAATCTTCCGTGCATTACAGCTACCTGTTTATACATAATTGGCGTATATGGGTGGTCAAAATATCTATAAAAAGGAAAATCCGTTATTCTGTTCCCGTCAGTTTCGTAACTCGAAACACCTGAGCTAATCAATTTGTTGTTTTGCAAAATCGAATAGTCATACTTCGTAACATATTTATTCCCTAACTCATCAATTGATGAGATCGTTCTCACTCTTAAATTTCCCCCAAATTTTTCCTCTTTATACACTCCAATAGTAGAAGCAGACAAGTTTGGGTTATTCAACACTTTAAACATATTTCCGCTTATAAATTGAGTTATATTAAAATCAAAATAGCCCTGTGTAGAATTAACCGCTGTTACCACAAAATTGAATTTCTGTGCTCCAACAAAACTCGATGAGAAATAAGGAAGTCCGGAAAAAAAGCCTTGATCACCAATTGTTAGATAGTTTGAAAGATTACCAAACCTGCTATCTACATAAAATCGATTTGTGGCAATACTGCTCACTATATTGATTGCTGGTATTTTTATTGGTGCATTTGCAATACAAGGGTAACCATTTACAGACGAATACTTATCACGTTCATATTCTATTTCAAGACTACCGCCTAAAGGAGAGATGATTTTCTTTAAGGACCATTGAGACCCATCTGGACCTGGGTTATGTGGTGTATTGCCTAAGCCATTATTATTCTCAGGTTTAAACATTCCGTAATCATCAGACTGATATATACTATAGTTTGGATTCTCATTTGGATCATTTGTATTTCCATAGAGAAAATCATATTTAGGCATTACTCTAGCATCATTCTGACCCAGAATTTCAAGACTTTCAAGTGTTAACTTTCCTTGCCTTTTGTTTAGGTCGTTAAACCCCGGCACATCGGAACTGTATGAAGGATAATTAAAAGAAGATGGTGCGCTTTGTTCAAGATTAACAGAGTTAAGAGTTTTCGGGCACAGTTTATAGGAATAATTGAAATGTAAATGCTGTACTTGATTTTGAGCAATATATTGCTTTATGGGATTACTTGAAACACTTGTCGCAAGAGCTACATTTGAACTAATATTCGTTACCTGATTATCCACCCAATTTAAACTATTACTAAAATTGAATTTAAATAAGTCAAAACCTCCTTGACTAACTGGCTGTTTCATTTTGTCAAAATCTGTATTTTTCAACACATAGATATCATCCAATTTTAAGGAAATTGATGGCTGGCTAAATCCAGCAATGTTATCTCCTATATCATTGTTGTCAGATTCATAGTAACTCTTACCGTCTGATTTTTCACTTTTTACAAATAACCCAGTGTGTGTTCTAGTCCTAATCGTGTTGAGATAATATTTTTCCTTAACTCCACGTTTCATTTCACGAGTTGAGTTTTGAGAAACATTCCATCCAAAATAGGGGGCTCTCCACATATAATTACTATTATAAATTCCATAATCTAGTTTAACCCAGTAACCCCAATCCGCATCATCAATTTGCCCTATTACTCCTCTATCAACAAAATCAGAACCTGTAACACCAGTTAAATGCCACATAATAGCATATTTATTTTCATTTTTTACAGTATACTTATATGACCCAACTTCTACCCTTTTCACTTCTTTCTTATTATAAACGGGCAATGCAAAGTGATATGTTAGTCCATCTTCGCGTGTTATAGAGAAACCACCTATACCATTCGCAGGAAAGCTTGATCTAGGAACTCCTGCATCCATAAATCCAGTTGCCTGACCATTTAAGATTTCATGATTAGAATACCAATCGATGTGTCTTCCATGAACCAATTTATCATTAAAAAGAGATAGATCGCCTCGGTTTTGCTCCTTACCTGTTTTATTTGAACCAAGCAGCACATCATCATTATAAATCTTAGTATTATTAACTGCTACTTGAAAATAATTTGAATTATCATTATTCCAATCTGTTGCAAACCCTGTTATAACTTGATTACTTGAATTCTTAAGTATATTGAACTCGTATGCATTCGAATAATCACCGGTGTATTTGAAAGGGACTTTGTACCCATTTATTGAATTTGTTTTATTCGGTAAAAAGGAGGTCATACAAAACGTTTCATGTACATCATCATTTGATATTGGATTTGCCAAAGTTCCTGCATCCAATCTATGAGGAGATATTGATCCGCTTGAACCAAAAGCTTTTATGTTAAAATTGTCATAAGCAATACTCGATGGATTAAATTGATAAGAGTAAGGCACATTAGACTCGTAGTAAATATGCATGTCATGAACCGGATTTTTGTTAGTTACAATATCTCTTAATAATTTAGGTTGACTACCAGTACTCAATGAACCATAATTTGGGCCATTAAAAATTTGCTGACCAGTAATTACATTTGGAACTGTATTGGGATTTGAAAACCGATTAACATTTCCTAAATTTAGTACACCAAAAGGCTTAGAGATGCTTGTATTGTTTAGCCAATATTTATATGTTGTACTTCTACCTAATCCTAAATCAGTTTTATTTGTTTCAGTTTGCACCGTTAAACCATTAGAAAAATGCCCAGTAGAGGAGGAAGCTGCCTTATGTTGACTTGTGGCTGCCTGAATTCCTGATTGAGCTGCTGAGAAAAGTGTAGTCCCTAATCCACTAGGGGAAACTGACATTGCTACCTCATACAATCCTTGTACTGATTTCTCAAAATCATATTTAATCTCATTCTTATTTGCCTCCAAACCAAGTACAGAAGCCCCAATACCATTTGATTCACTGAAGCTAAAGCCAGCAATATTTCCAATATTAAAGGCTTCTCCCCAACCCTTATTAGAATCATAAGTGTCTGTCCAAAATAGAAAATTATCAATATATCCATTTCCAGAAACAGTTGGATTAGATACATTATTTTGTATCTCTTGTGAACCATCAAAATCATCAGGATACATGGATACGTTTCTGTTCATAACACCAGGATTTACAGACCAACCTAAACCAACCCAACTCGACTCTTCTTCCATTTCAATTCCCGCATGGTAAGCTATTGGCATTTGGAAACCACCTTCAGGTGACGGAACATTAATAACGGGTAAACTATAAGTAAAGTCACCGGTTACAAGATTTACCATATCCGTGGTTCCAACTTCCTCAAATGAGGCAAATTCTGGTTGTGTTGTGCCATCGCTTAAGGCAAATGCAACAGTTGGTTGCATTACATTGAAAATAATTAATAAAGCCAAAAAAAGCGGCTTCAATCTTACTTTAGTTTCGTCTCTATATAGCATATTTATCAATATTTAATTTTGGCACTTTATTTATATCTTCACTATCGTACTTAAATTCTAAAACACCATAAGCCCCGTATACTATATCTTTCACCAAAATATTGAAAGTTCTATAATCTTTTCTTTTTCTAAATGCCACCATTGCAGAAGTTGCATTCGTTGTGGCATAATTTCTCGTGAACGCATATTCCGCAATCGACACTGTATCGGTATTATCATAGACTCCATAAACATATTCCTTCAATTGAAAGGAAAATTTAGTTAGCAATTCATTATAATCGTAGTCTTCATTGCTTGAATAAAATAGATCTTTATCATTTTTGGAAGCTTGTAAGATGAAATAAATAAATTCATCTTCATGAGATTTTCTTGCATTCGAGCTTGCGAGTTTATCCTTTTCCATTTCATTCAGATAAATCAAATCATGCGGTTTAAATAAAACTTGATACTTTACATCGCGAATTCTACCGTTAAATTTCAAGTTATTATCTTCATTATTAACGAAACCAACAAGTTGTTCCTTTGTAACTAGTCTATTACAAGACATGAGATTAAAAATTAAACCCATGAAGAAATAAAGTAATACTCTGCTCTTAATTTCCATTTAAACTTTTAATTACTACTGAAGAAATATCAATCGCCTCATTACCGTAAATAACATTGCCGCTTCCATTTGCTCCGAAAACCATATTGTACCCTTCCTCTGCAGCAATCTTTGTGACAATAGAATTCACTTTAGCTAATACATTTTTGGTGAATTCAACTTGCTTCTGCTCAATATCCTTCGAGGTTTGATGCGCGAATTTCTTGAACTGCATTTCCTTTAAATTCATATTTCTTTTTACAGCTAAAACTTCACTTTCACTCATCTTCCTCTTTTCCATCTCTTTTAATTCCAATTGAAATTCATTAAAAATAGTATCGGCTTTCGCTTGAAGAGATTTTTTTCTTAATTCAGTCTGTTCAATTACTCTCTTTATCTCTGTTGAATTATTCAGAATTCGTACCGTATCTATATAAGCTATTTTATTACTTTTCAATTGCAGGTAGTTGAATACACCTATTGCGAGCGCCGCCATTACAAAAAAGGTATTTATAAATGATAATTTTTTCATGTTATTTATATTAATTAGCACAACAAGAATAACTTGTTTTGTAGAGTTTTTATGCTCACCGATTTGTTCAACTTTTTTTGGAAAAAGCGTAACTAAATGAAAAAGAGATTTATAGATGGAAAGTGAAAAACAAAAAACTATGTGAACACATAGGTGTTTCTCATATATCAATTAGGTACATTTATCACAATTGGTGTGTAGATAAAATAAAAATAAAGCTGTATGATAAATCTAAAAGAAAGAAAGCTGAAGGTCAGAGCAAAAGTAATGATAGCTGATGACCATGTACTTATTAGAAAAGGATTCATAAGTCTCTTGCGACAATTAAGAACTATTGAAGTAATTGACGAAGCCGGTAATGGAAAAGAGCTTATGGACAAGCTTAAATTAAAGGTTCCTGAAATAATTATTTTAAATTATAAAATGCCTTTGATGGATGGAGGTGAGGCTCTTCAACTTATTAAGAGGAGATACCCAACGGTGAAAGTGATCATGATCAGCTCACATGATAATATAAATTTTATCATGGATCTTGTTTCTAAAGGTGCGAATGGCTTTGTTTCAAAAGCAAGCTCCCCCGAAACTCTTTTTAATACAATTACACGTGTGCAAAATGAAGGTCATTATTTTGAGTCCAGAATATCGCAAATGATGATAACGGGCCTTGTTAACGAAAGAAATAAGAGGGATAAGATCGATAAAACAAGTTTAACAGGGCGTGAGTTGTCGATATTAAAAGAAATTTGTGATGGTGGAACTAATTGTGATATTTCAAAAAAGCTATATATAGCTTCCAGCACGGTTGACTTTCATAGGAAAAATATTTATCGTAAAACGAATGCAAGAAGCATTGTTGACCTTGTTAAATATGCATTCAGAAATGGAATTTTGCAAGTAACTTAAGTTGTTGCAAAGTAATTGAATAGTTGATAACCGTTATACATTATCATTAAATACGCGGCTAAAGGTATTTGTTTGGTGTTTTTCAGAATAACTAAGTGAAGCAGCAGTGGAAGAATGAAAACCGATCCAAAAAAAACGATCATGTGTTCAGGCTCTAATGTACAGCCAATAATAAATAACAAAATAATATCTGCCCAACCAATTTTTTCATCTATCAATTTTTCGCTTCGTTTGTTCTTAACAAAGAAATAAACTCTTAAAACGAGGTAACTTATTGCAAAATAAAGCATGCAAAATATGCTGTTAAGAATGATCTGATCAGTTGATTCTATGTATAGCGATCTTGCAGCTATAATGATCACAAATCCTATTATCAACAAAAGATTGATCTCCCTGAATTTAAAATCTTGGTAAATAATAAAAACAGACGCTGTAAGTGCTGCTATAAAAAGAGCAATGTTCATTAGTCCTTGGTTATCTCTTTCATTTCCTCTTCGCTATTTATTTGCCAAACGTTCAATTGTCCGTCTTGGTCAAAATCTGTAACCGAAACTGCTTTCGCAACAAACGTTCGATTACTTGCTTCAACGATCTCAATTTTATAATTCGCTTTCCCATCTTGAGTTACCAATTTGCTTTGCTCAAATCCAATATCATCCAAACTTGACGAATACTTAGAATTAATGTAAAAGTAATTCTTCTCAAGGTTAAGTATGTGTTTTAGCTGCATTTGCGCCTCCATTGATTTGGCCTTGCCAATAAGTGGCATTAATTTAGGTATAGCCATCGACATTAGGATGCCTAAGAGTGCCAAAACTAAAAGCACTTCAATAAGGGTCATCCCTTTTAATTTATAATTGCTTAATTGCTTCATTTTTTGTTTCATTCTCGTCATTTTAAATTTTTTTTTTATTTTTCCCTCCCCCGTCTCGGCTCCGCCGAGCCACCCCCTCAAGAGGGGGATGGGTTAAAAACTTCCTGTACTCATTTCGAACATTGGTAAATATAAGGCCACTAATATAAATCCTACAAATAGACCTAAAATGATAATAAAGAGTGGCTCTATAACTTTGCCTAATACCGCCTGCTGATGCTCTATTTCAGCTGAATATTGGCTATGTAACTTTTCAAAGATCACTTCGGGGGCATTTACTTCTTCACTTAATTTAATAAGAGCCACAAGTTTTGTTGGGAAGATGCTGTGCTTTGATAAACTCTCATTTAAGGAGCTCCCTTCATTGATAACTTCCTTTTTTACATCTTCCAAAGCCTTTTCCATAGGATAAAACTCAATCATGTTTTTCACCAATTCCAAGGCTTCATTTATCATTACTTTAGCGCCCACTAATAACTTCATACTTTGGCAAAACCGCGCCAAATAGATCTTCTGGATAAGTTTATTTACTACAGGAACCTTTAGGAAAAAAGCGGATGTGAAATTTCGATACCATTCTTTTTTCTTTTGAGTTTTATGCATGATCAGAAATCCGGAAACAAAGAAAATCACAACGTATAAAATAATATCGCTTTTATTACTTAAACGGATAATGAACTGAGTTACCGCTGGTAATTCATTTCCGGTTTGAGAAAAAACGTCGCTAAATATGGGCACAACATAAGCCAACATGAAGTATACAATTAAAATGGCCAAGCTTATTACAACAACAGGATAGGTGAGCACACCAACGATCTGACGTTTTAACTGAATACCGGATTTATAGAACAAACCAAGTTCGTTTAAAACTTCCGGAAGTTTCCCTGATTCTTCCCCGATCTTTATACTTTGAATCTCGTAAGTGCTAAAGATCTTGCCATGTATGGAAACAGCTTCGAAAATACTGCTCCCATTAATGATATCATTTTTAATTTGCTCGAGCAATTGCTTGTGCTTTTTGTTTTTAAGATCTTCTTCGATTATCTCAAACGATTTTTTAATGTCAATACCGGTTGAAAGGAGAAGACCCAGCTCAGAATAAAATGCTTCTTTTTCTTTAGGCCCGAACTTCTTTTCGAACAAGCTGATCTCCGTATTTAAAATTTCATTGAGGCCACGTTTTTTTGTTACGTTGCTTTCCCTTTGGATAACTGTTCCTTTGAACTCAGAATATTTTGATAGATCTATGCTGTTCATTACAACTTTCCAATATTTAATTTTACCGAAGCATCATGCTTCTTTTTTATTTGAAAATTAAAGGCTTGTTTACTGAACTCAGTTTTAAAATATAATCCCTTAATTAATCTATTTGATGTGCCTGCGACAGGCATTACCTCGTATTCCTTTTTGATCGCTTTAGCTTCCATATGAAAAGTATCCGTAGCCAAACCTCTTTTCATTAAAATCACATGTTCCAAAATTTCAAGATGTGTGATGATACTATCACGCTTGATCTCGAATTTATTTTCTCCTTGTTCTTTAATCCATTCTGCGTAAAGCGCTTCATGATCCATTCTTTGCTTAAAGCAAGTAAACTCTTGAATAAATCGATTTTGTCCTTTAAACGAATAAAATAGTTTTTGAACATAGCTTAGAGTTCCATAGGCAAATGTTACAACTATGGTAGTAAGAACAAGCGTAACCATCACTTCTGCCAAAGTAAAACCTTTTAATTTGTATGTTATAAGCCTTTTCACTTTCCCTTAAACACTAACTGAGTTAATTCATGTATTTTCTTCTTTGATCCGTCAAACACTAATATCCTAATGTTGATACAGTCACTATAATCAGTAGAGATATCAACGCTTCTCTTTACCGAAAACTCTTCCGCAGAAAAGGTTTGATCATCAAATTCCTTTTGTTCGATCGATCTGGTCATGTATAATTCTCCAAGTTCAACGGCCTTTATTTTAAAAAATGGCAAACTACTTTTTTGAATATTGATATAAATAACCACTGCCAATACCGAACAAAATGTAAGAATCGACATTGCTATCATTACTTCAACAATAGTATTTCCTTTTAATTTATAGTTTGCAAATCTCATCAGTTGAAACTTTTACACATGATCAAATTTTCGTTACTCTTAAGAACATCCGGGATCAACAAAAGGTTTGCATAGCTTGCAGGGTTGATTTCACAAGCCAATATATGATTTTCATAAACTGCCGATGGGGTTTTAAGTAGCAAGGTATTGCAGTAAATATTACAATTTAATTTTCCCTCAACGTGTAAGTAGTCTGATGAGTAGATAAACCCGTTCACTTCGCATGTTGAGCTTAGCTTTATAAATACTTTTTTAGATTCAGATAACTGATCACTTATTGCAATTATTCCGCCATTGAACACGCATAATTCTCCAATTTGAATGCACATTAGCGAACTTCCTTTTTCACTATTTGGAGCTAATACAAACGAGCTTGGGAATAGAAACTCTGTATTTTTTTCTGTTATGATACTGTCTTGCGCAATTACATGAACCGCCCCTTTAAATCCCTCTTTAAACTTTACTTTTCGCGCGATGATGAGTACATTTTCAAAATGGCAAGTACTATCGAATAGAAGCTCTCCGTTAGAAATGATCTTTATATTGTTTTGGCATTTCAAGTTGGAGATCTTATTGCCTGTAGGTTCGATCACTACTGTCTTTTTGTAAAAGGGTCTGTTTACTACGCTGTTGTAGCTCGTGATTAAACTATCGTTGTTCCCTAATATGTTTGTTTGCTGATCATGAATGCGTTTTACGAAGTTGTTGTCCGGTATTACATTTTCGTTTGGCGATTTTTTGATAAATTGGTTTAGTGATCCATTGCCACTGTAGCTCTGACCTTCAATAAAAGCCGGTTTAATTCCGGAAGATGGGAGGTAGCAATTAGCTTTAAAAATTATAGTTCCACTTAATCCTATTGGCCGACCTTTATCGGAGGTCACAAGTCCTGTATCCGAACTCATAGTGGTTCCAAACATGCCCGATCTTGAAATTGTGTTGTGACGGTTCTTGGTTTCAGCGGATATTATTAAATAGGCTCCCCAAGGAATCCGTTGCACTTTAATTGAATCATCGTTAAACGAATTTTTAAACCACTTGTTATTTCTTTCTTCCGTGAAATTTTGAGACCTTGCTATTTCGAACGCACTTTTTAGGTTGAACTGAAGTTGTGAATTTTGAGCAAATGCAGTTACATTAAATTGATTATACCTAGCCAATAGAATAAACATAGTGAGCATAATGCCAATAATTATACCTACTATCATTGAAATGTAGAGAGCGCCACCCTTTAATTTGGCGTGCAAAAATCTCTTGAAAATATGTTTTATCTTATACCTCACTAATACTTACATTCTCATTCTTTGGCTTTTCCTTTTTAATCTTCTTCGGTTTAGTCTCTTTGACCTTTTCTTTCTTGATCTTTGGCTGTTTCACTATCTCAACACCATTTCTGTATCTTCTTTTCTCAATAACATTGCCACTAACATCGAAAGTGTAAAAATTCCCATTGAGTTTATCATTTTTAAAAATGCCTTGAGCCATTAGTCGGCCTTCCTCGTTGTAAATGCAATATCTTCCTGTTTTAATCCCATTTTTCCAGGTTATTGATTCCCTTATTGATCCATTGTTATACCAGTATTTCCATTGCTTATGCTTTAGTCCGTACTTTATTTGACCCTGTTCCTTTAGCTGATCATTAAGATAGAAGCTTCTGTAACTACCATGTATCAATTTCCCATCAAATCCCCCTTTAGTCTCCATGATCTTTTGCGCCATGTACCACATATAGGTTAATTCACTTTTTGTCTCAAGTTTCTTGGTATTTGTAAGCATTTGGGTTTTAACGGTGCAATAATCAAAATTCACAGTTATATTGCATTGCTTCATTTTTGAAGGCTCGGTATAAGTTTGAGCATGGTAACTAAAAAACCCCACCAAACTTAATTGTATGAATAGCTTTTTCATAAATACGTTTGAAGTAAAATTAGAGATAAATAAACTCAAAAACACCTATGTGGAGACGTAGGTTTTTTGGGGTGCTTAGATTGAAAATTTGACTTGAAAATCACTTTTAAATATAATTTATAAATTAAATTTTTCAGCTAAAAATGGAAAGATCATTTTAAAATGATCTCTTGAGGATTTAAGATCGAGAAAGCAGATCCAGCCTAAAAAATATGGTTATTATCCCAAAAAGAGTTGTTTTAAAAAATAACTTCTTGAGTATTAAAAAATTCAATTAGGGCGAATTATCGCGATAATTCGCAATATTTCCCGATAAATTACGATCAATTTCAATGTATTGAAACAGATCGAAATTGGTCCCGTTCCGATCGTAAATCCTATGACTTTAAACCCAAAGGTCGGGTGTTCGAATCACCCTCCCGCTACCAAAAAACCTCAGTATTTACTGAGGTTTTTAATTTTATGGAATTCGTAGTTTACATAGGCAACCTTCCTAGTTCTCTCCGGAAGATTAATAGCCGCATATGCAGTTGACAGTTTTTCGGCAATTAAACATTAAGTGTTCAATGCTAAAGGCTATAATCGTTTTTCATGTCTTTAACAACAGCATCTAAATTTGATAAAAACTCTTTGCAGAGATCTGTAAAGTCTTGATAATTGTTATTCAGATCAAATTTTTCAATTTCTCTTACCGTATGCTTTAACGATTCTATTTCAAGAATATCAATGGAGGCTTTAATTTTATGGGCTTGGCTTTGTATCAGTTTGATGTCTTTTTGATTCGGAATTGTATTTTTGAACAATTTGTTTGTTTCAATCGCCAATTCAATAAATAATTCAATCATGGATTTAATGAAATTGTCGTTAGTAGGAGTGGTGTCGGCCAATCTCGAAACATCATAAAGTTTCCCTTTTGATCTTTCTTTGTTTTTATCCGTACGAATAGCGTTTGTGTAATGTTCAGTGCTTCTACTCTCCGGTAATAGATCTATAATTTTTCGCATTAAATCAGATTTATTGAAGGGTTTAGAAAGATAATCATTCATACCTGCGGCGAGGTACTTCTCTTTATCGCCCTTAATGGCATTAGCTGTTAACGCAATAATTTTGATTTCTTTTTTTTGTTTGCGAATAATTTTTGTTGCTTCAAAGCCATCCATTACAGGCATTTGAATGTCCATAAGAATTAGATCGTATGTGTTGCTCGAAATTTTATCCAAAGCTTCTTTACCATTCGAAGCTTTGTCAACCTGAACACCGGCCTGTTCTAAATACGTTTGTGCTATGATTTGATTCATTAAATTATCTTCAACCAAAAGTATTCTGGCGTTTATTTTAAAATCAGTTAATGTTGTATGAATGCTTTTTTCTATATCTCCTTCAGTGGCTTTTTTAAGTGGAATAACAAAAGAGAAGGTGCTTCCTTTCCATTTTTCACTCTCAACTTTTAATACGCCTCCAAACAAGGCTATAAGTTGTTTGCAAATAGAAAGCCCTAAACCAGAACCCCCATATTTTCGATTAATGCTTGAATCCTCTTGTATAAAACTTTCAAAAATAGTGTCGAGTTTAGAAGCGTCAATTCCAATACCGGTATCAGTAATTGAAAATTTCAATAATTGCATATCATCATTTTCGTTTTCAAGATGACAATTTATACTCACAGAGCCTTCGTGAGTGAATTTTAAAGAATTACTTAGTAAGTTGGTTAATATTTGATTAATGCGCGTATAATCTCCCCAGAAGTATGGATAGATTTTTTGATCCATTTCTTTTGTTATCGAGATGTTCTTTTCAAGAGCTTTAAATTCGAATTGTAAAATGAGATTTGAGATGAGTTCATCAAAGGAAAAAGCATAGTTTTCTAACTCTAACTTACCTGCTTCTATTTTCGAAAAATCTAAGATATCATTCAAAATCACCAATAAATTTGCTGATGATTTCTTAATAGCATCTAAATATGTTTTTTCTTTATAATTTAGTTTGGCATCACTAAGTAATTCGGCCATGCCAATTATGGCGTTCATGGGTGTACGAATTTCGTGACTCATACTTGCTAAAAAGATCTCCTTAGAGTGTATGGAGCTTTCAGCCTTTAATTGCGCCTCTTTTAAAAGTTGTTCGTTTCGTTTTCTTTCTGTGATATCCAGATGAATACCTATAGAGCCACTATAGATTTTGTTTATATCATATACCGGAGCGCCACTTATGAGTACCCATTTTTTTTCCCCATTTTTACAGATGATTTCTAATTCGTAGGCGCTTGATTTTCCGTCTTTCCTTAGATTTAAATTTTCTGATAGTAATTTCTTGCCTTCATTAGATAAAAAAGATTCGTTGGCAGGCCAGCCTATGATCTCTTCTTTTTGATATCCGGTGATCTCACAAAAATTTGGATTTACATCAAGAATTAGATCCTGATGATCTACCACCGTTAATCCTAAATTCATATTTTGAATAATTCGGCGGTACTTTTCTTCGCTCTTTTGCAGTACATCCTGGGCCGTTCGTTGCTCAGTAACATCTTTATATTGCCACATATGCCCATAATATTTGTTTTCAATAAAAATGGGGATATAATCTCGTTCTAATATTTTACCATTAATTAATTTAACTTCTTGTGCCAGTTTTGGTTTTTTCTCGCTTAGTATGTTATCTATTTCATTAAGCACTATGTCGCCGTTAATAAACAACGATTTTAAACTTTCGGCTGCTAATTGACAGTCTTGTCCAATGAGAGATTCAGGAGGAACTTGAATGTCAAACAAATCACAAAACTTATCATTTACCAATGCAATTTTACGCTCGTTGGTCTCTAAAAGAATACCGGTATACATATTCTGAATTAAAGAACTTAATTGTGTATTTAATAATTTTAATTGCTCTTGTGATTTTACGCGATCTGTGATATCACGCGCAATGGCAGAGAATCCTTTTATTTCATCATTTTCGAGCAGCAAATGAACATTTTGACCGATCCATATAGAATTTCCATTTTTTGTAACAATTGGAAATTCTAAATAAGTGCTTCTAACTTTGTTTATTTTTTGATTTAAGTAGAATTTAATTGTTTGCTTTTTATAATCATCTCTAATTAATTCAATGAACAACTTGTTTTCAAGATCTCTGGAGGAATAACCAACTAATCTTTCTGCAATTGGGTTGATATAGGTGAAGCAACCGCGTTCATCCGTATTGTATACGATGTCGCTCGCATTTTCAATAACATTTTTATATCGAATTTCACTTTCTCTAAGTGCTGTTTCAACTTTTTTTAAGTTTGTGATGTCGGTTGCATACACATTTTTATAGTTGGAGCCCTTAACGTCAATTATGGAGACTAAATAAACTTTATTTAAGAGTTTAATTTCGTGATAGATCACAGCTTGGTTGTGTTCCTGGATTTTAGATAAGGCTTTTTCCCACTCTTGTTGAACTTCGGAGTTTTCAGAATTATCTATTTCATTAAGCAGCGATTGACCCGGACTATTACAGTAGATCAAAATTTTCCCTCTTTTCGAGAATCGAAAAATAGGACTTGGATTTTCTTCAGGTAACTTAGCTAGTTTATCAACTTCCTCAACGTGTGTTCGAATTTCTTCTACTATAAAGTTGTTGAAATGATCAATGTCCTGATTAGCCTTATCTAAATCGGCCTGCTTCTGCTCCAAAATCGATTGCAGAAGCAAGTTTTTGTTCTTTTCTGCCTCTAGTTGGCTTTTAAGCGCTTCGATGTCGTTAGGAGTCATGATCTATATTATTAAAGCTAATTTAATGATTATTTAGATAAATATATAGCGCAACTAACAGATATTTGGTGAAGTAAGAAATTTAGCAATGGTGTGTTTAATGGTGTTTTTGAGATCCTTATTTTTGATCAGATAATCGATATTTCTGAACTGTTTATACTCTTCAAGTATTCCTTCGCGTGATTGACTAGAAATAAGAACCAGCGGTAAAGAGGGATTCGTTTCTTGTAAGTGATTGATGATAGAGTGAGCGTATTTAGTTACCTTGTTCTCAACTCCTAAATTATAGTCAATTAACACAATGGATGGGTTATGGTTTAGGTTTGCTAAAAAGTCTTTTTCGTTATTAGAGGTTACAATATGTAAAAATGGATACATGGTATGTATCACACTTTTAATATAGTCGGTAAAAAAACGGTCATCATCTAAAATTAGAATAGATGTGGTAGCGTGGGGATGAGGCACAATTTTCATAACTTATATTTTATTGGTTAATAGATATTTTTTTACTGTAAATTCAATTAGTTTAATGGTGTAATTAGATTTAAGAATGTAATCATTAGCTCCCATGTTAAGCGATTTTGTTACAAGTTCGGTGTCGTAGTCGTTTGCCAGAAGAACAATAGGTGTGTTAGGATCTTGAGAAAAGTGACTTAATAGATCCCATGCATTTAATTCGTGGTAGTTGTTTTTGTGAATGTGTATATCAACAAATATTAAATTACTTTGTTTAGTGTATTTAGAATTTAAAAACTCATTTATGGTTTGGTAGCATTGCGCTTTCACGCCTTTTATTTTGTTCAGTTTATCGTGAACTGTTGTGCTAAGAAACCGGTCTTTATCAATGATATTCACAGTAATTGTTTTCATTAATGTGGAAAATGCAAAATACGCACCAAAGTCACATATAATTGAAAATCAACAATATAAGGCTATTCCGGATTGGTGAACATTCCCAAAAAAGGAAATTTTAATACGATTTGGTATTTGTATTAGAAATTAGATAAGTTGTTATCTTTTAATAATCGGTAAATGGTTGATTTACCAATATCTAATTTTTTGGCCACTAAGAGTACATTATTGTTGTACTTTTCTAGATAGCTTTTAATAATGTGGTTAGTGTATTCTTCAATGGTCATTTCTTTTAAGAAAAGATCGGTGTTAGTACCACTCTTGCTGAATTTAATATTATCTACTTCAATGGTATTATTATCGCACATCACACAAGCTAAATCAATAATAGATTTTAATTCTCTTATGTTGCCGGGATAATAGTAATCCATTAGTTTTTTTTGTGCATCGTTTGATAACTTCAATAATGTTCTATGATTTTCGCTGCAGTATTGTTTTATAAAATGTTTGGCGAGTAGTATAATATCAGTGCCACGCTCGCGTAAAGCCGGCAAATTAATGGTTAAACCTAAAACACGATAATACAAATCTTCCCTGAAATTGCCTTTTTGAACTTCAGCAGCAAGATCCTTGTGTGTAGCCACTATAATTCTCGAATCAAATTTAATAACATCATTTCCGCCAACGCGTGTTAATTCTTTCTCTTGAAGAATGCGTAGTAATTTCACTTGCATAGTAGGACTCATTTCAGCGATCTCATCTAAAAAGAGTGTACCGTTATTTGCTTCTTCAAATTTTCCTATTCTTCTGGCTTGAGCTCCTGTGAAGGCACCTTTCTCATGCCCAAAAAGTTCACTTTCAATTAAGTCGTGAGGAATCGATGCAACGTTAACTGCAATAAATTTGCCTTTTTTTCGAGGCGAGTTGTAATGTATAGTTTTAGCTACAACTTCTTTACCTGTACCGGTTTCGCCATTAATAGAAACTGTAATGTTAGAAGTACATGCTTTTTCAATTACTGTATATACTGTTTTCATTACATTGCTTGAACCAATCATGGATTCAGAGAAGTTGTAATGTGTTTGTAATTCTTCTTTAAGTTCTTTGATTTCTTCTTTCAGGTTCATTTTGTCCCTGATATTGTTAATTGTAGCCCATAATCTTTCACGGGTTTCCTCATTCTTAACAATATAATCCGAAGCACCTTCCTTCAAAAGATTGATGGCAGTTGAGATGTCTTCTTGGCCAGATACAATTATTGTGTAAATTTCACTATTGTATTCTTTTATTTTTGAGAGAAGAAAACTACCATTAGCATCAGGCAAGGTATAATCAAGAATAATTATAGCCGGGTTCTTATATAAATTCTTGAGCAGATCCTTACCATTTGTAAAAGATTCAATTATATTGGTAGGATTTAATGAAAGATGATGAACTAGTAACTTATTGTACCAATTATCATCTTCAACAAGAAATATTTTAACGCCGTTAGCTATTTTCCCGGAAGCCATTTTTTATTGCTAATATAATATTTTAAAATATAATAATAGCAATATTATAGGAATGTTTTAGTAACTAATTGTATTTTTTTGCTATTTCTAGTTTTTGACTTAATGCATTTAACGAAATATCGATTTTGTATTTAAGATGAATATACCTTTTTATTACATTTATCTGTTTGTTTTTTATCTTTCTGAAATTATCATCCAGATAAGATTGAATCATACATTCCATAGTTGTTTTTTTTAAGTTAATAATTAATTATGCTGCTTTTTTATTTATAGAGCCGTTATTTAAAGCGGCCTGATAATCTTTATTATGCTCAAAACATTGATGTTTGCTATTAAATTCAATGATTGCAACCGGTATTTCTTTGTTGGAGTTAACTATAGTAGAATCCTGTTCTATCATAGAAATACCAAATGCGTATTCTCGTTTTTTTACAGCAACACCATTTAAATGAGTGTTGAATATTACCGATTTGGTTTTGTAACCGGGTTTTGAGGCGGTTAGTTTATAAGTGTTCTCATATTCTAGTCGGAAATAGAAATATCCATTATTGCAGCACACATACTTCTGAATTAGCTCATCTTTATGGAATAATTCTATGTCGGTTCCAAAAGCCAAACTATAGCCTAAATACACTTCTCCGGATAAGAGAAGGTAATCATTTGATACGTGAGTGAAATGAGGATGAGGTGAATTTGAATTTAGATTTTTCATAAATGAAGTATTTAGAGATTTATGTTTTTTTTCGTTGATTTTTAATCTTGTTTATTATTTTAATTATTGCATGGCTCGCTTTGATTTCTCCCAATTAACACTTTGTGAATTCGAGATAAATCGGTAAAAGCCAATAATTACTGAGTAGTTCATCATCAAAAAATAATAGGGTATAAACAGTGCTTTTATTCTGTTCTTATTCAATTCATATTTCCAGCCTACGTATGCTAACAAATAGAATAACAAATGAGGGATTAACAAATAAGTGTACAATTCGTTATTAGCCATGGCTCCTAAAAAATTGAGTGGCAGAAGTAAAAACAATGCTAATGGTGCTAATGTCCAGCGCAAAACGCGATGAGAGAAGTATTGAAAGGAGAATACGCCATGATTAAAAATATTTAAAAGCGATTTTAAGTACATCATGGCCTGAAATCCACCGGCACATATTCTGATTTTGCGTTTCAATTCTTCTTGGATATTTACTGAACCATATTCTGTTGCATATGCTTTTGGCTCATAAGCAATTTTGTAACCATTTTTTACTATTTGTAAAGAAATTACAAAGTCATCTAGTATGATGTTTTTTGGGATCGGTTTAAATAGTTCTCTTCTGATCGCAAATAATTCTCCTGCTGCTCCTGCGGTTGAATAAAGCTTATAGTCCATTAGCTTTAGTTTTGATTCATACTTCCAGTATAAACCTTCTCCGCCTGCAGCCAGTGAGTTGCTCGATTCACTAATTACTTTTTTCTCGCCCGATACACATCCAACCTTTGGATCGGAAAAGTGTTTTACTATTTCTAAGATTGCATTTTGGTTCAAAAAAGTATTTGCATCAGTTAGTACAACAATAGGACTGCTTATAAATTCCATTGCTCGGTTAATAGCAGCTGTTTTTCCATTTCTTTCGGGTTCAAAAAGTAATTTTGCATTTCCATAATTCGTTATGATCGTATTGGTGCTGTCTGTGGAGCCATCTGTTATACAAACAATTTTTAGCTTACTACTAGGATATTGCAAACAAGTTGAATTTATAAGCTTGCTCTCAATTACCTCTTCTTCATTATAGGCTGCAATGAGGAGGGTAACTTCTGGTAAGTTGGAGGTTTCATATAAGTGATTTTGTTTAGTAAAGAGGCCCTTGATTTTTATCATCATATACAATACGATACCATAACCAATATAACTGTAAGCTATTATCGCAATCAAAGTCAAAAATAGTATATCAAATGTTGTCATATTTTGTAGTTTTAGTTGTCTAGTTAAGTCGATCAGTTATTACTTACATCAGTATCTAACCGTACTTCTTGCAAGGTTTAAATCTAAAAGTGTGCCAAAGAAGTAATTTGGGCTTTAGCAGAAGTAATTTGATTAGATTTTGCGAAACACGAATTCTATTTCTCAGTACAACAGGTAATTACACGAGCGCTCCATGAGCTTTAGATGTGCTGCTTTAAATTTATCTGAGAAATTCATGACTGAGTTTTCCCTATTTAAGAATATTCTTCCCAAAAATGGACAAGTTGAAGACTAATAAGTTTTAAGATAGAATTGGCATGTGAAATTGTTTTTTCGCGTTTTATATTTAGTTGACTAAAAATTGAACCTTTAAATCTGATTAACGTAGAAATATTCTAAAGCTATTAAGTATGTATTATGTTATTTCCAAGCTAAGTTATTTTTTGTTTGAACCATCCACACTGATCATTCTTTCGCTTCTTTTGGTTTATAAAAAATGTGATTCTAGTTCTACCAAAAAGGCTATATTATTGGTGATTACTTTTGTGTATTTATTCTCTAACGAATTTATATTTGATCTTACGGCAGGCCAATGGGAGTCGGAGTATAAACAATCTTCTGCTCAAATTGACACTATGTGTGTTTATGATTTTGGCATTGTAATGGGAGGTATGTGTCGACGTCAACCGCAAAGTGAAGAAATTCAGTTTTCCAGATCAGGGGATCGATTATTTCAGGCCATTAAACTTTTTAAAACGGGACGAATAAAGAAAATTATTTTTACAGGCGGCTCAGGAAATTTATATCAACCAGAGATCAAAGAAGGGGAGTATATTAGAAAGTATTTGTTAGAAATTGGATTACCTCGTAATAGTTTTATTATTGAATCATTATCTGATAATACAAATGAGAGTGCATTATATACTTCAAAATTATTAAAACATCTAAAGCTTGATCAAAGCAAGTTAGTATTAATAACATCGGCAGTTCATATGCGTAGAAGCTTAGCTTGTTTTCAGAAGCAAAACATTACTACTATCGTTCCGTATGCAACCGACTTTTATTCCGGTAAATTCAGATTTGATTTTGATCATTGTTTTTTGCCTGAAACTATCACTCTTGCAAATTATTACGCCGTATTTCATGAAATGATTGGCTATTCAATTTATAAATTAATGGGTTATTGTTAGTTATAGATTTAGTTTTTTTAATTCATCTACAGCAAAATTTACAGCGCGGGCAGTTAATGCCATATATGTTAAAGATGGATTTTGTGAGGCTCCGGAAGTCATACAACTTCCATCTGTGATAAAGATGTTTTTTACATCATGCATTTGATTATGCTCGTTTAGTACTGAACTTTTAGGGTCTTTACCCATTCTTGCCGTACCCATTTCATGAACTGCAGAACCACCGGGAGCATTGTAATCAAATGTATTTATGTTCTTGAATCCGCTAGATGAAAGCATTTCTTCAGCAGTTTGCATGATGTCCTTTTTCATGTTGTTTTCATTTTCACCCCAATTAAAGTGTATTTTTATTTGTGGTAATCCCCACTTATCTTTTTTATCGGGATCTAATTCAATTCTGTTTTGTGGGTTTGGTAGGCATTCTCCCCAAGCGCCCATCCACATAGTCCAAGGACCTGGTTTTGTCATTCGTTTTTTGAAATCAACACCATAACCATCTTCATTCTTCATTAAGTCGAACCATTCGCTTCTTTCGCCATGGCCTTGAAAACCATAACCTCGCACGAAGTCGTGTGATTTGGTTTCGTTTTTTAGATTTCTAAATCTAGGTATATAAAATCCTGTTGGTCGCCTACCAAAGTAATACTCTTCTTTATAGTCTTCATGAACACCATAAGCACCGGCACTTTTGTGATGATCCATTAAGTTTTTTCCAAGTTCACCGCTGCTATTGCCTAATCCGTTTGGAAATTCCAATGATTTTGATTGGAGGAGTATAGATGTTGTTGCTATGGTGGAAGCATTCAGGAAAATTATTTTGGCGTAGTATTCATACGTTTTCCCTGTGTTAGCATCAATTACGCGCACACCTTTGGCTTTTCTTGATGATGAGTCAAATATAACTTCATAAACAATAGCGTCGGTTATGATGGTTAAATTGCCGGTTGACAGCGCAGAGGGTAACGTAGTGGAATTACTACTGAAATAACCGCTAAATGGACAACCTCTACTGCATAGATTTCGGTATTGGCATGGACCTCTGTCTTTATAGCCTCTGGTTAAATTAGCAACTCTTCCAATAATTACTTTTCTATTTGTATAATTAGATTCAACTACTGATTTTAAGTGTTTTTCAATATAATTAAGTTCCATAGGAGGAAGGAATTCACCATCAGGTAAATGATTGATACCATCTAAATTTCCGCTTATGCCAACAAATTTCTCCACATAACTATACCATGGTGCAAGGTCTTTATATCTTATTGGCCAATCCACGCCATTTCCATCCATACTGTTTGCTGTAAAGTCTAGATCGCTCCATCTATATGTTTGTCTGCCCCAGGTTAATGATCTGCCACCTAATTGATATCCTCTTATCCAATTAAACGGTGAAGCTTGTATATAAGGATGCTCTGTGTCATTCACAAAAAAGTGTTTATTTGACTCATCATAGGCTTGACTTTGAATGGGATTTTTGGTTTTATCTTCGTCGGTTAGTTGAAGTCTGTTTTCAAATTCCCATGGATTTTTTAATGCGGTATTATAATCTTTTATATGTTCAACGTTTCTTCCTCGTTCAAGAAGTAAAGTTTTGAGTCCTTTTTCGGCGAGTTCTTTAGCTGCCCAGCCACCGCTAATACCACTTCCTACAACAATGGCGTCATAGTTGAAGATTTCCGGAACTAATCCGGCATTGCATAATGTATTTTCCATGAGTATTGTTTTAAGTTTATTTTGTGGCCCATCCTTTTTTTGAAGGATCAATTTTGTAATTGGCAATAAATTTTCCGGGGATCATTTCATAATCTAAACCTTTTGTGGCACCTGCCATAGAGGTAAAATAACCAATGCAAACTAGTTCTTTTAAAATTGAATAGAATGATTTCCCAAATATTTTGTTTTTTATTTTAGCAGCGGTTCCGGTAAGTTGTAAGCCATTATAGCAATGCTCGTTAAAGACCACCAACTTATTTTCTTCTGGTAGTTTCACAAATTCTTTTTTGTATAGCTCAATTGCGCCTTGTTCAAGTTCTTCAATTCCTTCAAGTAAATTTCGTATCGACTTTTTATCCGGATAATGTGGTAGATAGTTTATTATAAAATCAGCCACATTAGCGGAAATAGCGCCTGGAGTTTCTGTTTCCGGAATTAGTATTTCTGCAAGTTGATTAATGACTTCCTTTTTTAGTTTAATATGCGTTATGTCTACATTAGTTTTATACCCTTTAATGCCATAGTAAGAGGCAATTCCTAAACCGCCAATTGCAAAAAGAGATCCTATAAAACTTTTTCTATTCATGATTTTTTATTTTAAATTTAGTATGTACTCACAAATTTGATCAATTTCGTTATCCGGTATAAAATTATGGGGTTGCATAGGAATTTGCCCAAAAACACCAACGCTTCCTTTTTTAATTTTATCTGCTAAATAATCAGATGCGTTGGTTTTTTTTGAATTGTGTTCAGCTATTGTTTTAAATGATGGGCCAATTAAATTCTCATCATCTTTATGGCAAGAGTAGCAGTCGTAATTACTTATAATACTGCTTGGTTTATCCGTATGATCTGTTTCGTTTTTTTCTAAACTTTTAATTTGATCTTTTTCAATTGATTTTTCCTTAATAGATGCTGTTTCATAAATGTTTGAAGCAATGCCTTTGTTTTCGGGTGATTTAGCGCAGGATGCAAAAATGATTAAAACGAATAGGTTGAATAGGTAGGATGTGTTTTTCATAGGTATTTTATTAATGAGAGTTTGTATTAAGGATTAGTTTGTGGGGTTTTCTAAATTCAGCTAACTTGTTTCTTAATTTTAAAGCTAAGTTTTTTAAGAACGGAAAGTATTTACCGCTTTGAACATTGTATATGATTGATTCGGAGTCAAAAATCATTTGAAAATTTTCTGTGCACAATACCGGCTTTCCTGTTCTTTTGTTTATTTCAATGGCTTGGCTTAATGAACTTTCAATAAATAAGGTATAGGATTTTAGTTGATAAGCTTTTGCTTTATGTTCAGCATGGTTATTTAAGCGTCGTCTTGCTTCCATATTAGGTAAGTCTAACATTATAAGTTCGTTGTATTTTATGTTATTTTTGGCTAACCATTCTTCTGTTTCTTTTCTGTACTTTTCTAATCTAGAAGTTACTAAAGCTCCTATTTTACAACCAGGTATGTAGAGTGGAGTTGCATTTAAAATGAAATGCCTATATTTTTCACCGTCGTCATTTTCTTCATCGGTGGGATCAACGCATAAAACACCATCTATATCAAAACAAGCTTTGGTTAAGGAAGTATGATTCATTACATTCCATTGAAAATAACGCGGGAATGGTACAATTTCGAAGTAATGATCAACCATTTTTTCTTTTCCGGGTGCCATGTAAATTGTACAGTAACTAAAGTTAAAATCATTCAACATGTTTTTTAATTTTTCTTTAACTTCATTAATCGCACCTCCTGAACCTACACTATCATCTACGATCAGTATTTTTTTAAAAGACTTGATGTCAAAAAACTGTCCTCGCGCCCCGGCTTTATAAATGTGTCCGTTTAGGAACGAATGAAGATCTGTATAAGGCTTGTTTAAGTATAAAGCCAATAGATTAGCGGGTAGCATTCCACTTCTTGGAACACCTACTATTAAGTCAAAATCCTTTGGTAAAATATTCAATTTTTTAAGGATGATACTGTTTAAGTCATTAATACTTCTGTAATACATTTTCGTTAAAATTTAAGTTGTTTTTAATAAGTCCAATTAGGTAGTTCACGTTATTTTCCCAGCTATGTGTTTGTGCAAATTCAATTCTTTTTTTGGAATTGCTTTCAGTTTGATCAGTGATCGCCGTATCTATAGAGTGTGTGTACTCTTCTAAAGATGAACAACAGTATACATAGTCTTTAAAAATTGACATAGTTTCAGTTTTTGTAGCTACTACAGGTTTACCCATAGCCAAATATTCATCTACTTTTCTTGGATAATTACCTATGGTTATTTCATTCAATAACTGAGGATTGATACAAACATCCATTGCGGCTATGTAGTTGGGTACCATGTTTTTTGGTACACGTCCAAGGAAATGAACATTTGTAAGTTGATGTATTTTGTGCGTTTGAAAATGTTTGTCTTCAGGTCCAATCATTATAAACGAGTAGTTTGGTCTTGATAAGGCAAGATTGTAAATTAACTCCGCATCTAATCTTAAACTTGTAATATCGCCTATATAACCAATTCTTGGCCCGGTGATACCTGAAATATTTTTCGGTGGAACAACTTGCGCTGTAGGATTGTATGAACTTAAGTCTACTCCTTGGCCTATAAAATAGCTGTTTGTGTTGTGCTTTTGGGCAAAGTTGTTTAGTTCCGGCGAATTGCAAACAACCAGGTCGCTTTTAGATATTAAAGTTGGTTCCAATCTTTTGGCATGACCTTTCCAGTAGTTAAAACCAAGTAAATTATCTCTTCTGTAATATATTGATAATTGTGGATCAAGAATCTTTTTTGAAAAGTAACTTCTATAAATATCATTATCGATAAGGTGAATGTATTTATCAAAATTAAGTTGAGAAGCAGTTTTCTTCACAAATAAAAAAATTTTCTTATTGTTCAGTTTATTGAAAAAATCAAAAACCATTCCGTCAGGTAGTTTATTAACGGGCCAAACAGAAAATGGCAGATCGAGTACGTATAATGAATTATTTAGTTTACGCACTGTTTTACTAGTATCATTCTTTGTAAAAAGTGATTTAATGGTTTTAACTATACCCCATTTTTTCACTGCTGTAATGTGATCTTGAGGGCTATTGACATAAAGCACTCTATTGTTTTTTGAGATCTCTTTAGCAATGTCTATAGCGTTAGAACCAATGGGTATATCCCACGATTGCAAACTTGTAATAATTATGTTTAAGGATTGGTTCATTGCAGCTTCGTTTTTAATGGATACTTAAGCTAGATTGTGTTTAATAGTTTGATTCAGATTGAATTGATTTTGATAGAGCGTTTGTATTTTTCCTATCATTTTATCAATAGTGAATTGTGTTTGTATAATTTCTCGTGAACGGATGCCCATTTTTGTCCTTATACTTTTATTAGTGTGTAAAAACAGTATGTGTTGCGCTAATTGTTCGCTATCGCCAGGTTCCATAAGTAAGCCATTTGAATTTTCGCATATTAGTTCGGTGTTTGTATCAATTGCCGTTGTGATAACTGGTTTTTCCATCGACATCGCCTCAAGAATTCCAATTGGTAGTCCTTCCCACAAGGATGGTAAACAATAAATGTCAATTGCAGATAAAACATTTGGAATATCGTTTCGGAAATCCAGAAAAGTAATCGATCTAGATATATTGTTTTGCTTTGCAAATTTCTTAACATCTTTTTCTAAATCCCCATTACCAACAATCAAAAAATGTATGTTCGCGTTTTGATTTGTGATCTTTAAAATAGCTTTTAAAAGGGTAAATGGATCCTTTTGGTGTGTTATCCTTGCTATAAATCCAACTAAGGTTGTATCATGGGCAATACCAATTTCTTTTCTAAGATTTGTGTATTGTTTATGTGGATCGAATTTGGAAGTATTTATGCTATTGTATATCACTAAGCCATTTCTAATATTTAATCTTTTTTTGCCATCTGCGAAATTGCTTCTAGACACATTTATGGTTTGTGACATATTTTTTAGAATAAACTTTTCTCCTAAGCAACGTAAGTAGTTTACAAGAAAGTTCTGGCCTTTATGAAACGACCAACCGTGAACAGTATATAAAATTGGAATGCCTATTTTTTTCGCACTTACAAAACAATTTGACGCAGCTCTTGTTCCGTGCGCGTGTAGAATATCAATTCCTCTTTCCTTTATTAATACAGTTATTTGTTTCCAAATAAAAATATTGAAAGGCTTTGTGGTTTTTATCACATGCGTTGTAATTCCAAGAGCTCTTAAATTGTCAACCATTGGCCCTTCGGTAAAGGAGAGAACTTCAACTTCAAAAACAGATGTATCGATAGAGGATACTAGATCAAGAACATGTGTTTCTCCACCACCTATTTGGCCCTGCCTAATTGTTTGGAGTATTTTAATTCGATTTTTCATAGCCGTTTATTTTTTCATTTGCCAAGCCGACATAAAACCACTTGCTACATAATGTGGCAGAAGGCTAGCTAGTTTGCAATCTAGTTTTTGAAGAGTAATTGATCTTTTGGTAAATAATGAAAAGGGGAAAACGGTTTCAACGAAATTGGATTTATCAAAATTGATCAGTTTTAAATTGTGCTTGCTGATTAAGTTGGTTAAGCTTTTCTTAGTGAAAAATTGCACATGTGTTAGATCATCTGCATCAGATTGAATTGTTTGCCCGGTAAATCCCATTTTTGATTTTATGTTATTTATTACTGTAAATAGGGACGGCTTATTTTTTTTGAGCCATTGTATAGGTTTGGTAATTAGAACCTCCCTTGGCCCAAATCCATTCGGAACTGTAACAATAAGTACTCCTTTGTGTTTTAATAGGTTTTTAAGTGTAGAAATAACATTTTCTGGTATATTTAAATGTTCTATTACTTCACTGCATATTATTAAGTCGAATTTTTGGTTAGAATTTAAGTTCTCGGCAGAAATATTAAAAAACGCTACGTTTTTCATTTCATTGAGCTCTATCGCTTTGTCGATCGCACTTTTAGATATATCTATTCCTGTTACCAAATGACCTTTTGAGCCAATGTATCGTGAAATATTTCCATTCCCACAGCCTATGTCCAAAACCTTTAGCTTGTCTGTTTTAAATTTTGCTATTACAGAATCTATAAAACTTAGTCTTTTAAGATCCTCTGCTCTTGTATAATTTACATTGTTGTTCATATTTAATTGCTTTAAGTTTATAATTATGAATTGTGAGGGGTATGAATAAATGTTTTGTTTGCTGATAAGATAGATGGAAAGCTTTTGATGGTTTTGTACATTAATAGTGGTACTAACACTATTAATTTATGAGCATTCCTTTTTAGTAATCTTTTAGGAGATGCAATTACAAAGGAAAAGATGTAAATTGCTAGCAAAGTAACCGTACTGTACTTGATAGCAGGGTTGCCATCTATAAGGGCAAATATTACAGCTATTTTTAGTCCCACTAACATGTATACTCGTGGAAGTATTATAAGTTGTATTGTTTTGTTGAAGTAATCGAAGTTGCCATAGTGAAGAAATTCACCAATGCCACTCAGGAAATACTTTCGCATAAAGTAAAATTGTGAAGAGATCCATCTTGTTCTTTGTTTTACAATGACATCTGAATAACTTACTTTTTCATCATAAATGACTGCATTTTCAACATATTTTATTTTGATTTGTTGTTCTAATAATTTTATTTCAAGCTCCTTATCAAAACCTCCCACCGCTTTAATATCTTTCATAATGTCTTTAAAGAGTACATAGTTAAATCCCATACCCGAACCAATTAGTCTAGAGGATAGTCCAATTAACTGAGGACCTTTGCAAAAAATGGTGTTGTTAATTTCTTCACTAATTGCATCAAGAACTGCTATGGGTGTATTTTTGTTTTTAGCTGTTCGATGACCCTGCAAAGCTTGATGTCCTTGTAAAAATTCTTTAGCAAGTTTGTGAAGGAAATCTTTCTCCATAATATTGTCTGCATCTAGTATCACTACGTTATCAAAAGAATTTGGGAGCGAATTAAGGGCGGCATTAATGGCTTTTGCTTTTGTACTCTTTTCAAAAAATACTTCAACAAGGTTTATTGGCATTTGTTTTAATTTGTATAATGTTGAAGTTTGTAGTTGGTCTGCAATTACTGTAATTTGATATTTACCAATTGGATAATTTTGCCTTAACGCCGATTCTACGGTTGAAATAATAACTGCATCTTCTTTATACGCAGGAATGAGTAATGCAATTCTTGGAAGCTCTTTTGTATTTTTTATAAAGCTTTTCTTAGGTTTAAATACAAACAAGCTTCCAAGTACCGAATACACAAACATGTATAAAACAGTAAGAGCAAAGTAGGTTAGAAGCACAATAGCTAAGATTTTGAGGAGTGTGTTGATTGTTTCCATATGAAGCTGTATAAGTATTGGTTTATATTATTTTCCTATACATAAGCGAAGTGTATGCCATAAATCTACACATGTCCTAATGCGCTGAAAAAGAGTAAGATGCTGGGTTTAAATTGTAATGGTGCGAATGATGTATTTCCTAATTTGGGAAATTTAGTTTCACTAATAGAAGTGATTTCTAAAGGAAAGGGTTACTTTGAAGATGCTTTATACCATAACTTTTCAGAGATGAAAATAATGGCGATACTAAAATAGCATACAATTGCAGAAGGGAATTGTGTTAGCACACTGTT
>Ga0068872_10000596_pt1 | contig 30702 bp, 25 predicted proteins | sample NOAtaG_7_FD_66441 | JGI IMG/M metagenome (GOLD analysis project Ga0068872, IMG submission 66441) | Freshwater lake microbial communities from Lake Erie, under a cyanobacterial bloom - NOAA_Erie_Diel1S_2200h metaG | ecosystem: Environmental > Aquatic > Freshwater > Lake | place: USA: Ohio, Lake...
GGCGTAGCGATGGGCATCACCGGAACGGAAGTCACCAAAGAAGCCGGTGACATGGTTCTCGCTGATGACAATTTCGCCACAATTGTTGAAGCAGTGCGCGGCGGCCGAGCCGTCTACGACAACATCCTCAAGTTTGTTCGATTCCAAGTAGCGACGGCATTCGGTGCAATTGCCACAATTCTTGGAGCCTCGGCATTCGGTCAGCATGTGCCGTTCTCGCCAATTCAAGTGCTCTGGGTCAACTTGATTGCAGATGGACCCACCGCGGTTTCGCTTGGTGTCGACGCCCCTGCCCCGGGCCTCATGAATCGCAAACCGGTTCCCTCTGATGCAACGATTCTCAGTCGTCGCCGTCTGAGTCAGGTCATGTTCCAAGGTTTGGTTACTGCCATTGGGGTGCTGGCCGTCTACCTCTATGCAATCAATGAATACGAACCAGATGTAGCAAAGGGCGAGGTACCCATCGTCGCCACGACGATGGCGTTTACAGCGTTTGTATTTGTGCAGTTAGTGAACGTTTACAACGCCCGTTCTGAAACTGCATCGCTCTTCTCCCGGTACACACTGACCAACTGGAAACTGGGCGCGTCAGTTGTCATCGTGTTCTTCCTGCAAATCTTGCTGACCGTGTTCGAGCCGATGAAGAACCTCTTCGACACTTCGTCGCTTACGGCCACACAATGGGGACTGTGTCTTGTGCCGCCGCTGTTGCTGCTCGTGGCAGTCGAACTCTGGAAGTTGGTTGCCCGTAGTCGCGTTACTCGCCCGACGCTGATGGACTCAAGCAATGACTGATTCCTCACACCACAGCCGCCGAGAGCGATTCGAGGAATTCGAGAAGGCGGCAATCGAGGCGGAATTCGAAACGGGTCGTCGAGAGGAATCGGTCGCCGAAGCGAAACGGCACATCCTCATTCGTATTGGGCGCGTATTTCTTGGGACGATCGTTGTCATCGCGGGCTTGTTGATGCTGCCGCTTCCAGGTCCAGGAATGCTTACGATCGCTGCCGGTCTTGCGTTGCTCGCATCCGATGTTCCATTCGCTCGAAAGCTTCTTGAGAATGTCCGCAAGCGGCTTCCTGCAGATGCCGATGGCAACGTGTCGAAGCCTGTTGTGGTCGGTGGCCTCATCGTCAGCGCCATCACCGTCGGCGTTAGCCTTTGGTGGACGTTCTTCCGCTGATGCTGGTGGCGTTACGGGACAATGCTGGCCCACTCTTCAAGAAGTGAAACGTCTCCTGCCGTGTCGAGTCCATCGGTGGTGATTGGTGCTCGGTTCCATGCCCACGCGTAGAGCGGAGAAGCGGGACCACGAACCGCGAGGTCACCTTTGGCGTGTTCACGGATGGTGGTGGGTTGACCACTCACAAAGGTCGTGAGCCATTCGCCGGAAGCGTCGGTGCAGTGAAGGTGAAAGCTGGCCGAGAGACCGGGGTTTAAGTCTGCCGACCGCATTGGCATGAGCACGGTTAGTAACTCATCGATGCCGTCGACAGCAGAGTCGTCGGCAAAAGCGTCAATGGAAATTCCCGCAGCATTTTGTGCGTCCCAGCGATGAATTTCGATCTCGTGGGACATGCGTCGTTGCCAGAAGGCGTTGGTCTGATTCTCGCCTGTGAAATTCCACGATGGACCTTCGGGGTCGCACACGGCCAACGTTTCGCAAATCTGATTGAGGATGTTGTCGAAGGCGTCGAAGAGAGCTTCGTCTCGGGGAAGACTGGTGAAGCGGTCGGCATCAGGCGGCGCAAGTAGCCCTTCGGCCACGCAAAGGTTTGAACGTTGCAGCACTTTGCCGGTGTGGCCGAGAAGTCGACCCATCGACCAGCCGGGACAATGTTCCACCGGCGCATCAAGGCCTCCGGTTCGGGCAGCGGCCGAAAGGCGTTTGCCTTCGGTTTGAAGAATGGCGACATGATTCATGATGCCGTTCTACTCGCAAAGTGACGACAGAGGTTGAAAGTTGATGGACGCTTAGAAGTCGGTGCGCAGTGGCATGCCGCTTTGACCGCCGGTGCTCTTCACGGCCAGAACCTGCTGAATCTGAACGCCACCGAGCACAAAGTTCACCGCTGATGCCGCCATGTAGAGCCGCCAGACTCGAGCTCGTCCTTCACCAACCAGCGCAACGGCGTCATCCCAGTTCGCCTCAAGGTTGGCAACCCAGCAGCGAAGCGTGAGGTCGTAGTGCTCCCGAAGCGATTCGAGATGGCGAACCTCAAAACCATTCTCTTGCAGCATCGAGACGAGGACGCCCACTTCGTGCAGTTCGCCATCAGGGAAGACGTAACGCTGAATAAGTTCGCTCTCGACTTTTGACGTGACATCGGAGCCCACGGCAGTCGCAAGTCGTCGAGTCAACGCTTTTGCTCGACCGACAAGGTGGTCACCTTGCGGGTATCCGGGTCGACTGATGGCGTGATTGAGTAGCCGTCCTTGTTCGGGGAGCAATGCATAGAGGTCGCGGATGTATTCCTCCATGCGCTTGCGACCCACATGTTCGAACATTCCGATTGAACTGATGGCGTCGAAGGGCCCATCATTCACATCGCGGTAGTCCTGCACGCGAATGTCGACCCGATCGGCAAGGCCGGCGTCTGCAACACGCCGGCGGGCGAGGTCGGCTTGTTCTTCCGAGAGTGTGATGCCGACAGCGTTGACGCCGTAGTGCTGCGCCGCATGCATCACCATCGAACCCCAACCGCAACCGACATCGAGAAGCCGCATACCAGGAGCGAGATTGAGCTTCCGGCACACCAGATCAAGTTTCGCGAACTGTGCTTGTTCAAGAGTGTCGTCTGTTGATGTCCACACCGCGCACGAATACACCATCGATGGGCCAAGAACGAGACGGTAGAAGTCGTTCGACACGTCGTAGTGATGTGAAATCGCGTCTTTGTCTCGGGCTCGTGTGTGAAGCACTCCGCGAAGATGCGCTTCCTCCGGTGGCGGAGGTGGTGATCGAAAGACACCGAGACCGGTTTGTTTGATGAGCTCGAGTGCCGGCGTCAGTCGAACCGAGCGGAGACTGAGATCAATCGACGCGCCAACTTCGAGCATCGTGAAAAGGTCACCTTCGATGTCAACGTCGCCCGACACGTACCCGCGCACGATGCCGAGTTCACCCGGTCGTGAAAGGAACCGAGCGAGACCGCGCTCGGATCTGATGCGCATCGTGGCGACCGCGTCAGATGAACCGGCGGTCGAGCCGTCGTACATCTCCAATCGCAATGGAAGGTCCCCACCGACTGCGTCATACAGAAGGGGCGCAAGTGCCATCGTTCCTCCTCCGACTAGTACTCAAATATCGCTTGAAATTGGCATACTTCGCAACCGATTTCGGACTCGGACCTACCTCCAGTGTCCTGATCAAAGGGTTTCGCAACGAGCCCGATACCGTCGTCTGCATGGATGCGGATGACAACCACTCTGCGACGCCTCGGAGCCCGATCTCTCCGCATGTCATCAAGAGGCCCGTGATGACACAGGTCTGGCGCGATGTCACGTTTGCGCACTGGCCAGTGCCTGTTGCGTCGGTTGAGGCACTCTTGCCTTCTGGCCTTGAGGTCGACACGTATCAAGGTCAGGCCTGGGTATCGCTGGTTGGTTTTGAGATGGACGAGTTGCGGTTGCGGGGGTTTCCTGCGATTCCGACCACGCATCGTTTTCTTGAATTCAATGTTCGTACCTATGTGGTTGGTCCCGAAGGGCCCGGAGTGTGGTTTTGCTCACTTGATGTCGCTCAGTGGCTTCCTGCACTGGTTGCGCGAATTGGATTCGCACTTCCCTATGACAAAGGTGCAGTCGACGTCAGTCATGACCGTTCGCGCATTGTGTGGACGGTTGATCGAACCTGGCCCGAGCGCGCGCAGGGGAGCCTTGCCATCTCGGTCGAAGCTGATGTCGTAGCGCCTGTTTCCGAAGATGCCCTTGCTACGTTCCTCACATCGCGTTGGCGTTTGTACGCGAAAACTCGTGGCGGACGTTTAGTAACCGCACCGGTTGAACATGAACCTTGGCCGCTTACGTCTGCTCGATTTATTGGAGCCGACACAGGTCTCGCAGCAATTGCGGGTTTGGAGGTGCAGGGCGATCCGATCGTGCACCATGCCTCTGCCGTGCATGTTCGCGTTGGCCTGCCAAAACTTCTTCCCAAGCGCCGAGCCAAAGGTCCCGTCACGGTCTGGTTCGATGACGACTGCGGCGTGTGTTCAGCGTCAGTTCGTTTGCTGATGAACCGAACTGATTCCTCGGTCACATTCCGACCCAACCGAGAACTCGATGACGCAGCCCTTCTGAGCGTGTCGGCCGACGCAATCGTTGTTACTGCCGCAGGCGAGTCGTGGACGGCGATTGAGGCGGTGGCCACGATTCTCGATCGGTCGGGCTGGTTGGGTCGTGTGGGGGCCTTTGGTCTGCGATTGCCGGGGGTTCATGCCCTGGCGGGCCTGGTCTATCGATGGGTAGCGGCCAACCGGGCCCGGCTGTCGGCCCGCTTGGGGCTGGCCGCCGGTTGCCAACTCCCCAAAAGTACCTCTTGACAAAGTAACTTTTAGCAAAGCAATATGTCAGGGTCCGCAAAACGCCCATCAGGCACCGCAGGAGGAACCCCATGACACCGACTCAGAAGGCCGTCACCAATGCCGACGTGACGCCAGCTGAACAAGATCTCCCGAACATGATTTCGGTCGATGACCACGTCATGGAGCCCAAGGAACTTTGGCAAGAGCAACTGCCGGCCTCGCTGCGTGATCGCGGCCCTCGCACCGTGCGCGAGAAGGTCAAGCTTTCATTCAAGGGCGGCCACTACGGCTTCGAACGCAATGCCGAAGACGGCCAATGGTGCGATGTTTGGTTGTTCGACGATCTCGTCACGCCCACTGGTCTGTTGCATGCTCCCGCCGGTGTGCCGCGAGATGAACAGCGCAACATCCCTGCAGTCTACGAAGATTTTCGCGATGGAACCTGGGATCAAACTGCGCGCCTCGCAGACATGGATCTCAATCATGTCGATGCCGCCATCAACTACCCAAACATTTTCCCGCGGTTTGCCGGTCAAGGTTTTCTCGAGCGCTCCGATAAGGAACTCGCTCTTGCCTGTCTGCGCATCTACAACGATTGGATGATTGACGACTGGTGCGCCGGTGCTGGCAAGGGTCGACTCATTCCGCTCACGCTTGTTCCGCTTTGGGATCCAGCGCTTGCTGCAGAAGAAGTTCGGCGCTGTGCTGCAAAGGGCAGCTACGCAATTGCGTTCAGTGAGAATGTTGCGAAACTCGGACAGCCGTCGCTCTACACCGGAGCATGGGATGTCTTGTGGGAGGCATGCCAAGAGACAGACACCAGTGTGTCAATGCACATTGGTTCGTCATCGTCGATGCCGACGACATCTGACGATGCGCCACTGGCAACGTCAATGTCGATGTACGCGCAAAATGCGCAAGGTTCATTGTGTGATTGGGTGTTTTCGGGTTCTCTTGAACGGTTCCCCGACATCACAATTGCTTACGCAGAAAGCCAAGTGGGCTGGATGCCGTTCCAATTGGAACGCATGGACGCGGTGTGGCGCGACGGACGTGGTGATGTCGACAACGTAAAGACTCTGCCCAGCGAACAGGTCAAGGGTCGGGTCTATGGATGCGTGTTCGACGATCTCCACGGATTAATTAATCGCGATGCTGTTGGAACAGATCACATCTTGTGGGAGACCGACTACCCGCACTCCGACGGAACGTTCCCTCATTCACGAAAGATCGCACACGAGTTGTTCACTGCTGCGGGTATGAACGCGCAAGAGTGCCGCATGGTGTTGCGATCGAACGCGGTGAAGGCCTATGGGCTCGATCGCTTTGGTGTGATGCCCTAGTGGCTGAGCAACTTCCCGGAACCGACGGGCTTCTCGGCCACGTGGTGCGTCTCAACGTTGCGGTCGATCGCGTGCTGAACGAGATCGTCGGATCCTCGGGAATTTCTGTCGCTGACTATCTCGTGCTCGGTGTTGTTCGCCGATCCCCCAATCATCGAAGCGCCCCAACCGCGATTTGTGAGGTGCTCGGTCGCACCACCGGGGGCATGTCGCTGACTCTCGATCGCCTTGAGGGCGCCGGCCTCATCCGGCGCTTGCCCGATCCCGGTGATCGTCGTCGAGTGGTGGTCGAAGCAACGCCGACGGGCATCGATCTCGCCAAGCAGGTGAACGCCGACCTTCACGGGTGGGAAGACTCCCTTGGTCTCTCTGGGGCCGAGAGGTCCAATCTGGCTGGGGCAATCGGACGCCTGACTGAAGCCATCGATGGCGCTCCTGATCGCATGGCATCGCCTGTTTCGTAGAGGTTGATCCTGGGGGCATTCGGGTCATGAGGGCTTGCCCTGCTAGAAAAACAGGGCTCCCGCCTCTGGACAAGGTCCATTGCTGGTGGGGCTTCATCACCTAGTCGGGTGATGATTCGATCGAACACGAAGGAACGCTTTCAATGGGCATGCTCGACGGCAAGATCGCCATCGTCACTGGCTCGGGACACGGCATTGGCCGTGGTCACGCCATGGAACTCGCTAAGCACGGCGCCAAGGTTGTTGTGAACGACCTCGGTGGCAGCGTTACGGGTGAAGGCGCAGGCCGCGCCGCCGACGAAACCGTGGCCCTGATTGAAGCTCGCGGCGGAATCGCGGTGCCGAACTACGGCAACGTCACCGATCACGAAGCATGTGGCGACATGGTCAAGCAGGCCATCGACACCTTCGGTGGGCTCGACATCGTCGTGAACAACGCAGGCATCGTGCGCGACGCAGCCATCTGGAACATGCCGGTTGAAGACTGGGACGCCGTCATGGCCGTCCACGTTCGCGGAACGTGGTCACTTAGCCACTTCGCAGCGAAGTACTTCCGCGATCAGTCAAAGGCGGGCACCCCGCGTGCTGGTCGAATCATCAACACCACATCAGGTGCTGGTCTTGGTGGCAACTTTGGTCAGACCAACTACGCCACGGCCAAGGCTGCAATTGCTGGTCTCACTCTCACTCTTGCCCAGGAACTCGCTGCCATCGGCACCACCGTGAACTGCATCGGCCCAGCCGGTCTCACACGCATCACCGCCACCATGCCTGGCGCTGGTGAAGCGTTCGAGCCTGACGACATTGCCGACGACGACTTCCACCCGATGGATCCGGGCAACTCGTCTCCTCTGGTTGCATGGCTTGCGAGCGATCAGGCCGCCTATGTCAACGGTCAGGTCATCCGCGCTCTTTACGACAAGATCATCTGGATGCAGGGATGGCGCGAGCGCATCACCATCGACAACAACAACAAGAAGTGGGACGCCACCAAGCTCGGGGGCCGTTTCGCTTCTGAGGTATTCCAGGTTGCTCCGACGGGTATCAACTTCTTGCAGGCTTGATTCATTCAGCCCCACGAAACTGAATGGAGGGCGGCCAATAGGCCGCCCTCCATTGCGTTCGGGGCGTTCCGCTCTCTGGCCAGCTGTTGCTCGTCAACTCGCGACAAAGACCTCGAAAGAACTTGGCTGGTAGTTCGTTAAAGCAACGATCGCGGATCAAGATCGCGAATTGCTGCACACGAACGCGTGATCATTGATGAAAACATCGCGTTTGATGCATCTGACGGTGTTGCAGTCGCGTAGACCGCACCGAGGACAGTGACAAGCGGACCTTGCGGGGTACCGAGTCTGTAATCGTTGAAGCATTGTTCGACGGTGATATCGACTCCGTGTTTGGTGATTGCCTCGTGGTAGGTCGCAACGAGATCGCGCTCGTTTGCGCGTCGAAGTTCGGTGTCGAGGCCGAGCCCGAGGAAGTACCCGAGATCTCTACCGGCAAATCCGAGTCCGATGGTCTGCCAATCAAGTGTGGTGATTGGCGAGCCATTTGGAGCGATCATCAGGTTGTCGGGACGGAAATCTCCGTGGATGAGCGTGAGGTTTGTGAGGCGGGACAGCAGCCAGTCACCCATCCATGTCGAAAGATCATCAAGCGTTGCGATGTCGTCGGCCGACATCCATTCACCAAACTGTTCGACGAACTGTGGAACCGCTCCGGCGAAAATCTGTGCGTGAAATCCTGCACCTTCCTCTGATGGTGGCCGCAGCGCAGGAATGTCAAGCAGCGTCGGATCGGCCCAACGCGGTCCGTGGAGGCCAGCCATTTCGCGCAATGCAGTGTGGGCTTCGGCAACGGTGGCACCAGGAATCTGTGCGCCAGGTTCGGATGGCGCGAGATCGTCAAGAAGAAGAACGAACGAAACGGCGTCATCGGTGATCGTGGCGTACCAGCACTGTGGAATGCGAATGTCGACCGAGGAGCCCAGTGAGGTGTACCAGAGGTACTCGCTGCGGTAGCCATCTGCGATAAGCGTGCGAGTCTCTGGATCACCGCCGGCCATCTTGGCCACGAACGATTTTGGGAGTCCGTTTTCCGGGTCAGCCCAGTCGATGGTGAGACGCCAGGATTGGCCCATCTGGCCAGTCCCAACCCGAAGGGCACGTACCGCCGAGACCTCTGCTCCGAGCGCTGCACTCAACCAAGCGGCGTCGATTTCGGAGATCTCGTCGGTTGGCGGCGCAGCGGAAAGATTCGTGGGTGCAGACATTGCTCACCTCAGGTGTGAGAGCGGGTGGAGATTGGCTACCGTAGGCGAATCGCCCCGGGGGAATCGGGGCAGGCTGACTGAGGGGGAACAATGACCGAGATCACCACGGTGTTCGACGCTGACAATCACTATTACGAATCGATTGATGCGTTCACTCGCTATATCGAACCGGAGTTCAAGCGCCGCTGTATGCAGTGGGCCGAGGTCAATGGCAAGCAGATGCTTCTGGTGGGCGGAAAGATCAACCGCTTCATCCCGAATCCCACGTTTGACATGCTCTCGGCGCCGGGAAGTCTTGAACAGTATTTCCGTGGCCGTAACCCAAAGGGCGACAGCGTCAAGGACCTTTTCGGAGAGCTGTTGCCATGCGATCCCGCGTATCGCGATCGAGAGATTCGTCTGAAGACGATGGACAGCCTCAATACCGAAGGCGCGTTGTTCTTCCCCACGCTTGCGGTGGGTATGGAGCAAGCACTGAGCGATGATTTACCCGCCGCCCAAGCTGCGTTCCGTGCGTTCAACCGATGGATGCACGAGGACTGGGGCTTCGCATACGAAGATCGCATCTTCGCAACGCCGTACATCGTGCTCTCCGATGTTGACAACGCGGTTGCCGAACTTGAGTGGGTTCTTGAACGCGATGCACGCGTGGTGTTGGTCGGAACTGGACCAGTGCGTACCGATGAAGGAATGAAGTCGCCGGCTGATCCGCGATTCGATCCATTCTGGGCGCGCGTTCAGGAATCTGGTGTCACGATCGCGTATCACGGTGGCGCAAACGCGTACTACGACCTCATCACAATGTGGGGCGAGAAGTCAGAGATGGAAGCGCATAAGTTCGAGCCTCTTCGTCAGGCACTTTCGCACGACGCGGTTGCCGACACGTTCGCTGCGCTCATTCTCCATGGGCTTATGGACCGATTCCCGAACATTCGTTTCGCAACCGTTGAAACTGGTGCGAATTGGGTTCGTCCCTTGCTGAAGCGTCTTTCCAAGATCTACGGACAGACCCCTTCGATGTTCAAGAACAATCCGGTCGAACAGTTCAAGCAGAACGTTTGGGTGTCACCGTTCTACGAAGACGACCTCGATCTTCTTCGCGACACACTGGGGGCTGATCGATTGATGATGGGCTCGGACTGGCCGCACACCGAAGGCATGGCCGATCCGTTCACGTTCATTACCGATCTCACCGAGGCCGGCTTCAGTGCTGACCAACAGCAACTGATCATGTACGACAACTGCAAGTCACTGACAGTCCGTCGCCCAGGCTGAGAAAACTTCGTATCTCACGTTCACATCTAGGAGTAGGCATGAAAGCACGCGCAGCAATGTTGTGGAGTCCTGAGGACACTGCATGGTCGATTGAAGATGTTGAGATTGACGAGCCGAAGGGCGCGGAATTGCTCGTGCGCAACGTGGCGTCTGGCCTTTGCCATTCCGACGAGCACTTCATTACCGGAGACATGCCTCACGGCGGCTATCCCTGGATCGCTGGTCACGAAGGTGCGGGCATCGTTGAAGCTGTCGGTCCCGACGTGCGTGGCTTCGCTCCGGGTGATCACGTCGTTTTCTCGTTTGTCGCAGTGTGCGGGCAGTGCCCCTCGTGCGCCGACGGCCATTCCAACCTTTGTGACAATGGGTCAATGGTCATGGGCGGCCGGATGCTCGATGGCACTTCGCGTATTCATGTGAAGGGCCAAGACGCGCTCATCATGGCTGGTCTCGGAACCTTCGCGACGCATTCCGTCGTTCACGAGTGGTCGGCAGTGAAGGTGCTCCCCGATCTTCCGCTCGACAAGGTTGTGCTTCTGGGCTGTGGCGCCACGACCGGCTGGGGTTCGTCGGTCTATGCGGCTGAAGTGAAGCCCGGTGACAACGTCGCCGTTATTGGTGTCGGTGGACTTGGCTCTGCAGCAGTTATGGGCGCAAAGCTCGCTGGTGCAGAACGAATCTTTGCGATTGACCCAGTGGAGTTCAAGCGTGAGTCGGCGCAGAAGTTTGGTGCGACGCACACGTCGGCTTCGGTTGAAGAGGCACTTGAGTTGATCATGGCGGAAACGTGGGGACGTGGTTGCAACAAGGTCATCTGCACGATGGGCGTCGGAAGCGGCGACATGATGGCATCGATTATGGCGCTCACCTCAAAGCGTGGCCGTGTTGTTGTCACGAATATCCACCCATGGTTGGAAGCTAGTAACAACATCCCAATGATTGATCTCACCTTGACCGAGAAGCAGGTTGTTGGTTCCTTGTTCGGCTCTGCCAATCCTCGTTCCGACATTCCTCGTCTTGCCGAGCTCTACCGCAAGGGCCAGCTCGACCTCGACGGCATGATCACTCGTACCTACACCCTGGATCAGATCAATGAGGGCTATCAGGACATGCGTGATGGCAAGAACATCCGTGGCGTGATCGTTCACTGATTTGCACGAACAACTCTCGTAAATGACAACGACCCATCGCGCGAGCGGTGGGTCGTTTCAGTTTTGAGCGATCGTTGACGATCAGTCAGAGGCCTTCGATGAGGCCATTGCAGCTTCATTCGTTCGTTCGGCCCTAAGGAGTTCGGGCGAACCTTCGATGTTGAGCTTCGGAAGCCATTCAAGCCACTTCGGAAACCACCAGGCGGCTTTGCCGAACAATTCCATGATGGCGGGAACGAGCACCATGCGAACAATGGTTGCGTCGAGTAACACGGCGACCGCCATACCGAAGCCGAGCACTTGAACAGTGGGGTTCTGAATCGTGACGAATGAGAAGAACACCGCGATCATGATGAGTGCTGCGGTTGTTATGACTCGAGCAGTGTTGGCGACGCCAAGAACCACTGACTTTCGCGGCTCGTGATAGGTGTCCCATTCCTCGCGGATACGAGACATGAGGAAGACCTCGTAATCCATCGAGAGCCCGAAGAGGATGACAAACATGATGAGCGGCACGAACGACACGATCGGAATGGTCGTGTGAAGCCCAACCAATTCTTTCGCCCATCCCCATTGAAAGACCGCAACGACAATGCCGTAGGCGGCAGCGATGGAGATGAGATTCATAAGAGCGGCCTTGAGTGGCACGAGGATTGAGCGGAACACCATCAGCAGCAAGATGAAGGCACCAAGCACCACAGCGCCGACCACATAGGGCAGATACTTCACAACGAGTGCGGTGAGGTCGATAAGTGTTGCGGTAGTGCCACCGACGTAGGCCTCAATGTTCGTGCCGGCTGTCTCGGCCTTGATCCCTTTTCGGAGATTCGAAACCAATGTCTGGGTTTCATTTGAGTTCGGGCCGCTCGAAGGTATGACCTGATAGATCGCAGCGTCGCCTGCAGCATTGGGGATGGGGCCAACGGCATACTGCACGCCGGCAACAGTGCCCGCGGGTTTACCAACACCGAGTTCGGTAGTGAGCGGTTGCAGCGTTGCTGGAAGCGTTGCCGCGGTTGCGCCAGGAACGGATGCAACGACGATGAGGGGAGCGTTGACTCCTTGGCCGAACCCTTCGTTCATCAGCACGAATGCTTGTTGCTGCGAAAGGTTGGTGGGCATTGAGGAATCGTCCGGCATTCCGAAATCAATGCTCAAGAATGGGATGGCGAAAGTGAGGAGAACAACGGTTCCGACGATGAGCGCTGTCCATGGTCGCTTCGAGGTATGCGTGGCGAACTTTCCCCAGAAACTTGATTCAGGATCGGCGCTGGTGTCTTTAAACGCGAATGGGAATCGGAAACTGTCGATCTTGTGTCCGGCCAAACCGAACAAAGCTGGCAGCAATGTGAGCGCAGCGAGAATCATCACGCCCACACCGATTGCGGCAGCAACACCGAGCGTGCGTACAAGCGGGATTGGAACAAGTAGCAAGCCCAGAAGTGCAATCGCCACGGTGATGCCTGCAAACATCGCCGCCTTTCCTGCGGTGGCGAGAGCCATGCCAACGGCGTCGTTGACTTGGTAACCGTCCTTTAAGAACTGGCGATATCGAGTGACGATGAGTAGCGAATAATCGAGGCCAACGCCGATAGCGATCATCAACGTCACCTTGGGGGCTGCCGATGACACGGTGATGAAATCGGCGAGTAGGAGGACGAGTCCACCAGCGGTGATTGCGCCGAAGAGCGCGGTGGAAATCGGAATGGCCATTCCGAAGATGGAACCGAAAGCAACAAGAAGAAGAATTGCTCCAAGCCCAAGACCGACCTCGTCTGCGTGCGAACCCCACCAAGAAACTGGTTGGTTCCATGTGTCAGCAATGGCTCCGCCGATTTTCACTTCAACGTCACCTGCATTGACGCCGTTAATCGCGGTCTGCAGTTCGTTGTAGGGGTTGGGGTAGTCCGTCGCGACTTTCTCACCGTTGGGCGGGAACTGATTCATCAAATCAAGGACGGTGTCGGAAAACGTGACGCTCGTATACGCAATTTGGCTGTCGGGCGAGAGAAAGGTAGGAATGTTTCCGAGACCAAGTTTCACTGCTTGGGCGCCGGCGAGAATTGGATCAAGAACACCGTTGGGAGCAACACCGTCAACCTTTTGCACGGCGGCAACGATGCTTGCGACAGCGGCTGCATTCTGTGGCGAAGTGAGCACCTGACCTTGGGGAACCCAGAAGACGAGATTGGCGGTCGCGGCATTCTGCGACGGGAACTTCTCGTTGAGAAGGTCGTATGCGGCCTGTGAATCTGTTCCAGGCACGCTGAAGCTGTCAGAGGTCTTCCCTGCAAATGCGACATTGAGGTAACCGGCGGCAACGATGATCACGAGCCACAACAACGCCACCCAGCGGTGACGCTTCGCAACGAATCTTCCGATCCGACCGAGTCCGCCCAGTTGCTCACTGGTTGGAGGAGTAGGAACCGGACGATTGGGTTCAACGGCGACCTTGGGGCGGCGATGCAGTTTCATAAAGCGAAACGCTAGTGGTGGTGCTCTATGAGCAGAGGGCCCTGATTCACGGGCAGTTCGGGTGTAGGGGCGAAGAACGCCAAACGCCGCCCGGATGGGGCGGCGTTTGAAACGAAATGGTGGAGCTGATGGGAATCGAACCCACGACCCCCTGCTTGCAAAGCAGGTGCTCTAGCCAACTGAGCTACAGCCCCGTGGCCGGCCTGCGCCGGCGGGAGCGGTCATCCTAGGACAGGTTGGGACAGAGATTGAATTTGGCCATCAGGGGCACTGTGGCCGTCGCTCCTGCATAAGACTGGGGCCATGGACACTCTCGTTTTTGATGGTGCAGTGGCGATTATCACAGGTGCCGGGCGTGGTCTGGGGCGTGAGTACGCACTCCTCCTGGCCGCTCGGGGAGCCCGGGTTGTCGTGAATGATTTCGGCGTGGCCATCAGCGACACCGATGACACCGGTGATGCCCCGGCGGTAAACCCGGCCGACGAAGTCGTGGCCGAGATTGTTGCTGCAGGCGGAACCGCGGTTGCGAACTACGACACGGTCGCATCCGTCGAAGGTGCCAACGCGATTATTCAGACAGCTCTCGATGCGTTCGGCACGGTCGACATTTGCGTGAACAACGCCGGCCAAGTGCGGATGCAGCCTTTCGCGAACTTCCCCGATGAACACATCGACACAGTCATCTCGACACAGTTGATGGGAACGCTCAATGTTGGTCGCGCTGCGTGGCGTGTCATGCAACAAAACGGTGGTGGGCGCATCATCAACGTTTCGTCGGGTGCTGGCTATGGCGGATTCGAAAACAGCACCGTGTACTCGATGGCGAAGGCAGGCGTGATTGGCCTGACGATCGCGATGGCGAAAGAGGGTGCAGCCGCTGGGATAGGCGTCAACGTGATCGCTCCTTACGCGAAGACGCGCATTGGGACAGGGTTTGGACCGATCCCATGGAGTGATCAACTCGCCGAGTGGTTGCATCCCGACAAGGTCGCACCGCTCGTTGTGTGGTTGGCGCACGAGAGTTGTGATGTGAGTGGGCAGTGTTTTGCTGTTGGGGCTGGCTACGTAGGGCGCGTTGCTTTTGCGGTGAATGACGGATTCACCGATCGAGAACTCACGCCCGAGCTCGTTGCCAAACATTCCGACGAGATCACCAGTTGGCCAACGAAACCGACCGAAGGGCCGGAGTCGCCGTTAATGGTCGCGATGATGCGCGGGTATCCCGGTCTGTAACCGGAGACGATTAACTCGCCAACAACAGATCGACAACAAAGATCAGCGTGTCGGTGCCGGCAATCCCGGCCTGGGCATTGCCGTCGGTTCCGTAGCCCTTCTCGGGTGGGATGACGAGTAGCACGCGTGAACCGATTGTTTGGCCGACGAGTCCTTCATCGAACCCAGGAATGACCTGACCGACACCGACGGGAAACTCCACCGGAGCACCGCCCCAAGAGCTGTCGAATACCTTGCCGCTGGCCCAGATCATGCCGGTGTACTGCATAAGGACGGTTTGTCCCGAGGTGATGACGGGGCCATTTCCCTTAATGAGCACCTGCGAAACGAGTGTGGTTGGCGGAGTGCCGGTAGGGGGCGTGATGGTTGGAACGCCATCGACGACGGTGACAACGGGAAGGCCAGCCGGCGGAGTGACGGGGGTACCTGATGCCGAAGTCGGAACATCTTGCGCACCGGTGATGTCGAAGACGAAGAGGATCCAAGTTCCTTGCTGAGCAGTGACATCAGCAGAAACGAGGATGCGCGCGCCAACCTTCTGCCCGACCATTGCGTTGTAGACGGGCGCGAGTAATGAATTTTGGTCGAGGATGATGTTCTGCGGTGTCTTCCCGTAGGTCGCGTCGAGTTCGCTTCCGTCATTACCGCTGATCGCTATGTAGTCAGCAGTGACGCGCTGTCCGGCCTTGATCTCGGCGCCGGTTCCTGGGACAACAACAAGGCTGTCCTCTTTCTCCCCAATAAACGCAGGGTCAAACGTGACTGTGGGCTTGCTTCCAACATCACCGGTGACGGTGACTTTGTCGAGAGTTCTTGTGCGAGCCTCGGGGAGAGTGGTGCTCGTTGATGCAGAGGTGTCTTCGGATTTCGAAGAAGAACCGCAGGCAACAAGGACAGGAACAAGCGCAAGGGTGCCAGCGAAGAAGCCAGCGGCAATCCAACGCCGCGCGCGTTGGGGGGAGTGAGGTGAATTCATTGGGCTGACCATAGGCGCAGGTTCACCTGTCGAAGTTTCACGTGCGCGGAACCAACGCCAAAAACGAAAGATTGGGTCATGCCCAGAGCCTCTCTGCGGTAGGTAAGAGTGTGGTGAGGGGGCCGATGACGCTCCCTTACCCACGTCTCACACTGGGCGGCTAGAACGAAGCCATGGGCGCACACCTTGTAGTGGCAGAAGACGATCGGGCGGTTCGGGAATCGGTCACCCGAGCCCTTGAACTTGAGGGCTACGTGGTGACTGCAGTTACCGAGGGGCTTGCCGCACTCGAGGCCGCGAGTCGTCCCGATGTGGACCTGCTTCTTCTCGATCTTGGAATGCCCAATATGGATGGCTTAACCGTTTGCCGAAGGTTGCGTTCGGCGGGTTCGCGTCTTCCGGTTCTCGTGCTCACCGCGCGAACTGAGGTTTCCGATCGGGTATCGGGTCTCGACGCCGGAGCTGATGATTATCTCCCGAAGCCGTTTTCCCTCGACGAACTGCTTGCTCGCGTTCGGTCGTTGCTGCGGCGCAGCACCTTTGATGAAGCAGATGCCCCAGCTCAGATCACTGTCGACGATCTCGTCATCGATGAAGCGGCGCGTCGAGCCTGGCGCGGTGATCGCGAAATGGAATTAACGAAGACCGAGTTCGATCTTCTTGAACTCCTTGCTCGCAACACGGGGGTTGTTCTCTCACATTCCTCGATTTATGACGCGATCTGGGGTTATGACTTTGGCCCGGACTCAAAAGCTCTTGCGGTGTACATCGGCTATCTGCGACGTAAGACCGAAGAAGGCAATGAATCGAGAATTATTCAGACCGTTCGCGGTGTTGGCTACAGCCTGCGTGCGTCATGACGCTTCGTGGGAAGATCGCAATTGCGATGGCGTTGCTTACTGCCGTCACCGCGATCATTGTTGCAACGACCACATACGTTGTTACTGATCAACGAGTTCGCGTTGAGGTTGATCAGTACCTTGATACCTACGCGCAGCGCTTCCAAGATCCTGATGGGCGCCAAGCCGCAGTGACGTGCTCCAGCGAAACGAATCGCCGACAACTTCCTGGCATTCGGCGTGGCATCGAAGACGGATCAGTGGAGGGAGTCGCATTCCAATGTCTTGATCGTTCTGGCACATCGGTTGCGGCGATTGGAGTGGACGAACTTCCGGTCAACGCTCGAGATCGAGTGATTGCTGCGACGGGTCGCGGGACTCAAACCCGCACGGTGCCGAGCGATGGAACGACTTGGAGGGTGAAGACCGTTGGCGTTGCTCAGGGCGGCGCAGTGCAGATTGCGCGCGACTACGGCGAAACAAACCGAGTGCTTTCCTCTTTGAAAATCTGGCTTTTCTTTGTCGTCATCGTTGCGAGTGCGGTGAGCGCACTTGTTGGGTGGTTGATTGCTCGTCGTTCGACAAAGCCACTGGTGCAACTCACGAATGCGGCGGAAGCTGTTGCAACAACGGGCCGTTTAGATGTTGATGTTCCTCCAGCGGGCAAGGATGAGCCTGGCCGTTTAGCTCGTTCATTTGCCACGATGCTTGCTGCGCTGGGCCAATCTCGCGATCAGCAGCAACAACTTGTGCAAGATGCTGGACACGAATTGCGCACACCGCTGACAAGTCTTCGAACAAATGTAGAGACGCTCCAGCGCTATCCGGATCTTCCGGCAGAAACGCGCGAAGCGATCCTTCTTGATTTGCAATCGGAAACGCGAGAGTTGGGTTCACTTGTTGATGAACTCGTGCAGCTTGCTACCGATACCTGGGATGACGAACAAGAAGAGCAAGTATCACTTGATCAGATTGTGCAGCGAGTAGCGGAACGTACTCGTCGACGAACAGGACGTGACGTTGTTGTCGTTGCCGAACCGGCGACCATGTTCGGTCGGCCTCGTGAACTCACACGGGCGATCGGAAATCTTGTTGATAACGCAGCGAAGTTCAGTGACGGGCCTGCGCCTGTCGAAGTCGCTGTACGCCCCGGCGTTGTTGAGGTTCGCGATCACGGTTCAGGAGTTGCAGAAGAGGATCAAGCGCACATCTTTGATCGCTTCTATCGATCTGCAGCTGCACGTTCGAAGCCCGGCTCAGGTCTTGGGCTTGCAATCGTTGATCAAATCGTGCGCTCGCACGAGGGACGCGTGTTGGTGCGGAATGCTCCGGATGGCGGCGCGGTCTTCACTATTGAGTTCCCTCCGTTTCAGTAGGTCGCTGAGTTCGAGCGGTCGACAGCGGGCCGTCGTTGGCCCAGCGAGTGGTCAGATTCCTGTCAGATAACTGGCGGATTCGCGTAACAGTGCGAACACTCCTGTGAAATCGCCCCTCCGTACTGTCATCAATGCGTCAGGAGCACGAATGGCTTCTGACGTGGGAGCGACATCGGCGTCGCCTTCCGACTCGATGTCCCTATTGAGCTCCGGCTCCGATGAAGGAGGAGAAATGGTCAACCTCGTAACTGCGGTCATTAAGCCGCACAAGGTTGAGGAGGTGAAGGACGCGTTGAAGGCGATTGGAGTGCAAGGCATGACAGTCGACGAGGTGAAGGGTTTCGGCCGCCAAGGTGGCCACACTGAGACCTACCGCGGCGCCGAGTACACCGTTGATCTGATACCGAAGGTGAAGATCGAAGTCCTTTGCGAAGAAGCGATGACTGACCAGGTCGTCGATTCGATTGTGTCAGCGGCCCGCACCGACAAGATCGGTGACGGCAAGGTATGGGTCATCCCAGCGACTGCTGTGGTTCGTATCCGCACCGGAGAACGAGATGGGGAGGCGCTGTGATGAGCTCCGACTCCATCATCAACACGGCCATTGCGGCCCCAACTAGACGGAGGATTCCTCTGAACGCCAAGCGTCTTGCTGTTGGCGCAGTCGTCGGTGCAAGCACGTTGCTTGTGCTTGGTGGCACCGCCATTGCCCAGACTGTCGACGCACTGGTTGAAGAACCAGTCGCCGATCTCGAGACCGTTGCCAAGACTGCTGATCATGCGATCCAGTCAGGAAACCTTCTCTGGATCGTCATCGGTGCAGCCATGGTCATCTTTATGCAGGCTGGTTTCGCACTTGTCGAAACCGGTTTCTGTCGAGCCAAGCATGCTGCGCACGTTGTCAGCACAAACCTTGCGGTCTTCTTCCTTGGGTTTGTTGGCTTCTTCCTTGTTGGTTGGTCGTTCATGTTCGGTGGCTACAGCTATGTGCTGCCGGGCTTCGATTACGGCTTGAACCAAGCTGCTGGCGGCGCACTCATCGGTTCCGGTGATTGGGTCTTCCTGTGGCAGGGTGGATGGGCCGGTACCTGGTTCGACGGCGGCAATCTCGCCTACTCGGGCGCAGCCGGCGCATTCTTCCTCTACATGGTGGCGTTTATGGACACCACCGCAACCATTCCGACTGGCTCGATGGCTGAGCGCTGGAAGTTCAAGTCCTTCGTTGTTTGGGGCTTGTTTTGCGGTGCCATCTACTACCCGCTTTTCGGTGCGTGGACCTGGGGCGGCGGCTTCCTCGCCAAGCTCGGCAACTCGCTGAACTGGGGTAACGGCTATGTCGACTTCGCCGGTTCTGGTGTTGTCCACGCTGCTGGTGGTGTTGCTGCGCTCGCCGGTGCGATCGTCCTCGGACCACGTATTGGCAAGTTCGGCAAGGACGGAAAGCCTCGTGCTCTTCCTGGCCATCACATTCCAATGGCGCTTCTCGGAACGTTGATCCTTCTGTTCGGTTGGTTCGGCTTCAACGCTGCATCGACCTTCGCCTCAAGCGATCCGCAGATTGGTGTCGTTGCAGTGAACACAGCGCTTGCCGCCGCATTCGGCGGGTTCGTTTCGATGCTGTGGATCTGGAAGCGCACGGGCAAGCCAGACCCGGCCATGATGGCCAACGGCATGCTCGCTGGTCTCGTGATCATCACCGCACCATGTGCGTTTGTTGATCCGTGGGTCGCGGCGATCCTTGGAACCATCGCTGGTGTGGTTGTCATCGAGGCAGTGTTCTTCATTGAGCGCAAGCTGAAGATTGACGATCCGGTTGGTGCGATTTCCGTCCATGGAGTCTGTGGCCTCCTCGGCGTGCTCGCTGTTGGTTTGGTTGCTAACGGCAAGTACGGCGTCGATGCTGGTGGCGCTGGTATCGGATGGAACGGCACCACGACGTCACTCACCGATGGTGTTGCCGACGGTGTCACTGGGCTCTTCTATGGAGGAAACGGTGCAGGTCAGCTTCTGTCCCAGCTCGCTGGCATCGTTGTTCTCTTGACGGTGATCTTGGGTATTGCGTTTGCCTTCTTCAAGATTCAGAACGCTCTCACCAAGGGCGGAATCCGAAGCAGCGCAGATGAAGAAGTTGCAGGTCTCGATATGGCCGAGATGGGTGTCTTCGCCTATCCGGAATTCTCGGGAACCCACGAGGGTCTCGTCTCGAGCGACGCCTGAGCTTCAACGCTCCTTGCAGTGTCGACCCGGTTTCGGCCGGGTCGACACTGAGCGGGAATCGACCCGCAGCACGTTCGTTCCGATCCAGACATTCCAGGCACCGTGATCGACACGGAGCGATTGGGATGCGAACCTTTCTCGCCGGAGTGGTCCGGCCCAACCATGGCAACCATGACTGCAGGAAAACTCATGACCTCCTCACCTTCCGAGAAGTCTTCGAAGCCTTCAAAGGGCGTCAAGGCTGGCTCGAACGTCGATCTCAAGTTTGCCGCTGAGTGGAATGCGCTCGATAAGCCGACCCGACGACAGATTCGCCGCCTTGTCCGCATCGGTCGCCCGCAAGAGAATGCACATGACGCACGCATGGCTGTGGGGTTCTCCGCGTATCAACGAAGCCGCGGCTGGTTCCGCTTCTTTTGGTTGTGGTTCACTCCGCTGATGGTCGCCGGTGTCATTGCCGGATTCGCAGTGCACCCGATCATCATCGGCATGGTGCTCGCAGCTGCGGGCAACGCCTATCTCGTTCGCCGAGCATTTAACAAGACCGACTGGCTGAACGAGCCGCTTCTTGAAGGTGGCTCGAGCAACTAGTTGAGAGTTCGTACAACGAAGAAGGGCCGCCTCGAGAGGCGGCCCTTCTTGCGTTAGAGGATGAAGTTGCTAGGCGTTGACCGTTTCGGCCGGAGCCTCGATGCCACTGCCAAAGCGCTTCGATACAACGAGTGCACCAATCACAACTACAAGTGCTGCGCCGGCAACGACGAAGCGGATGTTGTTGTCCTGCAGCTCGATCATGGCGGGAAGCACCAACAGCGACACAAGGTTCATCACCTTGATGAGCGGGTTAAGTGCCGGGCCAGCGGTGTCCTTGAATGGATCGCCAACCGTGTCGCCGATGACAGCAGCCTTATGGGTTTCGGAACCCTTGCCGCCTTCGTTGCCATCTTCGATGTACTTCTTTGCGTTGTCCCATGCGCCACCTGCATTGGACAAGAAGTTGGCCATGAGCTGACCAGTCACGATCGCGGCGGCAAGGAATGCACCAAGTGCAAGGTAACCAATGCCGAAACCGATGATGACGGGCGTAAGGACTGCGAGAAGTGCAGGCGTGGAAAGTTCACGAAGCGATGCACGGGTGCAGATGTCGATCACTGCACCGTGATCAGGACGCTCGGTGTAGTCCATGATGCCGGGCTTCTCGCGGAATTGACGGCGAACCTCTTCAACAACTGTTCCGGCCGTGCGAGACACAGCACGGATCGCAAGTGAAGAGAACAAGAACGCAACCGAACCACCGATAAGAAGACCAATGAATGTCTTCGGATCGGCGACGTTGATCGAAACAAGACTGGCAAGCGTGCCGTCGAGTTCCGCGAGGGCAACGTCCACGACGTCGGTTGTGGCACGTACGATTGTTTCGGCGTACGAAGCGAACAACGCAACGGCGGCGATAACGGCCGAGCCGATAGCGAAGCCCTTGGTAACGGCCTTCGTGGTGTTACCGACTGCGTCGAGGCCAACCATGATTCGCTCGGGTTCACCCTCAAACTCGCCAGCCATTTCCGCAATACCTGCGGCATTGTCGGCAACCGGGCCAAAGGTGTCTTCGGCCACGATGATGCCGGTGGTGGCAAGCATGCCGATACCGGTAAGGGCAACGAGATACAGCGAGAACGCAACGTTGCCGCCGCCAAGACCAAGTGCAGCGCCAATGGCGACAGCAATGGCGACGAGGGCCCACACTGCGGATTCAAGACCGAGAGAAATACCTTCGAGCACCGTGGTGGCGGGGCCAGTGCGGGCTGCCTTGGCGATGTCCTTTACGGGCTTGGTCTTGGTTGAGGTGAAGTACTGCGTGATCTTTGAAGCAGCAAAGCCAAGGATGACACCAACAACGATGGCGCCAAAGAGGCGAGCGCCAGGATGTGAAATTGTCGAACCCTCGGGGTTGCCGATGTAAAGAAAGGCAACAAGGCCAGCGCCAATGATGGCGATGATCTGAGCGGTGTAGATGCCGCGGTTTATGGCTTTCAGTGCATCATTGCCATCGCTCGGTCGGGCCCTCACTACGAAGATGCCGATCATCGATGCAATAAGACCGATAGTGACAACGGCCAGTGGGAAGATAAGGCCTTTCACCGCAACGCCGCCACCGGTGATGATGGTGACACCGTCAACGGGGTTGGTCTTATTCACGCCAAGGCCGATGGCCTGGAACGCTGAGACGCCGAGGATGATCGACGCCACGAGCGTGACGGCGAAGGACTCGAAGAGGTCAGCGGCCATGCCGGCACAGTCGCCCACGTTGTCGCCAACGTTGTCGGCGATTGTGGCGGGGTTGCGGGGGTCGTCTTCAGGGATCCCTGCTTCAACCTTGCCAACAAGGTCGGCGCCAACGTCGGCAGCCTTGGTGAAGATGCCACCGCCAACGCGCAAGAACAGCGCAAGGAGCGATCCGCCGAAGCCGAAGCCGATGAGGATCGAGGTCGAGGTGTTCTGGAACAGCATCACGATGACGACAGCACCGAGAAGACCAAGACCGGCAGTAAGCAGGCCGGCGACGCCACCGGTGCGGAAGGCGACCGTGAGGGCCGCATTGAAATCGCTACGACGCGCAGCGGCTGCGGTGCGGACGTTGCCACGAACAGCGAGCCACATGCCGAAGAAGCCGATGGCTCCGGAGAAGAGACAGCCGACGATGAAGGCGGCGGTTCGGAAAATGCCTGACTGCAGGAAGGACATAACTTCCTCGCCGCCAATGACGCTCTTTCCACCTACTTCAAGAACCGGCATCTTGTTGATTGCCGTTGAGGTGAGAAACACCACAATGGCAAGCGGGATAACGATGATGCCGATCGTGCGGAACTGACGCTTGAGGTAGGCGAGTGCGCCTTCCTGAATTGCGCCAGCAATTTCCTGCATTTTGTCGGTGCCTTGTTCTTGCTTGAGGACGCCGCGCATAAGCACGACGCCAAGAAGCAGGGCGATCACAGCAACGGCGGCGGCAAAAATGAGCCACCCCCATTCGGTGCTGGTGAGCGTGAAGGCCTGGTAGCCACCTTCGGCGGCGAGAACCTGGGTCATCTGGTCCATCCTGGTGAGGGCTCCTCGGTATGTGGAGCGGGCAAAAAACGCGCACGGGACGGGCCCGTGCGAGGCCCGAACAGTACCGCGAGACGCTCTCCGGACCTGAAATGGGTGATTCGGGGCCAAATACGTGGGTCGGGCACGGGTGCACGGAGTGCGAACATGGGTCCATGGCCTCACCCGATGATCCCCACGGACACGGGCATTCCCATGGGGTTTCGGTCCGGGCGGGGGCTCGTCACACCGGCCGGCTCTGGGCCGTGGTGGCGATCTTGGCGGTGTTCCTCGCGGTTGAGGTGGCCGGAGCAGTCGTCACCAATTCGCTGTCGCTGCTGTCAGATGCGGGTCACATGCTGACCGACCTGGTCGGTATCGGCATGGCGCTGGCTGCCATTCATGTTGCGAATCGGCGCGTACAGCAGTCGCATCGCACCTTCGGTTTGTATCGACTCGAAATCCTGGCTGCCTTGGCTAATGCGGTGTTGTTGTTTGCCGTCGGCCTCTATGTGTTGTGGGAGGCAGTCGATCGACTTCGCCACCCTGAGTCGGTGCAAAGCGGTGAGATGTTGGTCATCGCGATTGTTGGCGCTCTCGCAAATGTCGTGTGCTTCCTGCTTCTGCGTGAAGGTGCCAATGACAGTCTGAACATTCGCGGCGCGTATCTCGAAGTTCTGGCCGACTTACTCACGAGTGTGGGTGTGATCATCGCTGCGCTCGTGATTGCGTTTACGAGTTGGGATTGGGTTGACCCGATCATTGGTGCCGGAATTGGTCTCTTTATTTTTCCTCGAACATGGAAACTCGGCGCGCAAGCGATACGCGTTTTGGTTGAGGCTGCACCACCGCATCTCGATGTCGAAGCTGTCCGCGTTGACCTTGCTGCAGTCGAGGGCGTGGTGAATGTTCACGATCTGCACGTCTGGACGCTCACTTCGGAAATGGATATGGCGAGCGCCCATCTCGTTGTAGTCGACGAGTCTGACTTTCATGCAGTTCTTGATCGTGCTCGCGAACTGCTGCACGTGAAGTACGGCATTGAGCACTCGACATTGCAGGTTGAGCCTGCGTCGCATACGGGATGCGACGACGTCGACTGGTAAACGCGACGATCAGTTCTTAATCGCCAATTGCATAGAACTGGCCACCACGAGTGCCGACATAAATTCGGCCCTTCCAAACAGTGGGCGTTGACTCAATGCATCCATTGAGTTTCACGGTCCACTTGAGCGGCGGATCGACTCGAGGATTCGAAACGTCGTAGGCGTTGAGGTTTCCCTGACAGTCGCCTTCGATCAGCGTGTTGTCGACAACAACGGGTGATCCCCAAGTCTGGGATCCAAGATTCTTTTGCCAAACAATCTCGCCGGTGTTCTGGTCAATGCCAAGGAGTCGTCCAGCATTTGTCGCCGCATACACAATGCCGTTTGCGATGGCAGAAGTTGCCCAAATTCCTTGTTTTCCAGGGGCTTGATCTTTGACGGACCACACAATCGGATTGTCTGGTTTTGTCGGATCAAGTTTCACGATTTGGCCGACTTCGGTTGATCGTGCATTACGTCGTTCGTACTCGGAACCGATGTAGAGGAATCCGTCTTTGTCGGCGACGATCGATGCGTCAGTGTCATCACCTGTCCAGAATCGGAATGTTCGAGTTGGGGTTCCCCCCGACTTCAACTTGCTGATGTCCCAACCCTGCACCAAACCGCCAGAGTTCGCGAAGTACACGGTGTTCCCCGTGATCGCGACTGAGTTCTCGATTGAAAACTGTCGGTCGGTGATATTCGACTGGAGTTCCGCGTCCCATCCTGGGGTCTTGAACACGACCTGAGGCGCAACCGTGACTTTGCCTGCGGCGTCGTATCCGCGATTCAACTTGACGATGTAGAACCAGCTGTTCTCGCCGCCTTCGAACATGTAGTCGTCAATGATGAGTGGTGAACCATCCCAGTCATCGTTCCAAACCTGTTGGACTCCTTCATACGCCGAAAGCTTCCAGAGCTCAACTGGGGCTGGACCTCGGTCCGTGGCGATGATGTGCAAGAAGTTGTCTCGAGATCCGCTGTAGGTGAGCGGATAGCCATCGGGATCGGTTGTCACCGTTCCCTTGATGATGTCGCCAGTTTTGAATGGGCTGATGATGTCTTTGCCGGTCTCTGCATCGAGCCAGTGGACTGCGTAGTCATAGGCACCGAACGACACAATCGTTTTGCCGTTGGACTCATAAACATTTGGATTGCCCGTCCAACCAGTTCCGCACCATGTTGAGGTGCCAGAGCCATCGGTTGATTTTCCACACATGCCGCCGCTCTGCGGATAGGACCACAGGATCTTTGGTGCAGATGGAATGGGTCCCGCTCCGTAGAAGGATCGTGTTGGATTTCCACGGAACGTAAGAACACCTGGAACTTTTGTGCTCCACATCGAACCCGAAGAGTTCGGATTCACCCATCCGTCGTAAGGAGCTTCGGTGGTTGTCGTAGTTCCCTTGGCGGTGGTTGTCGGAGATTCAGAGGAAGCGTTGTCGCTGTCGGGTGCTTTCGAATCCGAGCCATTGGTGACGATGAGGAGACCAGCGACGATGACGGCCACAGCAACCACTGCGAGGCCGAAGACTCGCCACGGAGTTTTGGGGACGGGTTTGGCGTGCTTCATTGCGATACCCGATTCGGATCCGGGGGAACGCCAACCGATCAGCCAGCGCTGCCTTCGGCAACCAGCCGCTCAAGCACGAGTTCGGGGTTGTCGGCCTCGAGGCGCTCGAGCCAAAACTGGCTTTCGAACAGCGCCATGAGCGTACCGTCGGCCTTCTCGAGGATTCGGACACCCCGCATCCCTTGCAACTTTGATGCGCTTTCGCGGTCGGTGCGCCGGGCAACTTTGTAATTCGTCGGCGACAGCTCAACAGGAGCACCGAACTCGTTTTCGAGTCGGTAGACGGCAACATCAAACTGCATGGGGCCAACTGCAGCGAGAACTGGAGCGGAATCACCCTGATCGATGTCGCGCAGAACCTGAACGACGCCTTCTTCATCGAGTTGGGCGATTCCTCGCCGGAATTGCTTGTAGCGACCGGTGTCCTTCACTCGTGCCACCGAGAAGTATTCGGGAGCGAAACTGGGGATGGCAGGAAACTCGACGGGTTGATCGAGCCAGAGCGTGTCGCCAACTCGAACATCGGTGGCATTGACAAGCCCGACAACATCGCCAGGAAATGCTTCATCGATGGTTTCGCGCTCCGAACCAAAAACCTGATGGGCATATTTCGTTGCGAACGGTTTGCCGGTCGTGCCGTGGGTGATGACCATGCCACGTTCAAACTTTCCGGAACACACGCGTAGGAACGCAATACGGTCGCGATGCGACGGGTCCATGTTCGCTTGAACTTTGAAAACAAATCCTGAAAAGGGATCATCAAGTTGGCGAATGTCGCCTTCTGCATCTGGCCGAGCGCTTGGGGAGGGAACAAGATCGATAATTGCGTCGAGCAACTTGCGTACGCCGAAGTTGGTAAGCGCAGAACCAAAAAATGTTGGGGTGGACTGAGCACCAACAAACAGTTCGACGTCGAGATCGGCACCAACTTCATCGAGCAACGTGATGCCATCAAGGGCGGCCTGCCACGCATCGCCCTCATCGATTGCTGCTTGCGCAGGGTCAACAACTTCTTCTGGTGCTTCGGTCGCGCCACGCGCCACACGAGTGAAACGAGTGAATAAACCGTCGCGGCGATCGATAACGCCGCGGAAGTCGCCAGCGATTCCAACTGGCCACGTCACGGGTGTAACGACAAGGCCAATTTGTTGTTCGATTTCGTCAATCAACTCGAGCGGGTCGAGGCCGGGACGATCCCACTTGTTGATGAATGTGAGAAGCGGCATATCGCGTTGGCGACAGACATCGAACAACTTGAGTGTTTGCGGCTCGATGCCTTTCGCTGCGTCAAGCACCATGACTGCTGCATCGGCAGCCGCAAGGACTCGGTACGTGTCCTCGGAGAAGTCACGGTGGCCGGGTGTGTCGAGAAGGTTGACGACACAATCTCGGTAAGGGAATTGGAGCACGGTCGAAGTGATTGAAATTCCACGTTGCTGCTCTAATGCCATCCAGTCGGAGGTGGCAGAGCGTCGGCCGGAGCGAGCCTTCACTGCGCCGGCCTCGCTGCTGAGCGCGCCGCCGTAGAGGAGGAATTTCTCGGTCAACGTTGTCTTGCCCGCATCAGGGTGGCTGATGATGGCGAACGTGCGACGACGCGAGGCCTCGGTGGAAGGGGTGGACATTGATCGGAGGGTAGCGGTCAGTGGGCCGCGGTCGAACAGGCGGGGCACACACCGATGAGATCGAGTCGGTGGTGTTCGATTCGGAATCCGTGGCTCTTCGCAATCGAAGCGGCGAATGCAGCGACGCCATCTTCGAGATCTGTCGGAACGTCGATGTCAGCGACAGTTCCGCATGCTTCGCAAATGAGGTGGTGATGGTGGTGACCGGTGAGGTCTTCGGCCAGCTCAAATCGAGCTGTATCGTCGGCTGTAACAAGCCGGCGAACAACACCAGCATCTTCTAGTACTGAGAGATTTCGGTATGCGGAACTTTGCGGCATACCTGTTGCGACATCGATGAGCTCAATAACAGTGACTGGGCGATCGGCGGAAGCCATGGCATCGACGAGTGCGCGCCGATTGGCGGTGTAGCGCTGTCCGTCACGGCGGAGGCGCTCATCGGCGGTGTCGTGCACGTCGATCTTGTTCGGCTGCATGGTTTTTGAAGTCTACGGCCATTGGGAATACGGACTGCAGGGGTCGGCGACCTAGGCTCGCGAATGTGCCCGAAACTGATCAGACACGCGGATTCCCGGGGGCGAAAGCACCTGATCGCACTGGTTCTATCGATAGCAGTGGTCTTCGACTCACGTTGAACGAGTGGGGCGATCCCGATGCACCTGTAATTGCGATGGTGCACGGAGGTTTTGATTTCTCTCGTACTTTCGATGTTTTTGCGCCGATGATTGCTGATGCGGGTTGGCGAGTCGTCGCGTGGGATGCGCGTGGGCACGGGGATTCTGATCACGCGCATCTCTATGGCTGGGCCGCTGACGTTCGCGATCATCTCGCCGCAATTCAATCGATCAGTAGCGAACCAATTGTTTTGCTTGGCCATTCAAAGGGGGGTGGCCAGCTGCTTGACCTCCTCGATGGCCGGCCTTCGTTGGCTCGAGCATTTGTGAATCTCGATGGCCTTCCGTCCCAGTTCTCCTCTCCCGACGTCAACGATCGCGAGCGTCGTCGAATGCGACGCGCTGATTTGGCCTCGGGCCTTGATCGCCGTCGACGTCGCGCTGAGCTCACCCGGCGTCCCGACACGATCGAGGGCTTGGCCGAACGACGTCAGCCGATGAATCCGCGACTTTCGCGCGAGTGGCTTGAATACCTCGTCACAGTCGGTGCTCGTCACGACGACGAGGGTTGGCGATGGAAGATCGATCCGGTGTTGCATCTCGGTGGCTTTGGCCCGTGGCGTCCCGGCTGGTCGCTCGACCACCTCGCAGCATTGGAAATGCCGTTCCTTGGGGTGTTGTCGGGAGTTCAAGACGATCCGATGGGGTGGAAGAGCCGACGCGGCGATATCGAGCCGTTCCTCCCGCCTGGCGGACAACTTGAGTTCTACGACGACATCGGCCACTTTCTGCATATCGAACAAACGCGGTTCATCGCTGACCTCGTGCTCAAGTTTTTGGAGCCACTCCGATGACGCGGCGTACTGAGTTTCTCCTGAACGGTTCTCTACGACTTGCACTGCACACGTTGGCCGAAGGCGAAGGGCGACCTTTGTTGTTGCTGCACGGCTTGGGCGAACAGTCACCGCAAACTCGACCGGCATGGACCAAATCGTGGAACGGGCCGGTGCTCGCACTCGACTTCACTGGTCACGGCGAATCTGAAGTTCCCGTTAGCGGTGGCTACACCCCTGAAGGTCTGATGTCTGATGTCGACGCCGTCTTGGCGAATCGGGGTCCGGTCACAATCGTTGGTCGCGGGTTTGGCGCGTGGGTCGGGCTCTTGGTCGCTGGTGCTCGTACGTCTCTCGTTCACGGAGTGGTTTTGTTCGATGGTTCGGGCATCGTCGGTGGCGGGCCACAGCCGCCAACCCCTTACGTCAATGTTTTGCCAGCCTCGGGTTCAGTGACCCCCGACCCCTATGCATTGCTTGAACTCAGCCGCGATCCTCGACCACCTGATTACGCGCTCGACTACGTGCGCTTCGTTCTCGAGGATTCAGACATCGAACATCCGATTGTGGTGAGCGCTCGAATTCGTCCCGATTGGTTGGCTGCAGTTGCCGCCGACATCGGAGTGATCGAACTTCCATTAGAACAGGCGATCGAATCTTTCGCCTGACATCGGACGGTTAAACGTCGCGAGCACCCACGTACACGGCAAGTTCTCTGAGCGCAATGAGTGCTTCTGAAGTGATCGCGGCATCATCGAGTGCTGAAATTGCTTGGTCGGTTAATTGCGTGATGCTTGCTTCAACTTCAGACAGTGCCCCGGTTTCGGTGAAAACAGACTGAATGGCGAGGATGTCATCGGGTGCGAGATCAATGGAACCGACGCGACTGAGAATCTCTCGCTGAGAATTCGTTGCTCGGTCGAGAGCAATGGCCAGCATCGGCGTGGGCTTTCCTTCGCGAAGATCGTCACCGACGGGCTTTCCGGTTCGCGCGCTGTCACCGAAGGTGCCGAGGATGTCATCGCGTAATTGAAATGCTTCACCCAATGGCTCGCCGTAGCGAGACAGCGGTGTCTGAAGTTCATCGAGGCGCCCTGCGAGAGCTGCGCCAACATGCAACGGACGCTCAATGGTGTACTTGCCGGACTTGTAGCGAACGATTCGCCGTGCTGTCGTCAGATCGACTTCGCCGCGTGCTGCACCGAGCACGTCGAGGAATTGGCCGATGTTCAATTCGATCTTCAGCTCATTCCAAGTCTCGAATGCGGTTTGTGGCGCATTCGACATCAAGCGGTCGGCATAGACCTCGGCGAGATCGCCAACCAAGATTGCAACGCCCTCACCAAAGCGCCTGGATTCACCGTTCCATTGGTTCGAGCTGTGTTCTGCGTCGAACGTGCTGTGAATAGTGGGCTCGCCACGGCGTGTTGAAGATCCGTCCATGACGTCGTCGTGGACAAGAGCGAATGCATGGAGCAACTCGAACGCGGCGCCGGTGTCGATGATTGCGGGGTCATCAGCCATGCCGCCCGCACCGACGAATGCCCAGTGGCAGAACGCGGGGCGCAGTCGCTTTCCGCCGTCGACGACAAATCGTGTCAAGACGTTGAGGGGCGCCTCAAGATCGGAATCGACTGCAACCCACCTGGAGCGCTCGGATTCAAGAATGGATCGCAGCCGCGCCTCAACGGGAGCAGCAACTGTGGTGAGCGCAGCTGGTGCAGCGACAGGAGTTGGGGGAGTCACT
>Ga0068872_10000597_pt1 | contig 30698 bp, 25 predicted proteins | sample NOAtaG_7_FD_66441 | JGI IMG/M metagenome (GOLD analysis project Ga0068872, IMG submission 66441) | Freshwater lake microbial communities from Lake Erie, under a cyanobacterial bloom - NOAA_Erie_Diel1S_2200h metaG | ecosystem: Environmental > Aquatic > Freshwater > Lake | place: USA: Ohio, Lake...
CCCTGTAGGTTGCGCCTATTCGGACAAGATCGTTTATCCAGAATTTTTTGTGAATAATCCAGATTATCACAATCCGGAATACAATTCCAAATACGGTATTTATGCTCCCAACTGCGGACTGCGAAATGTGGACATGTCGTGGGGCCATGATGAGTATGTGTACCAGATGGTGAAAGACCGTCTTCCCGAGCCTGGGCTTTACATGCTTCGCTATCATTCCTTTTATGCTCAACATCGCGAGCATGCTTACGATCATCTGATGGACGAGCACGACCATGAGCATTTCAAATGGGTAAATCTTTTTAACCCTTACGACCTGTATTCAAAAAATCCTACACCTCCGAATTGGACGGAATTAAGGCCTTATTATGAGGACCTGGTTGCCAAGTACCTTCCGGCTACACTGAAGTTCTGATTGAAATGATCTTCATCAACTAGTCGGACCGATGAACACCCTTCAGACGGCCGACTATGTTGTTTTTTGTCTTTACTTCTTAATTGTTTTCAGCTACGGTTATTGGGTGTACCACCGCCGGAAATCGGCGACCATGAGTACCCGCGAATTTTTTCTGGCGGAAGGTTCATTAACCTGGTGGGCCATCGGCGCCTCACTGATCGCCTCTAACATTTCGGCAGAACATTTTATTGGAATGTCCGGATCTGGATTTGCCATAGGTCTGGCCATTTCAACCTACGAATGGATGGCAGCTGCTACATTGATTGTGGTGGCTGTCTTTTTCATACCGCTCTACATCAAGAACCGGATATTCACCATGCCGCAGTTTCTTGCGGAACGATACAGTCAACACGTGAGCACGATCATGGCTGTATTCTGGTTATTGGTTTATGTTTTTGTCAATCTAACTTCCATCATTTACCTCGGAGCCATTGCTATAAATTCAATCTCTGGTCTGTCGTTCGGCTGGTGTATTTTTTTTCTATGCATTTTTTCCGTTTTAGTCACAGTAGGCGGTATGAAGGTAATTGGCTACACCGATGTGATTCAGGTAGCTGTTTTACTTGTTGGGGGACTTATAACCTCATACCTGGCACTCACTCTGGTTTCAGAAAAATTTGGCTTTGGTGAAAACGCCTGGACGGGAATGGTGCTTCTTAAAGAAAAGGCAGACAGCCATTTTCACATGATCCTGAATTCCGGTCATCCATTTTATCAGGATCTTCCCGGCTTATCGGTACTCATTGGAGGGATGTGGATCAACAACCTGAATTACTTTGCCTGTAATCAGTACATCACGCAGCGGGCTTTGGGGGCAGATCTGGCTACTGCCAGAAAGGGTTTGTTATTTGCGGCCTTTTTGAAATTGCTGATTCCCTTAATTGCTGTTCTGCCAGGTATAGCCATGTATGTGTTGTTTCAGGAAGGAATGTTTCAAGTGGAGATGACGGATGCCAGCGGCACGATTAAACCCGATCATGCCTACCCTACGCTTATGAATTTATTGCCAGCTGGTTTAAAAGGAGTTGCTTTTGCGGCGTTGACGGCAGCAGTAGTGGCTTCCTTAGCTGGGAAGGCCAACAGCATATCAACCATCTTTTCCCTTGATCTTTACAGAAAGTATGTTGATCCAAATGCTTCAGAAAAAAAACTGGTGCAGGTCGGCCGATGGGCGGTGATTGTTTCCATTCTGACAGCCGGTTTGGTTGCTCCGGCTCTACGCACGTTGGACCAGGCGTATCAATTCATCCAGGAATACGTTGGTTTTATTTCTCCGGGAGTATTAGCCATTTTTCTGATGGGATTTTTCTGGAAGCGAACCACCGCCACAGCTGCATTATGTGGAGCACTGTTGACCATTCCGCTTTCAACACTTCTTAAATTTCTACCTCAGCTAACCTCCGGCATGTTGGCCCCTATTCCTTTCCTGGATCGGATGACCATTGCGTTCGTAGCCATTATTGGTGTAATGGTTGCGATCAGTTGGATAAAACCCGAGCCGGAGCGAGGCAGGTTAATGGAGGTTGATCCGAATGCCTTTCGCGTATCGACCGGCTTTGCAGTTTTTGCAACCCTAATCTTAGGCGTATTGGCGGCCTTATACACGATTTTTTGGTAGGCTGCTAAAATGTAAGTTGTCGCTATTATTTTTGAGACGAAATCGATTTATGAAAAGATCCCTTGTTTTGATTATTGCTGTACTGATCAGCGGCGCAGTATTTTCTCAAAAGCCAGTTGCAGTGGACCTAACCAAAAGCATGAAAGCTGGGCTGGAAATTTACAGCACCAATTGTCAGAGCTGTCATATGGAAAATGGAGAAGGAATTGAGGACACCTACCCTCCCCTGGCTTCATCGGATTATATGATGGCCGATAAAAACAGACTGATCAAGTTGATTCTTAATGGATCATCCGAACCGATGGTGGTTAACGGCAAAACCTATCAGGGCTATATGCCTGGTTATCCATTAAACGATCAGGAGGTAAGTGATTTGATCAATTTCATCAGAAACTCATTTGAAAATAAAGGTGGTGTTACCACCCCGGCAGAAGTAGCAGCCGCGAGGAAAAATTAAATTTTGTGAATCAAAGTCTGGCCTTAATCAGTTTGGTGGTCGATGATTACGATCGGGCCATTTCGTATTACACCTCTGTTTTAGGTTTTCAGCTTGTGGAAGATTCTGCCTTATCAGAGACCAAACGATGGGTGGTTGTTCGTCCGGTTGGAGGACCTGGCACAGGTTTACTGTTGGCCAGGGCTGCTACCGAAGAACAACAAACACGGATTGGAAATCAAACTGGAGGTCGGGTATTTCTATTTCTACACACGGATGATTTTAACCGAGACTTCGCACGATTAACTCAGGCCAACGTCGAGTTTGTGCGTGGCCCAGTCGACGAGCCGTACGGTAAAGTGGCTGTTTTCCGGGACCTGTACGGCAATCTTTGGGATTTGATTCAGCCCGTTTCAAAATCTTAGCCCGATCCATCCCTTCGATCTAGCAGCAGAAACCTGAATCGTGTTGGATCAGGAAACATTCCGCTTAGGGCTTTTAAGTGAAGGACGCTGATTTTATACTTGCACCAAAATCAGGATTATGGAGAAACATATGTTACGACTTTTATTTGTCCTTCCAGCACTGCTTTTTTCATGTTCAACCGAAAATGCTGATCCGGTAATTGCTCCTTCAGGGCTTAGCTATTCACCTGCTCAAATCACTTTGTTTTCAAATGAGGATGCTACCACTCCGAAGCCGGTGATTGAAGGAACCCAACCCATTACGTTTGGTCTAACAGGAAACACTACTCCTCAGATTACCATCAATGCTGAGGGAATCGTTTCTGTAGCTGCCGGAGCAACACCAGGAACTTATCGACCAACAATAACAGCGACTAATAAGGCAGGGTCACAAGCATTTGACAACGTACTGACCATTACAGTAAATCAGGCCTTGGTTCTTCCAACTACTTTTAACTATAACCCGGCTTCTTCGGAAGTCAATCAAGGATCGGCCTTTTCAACAGCAGCCCCTCAAACCAATAGTACCGGACCAGTGACGTATGCTTTGACCGTTTCACCTTCGGCTGGTAACAACATTACGATTAATTCACAGGGTGTTATTCAAGCAGGAAGCAACCTGGCGGCGGGCACCTATCTGATTTCCGTGGCAGTAAGTAATGCCAATGGATCGATTACATTTAATCCGGCCTTTACCTTAGTTGTGAAAGCAGCGAACGTGACTCAGGTGTCCTTTGCATCGGAAATAAAACCTATTCTAAACGGAACCTGTACGGGTTGCCACTCGAATTATAGCGATTACACCTCCACCAAAAATGACGTTGACAAGATTTTAAATCGTATTCAACGGCAACCGGGCTCTACAGGATTCATGCCACAGGGAGGACAAGCATTGACCGCTGCACAGATCGAGTTAATTAAGAAGTGGAAAGCAGACGGGTTAGCCAATTGAGGGCTGACTCAAGTATTCCTTACTTCGAAAGACGAAGGGATAGGCTTACTTCGACAAGCTTAGTAAGCTTACTTCGACAAGCTCAGTAAGCCTACTTCGGCAAGCTCAGCTAACTAGTTTCGAGAAGCTCAGCCAGCTACTCTTAACAAATTTAAATCTTATCCAACTCCTTAATAGCTAATGCAAATGGCTGCTTGCGCAGACGCTTGCCGGTTGCAGCGTAAATGGCATTGCTCAAGGCTGCTCCAATCGGTGGTAACCCCGGCTCTCCTAAGCCTTGTGGATGTTCGGTTGATTCGATGAACTGCACATCGATTTCCGGCGCATCATTAATGCGCATCATTTTGTATGCATTAAAGTTCTTCTGCTTAACCGTACCGTTTTCAAAGGTAAGTTCTCCGTATAGGGCATGACCCAATCCATCCATAATACCACCTTCAATTTGTTGCTCAGCACCAAGTGGATTCATCAGGCGTCCGCAATCCACGGCGCAGTGCACCTTATGTACACGGATTTTACCGTCCTGTACAGATACCTCCGCAACCTGAGCTACATAAGTGTTGAACGAATAGTGCGCGCCAAAACCTTTGTAAATACCATTGACTCCCTGGTTTTTACCCCATTGAGCCATGTCGGCAGCTTTTTGCATCACAGCCTTGAAACGTCGCGGGTTATAAATCTTTTTACCAAAATCATTCCGTTCCGCCTGATCCAACAATTCTAAACGAAATTCGACCGGATCTTTTCCAAGTTCCTGAGCAATCTCGTCCAGGAATGTCTCTTCAGTATAGGCGATAAAATTATGAACCGGTGCACGCCATGGTCCGATCGTAATTTTAGACTGGAGTCTGTGGCTGTCAACACGGAAATTCGGAATGGCTCCTGCGGGAAAGTTGTTTTCACGCGCTGCATTATCTTGGTTTGCCGCTGAAGCAATAAGATGCCAAGCTGAAAAGCGACCAAATTTGTCAATAGCTGCACGGTAACGGTACATGCCGGTCGGTCTATAATGACCACCCTGCATATCGTCCTCCCTGGTCCAAATAACCAGCACGGGGGAAGCAGCGGCCTTTGAAATCAAGGCCGCTTCGGTCATAAAATCCGACATAAGTCGGCGACCGAATCCACCACCCATCCGTGGTGATAACCCTATCGTTACTTTATCCTTAGGCAATTGTAAAGCTTCGGCTACATCCTGCCAGGCACGCTCCGGAGCCTGACTGGGACCGAATAGTTCTGCGCGATCCTCGCGAACATCAGCAAAGAAATTCATCGGCTCGAGCGGTGCATGGGGTAACCAGGGAGCTTCAAAGGTGGCCTCCAAAACTTTTTTAGCGGAACTGAATGCAGCTTCTACATCTCCATCGGTACGAACAGGTTTGGCAGATGTGTTTTGAATAAAGCCAGACATAGCCGTCTGATGGTCAGATGTTGATTCTAATTTTCCGTCATCCTCCCAATTTAAAATCAAAGCCTCTCTTCCCTTCTTCGCTTCCCAGGTTGTGGTGGCCAGCACCGCAACTTTATCACCAACACGAACGACGTTTTTCACACCGGGCACTTCACGGGCCTTAGTGTCGTCAAACGAGGCGAGCTTTTTTCCGAATGCCGGTGGACGGGCCACCATAGCATAAAGCATTCCAGGTCTTCTGGTGTCAATGCCAAAAGCTACTTTACCGGTTACGATTTTCGGACTGTCAACATTCCGGATACGCGTTCCGATGATTTTGTAGTGACGGGGATTTTTGAGTGTTACTTCATCCGGTGGTTTTACAGTAGCGGCATCTGCAGCCAGTTCTCCGTAGGATAATTTTTTTCCTGTAGCCTCATGAATAACCATCCCGTTTTCTGTGCGGCAATGCTCCATGTTTACCCCCCATTTAGAAGCTGCAGCAGACAGCAGCATGTATCGGGCCGAGGCGCCGGCCTTGCGGAAACTATCCCACGAATTTGGAGTAGAACCGCTTCCGCCAGCCACCTGACGCTTGTATTTATTGGTATCGAGTGGCGCTTGCTCCACATTAACCTTTTCCCATTCTACATCCAGCTCCTCTGCCACCAGCATCGGCAACGACGTTTTAACGCCCTGTCCAACCTCTGGATTAGGAGCCATAATGGTAATCAACCCTTCCGGCGAAATTTTTACAAAAGCATTCGGTTCAAAAATGGCCGGATCGGCCAGCTGAAGATTCTCTGGATTCTTGCCCATGACATGAAATCCCAACAGCAGACCTCCGCCGGTAACGGCACTGGTCTTTAAAAAAAATCGACGTGAAACGTTTGTTGATTGACTCATGATTTGCCTCCTTTCTTCGCAGCAAGATGCACAGCCTTGCGAATGCGTTTATAGGTTCCACAACGACAGATATGTCCAGACATGGCCGCATCGATCTGTGCATCGGTCGGTGCCGGAGTTTTCGTCAGTAAAGCAGCAGCAGTCATAATCTGACCAGCCTGACAATAGCCGCACTGTGCTACGTCTTCCTCTATCCAGGCTTGCTGAACAGGATGATTACCGGTTTCAGAGAGGCCTTCAATGGTGACTACATCTTTGTTGCCAACTGCAGAGACAGGCAACGTACACGACCGAATTGCGGTTCCATTGAGGTGCACGGTGCAGGCACCGCATTGAGCTATGCCGCAACCAAATTTAGTACCTGTGAGACCAAGGGAATCACGCAACACCCAAAGTAGCGGAGTGTCGGGCATTACATCGACCGAATAACTCTGGCCGTTGACCTTAAGATTGAAGTTTGCCATCTGAAAACGTTTAAGGTGTGAAGTTAAGATTTTGAAAGATTCACCAAAATGACAAATCCGGCTTTTGGCCGGATTTGTCACAATTAGGGTTCAGAAATCACTCTTAGTATCCCCAGGATTTCATAATCTCCAGGTCGCGCTTAACGCATTCCAGCGCTGTTTTGCCCTGGTAGGACTCCTGTTCGATAATGAAATGAAGGGTACCTCCATTGGCTTTTCCAAGGTCAATGACCTCTTTAACATTCACGATTCCTTCACCGAGAATAGTACTCTCGTATTCATCGTGAGCATTTGGATCGGTGGACTTGATTTCATCCTTAACGTGCATAGACTCAAATCGTCCAGGCCACTTTTTAACTATATCGATAGCTTTTGCACCACCGTTGTACAAGTTACCGGTATCCAATTGTTGCATGACCATAGATGGATCGGTCTTTTCTAAAATATGGTCGTAGAGAGTTTTTCCTTCAAGGGACTCACTAAATTCAAAATCATGGTTATGGTAGCCGTACTTCATATTGTACTTCTGGCAGAGTTCACCACTCTTATTAAAGATTTCCATGAAGTAATTCAATTGATTGATATCCGTGCGCACACTTTCCTCCATGGAAGGAGAGATTACATACGTCTGACCGGCAGTAGCAGCATCTTCAACAGTCTTTTTCCATTCGTCGTTGAAATCTTTTGCTGTATTATCCCAATGCGCAAAACGCAAAACGGTATGACCACTTGGCATAGTCATACCTAAATCATCTAATATTTTTTTGAATTCAGCCGGTGCATATCCGTAAAATTTGCCTTCCCGATAGCCTGCATGCTCTACATGTTTGTAGCCCATTTCAGCAAGAAGCTTTAAGGTTCCGAGGGGATCGTTTTTCATATCCTCGCGGATGGAGTATAACTGTACACCCGTAAGCCATGGTCCGGCCTCGGTAACGGCTGCGGTTTCAGCAGCTTTTTGCGTACATGACCACACTCCGAGAGCAGCAGCGGAACCTGCAAGCACAGCGGAGTTTTTCAGGAATGTTCTTCTCTTCATGTCCATAATTTCTTTTTTAGTTGATGATGGTGTTGAGGGTTGGATAAAGATAGCCATTCAAGGGAATTTTCCGAATAAGAATTACACCTAAAATGAAAAAGCCGGGCCATAGTAACCCGGCTTTTTACCAAAAAAACTTACGACTGGGGTCGCTAAAAATCACTCCCAAAGGAGCGTACGAACCAAAAAATCCAGTCTGATAAGAAGGCATGCCGGCACCGGCAAAAAATGTTTACTACCAACAACCACTACGAAAGGAGTAAACGACCGGACGCGCCGGACATGCCATATCTTGAGATCAGCCCACCTGGCTAATCCACATTATCGTGCAGGAACTTGTTGTTCCCGAGGATCGTGTTGTCATCATTCAAATTGAAGCGTGAAATATGAGACTGTGAAGAATGCGGAACATTTTCCATCTGAACCCCACGCCGTAAATAGGCTGGTGTGGACCATTTGCTGTTGAATTCTTCCTTCGTCATTTCATTACGCTTTGAACCTTCTAATTGCTCACGACGCTTGCGTGCTTGTTCTTCCAGGCGCTTTCGTGTAAGGTTAGCCCCCATTGTGAGTTGCTCGTGCGATACCTGGTCGTCTGCCTCTTCCGATCCAAGGCCAGACTCTTCATCTTCTGCAAATAGTCCTTCTTCTTCCTCCTCTTGATCAAAATTCCATTCAGCATGAGGCTTTTCCTCCTCTGTTTTTTCTTCTGGAAATAAACTCAGTGTTGTGAAGGAAGGCGTTTCATCTTTTATTTCAGGATAGCGAAAATCGAAAACCGGCTTTTCTTCTTCTTCTTTCTCCTCATCAAAGAAATTTTCGGTTTCGGTAGGTTTACTAGCTATCGGTGTCGGATGGTTTTCCGGCTCAGGTTCAGGCTCAGACCAAAATTGGATCTCTTCAGGTGTATGGGTTGAGACAGGCTCCTCAACAGTTTTGAGGTACATTTCCTGTTCAACATTATTAACTGAGTTATCGGACTCAGGCAACAGGCCTTCCTCTGCAGGGGGTGTCTCCAGATCCATAACTTTACGCTCCGCTTTGCGCACCCTACGCTTACTGTCGTAGAAGCCTGTTGCAATAACAGTAACCCGGATGCGATCGCCCAAAGAACTATCCACACCGTGTCCAAAAATTACCTCACAACGATCACCGGCTTGCTCCTGAATGTAATTTGTGATGGTACTGAGTTCGTCCATCTGCAATTCAGCTTCATCACCACTGATGATGGAAAGTAAGATCTTTTTGGCACCCATGATTTCTGTGTTATCCAGTAACGGAGATGCCAGAGCCAAACGAGCAGCATTGACGGCCCGATCTTCACCTTTTGTTTCAGCTGATCCCATCACAGCTGCACCAGCATTACGCATGACTGTCCGCACATCCTGAAAGTCAACATTAACGTAGCCTGTAAGTGTAATGATCTCTGCAATTCCTTTTGCTGCCGTAGTCAACACATTGTCTGCTTCGGCAAAGGCCTGGCTGATTGCCAGATTACCAAACATATCGCGGAGTCGGTTGTTGAGGATAACCAAAACAGTATCGCAATTTTCTTTGAGGGCATTTACACCATGATTGGCCTGAGCAATTTTTTTCTTGCCTTCCCAGGCGAAGGGCATTGTAACGATACCCACAGTAAGGATATCCATCTCCCTGGCAATTTTAGCAATCACAGGTGCAGCACCGGTTCCGGTACCTCCGCCCATTCCAGCTGTGATGAAAACCATTTTAGCACCTTGCAAGGATTCACGGATTTGCTCGTGGCTTTCTACTGCAGCAGCCCGACCAACTTCAGGATTGGCACCGCATCCAAGACCTTCTGTGAGTGTCGTTCCAATCTGAAGCTTGTGCGGGATGGGGCTACTTTTCAGCGCCTGCGAATCGGTATTGCAGATGATAAACTCAACATCTTTAATGCCCATTCGGAACATATGGTTAACAGCATTGCTGCCGCCTCCACCAACACCAACGACCTTAATAATGGATCGGCCGTTATGGGGTATATCAAACTTGTAGGTAGAACCAGGCTGATAGCTCTGGTCTGATCCGTTAAAAGCTGAAGGAAAATTGAACGTCATAATCGTATTATTTAGTGGTTGTTGTTTACTTGGTTATCCCTTTTGATAGGTTCCGCCGATATCATCGATGAGCACACCTTTTGTCTTTTCAATGATGCGGTTGAAGAAATTATTAAAGATGCTGTCCTTAGTTTCAGAAACCGGAGCGGAGGTAATTTCATTACCATTACCTTTTATCCGCGTGCTTTGACGCTGATCAAGGCTGCGAAATCCAGCAAGAACAAGGCCCACGGCTGTAGCATACATCGGACTCTTAACCTCTTCTATCTTGCTTGGACCCATGTGTTCATTAGGGTAGCCCACGCGGGTATCCAAACCGGTCATAAACTCCACCAGCTGTTTTAAACATTTCAGCTGAGCACCTCCACCAGTGATTACAATTCCGGCTGCCAACCTCTTCTCGTAACCAGAGCTGATGATCTCTGCATGAGCCATTTCCACAATCTCTTCCATACGGGCCTGAATGATGGATGACAGATTCTTTACTGAAATCTCTTTGGCCGGCCTGTTACGAATGCCCGGTATGGAAACAATTTCATTCGGGCTGGCTTCGTCGGCGATAGCCTTTCCGAAATGCTTCTTTAGTTTTTCCGCCTGAGCGGCCATTACAGTAAGTCCTTCCTGGATATCGGAAGTGATGATGTTACCACCGAAAGGAATAACCGCTGTATGTCGAATGATGTTTTCATGGAAGATGGCAATGTCTGTAGTACCTCCGCCAATATCGATCAGACAAACACCCGCTTCCTTTTCCTCTTCACTCAAAACCGCCAGACTGGAGGCGAGCGGCTCTAAGATAAGTTCGTCGATATCCATACCTGCTCTGCGCACACATTTATCAATATTCTTAATCGCGCTGGTGTGTGCTGTAATGATGTGGAAGTCAGCTTCCATACGTACACCAGTCATACCTACCGGATCTTTAATTCCCTCTGCACCGTCAACCGTATAATCCTGAGGCATCACATGAATGATCTGGTTTCCAGCAGGCAGCACCAATCGGTGCATATCCTGAGTGAGTCGACTCACATCTTCTATGCTGATTTCATCATCATTGGAGTTGCGGATATACAGTCCGCGCTCGATGTAGCTACGGATGTGCTGACCAGCAATACCGACATTAACCAAAGCGATGTTAATACCGGCGTTGTCCGCAGCTTCTTTGACGGCACGTGAAATGGCTACTACCGTTCGGTCGATGTTGGTTACTACACCTTTGATGACACCTTCCGATTCGGCTTTACCCATTCCGAGAACTTCCAGTTTGTCAAACTGATTCCTGCGACCAACAATGGCACAGATCTTTGTGGTTCCAATATCCAATCCAACGATTATTTTCTCCTGTTCCATGATTAAAAAATTTAGCGGTTAGTAGTGGTTGATTTATAGAGTTGGTTTAAAAAGTCTCATTCAGCAACGATTTGATCAGCGAATTCCAGGTTCACCCGTTGGTAGCGGTTCCAGCCCCGTTCCGGGAGTATGGTTTTATAGAAAACCTTCAGTTTTAAAAATTTCTCGTCGATAGATTCCGGTTTTCCAAATTCAATAATCTGGCTGCCCACCTGAGGAAGCAGATTCATTTTTCCGTCGTTACGTAATTCAATTTCCGCAACCTGTTTGCTGAGGAAATCGTCTTCCCGTATGAACTCCAGGAGTTCCATAAGATTTTGACCATATTCGGTCTTATTGAGATCCTGATCCAGCAACAACTGCCGCACCATCGGTCCACTCAGAATCATTACTCGTGAACTATAGCGTTCGCTCACTGGCATGATCAGACCTTCTTCAGACAGGTAAGCATCTGGTGCACCTTCCTGAACCAGGCGGGCCATCGGCCGGCGCAACGATACATTCACAACCAGGTTACCTTTAAAATCATTAAACAGCTGAACTTCTCTGAAGTTGCGGTGCGTTTTCAGGCGCTCTTCAATTTCCCGGAAATTGATTACGGAAAACTGCTGAGCACGTACCTCACCAGGTACTGATTCTACCATTCGCAATACATCTGCTTCATCGATAAAATGATTTTCCCGAACATTCTCTAAGGTGATTACGATATCCTTACACGTATTGTGCTTAAGATTACGGTCGGCGAATGCCACGAGAAACAACACCGAGGCCAGTGCCACCGTAACCTGGATCTCCTTTTTGATGTTGAACTTAATTTTCATGGCGGCCTAAAAAGTGTTGCTTAATTGGTTTTACAAAAGTGTCGATGTCCCCTGCCCCAACTGTAGCGAGAACCTGTGGTGTTAGCGCTCCGAGTTTAGCCATCAGATCTTTTCGGGAACAGCGAATTTTAACCGGAGAAGTAATGGCTTTGAAAATCATATCTGAAGTCACTCCTTCAATGGGCAACTCACGTGCAGGATAGATATCCATCAAAAGAACTTCATCTGCAATACTCAAACTCTGAGCAAACCCTTCGGCGAAATCTCTGGTGCGTGTGTAGAGGTGCGGCTGGAAAATAACCGTTAGTGTTCGGCCAGGATACATGGCCCGCAGCGAGCGAAGGAACGCTTCAATCTCTGCAGGATGATGGGCATAATCGTCGACATAGACCAAATCCTGACTGCGCAGTACAAACTCAAAGCGACGCTTCACACCACGGAATGTTTCGAGGGCTTCGCGAATATCCGACTCCGTCAATCCCATCTTCAATCCTATAACAGATGCAGCAATGGCGTTCTCTATGTTGTGAAACCCGGGGACACCAATAGTCAGATCGCGAATGGCCATATCAGGACCAACCAAATCAAAAGTGAAAAACCCTCCCTCCGGCCGAATGTTCTCGGCATGGTAATCACCTGCATCCGTGCCATACGTAATAACGGTAGTGGTCTGCAAACCTGAAGCCAAATCGCGCACAGATTCATGAATGACCAATACACCACCTGGTGTTATTTGATTGAGGAACTCACGGTACGACTTCAGCATAGACTGGTGGTCGCCATAAATATCCAGGTGATCGGCATCGGCTGAAGTAACCACGGCCATCGAAGGGAATAATCTGAGGAAGGAACGATCAAATTCATCAGCCTCTGCAACCATGATTGTGTTTTCCTCAACAGCACCTTCCTGAACGAGGTTCGATTCATAATTGGTAGTGATGCCTCCGAGAAAAGCCACCATATTGATGCCTGATGCTTTCAAAAGATGCGCAATCAATGAGCTGGTTGTAGTCTTACCATGCGTACCGGCTACGGCTACTGTACGGTAATTTTTCGTCAATAAACCAAGTACTTCAGACCGCTTCATGATGGTAAACCCACGATCTTTCAAATACTGCCACTCGGTATGATTGGCGGGAATAGCGGGAGTAAGTACAACCAGGGTACGCTCCGGAGTTAGATATCCCGGCAATAATTCAATACGATCTTCAAAGTGAATTTCAATTCCCTCCTCTATAAGTTCGTGAGTCAAAGGAGTAGGCGTTTTATCGTAACCACTTACGCGCATACCTGCTTCGCGGAACCAGCGTGCCAGAGCACTCATACCAATTCCACCAATACCCAGGAAATAGATGCTATCGTAACCTTCTAGCTTCACTTTGAAATGGGTTGAATTAGTTTTTCAATTTCATTTACAATGTCTGCGGTTGCATTAGGTCGACCCATAAGTCGAATGTTGGCAGCGAGTTGACGTTGTTTTTCTTCATCAGTCAACAAATTCAAAATGGCTGGAATAAGTTGCTGAGCAGCCTCTTTGTCTCTTACCATCTGCGCAGCACCACGCGCTACCAGCGATAAAGCATTTTTTGTTTGGTGATCTTCGGCCACATTGGGAGAGGGAACCAGGATGACAGGCTTACCGACCACACACAATTCCGAAATCGCCAGTGCACCCGCACGGGATACAACCACATCTCCTGCGGCATAAGCCTCATCCATGGATCGAATAAATTCAATAGCCTTTACCACCGATACTCCACTTTGACGAAGGAGTAACTCCATCTCAGTGTAATTGGTCTTACCAGTCTGCCAGATCACCTGAACATCCTGTTGTGTAAATGTTTTGAGCGCTGAGGCGATACACTGATTTAACGTGCGTGCGCCCAGGCTACCGCCAACAACCAGCACTGTTTTCTTCGATGGATCAAGCCCAAACGACCGAATGGCCTGGTCACGATGGATGGATGCAGAGGTAATGGTACTGCGAATAGGATTACCGGTAAACTTCACTTTCTGTTCCGGGAAATATGCTGACATTCCATCGTAGGCCACACAAATAGTATTCACACGGTCACCAATTTTACGGTTGGTTAAACCAGCAAATGAATTTTGTTCCTGCACCAGTGTTGGAATACCTTGACGGACTGCCGCCAACATTACCGGACCACTGGCGTATCCACCTGTTCCAATCACAGCATGAGGACGGAATTTTTTTAACAGATCTGCTGCTTTGAAATAGCTCACCAACAACTTCACCGGGAAGAGTAAATTAGAGATTGTCAGACTGCGCTGCAATCCACTAATCCACAAACCAATAATTTTATACCCAGCCTCCGGTACGCGACTCATTTCCATACGACCTTTAGCGCCAACAAATAAAATCTCCGACGAAGGGTAGCGATGACGGAACTCATTCGCAATGGCCAATGCCGGGAAGATATGTCCACCTGTCCCGCCTCCTGAAATAACCAGACGATATGTAGGTATGGTCTGCATCAGGCGGCTTTTGATTGAACAGGTTTTATCGTATTAACAGAACCCTCCGGAACACTCTCATGAGAAGGATCGGACCAGCTCTTATCGCGTTCACCTCGGCTCACACTCAATATGATTCCCGCAGCAAGTCCGTTAAAGATCATCGCCGTACCACCCCAGCTCAGGAATGGTAGTGGCTGACCGGTGATCGGACCAAGTTGAACTACGACACCCATATTGACCATGGCCTGACAAACCAGGTCAAAACTTAATCCAGCGGATAACAATCCACCGAATGCTCTGTCGCTGTTATAGGCCGCCTTCATTCCACGGTGCAGGAAGATCAGGTAAAGTAGCAGGACACTGAATCCTCCGACCATACCATACTCTTCAATCACGATGGCGTAGATAAAATCAGAGTACGGGTGTGGAAGGATATTGCGCTGATCGCTGTTTCCAGGTCCCTTACCCGTAAGACCACCAGAAGCTACCGCAATCAGTCCATGCTTAGCCTGAAAACCTGGTTCTGCCTCGCCTTTCACAACAGCCACAAATTCTTTTACCCGGTTTACAGCTGTTGTTCCGCGGTCACCCAAATAAAAGGCAACTGTACCGGCAAGCGCACCCACCATCACCAGCATGATGAGGAATTGCACAGGCACACGGCCAATAAACATGATGAGCATGCACGTAGCGAACAACAGAATGGCCGTGGAAATATTGCTCAAGCCAATCAAGCCACAGATTAGTCCGCTCCACAATAACATCGGAAACAACGTGTCTTTCAAACTATCAATCTCATCCTGCTTACGCGAAAGCATACTTGCGAGATTGATGATCAGCATTAAGCTTGCAAAATCAGAAGGCTGGAAAGTCTGGTTGATTAAAGGAATGGTGATCCAGCGTGAAGCATCGTTCAGGCTCACACCAAAACGATAGGTATACAATAACAACGGAACACTCAACCACAATCCAATCCGGCTGAGTTTTGCATAGTATCGGTAATCGACTTTATGCGCCATCCACATCGCCACCAAACCAATGAAAATCATCACCGTATGTTTCATCAGATAGAATTCGGTATTCCCCGACATCCGATAGGCCATGGTTCCAATGGAGCTGTAAACCACCAGTATGCTGATGGCCGACAGGATGATGACCACTGCCCAGATGACCCGGTCACCCTGCAAATGCTCGTCTGCCCATCTTTTTAGTTTCTCCATTTTCGTTTATGCTTCTTGTTCTTTTTTTAATTCCTGTACGGCCGCGCGAAACTGATTTCCGCGGTCTTCATAATTTTTAAACAAATCGAAACTGGCGCAGGCTGGTGAAAGTAGCACTACATCCCCAGCAGCAGCTTGCTCCAGAGCCATACGTACCAACGTCTTTACATCCTGTGTTTCGGAAATCCTTGGAACTACAGGTGAAAAAAATTGGAACAACTTCGAATTATCCTTACCCAAACAAATCAAGGCCTTTACTTTTTGAGCCACGGCCTCACGAATTACCGTATAGTCATTACCCTTATCGATGCCACCGGCAATCCAAACCAATGGCTGCTGGTAACTTCCTAAAGCATAGATCACCGAATCAACATTGGTCGCCTTTGAGTCATTCACAAACTCTACACCGCGAATCACGCCAACCGTTTCAAGCCGATGCGGAGCGTTCACAAAAGTTTTTAGCGAAGTACGAATCGACGCCTCACCAACACCAGCCAACACCGCAGCCGAAACAGCGCACATGGTGTTGAGCAAATTATGCGGCCCCTTAAGTGTAGTCTCCGACTGAAGAATAGAAAAAGTTAATTCACCAAGTTCGAAATGCATGGTCGTACCCGTTGCATAAATTTCGGAAGCCTGATTTTCCAAACTGACGGCATGACTTGTCGGCACCAACCGATGATCTGCAACTTCTTTACTTACAACCGGATCCTGACCGTAATAAATAAAATGATCGGCCGATCCCATATTGGCCACCAAACGAAACTTGGAGGCCACATAATTCTCCATCCGGTAATCGTAACGATCCAGATGATCGGGTGTAATGTTGGTCAGGATGCCGATGTGCGGATGAAAAGTCTTTGTTCCATCGAGCTGAAAGCTGCTGATCTCGATTACGTACCAGTCGTGATCACCTTCAGCCACTTTAGCTGCCAGACTTTCGCCAACATTTCCGGCAAGAGCAACACTAAAGCCTGCTGATTTAAGTAAATGATAAGTCAATAAGGTAGTCGTTGTCTTACCGTTGGTTCCCGTGATGGCAATTACTTTTCCTTTCAAATAGCGAAAGGCAAACTCTATTTCATCAATCACCTCAATACCTGCTGCCTTGGCTTGTTTTACAACTTCGGCCTTATCGGGAATTCCAGGGCTCTTAATAAGTATGTCGGAACCAAGGATTCGCTCCAAGGTGTGAATTCCTTCTTCAAAAGGAATTTCAGCTTCTGATAGCGTTGACTTGTACTGAGACTTAATAGCTCCCTGATCGGAAACAAAAACTTCAAAGCCTTTTTTCCTGGCTAGCAACGCAGCACCTGTTCCGGACTCGCCTGCTCCCAATATGGTTACGCGCTTGCTCATCGGATCTTAAGGGTTGCCAGACAGAAAATTGCCAGAAGAATACCAACAATCCAGAAGCGGGTAACAATCTTCGATTCGTGGATCTCCATCTTCTGATAATGATGATGAAGTGGTGACATCAGGAAAATGCGCCGACCTTCACCAAATTTTTTACGTGTGTACTTAAACCAACCCACCTGAATCATCACCGACAGGTTTTCCACCAGGAAGATTCCGCACAATACCGGAATCATCAATTCCTTCCGGACCACCATTGCCAACACTGCAATGATCCCTCCTAATGAAAGGCTTCCGGTATCACCCATAAAAACCTGAGCGGGATAAGAATTGTACCAGAGAAAGCCAAGGCAAGCACCCACAAAAGCCGTACAGAAGATTACGACCTCCGACAAATTCGGGATGTACATGATGTTCAGATAAGCACTGAAGTCAATACGGCCGGAGAGGTAAGCAAAAATAGCCAACGTAAGTCCGATGATCGCCGATGTGCCAGCTGCAAGACCATCAATACCGTCCGTTATATTGGCGCCGTTGGAAACAGCAGTGACAATCAAAACAACCATCAACGTGTAAACCAGCCAGGTATATTCTTCATATCCCTCCGGAACCAGGTAGATGTAATCAAATTCATTATTCTTAAAAAATGGGACTGTTGTTTTGGTCGACTTCACATCGCGGTACTCCACAGTCCTTCCTTCCTCCGTTTGCATCAATGTAACACTCGCCATCGTTGCAGGCTTCACCTCGCGGATAACTACATGCTGATTGAAATACAGGGTAATTCCGACAATCAGACCAATCAGTACCTGACCAACAATTTTAAATCGCCCTGCCAACCCCTCTTTATCCTTTTTGAAAACCTTGATGTAATCATCCAGGAATCCGATGAAACCTAAACCAATGGTAACTACCAGCAACAGGATGACATAGACATTATCAATACGAGCAAAAAGTACGGTAGGAATTACAATAGCTGCGATGATGATGATTCCGCCCATGGTTGGCGTGCCTTTCTTTTGCATTTGGCCTTCTAGACCAAGATCACGAATCTGCTCCCCCACTTGTTTGCGGCGCAGCATGGCAATGAGAGTCTTTCCAAAAATGATGGTGATCAACAATGAAAGAAAAGCTGCAGAACCTGCACGGAAAGAAATGTATTGGAACAAACCTGCTCCAGGTACATCCCATCCTTTTTCAATCAGCTCAAACAAATAGTACAGCATCTTTCCTTTAGTTCATTTTAAGTTCAGGCGTAGATCTTCATCATTTTTTCCAAAACCTGTTTATCGTCAAAGGGATAGCGGATACCCGCGATCTCCTGATATTTTTCGTGTCCCTTACCAGCTACCAGAATAATGTCGCGATCATGTGCCAGCATACAGGCCGTTTTGATCGCCTCAGCACGATCCGACTGAACAATCACTTTACGCTCATCCTGTTGGAGAACCCCAGACTTCATCTCCTGGATAATAGCCATCGGGTCCTCACTACGTGGATTGTCTGAAGTAAGAATGACCTGATCGCTGTACTTACAGGCAATAGAAGCCATCAATGGCCGTTTGGTACGGTCGCGATCTCCGCCACAACCAACAACAGAAATGATTCTTCCGTTAGCATCGCGAAATTGGGAAATGGTCTCTAATACATTTTGAAGTGCATCTGGCGTATGGGCATAGTCAACTATGGACGTAAACCGCGAACCAGGCATCACCAACTCGAATCGACCTTCTGCACCGGACAATCCGGAAAGGACAGTCAACACTTTCTCTTCCGGCTCTCCCAATAAAACTGCCGCAGCATATACACTCAATAAATTGTAGGCATTGAAGTCACCCACCAATCTGAACCACACAGGCTTACCAGAAACTTCAAGTTCAAGTCCTTCAATGGAATTGGTAATTACCCGCGCATGAAAATCTGCCATGCGGGTAAGACTGAAGGTATACTTTTTCGCTTTGCAGTTTTGCAGCATTACCGCGCCACGCTTATCGTCAGCATTGATCAATGCAAACGCACCAGCAGAAAGCCCATCAAAAAATCCTTTCTTCGCCTTGATATAATTATCAAAAGTGATGTGATAATCTAAATGGTCGTGTGTGATGTTGGTGAACAATCCGCCGGCAAACTCCAGTCCTTGAATTCTTCCCTGATCAACCGCATGTGAACTGACCTCCATAAAACAATGCGTACAACCGGCAGCTACCATCTGAGCCAGTAGATCGTTGAGTTGAACCGGATCTGGAGTGGTATGAGTTGCCTGAACTTCTTTATCCACAATTCTATTCACAACTGTGGATAACATTCCGCAACGATAACCGAAGGCAGTAAATAATTTGAAGAGCAACGTTGTTACTGTAGTCTTACCATTTGTTCCGGTGGTGCCAGTGAGTTTGAGTTTACGTGACGGATTTCCAAAAAAGTTTGATGCAATTTGACCAAGTGCATGACTGCTGTTACGGACAGTAATCCACGGTAATGTAGTTTGCTGATCTGGCTCTTGTTCACAAACGATCGCAGAGGCGCCACCTGCAATAGCTTGTGGGATATACTCATGACCGTCAGAGCTTGTCCCCTTGACAGCAATAAATAAACATCCGGAACTGACTTTTCGTGAATCAAATACAACGCTCGTTACTTCCGTAGTCATATCGCCACGAGAAGCGGTCAGGCGTACATCATTTAATAAAGTACTCAGCGCTACCATCACAAAGCCAGTTTGATGTTAATCCGAGAACCTTTTGAAAAACGTGAACCAGGGGTAATGGATTGTGAAATCACACGTCCTTTACCGGAATGGTCAACACTGAGTCCCTCTTTTTCAAGCAGATAGATGGCATCCCGGAACGTCATTCCAGTAACATCCGGAACCTGTCCACGAACCACGGCATTCTTTTTCCAGGTAATGGCATTACCATTACGCGCTGCACGGATCCACTCTTCTTCTGTTGTGGAATGATTGGAAATTCCCAGTTCGTTGCACAATTCCGCAAGATCCTCCTGACGACCAGCACGAATCGTCGGGAATACACCCTGCTCTTTAACACGGTTGACAGCCATCAACGGATGGAGCTCCAGATCACGGGAATAAATATTGTCTGCAATCTCACGGAATACTGGTCCAGCTACACTGTTTCCAGTCTGAAGCGGTCCTTTTGGATTTTTGATCAACACAATGGCCGAATACTTAGGCGCATGCGCAGGGAAATAACCTACAAAGGATGTAATCCATTTACTGGTATAACGACCATGCTCAAATACCTGAGAGGTGCCCGTCTTACCGGCAATCCGATAGTGCGCATTCTTTAAATTCTTTGCCGTACCACGTTCAACCACTCCCTCTAAAAGTATACGAAGCTCATTCAATGTCTTTTGAGAACAAATCTTTGGATTGATGATCTCGGTTTCAAAACGCTGAACTTCCTCATCGGCCTGCATAACCGAACGAACGAAAATCGGTTTTATCATCTTTCCGTCATTAGCCACAGCATTGTACATAGCCAATGTATGCAAGGGGGTTATCTCGAAACCATAACCGTGACTCATCCAGGGTAACGTAATTCCACTCCAGGCTTTGTCAGTAGGACGGGTAATGCGTGGCATTTCTTCTCCAGCAATTTGTAAACCCAACGGCCGTGACATTCTCAATTCGTCCACGTACTCCAAAAATCGTTTCGGACTGGAACCAAAATGCTGATCAGCCAGACGAGCCATGGCGATGTTCGAGGACTGCTCAAAGGATCCTTGTACCGTGATCTTACCAAAACCTCCCTCGTGGTGATCACGAACAGGAATACCGTAGAAGGTTGTTACTCCATTTCCTGTATTGATCATGTCGTTGATAGATACACTGGTCTCTTCCAACAACGCAATCATTGTAACCAATTTGAACGTGGAGCCCGGCTCATACATACCGCGCACCGCATGGTTGAAACTTTCTGCATATCCAGTCCCCTCGCGCTTGAGGTTGGAGATAGCTCGCACCTCTCCGGTTTTAACTTCCATGACCACCACCGTTCCTTCATCGGCTTCGTGGGCAGCCATCGCACGGTGCAGACTCGTTTCAGCCACATCCTGTAGATTCACATCAATGGTTGTCTGAATGTCAAATCCGTCAACAGCCTTTTTATTGTTGGCATCAAATACCGGCTTCCAGTTGCCGCCACCAATTTTTTGAAACATGGCTTCACCATCAACCCCACCTAAAGCGTGATCAAAACTGAATTCAAGACCGGCACCTTTTCCGTTTTCATTCACAAAACCAATGGTCCGGCGGCTGAGGTTGCTGAACGGACGGTAACGGATTTCGGATTTTTCAAAAATCACTCCACCCTTATAGCGTCCTTCACGGAAAACCGGCCAGTCCATCATTTGTTTTTTCGTATGATGATCAATCTGCTTCCGGTTCAAAATGACGTATTGCTTACGCGAAGACCGTGCGTCTAAAAGCAACTCCCGATAACCACGCTCCGAACGATCACCAAAATGACGAGAGAGCAACATGGCCAGCGAGTCGATTCCTTTACGGAAGACTCCCTCTGAGGGAAGCGTTGCATCGAAGGCCACACGGTAAAAAGGAAGACTCGTTGCCAGTAGGCTTCCGTTATCGCTGTAAATGTTACCGCGCGTAGGCTTTACTTTTTTCCACTGGAAGGTTACTTCCTCACCCATTTTTCTCCACTTATCACCTTCCACAATCTGAATGTGACCAATGCGCGCCGCAATAAACAGGGCGAACACCACCACACACAGGAAGGCCACGCGTACGCGGATTATTATGGAGCGCTTAATATCCATCCGGATCTACCTGAACTTTAAAGGGTGGGATCGTACTTTCTTCTAAACCCTGAGCTTTTACTTTCCTGGCTACTTCACTCTGCTTGCTGGAGTACATCAGCTGAGCTTTAATGGTGGTAAAATCGGCACGCAAATCCTCAACCTCCGTACGCGCCTGGTTAATGGCATGGACCGTCTGTTCGGCGTAGTGCGTGTTTCCGATGTAGATGAGACCGAGGGTGAATACAAAAAGTACACGCGGAAGGTGCCGGACTGGGAATCCATCTTCAAAATATTTTTCCAATTGCAGACGGCGCTCCAGTTTCGCAAAAAGCCCCTTGCCTTGTGTGGCGGGAGCTTTTGGCTCTTCCTGAATTGCTCTAAAAGTATTTTCTGCCATTGCTATCTTCTCTTCTTTATTTCTTGTCTCAATAGTTAAATCCTCACATTCTGACTGCGACTCTCAATTTGGCGCTGCGCGCCCGGGCATTCCTGGAAATCTCCTCCTCTGTAGCTCCTACCGGCTTTCTTCCTTCCGATGCAAAAGGCTTCAGCGGATTTCCGAAGAAATCTTTTTCGACTTCCCCGAAAATTTTTCCGGTGGCCATGTAGTTCTTGACCATCCGGTCTTCCAGAGAATGGTAGCTCATCACCACCAACCGGCCTCCCGGCTTAATCACCTCACCACACTGGAGCAGAAATTCTTCCAGGGCCTTTAACTCTTCATTGACTTCGATCCGAAGGGCCTGAAAAACCTGGGCAAACCATTTGTTTTCTTTTCCCCGTGGTGCGATCTCCTGAAGCGCCGACTTCAAATCGAAGGTGGTCTTAAAAGGTTGTGTTCGTTTACTCACCACCATTCGAGCGGCTGTTCGCGCGTTTTTGATTTCACCATACATTCCGAAAATGCGGTGAAGAGATGCTTCGTCGTAGGTGTTTAAAATGTCAGCAGCTGTTTTGGATGCGGAGTTATCCATCCGCATATCGAGCGGACCTTCAAACCGTGTTGAAAAGCCGCGGTGTGCTGCATCGATTTGATGCGAGCTGATGCCCAGGTCGGCTAAAATACCATCGACCTGCTGAACACCTTTCTGTTCCAGCACCTGCTTCAGATGCCTGAAATTCGCTTTGCAGAATGTAAAAGAACTGCCGTGGATGGTGGCAGCCTGTTTTTGAGCATCTTCATCCTGATCAAAAGCGTACAGTTGTCCGCCTTTTAAGTGCTCCAGGATGGCGATGCTGTGGCCGCCTCCGCCGAATGTGACATCTACATAGATGCCTTCCGGACGAATCCTCAGGGCGTCGATGCACTCGTTGAGCATCACCGGCTCGTGGTAGCTTCGTTTTTGTCCGCTGGTGCGATCAGTTTCCATCGCTCCCAACAGTAAACCCGAAACTTGCGCGGCTACTCATTCAAATGCTTTTCCGCCAGTTTTGACAGCTCACTTGGGTCATGAATTAGGCTCTTCTCATAGATCGTCGGATTCCATAACTCAACTTTAGAACCAGTGCCGACCAGCATCACATCCTTGTCCACCTGGGCATAGGCCAACAGATGTTTCGGGATGAGTAACCGTCCGTTACCGTCCAGTTCAACCGTTACCACACCGGAGAGGAAATTGCGTTGGAGGGCGCGGTTCTCCTGGTGGAACTCGTTGAGTGCAGAAATTTTTGAGAAGACCTTTTTGAACTCCACCATCGGGTAGATGATAAGACAAGTCTCGAACCCTCGGCGTACGACCAGCTCCTGGCCGTCCTCGGACGGCAACTGAGCCTTAATACGCGACGGTAGGACTAAACGCCCTTTTGCGTCGAGTTTGCACAAATACTCACTGGTGAAGAAGGTCATTGACGTAGTGGTTGTCAGTTTCTCCTTAGCAAACATAAGGATATTTCAACCACTTTCAACCACTTTCAACCACTTTTTTACATTTTTCAACCACTTTGTGCCTAAAAGACACAAAAAAGCCACCTAGTTTCATAGGTGGCCATGCTGAGGCTATTTGAAGCTATTCTGTAGACACAGTACCGGATATGCTGTTCTAGTTATGCTGTTCCAGATATGCTGTTCCGGGTGTGCTGTTCCAGATATGCTGTTCCAGATATCCATCCGGAACCAAAATACGCTGTTCCGGATATGCTGTTACGGATATCCATCCGGAACCAGAACGGAACTCCTTATTTAACACCCCTCCCCAAAACCCGGCACCCGCCGCGCGTTCGTCCCCTGCTCATACGCATACGCCAACATCAATAATCCTGCCTCTGTATACGCCTTACCAAAAAACGACAACCCCAACGGCAAACCGGAAACAAATCCCATCGGAACCGTAATGTGAGGATACCCGGCCATTGCCGCCGGACCGGAAAAGCCATATCCTGTAGAATAATCGCCATTCACATGATCCGTGCACCACGACGGACCATACGAAGGCCCGCAAATCGCATCCAATGTGAACTTCTCCATCATTCCGTCAATGGCCCCACGCGAGGTCTTTAAAATATTTTTCAAGGCATCCTTATAAACCTTCGACTCCAATCCATCCGTAGCCTGACTCTGCTCCAAAATATCCTGCGTGAAATAAGGCATCATGCTGGAAGCATGCTCTTTATTATATGAAATCAATTCTTCCAAGGTCTTCACCTTCCCACCTGCCGAAGCCAGATAAGCATTCAAACCATCCTTGAACTCATACAATAAGACCGTAAACTCATACTTACCTATCCCCTTCATCTGCTCCAGAAAATCTACCTCCACCAACTCGGCTCCCAAACGCTTCATATCCTCCATCGCCTTTGCAAAAACTTCGTCAACGGCCGGCACACGCTTCAGGTAGCTCCGCTCGATTCCAATTCGTTTTCCCTGCAATCCATTCTTATCCAAAAAAACCGTGTAGTCGTCCTGATACTTGCCGGCCAAATCATGCGTAGCCGCATCCCGGTCGTCACGGCCGACCAACGCCGATAACAGAATAGCAGCATCCCGCACCGTTCGGGCCATCGGACCTGCCGTATCCTGCGTTTTAGAAATCGGAATAATGCCCGACCGACTCCATAACCCAACCGTCGGTTTGATACCCACCACTCCATTTACAGACGAAGGACAAATAATCGACCCGTTCGTCTCCGTACCAATGGCTATCGCGCACAAATTCGCCGATACCGCTGTGCCCGAACCCGAACTCGAACCACATGGATTGCGATCCACCACATACGGATTAACTGTCTGACCTCCCCGACTGCTCCATCCACTGGAAGATTGGTCGGAACGGAAATTTGCCCACTCACTTAAATTAGTCTTGCCGAGCAAAACCGCTCCCGATTCACGCAACTTCTTCACAATAAAGGCATCCTGCTTAGGATAATTTCCTTCCATCGCCAATGAGCCTGCCGTATTCTGCATGTTATCGGCCGTATCAATATTATCTTTAATGAGCACCGGAATTCCATGCAACTTCCCACGGTATTTACCTGCCTTGATCTCCGCATCGATTGCATCCGCAATCGCTAACGCATCAGGATTCACCTCAATCACGCTATTTAACGACGGACCACTCTGATCTATTTTGGAAATGCGGTCCAGATAAAGTTGCGTGACTTGCCGTACCGTCATCGTGCCCTCCCGAAACATCGTCTGCAACTGATCAACGGTGATTTCATTCAATTGAAAATCATCCGGATGAAATTGTTTTTCAATATCCGAATCCGGCGCCGGTGGCCGCGTGCACGATTGAATAAAAGCCGGAAGCGTTAGACCCACCAAACCGGCACGCCACACAAAATCTCTACGATTGATCTTTGTCATACAGTTAAACGTTATTTTTTTGTCACGGTAAATTCAACCCTTCGATTGTTCGCCCGGCCTCCATCAGTTTCATTGGTATCAATCGGCTTGGTCTCCCCAAATCCTTTGGCCGATAAGCGCGTGCGCACAATACCCTTGGAAATCAGATAATCAACAACCGATTGCGAACGGCCTTGCGATAAATTTAAATTATAGGAATCCGAACCATTACTATCCGTGTGACCCTGAATCTCAATCTCCACAGAAGGATTTTCTTTCAAAAAGGCAACCACCTTTTCCAGTTCCACAAACGATTCACGCTTCAAAGTCGTGCGGTCATAATCAAAGTAAATATTCCGCAGCCGTACCACCGCACCAACTTCAATGGGGGTTAGCTTCAAATCTTTCACTACCGGCGTAACCTGCTCATCACGGTATTCGATACTGTCGGTTAAATTCAGATAACCGCTCAATCCGACCGTAAACATATAAACGCCCGTAGAAGAAACTTCCTGTCGGTAAGCACCACCTGAAACTACGGGATCAAAAATGCTCGTCGTTGATTTCAATTGAATTTTCATTTTAGGATCCAATACAGCGCCGGTCTTTGCATCCGTCACCGTTCCCATCACAACCATTGGCTTACGGATGGGCTTCATAAGCACTTCCACGTGCAATGTCGAATCACCATTCATCCGCGGCATGGGAAAATTTTGAGCAAACGGCTCATACCCCTCAGCACTCACCGTCACGGAATACTGAGTGCCCTCTGCAACCTTAATGGAAAATTTACCTGTTCCATCCGACTTCACTTTCAACACCGGATGGTCTTTTACCATAACCTCGATCGGTAAAGTTAAAGGCTGTCTGTTCGACGCATCGAAAACATCTCCCTCCAATAGAATCGAAATGTTTTTCGGCACCAAAACAAAAATATCCAGATTACCACCGCCTCCTTTATTTAAAGAGCGTGCCGTAAATACATTACCAGAATTATCCATCGAGAAATAATCATCTTCTGCTGATGTATTCAGCGGCTTGCCAAGATTCACCGGCTCACTGAAAACATTCCAACTTTCATCAAGTCTGGTAACCTTATACATATCAATCGCACCCTGCCGACCAGGCACCACCCGATCGCTTGCAAAAAATAATGTCTTTTGATCCGGTGCAATAAACTGCCCAAATTCATCCGCCGGTGTACTCATCGCTTTAGCCATCGGAACAGCTGCACTGCTCGGCATTAATTTCACCGGACGCGTCCAGGAACCGTCGCCCTGAACATGGCTGATGTACAAATCGCTCTTCGTCGATCCCTGTACTTCAGAAAAATATAAAATCAAATGCTTTTGATCGGCCGACATAGCCGCACCGTAAAATCGACCTTTGTTCATCGCCTCAAAATCGATCACCTTAAGTTCCCGCCAATTTCCGGAAGGACCAACTAATGAAAAACCTGAAGAATTTTTAGCCTTTCCACCGCGCACTAGCAACGTACCATCCTGAAAAACATTGAACACCTGATTCAAATGATGGGCATTCAACGGCGAAGGCGCATGAACAGCTGCCGACCAACTTCCATCTGTTCCTTTTTTACTCAACCAGATGTCCTGCGTACCCTCCACACCGTAGGTGTTCTGAGGATGATTCTGAACAAAAAAATACAACGTATTTCCATCCGGCGAAATCACCGGCGCTGCCTCATGGTAACCGGTACTTACCGCCGTAAGGCGTTGCAATTGATAACGCTGACCAGTGGGTTGAGCCACCGAAACCAAGGTGACCAAACTAACATAGAGAAAAATAAAATACTTCATGCAGGAAGGTTAGGCAGGTAAAGTTAACAGGAGCCTGCGCATTTCCGAATAGAAACAGGTTGCAGGATGAACGCCATCACCCTAATTTTGATCATGGCCAAATTAGATTTAATCCTTCCGCTGGGTGATCCCCGCCTCTACCAGAAATGCGAACCCGTTCAACGGGAAGAGCTCGATTCCCTCAAGCCGGTCATTCAAGACCTTCACGACATCATCTTTGAATTTCGTGCCAAGTACAACGCAGGTCGCGCCATCGCCGCACCTCAAATCGGATGCATGAAACGACTCATTTACATGCACATCGATAAACCGGTCGTGTTCATCAATCCCGTACTCAGCAATCTGAGTGATGAACTTTTTGAACTATGGGACGATTGTATGTGCTTTCCCAATCTACTCGTACGACTGAAACGCCACCGCTCCCTGACCATCACCTATCGCGATGAAAACTGGAAGGAACAATCCTGGGATATGAAGGACGATTTGTCTGAGCTACTGCAGCACGAATACGATCACCTCGAAGGTGTTCTGGCTACACAACGAGCGATCAACGATCAATCGTTTAAATGGCGGTCATAGTACCGAAGGCAGATTGAAGAAACCTCGGCCACTCATACTGATGGCCATCAGGATCAAGACCATCGCAAAAACATTGTAGAGAAATACACGCTTGTGTTTAGCCGCGGAGATTCTCAATGAATCCTCAGAGGATCCTGTACCAGCCCCCGAAACTCCTGAAGTGCCGGCCACTGAGGCTCTCGAAGTGGCCGATATAAGTCTTTTGGTAGTAATTCGTGATAAAGTAATCAGCGTAATGGCAATCAACATCGTAGTGATGTGCTCCACCAACCAATAACGGGCCACAGGATCTTTCATGGAGGCCCCTGAGAAAACCACAGCTGGACTTACCCCATACAATATCAATCCCAGAATTAATTGGGTATGCGCCATCATCAACAGCCATAAAGAAAGTTTTTCATCCAGTTTATCAAACGGAGCTCCGCCAAACCAGCCGCGGGCCGAGCGCAGAATGGAAAGAATCATTGCGATGAGTACGAAATAACGAACCACCGAGTGGAATACTAAAGTAAGAGAATGCAAATAATCCATAAGATTGATGTGTTGACTGCGACAAATGTAAAAGAAAAAATCGTTGGAAGGTCTACAGACTCACGCCACGCTTCCAGGGGATAAAATCATCCTGATTCAGCCGTACCGCATGTGGGATCTTTTCGCCACTGGCCACCTGAATGCAATACTCCAGAATGTCCTCCCCCATCTGCTCAATGGTACGCTCACCCGTAATTACCGGCCCTGCATCAATATCAATAATATCGGTCATCCGCGTGGCCAAGGCTGTGTTGGTGGAAACTTTTATAGTTGGACAAACCGGATTTCCGGTAGGTGTACCAAGGCCAGTCGTAAACAAAATCAAATTCGCACCCGCAGCAGCTTTGCCCGTGGTCGCTTCAACATCATTGCCTGGCGTGCAGACCAAACTTAATCCAGGCCTGGTTGCCGGCTCGGTGTAATCCAATACATCCACAATCGGTGAGGAGCCGCCTTTTTTGGCAGCACCTGCAGATTTAATCGCATCCGTAATCAGTCCATCGCGAATATTTCCTGGCGAAGGATTCATATCAAAGCCCGAACCCACGCGTCGCGCCTCCTGCTCATAGCCCTTCATCAGCCGAATGAATTTTTCAGCGGCGGGTTGCGAGGTACATCGGTCCACCAATTCCTGCTCAACTCCACACAACTCCGGAAATTCAGCCAATAAGACCTTAGCGCCCAATGCAACCAACAGGTCGGCGGCATAGCCAACCGCAGGATTTGCTGAAATACCTGAAAATCCATCACTTCCACCGCACTTTACGCCGACGGTCAGATGATGCAACGGCACTTCTTTGCGTTCCATTTTATTTAATTCCGTAAGACCAATAAACGTCTGACGAATCGCTTCGGTAATCAACTGTTCCTCACTTTGTGAACGCTGCTGTTCAAAAATTAAGAGGGGCTTTGAAAAACCAGAATTGCGCTTCAGCAAATCACGACGGAAGTCGTCAAGCTGAATGTGCTGACAACCCAAACTCAGAACCGTAACGCCGCCTACGTTTGGATGATCGGCGTAAGCGGCCAGCAAAGCGCTGAGCGTAGCCGCATCTTGTCGTGTACCTCCACAACCACCCTGATGATTGAGGAATTTGATTCCATCGATGTTTTTGAAAACACGCTCGGAAACCAAATCATGAGATGCCGAGAGATCAGCCCCGAGCAAATCAGATCCGGAACGAAATTCCTGTACGAGTTTTCGAACCTTACTTTTATAACGCGCCGTGACGGCATAGCCCAGTTCATTGTGCAACGCTTCGCGAATGACATCCAGATTACGGTTCTCACAAAATACAGTCGGAATGAAAAGCCAGTAGTTTGCCGTTCCCACACGACCATCGCTACGCATATATCCTTTAAAAGTGCGGTGACGAAATTTTTCCGCATCAGGTGATGTCCACTGTGGTTGTGCAGATCGGTAGGCGTATTCGCCTGCTGCATGTCCAACATTTTGCGTTGACATCAGCCCGCCTTTTTGAATCGGCTGTTTGGCTTTACCCACGAGCACGCCATACATGATCACCTCATCGCCAATTGAAAAATCCTTGAGCATGAATTTATGCTTGGCAGGAATATCATCTGTAAGTGTAAAGTGATGAGTGTCATCAACGACAGTTATTCCACGCGACAGGTCACGCAAGGCGACCATCACATTATCATTCGGGTGAATTTTCAGGTACGTCTGTGCCAAGGGAAAAGAAATTCGATTACAACATTTTTTCAAGGACCATGCGCATACCGTGTTGACGGATGTCGAGAATCTTTTCAACAACATACGCCGTAAGTCCGGGTATTTCCGTGAGGTCCTTGGTAAAGATGGCTTTATTTTTCAGGATGTTGGTTACAGCACGGGTGAAATCAGCAGCTGTGCAACAGGTGTAAAGTTCAGTGCCAACGAAGGAAGCATGGTCATCGCGGTAGGTATAGCGTGTGCCATTGTGCTCACCATAAAATTTTCCATCTGAGGAGCCTGCCGGAGTGTTAAAGACAAAGTATGCCGCCAGGCCAAGGGCATTCAAGGTTGGTATGGCACCGTCCTTTTGATAATACCGAAAGAACGTTTCTGCGTTTCGGCTATTCATTTTACTGCTGTACTGCAATGCGATTTGCAGCAGCGGGTACCGGATCTCCGGATTCCGGAACCGGTCCATGGTTTCATGTGCGAAGGTGGTGGCGTCGG
>Ga0068872_10000599_pt1 | contig 30628 bp, 18 predicted proteins | sample NOAtaG_7_FD_66441 | JGI IMG/M metagenome (GOLD analysis project Ga0068872, IMG submission 66441) | Freshwater lake microbial communities from Lake Erie, under a cyanobacterial bloom - NOAA_Erie_Diel1S_2200h metaG | ecosystem: Environmental > Aquatic > Freshwater > Lake | place: USA: Ohio, Lake...
CGCCATTGACCGGGCGTCTCCTCGTAACGTCTTCCGAACCTGGAGCCTTGGAACACGACCTCCTTTCCCAATTCACCAGTCACCAACAAACGCCCGAACACGTAGATTCCCGAGGTCAAATTGAAGTCGGCGTCTTTTCTAGGAGTGAAGAAAAGCTGTGTGCCGGCAGGGATGAAAAGGGTATGGCCGTCCGGAACGTACATGTACCCGTCGATGAGGTGCCTTTTGTCGGGGTCAAGGTAGGTGGTTGTGTTTCCGTCCAGCCCCAATGTGGTATCCCGGTAATAAACCGCATCAAACACATAGGCTTCAATGTCCACATCTTGCGTTTGGTCACCGATGGTAAACAACAGGCGGTCGCGGACAAAAACATCCCTTTGGCTGCTTTTGAATGATACAAATGCCACCAACGAATCACCGTCCGGCAATTCAAAATCACGAATGGTGTCCCCTTGTTGGGCGTTGATGACCATGTCGAATTCCGCACCGCTCTCCAACCGGATTTCACGTATCAATACATTGTTGCCGGAGTTGTTGACCACGGTGACCCTCTCCGTAGGCGAAGGCAGGTTCACGAACATCGTATCGAAAAATATGGTGTCCGTAGAAAAATCAAGGCTGCCCTCCTCCACGAAGGAGTCCGGCTTTTTGCGGCATCCGGAAACCCACAGGGCTGTCAACAGCAGGGACCAAGAAATCAGATGGAGGGCAACTCGCATTGGACAAATTTAATACACTGGACAGGGATGTCTTGTGGCGAAATTTAGGGTCAAAAATCAACTCCCAAACCACCATAGGCGGACATTCCCCTTCCAATAGTTGGCAAAAGGATACCCAGTAAGTTATCGGAACCCGCCAGCAAATTGACCTTGACCGGACCTGCTTGGAACCCATAGGTGGCCATGGCACCCACCCCATACCGGTCGCTGCCCCCGAAATAGGCGTTTCCTCCTAATTTCAGGCCTTGGATGACCTCATGTTGGTAAGCCAGTCCCAACACGGGAATTGGGGTATAGACTCCTGAACGGAAAGGTGCATACAAAAGTGTGAAGCCCAATTCTGACTTTTCAGAAAGCGAATACCTGAATCCAAGGCGAAAATTGCTTCCTGTGGGCAATCCCCATGAGGTGGAGGCGGTGTCGGGGAAGACCAACGTTTTCAGGGAGTCAACTTGATCGGCAATCACGGCGGGTACGCTGTCTTCCAACAGGGAAACGATGGAAATGCCCTCCCAATCTACATTCACATCTCCACTGACGCGGTTGCCTTTCCAAGACATCCATCCCAAACCATTTGCGGCGACGTCAACTTCCATTTTGTCAGAAATTTGGTAGGCCGCACCCAAATCCAGGCTGGCTCCTATGCCGTCAAATTGAAAAAATCCTTTTCTACTTCCTGTCCCCACCAAGGCATAATCGGCATCCAAATTGACTTCCAAGCCTTCCGAATCGGTAAACAATGCAAACATGACCTTTTCGGAGCTGAAATGACGGACTCCTTGATGGATTTGCAGACGGCCGCCGAGCCGGAGTTTGGCATTTTGCCAACCTAAGCCCGCCGAAAAAGTCCTGAGCTGGGAAGTTGAAAGGGCAAGTTCGTCGTCGGAAACCGTCTGTCCTGCAAAAGGTTTGTTGCCCCGCAACAAGAGACCCAAGGTATTGGCCTGCCCGATGTGGGCGTTGGCATGCAGGGAGGTGTTCAGCCCAAAGGCCATTGTAAGCCCCCCGAGTTTGACATTCACGTTGGCCAAATCGAGCGTGTAGCCGCCCGCCATGTCCACCGAACCCTTGATTTGATCCAAAAGCCTGTTTTTGGTGGCTTCGTTGATGTAGCCATTGTTGCTAAAAATGCCTGCCAAAACAAAGTCGGAGTTCCCCAGCCATCCCTCGCCACCTGCAGTGTACCTGAATTTTTGGTAATCCCCTTGGGAAATATTGGCTGGTTGGAAGCGTTGCGACCATCCGAGGTTTGAAAGATGGCCTGTTTGAACTCCATGTTGGGCGCCGACTTCGGGGCAAAAAATTCCGATGATGCCCGCCGTAAAGACAAGCCTCAAGCACGCCCGAGTGACCAATTGAATGTTTTTCATTTTCATCTCGGACTATTATTTCAACCCGACGGTGTACTTGAAATCTCCCACAACATGGAAATCGATGCCGTAGGTGGTATAGAACTTCAACTCCTGGTAAGCAGGACGGGTGCTGATGGAGAACCTCACGATTGCTTTGCGGGCATCGTCACGCAGCCTATCCAAGCGTTCGGGCGTGAAAAAGCTACTCAGAACCGACCTTCCGGGCGTTTGAACCATTCCGTTGGTGTTGAGGATTCCTGGTTCCACGAACTGTCCTCCATACTCAAACAAACTGTCGACAACCACACCACTTTCCGATTGGAAATAAATTTGGACTTTGGCCTGAACAGGGAAACCATTGTCGACCACCAGCTTCAAGGTGCCTTCGGAGACCCCTTGTGGCAGGGCCGCATCCCCTAGATTCAAATTGAAGGTGTCTTGAAGCAACAATTGCTCGGCAACTCCTTCCAAAGGCACCTCGATGTCTAAGTAGGCCGACAGCCGGCTAAAATCCGTTGCAAAATTGTCTTTGAGGGCAGGATTCCCGTTTTCGTTCACATCTACTTCCATGTCGAATTCCACCCGGTCGGGCAGGTTTGAGATGAATTGGCTGATGTTGGAGTTGTTTCGGTTCAGGTTGATTTTGGAAACCACCGATTGGCCCACATTCGGCAATCTAGGCCCCCTGACTTCGGTAGGATTTTGGGTGATGGCCCCGTTGAGGCTCACGGTCTGTCCTGTCCTCGTGTTCACGGCATCCATTCGGTTCACTTTCAGCTTGCCATCGACTCCAATTGAGTTAATCAATGTAAGGTCCACTTTGGGATTGCTCAAATTGAGGTAACCACCCAAAACCCCGCCGAAAAATCCCATGTCGATGCTATCCGTGAAAGTAAAGGTTTCGGTGCCGAGATAGCCCTCGATGTAGGCCGGGATGATGTCGAACAGTCCGTAGGAAAGGTCTATCGAATCGTTGAGGTCCATCGTGTTTTTCCTGCCCGAATACAATAAATTGCCGATCAAGCGATATGGGAACAAGTTGACCGAATCTCCATTCAAGGTTAGGTCGATGTAATAATCATCCAAGTCGAACAAAATATTTGCCGTGGAAAATCCATTCACCGTGTCCGGCACAAGCCGGTCGATTACCACCACCGGCCTACCATCTTTGATGGTCGTGGGCAGGGAGTAAATGAATGCAATGGTGTCCTGAATGGTGGAAATGGCATTGATGCGTAGCTGACCGGATCGGGCGCGCATGCGGGTGATCACCAAATCATTGCCGAAATTGTAATTGATGCGGCTTGCGTCATCGATTACGGTTTGCGAGGGGAATACAGCCGTGGCCCTGGAAGCCGTCAAGTCTTTCACGATGATGCGCAGACGGATGTAGTCGTTGGTATCGATGGGAACGTTGATTCCGGAAGCCACGTCGATGGTTTCCAATTTAGCTGCCATGGCACTCTCGACCGTTTTGCCTGCCAAATCAGCACTGTCTTTTTTGGTTTGGCCGGGGTTGATGTTGGTGATGGTTTTACGAACCAAGGTATCGGTCAGGACTCCGTTGTTGCGAAGATGGAATGTGACGTTGGTGATGCCCACGGGGAGTTTGTTTTCGATTTCTACCACCATCCATCCGGTGAGCAGGTCGGCTTCATCAAAAAATTGGGAGGCGTCGATGGCCACGTCGTCGGAGGAGACCCCATTCACACCTGGAAAGAAAAACAATGTTTGTCCGTGGTTGTCCAACAGTGTTTGGCCCAACGCATTTCCTTGGTCACGAAGCTGCCTGGCAATTTGGCCCAAAGTGATATCTTGCGTGAGGGTATCGGTGGCCAAAGAGATGGTCTGGAGAGTGATTTTGGCCTCAAAACTGGTGTCGGGAACCACGAGGTAATCGCTGAGGCGGAGGTCTACCAAGGTATCCCTGAAAACAACGTCTACCGAATTGTCACCATTGACCTGAACCACAGAGGAATCCTGAAGCACATCCTCCAAAGAAATTCGTGATTTCAACAACGGGGCAGTCAAATCCGTGTCCCAAGAAGGGGAATCGTCCGGACGGAATCTGCATCCTGCTATGGCCAGGACAAAAAAAGAAAGCACAAGAAGTCTGCGCATGATAGTTTCCTCAATGAATAGACAAGACCAAATATAACCGGTTTAAATCCGAAATCATACATCTATCCATACAAGGATTGGCAGGCAAACCCTCAACAAGAGGAGCTATTCAGCTTGGCTCGCTCCAACGGAAAGCCTTGACATCGATTCCCATCAAGTCAAGTGCGCGGTGCACCACGGTATCGGCCAAAGCATCAAAATCAGAGGGTCTGGAGTAGAAACTGGGGGATGCCGGCAATATGATTCCTCCTGCTTGGGTGACGGTGGTCATGTTCTGTAAATGGATGAGGCTATAGGGGGTGTCCCTGACCATGCAAATGAGTTGTCGACGCTCTTTCAAAATCACGTCGGCGGCGCGGGTGATGAGGTCATCGGAAATGCCATGGGCGATTCTACCCAGGGTCCCCATGCTGCAGGGGGCAATGACCATGTGCATATAACGGGCACTGCCGGAAGCGAATGGGGCAAAAAAATCATCTCTTCCATACACCCTGAACGGCAAGTCGGGGGTTTCACCCAATTCCTGTTGCCAAACGGTCGCGGCGTTCTTACTGAAAACCAATCCTACTTCCACACCCGGTGTTTGGGAGAGATAATGAAGCATGCGTTTGGCGTAGATGCTGCCGGATGCACCCGTTACCGCTACGATGATTTTTTGCACTTTGACCATGCTTGCCTTTAATTTTGCCCAATAAAACCAATTCGAAGGAATTACCCAAGTCGAACGAAAGAGCCGAGAAAAACGTGGAAGACTCCTCGAAGAACGCGACATCTGCACAATCCAACCGCTGTAAGGACAGTTTGTTTGGCAAGATGCATCCATTGGCAGTTTTTGTTTGCCTTCTGATGGCCACCTATGCCCTCCCCGCCCAAAAAGTGAGGTTCTCCATCAGCTCGGAGTCCATCACCACCGATGAAGCCGTGGAGGTCGCCTTGGAATTATCGGAGGTGAGCGGCAATATCCCCATGCCCCAATGGCCACAAGTAAAAGGACTCGCAAACGGGGGAAACCGTACCAATCAGTCGTGGGTCAATGGCCGAGCATCGATTTCCTTCGCCCACACTTACGTTCCTCAAGCACCCGGGAAATTCACCATCCCCTCATTCACCTATGCCATTTACGGCAAGACCTTCCAAAGCCCCGAATTCGTGATTACGGTTAAAAAAGGCTCGGGCAAACGTCCCAATCCGCCCTCTTCACAGCAGTTTTCATCGAATCCTTTTGACGCATTTTTCGGGGACCCGTTTTCTTCCCGCAGCAAGGAGCCTTTGAAATTCCAAGAGACCAAAGCCGATTATTTCCTGTCCATCAACCTCAACAAAAACACCTGTTTTGTGGGCGAGCAAATCCGGGGAGACGTGGTGTTGTACATCAACGAGCGCGACTATGGCAAAATCAACCTCGATGGCCGTGACATCGTGGACATGCAGCAGAAAATCAAAAACAATGGATTTTGGCAGGAAATCATCGAATTCGACGAAGTTCCCATGGAGCGAGTGGTGGTAAACAACAAACGTTACATCGCCTACAAATTGTACCAAACCATCCTTTTTCCCATCAAAAGCGGGGAAATCGCCTTCAAGGGAATTGATTTGAATGCCAAAAAACTATACGTGGCAACCAATGCAAGCATCATGGATGCTTTCAGGGGGGCCAACCAAAAGTACGAGCCCATCAAAATCAAAGCACAAGAGAGGATCCTGAACGTGCTGCCCTTGCCCACCACCGCCCTACCTGAAGCCAACATGGTGGGAAAATTCCGTATGCGGGCCAAACTCTCGGATTCCGTGGCTACCACGGGCGACAACCTGGAACTGCAAATCACAGTGGAAGGGAACGGAAACATCGCCATGATGGAATTTCCTAAACCCACATTCCCGTCATCTTTCAGGGACGATGGAAACAGCAGCGACTACAAAAACAAAGTTTCAGAATCCGGATTCTACGGTGAAAAAACCTTTAAGTACTTTTTGGTTCCCACACGACCAGGTCAATACGATTTGGGGCCCATCAAATTCTACCATTTCAATCCTGGAACAAAATCTTACGACTCTTTGGTGGTCCCCAACTTACCTGTGAAAGTATCAGGTGAAGATTTGACAGACAAATTATTGAAAGACAAAGAACTGGATAGGTTTTACGAACAAGGTTTCAGCCAGTCTTCTACCCGATTAATAGGTGATTCATGGCCGGTCTGGCCGTTTTGGACCTTGGGAGTCTCCACCTTGGTGTTTGCCGGAGTATGGGGTGGCATCCGCAGGCGCAGAAACCAACCCGAAAAGTCTGATCAGAGGTAAAAGTTGGTCCTGACCGTGAAGTAAGGCCTCACGGCCCAAACTGTTTTGTCAAGATCCGTTTGAAGGAAAATATTGGGGTAAAAATCCTGCCCTTCCAATCTCCTGAATTCGTTTCGCCTAACTTGGATTTGAAGCCAACAACCCAAATCCAGAGTTGCTTGGTTTTTGCCACGGACACCGAAGTTCAAGATGGGGCCGGTTTGGTCCGTAATTTGCCTCACGGTGGCCGGAAAAGACTGGTTGTCCGTTCCGGAAACGGTCGCCTTTTGTTTCCTTCCCTGTTGGAAATGCCGATAACCGGCTTCAGCGAAACAGGAAAACGAATTCCAACTCCAATAAAACCTCTGTTTTTGTTCAAGGGTGGCGAAGGAAACCGTGTCCAATGTAGTCTCGCTGAAGGCCTCCCAATTGAGGTAGGATTGATGGGTTTCTTTGCGCCGGAAGCTGGCCTCGATTTCCCATTTTCGGGATGGACGATAATTTACCTTGAGTTGATTTTCCAAATTGCGGGTTGACCGGTCAGTTTTGTTGAAGTCGGAAAAATCCTTGACGTTATAGGTCACGTAAACTGCATTTTGGCCCTCCAAACGCCAATTGGAAACAGGAGACCAAACGAAATCAAAATCCATTCTCAAGCTCCGCTGAACATAATTTTCCTGTGATTTTTGCTTGAAAAGGAAGGCATAATGGCGGTAGTTTCCAGAAAGCCCGACTTTGGTCAACAATCGCCTATTCCACCTTCCCGACCAATCCAAACCGCCCAAATAACTCAACTCATCCCGGTCGTCATAATTGGTTTCGCTTTGCGTGTCATATTGCAAGTAATTGCTCATGATTTTGGCGGAAAAACCATGTTTCCGCGTTGGCGACCATTCCGTATTCCATTCAATCCTGTGTAAATTGCGGAGGAAGTCCTTCTGTTTTTCGGCCAGCAAACGGTTTTCATATTCGGTCTCCCCCAGCCCTGTGGTATTGGCCAAATCATAGACCCTCGAACCAAATTGGTAGCCGTAGGAGATGGATGTTCTGAATCTCGGTCCGACCCACCCCAATTTTTGGGTGGTTTCCAATTCCATCCCCGAAAAAGTCAAATCGTTGTCTGAAGCTTGGAACCCGGGCAACCCTTCAAACAAAAATCGTCGGCGGAACAGGAGGAATTGGTTGTTGGACTGCCATTCCAGTCCTTTTGCCAACGTGTAAATGAAATTCAGCCTCGGTTGAATGCTGTCCGTGAGGATCCTTTTCACCGAATTGCCCTGGTAATCGTCGAGTTCGTGGGTTCCACCCTCCAGTTCGGCATGGAGCTGCACGCCCTCATCAAACTTTTTGTCCCATCGATGGCGCAGGATGAGATTGGTCTGACGGCGCGGATCGATGAATTTGTGACGAAAAAAAACATCTGTACCTGTGGAAAGTTTTTCAGCCGACCAAACCTTTGCGGAGGAAATCATTACCGCCGTTGAAAGACCTTGGTCCACACGTGGATTGGCATCGGTCCCTCCCAAAACCGCTGTCCGCACATCGAAACTGTATCCCAGCATGGGAGTCAAGGTCAAAAAATCCAAAGGTTGGTAACGCACACCACCATAAAAATTGACCTTTTCGTTGCGGTTGTTGAAATACTGATCGGTCTCCAGCCAAGATACCAAAGCCAATTTCGGTTTCCATTGGAATTGTTGCCAAATGCTCGTCCGCACGTAGAACTGCACCATCCGATCGGAAGGCAATGAAGTGTTGTAAATGTTGCTGTGTCCTGCCCGCAAGTCGAGTTGGTAACGGCCCGACTCAACCCGATACCATACATCTTGAAGGGTGGAGAAGGTGTAGTCGTTTTGGCGTTGGAAATCCAATGAAAAGTAGGGTCTGTCGCTTTGGGAAAACAACCAAGGCTGAAGTCCAACCCACGCCATTAGCGCCCATAACCCCGTTTTGACCCAAGCCATGTGGAAAGATAAGCATCCGGATTGGCCAAGCAAAATCAGGGATTTCCATTTGCCCCATTCCCGATAGCCGATGAGTTTTCACCTCAATTTTGACTTGGTTACATAGACTACGGCAGTTCCTTCAGCCTGTCAGGCATGCGTTCCCAACGGGTTGAGCCCATAAGCTGAAGAATCAGAACAGGATGACTCCAATTGTGGTTGAAATTTCGATTTTGTGGTCTTCGAACAACTTTGTAAATTTCAATGCCTTAAACTGCAGGACGGTATCAAAAAACACCAAATGCGGCTTGGCGACGGAATTTGTATCATGAAGCTTTTTAAACTGTTTGGCATTGTAGGCTTGTTGTCCGTATTTGGCCCGTCTTTGGGTCAAAATGTCGGTATTGGAACCTCACAGCCAACTTCCAAGCTTCACGTTTACACCGAAAGCTCATCGGGGTTGAAAATCGAAACAGGTTCTGCCACCGGGTTGTCATCCCTTCAGTTTGCCGTTCGGGGTCAGGTTTTGCAAAGCATTTCTTTGGACGCCGGGGACGGAGGCAAAGTCAAATTCAGCACATCCGATCAATTGGCTGGCACATACATGACCTTGTCAAGGAATGGATTTGTGGGAATCGGAACCACTCAACCTGCACACAACCTGCATGTTTCAGGCACCCGTCCCGGCACCTACGTCGGATACTTCCAAAACCAATCCCCCAACGGACCTGCCTTAGGCGCTTACAGCGACAATTCCTACAACGCTGTTGGTGGGGTTGCCGAGCATTCGGCGGGTATCGGTGTTTATGGTGTCCATTTGCCCATAGATGGCAACGGATGGGGTGTTTGGGGCACCTCCAATAGCTCGGATGGAATCGGTGTCCGTGGAACAGTACCTACAGATGGGGATTGGTTGGGCTTTGGCGGGTATTTTTCTGGTGGCTTGGCCTACGTGAATGGACTTTACAACCTTTCCGATGGACGATTGAAAACCAACGTTCAACCGCTTTCCGGAGCTTTGCAAAAGGTGAACGCCTTGGAAGGGGTAAGTTTCCAATACGATGCCGCCTCTTATCCTGAATTCGTTGGTCAGGACAATAGAACATATTTGGGGTTTGTAGCTCAACAGGTTCAATCCGTGGTACCTGAAGTGGTTGCGGAAAAAAGCCTCATCGGTCAAAACGAACTGCTCGCCAAGGAAAATGCACGGGCAGAAATGTTCTCCAACCAGTTGGTGAAGGTGGTGGATTACTCCGCCTTGGTTCCATTGTTGGTGGAGGCCATCAAAGAGCAGCAGTTACTCATCAAATCCTTAGAGGAAAGAATTGACCAATTGGAGTCGAATGATTGATATTTTACACCTTTTAAAGAAATAAAGAGCAGCAGTATGGGATCAAGAAACAATTACACAATCAGGTTTTCCGCATGGGTTCTGATTGCCTTATTTGGCGCCTCGGTAGCCTGGGCCCAAAACGTGGGCATCGGCATCAATACCCCGCTTGAAAAGCTCCACGTGAACGGAAACGTCCGTGTAAGCACATTGGCGGGCGTTGGAACACGGATGGTAGGTGCAGACGCAAACGGAACCTTGGTGGTCGTGCCTGCGGGTGTAGCAGGGCAAGTTTTGACCCAGACTGCGGGCGGGCCGGCTTGGCAACCCATCACAGCTTGGCAAACGACCGGAAATGCCGGCACCAACTCTACCACAAATTTTGTGGGCACCACCGACGCAGCTGACTTCGTAACACGTACTAACAACGTTGAAGTCATGCGGGCCACCATAGGAGGCCGAGTAGGGATTGGTACACCTACTCCAATGGTTAAATTGGATGTATTGTCTGGAGCCGGTGACGCGGTTTTCGGCCACTCCAACAACGTGGGTGCCTACCTTGGATATGAAACCAATTTCTCTTTCGGCAATCCATTGCAGAACATCAATGGTGCTGGAATTTGGGCCTCCAATCCTGCGGCTGGTTACACTTCGGCATTTGCACAATCCACCGGTGCAGCGACCGTTGCCGCTAACATTTCCTACTCAAACGTATGGATGGCCACCTACAACTACGTGGACAACGCTTCCGCAACTTTCAACCCCAGTGCTTCCTACAACCAGCTCAACGTGACAAGCACCACATTGGGAGGTAACCAAATCGCCCTCAGGGGCTTCAACAACCGTGCGGCCACCGCCGGCAACCCCGGATACTCCATCGGGGTCCAAGGGACTTCCAACTCCCAAAACCAAGATGCATTCGGAGTACAAGGTCTGGCATTCAGCAACACCTTGGTTCGCTCAGGTGGATATTTTGAAGCATTGGATTATGCCGGTCTCTCACAAGCTTATGCTTACGTCGGCACATCCGTGGGTGGCATCAACCGCAAGATTACCGGAACCAACTCCGTAAGTGAAATTGTACCTACGCCCAACCATGGACGTGTCACCCTGACTGCTCCGGAGTCTCCAGAATATTGGTACCAAGATTACGGCAGCGTGCAAATGACCAATGGTGTGGCCCACGTGAATCTGGATCCCATCTTGGCCGAAATCATCATGGTGGATGCCAACAACCCCATCAGGGTCTTCGCGACCCCAGTCAACATGCTGAATTTCAATGGTGTGACAATCACCAATCAAACCTCCAACGGCTTTGATTTGGTCGAGCTGAATGGTGGCACCCATTCCGGAAAGTTGGATTATCAATTGGTGGTCAAGCCCAAAACCAACTTCGGTGAAGGACGTTTCCCACAAGCCCCTGGCCCTGCTTATTTGAAGCCCAACATGGAGCCACTCGCGGCCAAGGCTGCCAACCAGCCCAATCCTGCCAATATCTTCCATTGGCCAGCCGACCATATCCAATACAACTACAACCCTGAGGACATGGTCCCCGTGGGCGATATCATTCCTGCCGGACCCAACCATGGGAAGGTGAAAGGCAGCGAAAATGGCTTCGGTTTGCCCGCCACCCGTCCCAACAACTAATCCAATCAAACAATGAAACATCTCAAACTGACACAAACCATCGCGATCCTCTTGCTCCTGAGCCAAGGAGCTTGGGGACAAAATGAGTTTTACAACAACGGTGCGCAGGTTTATGTGCAATCGACAGGTCTGATATTTGTCCAAGGAGAAGTCATCAACGACGACGAAGGTGTCAACATCGGACGCATTTTCAACCGCGGTGACATCCAATTGACGGGAAACTGGACGAACACCTCCACCTCCAACGTTTTCCAAACAGCCGACCCCGGCACCACTACCTTTTTGGGTAACAATGCGGTGCAGACCATCGGCGGCACGACCGACACATATTTCAACAACCTGACGCTCAACAAGCCGGGTGGTGTCAGAGAAGTTCGCCAATTGCGGAACTCACTCTGTGACGGTATTTTGGCACTCAACGATGACTTTTTGAACACCCAAACGTTCAATTTCCTCGTGAACAATCCCCTTCCCGCTGCCATCACAAGGGCGGGAACGATTACGCCGAACACTTACACCAATGCCACCAACTTGGGCTATGTCACCTCCACACCCGGTAGCACGGGCCGTTTGGGAAGGGCAACCAGCAATCTTTTTCCAGGAGCGATTTACCTCTTTCCGGTGGGAACAGCGGCCAAGTTCCGCCCAGTTGAAATCAAACCTACGTCAGTTGGAAACAACGCCTATGCGGTACAATTTGTTGATCTGCCTACTTTCAGCACAGGATTGAAGGCACCTACATTGGCCAGCATCAACCCCAACTATTACCACTTCATCGAGCGTGTGGCAGCAGCCGGCAGTCCGGAAGATGTGCGCATTTACCATGATTTCGTTTCGGATGACATCTGTGACATCAATACCGTCACGTTGTCCGAGTGGGACATGGCCATGTGGGCGGATTTGAGTCCTGTAACTTCCTTGCAGAATGCCGCACCCTTGTTGAGTTGGACCGAGAAGCCTGGTTATCCCGGCACCTACCCTACCCCTTGGATGAGCAATTCCTTCGCACTTGCAGGATTGTTCGTTTCACCCGGTGTGAGCGGTTGCGCTTTCCCGGTGGTCCTGACGGATTTGTCTGCAACACCCCAAGAAAACAGCATCCTCGTGGATTGGGTGGCGCAAACACAAAACAACAACTTGGGTTGGTACGTGGAGCGTAGTTTGAACGGCCGCGATTTCCAAGACCTTGGATTCGTGCAAGGTGCCGGAACACAATCCACCGCCATGGACTATTCCTTCGATGACCAACAGGTGATGAAAGGCGTGTTATATTACTACCGTCTTCGTCAGTTGGACTTCAACGGTGCTGTTTCCCAAAGTGAAATTGTGACCGCCATGTTGCCCGGCTCATCTTTCAGCATCGGGGAGCCCTACCCCAACCCAAGCACGGGAACTGTCAATCTGCCCATTTCGCTTGAAGATGGCGGCAAATTGAAATTGACAGTCACCAACATGTTGGGTCAGTCGGTTGTCAAAAACGATTACGACCTGCAAAACGGTTTCCAAGTGCTCACATTGGATTTGAGCCGTCTCTCCAAAGGCGTGTACCAAATCGAATTCCAATTGAACACCCAAAAAGCTTCCAAAAAATTGGTTTTGGAATGATGAATACCTGAAAACATGGAGAGTCCGGCAAGCCGGACTCTTTTTTTTGTAGACCATACCCCGGATGCATAGTTTCGAAGCCTTTTAATAGATTTGAACCATGAATACCCCAAAGTCAATCTTGATCGCCCTCCTTTGTCTGGTTTGGACCATGGGATTTTCCCAAAAAAAGGAAAAAACACCCACTGCGACTATTGATACAAAGCAACAGACCTATCAAGAACGTCGTGTCGTTTTGGATCGTGCCCTTCAATACGGAGACTTGGCCGTAGCCACCCAAGCAACCCACGATATTTTGGCATTGGGCAACGAGTTTTCACATTACAGGGATTCCTTGGCGTTGTTGTATTTCCAGCGCGCCGCGTGGCCCCAAGTTATAGCTGTCACCTCCGATATTTTGACTTCCAAGCCGAAAGAATTGGGGCCTTTAGAGTTACGGGCAGTGGCCTACCAGACCATTGGTCGGCCCAAAGAAAGTTTGACCGATTACGAGGCTTTGTTTGCGTTGACCCAGAGCCCTTACCACCAATATGAAATCGCCGCGTTGCAATATACCATGCGCAGGTTGGGCGAATGTGCTATGACTTTGGATGCGCTCATGCAAAACCCAGCCATCAAAGATTTGGAAATACGGATTTCGACCAACCAATCCCAACAAAGTGTACCCATGAAAGCCGCTTGCCGCAACATGGCAGGTGTTTTGTTGATGGACCAAGGGAAGAGGGATGAGGCCAAGAAAGCAATTGAAGAGGCTCTGGCAATCTTTCCAGAGTTTGAATTGGCCAAGAACAACCTCAATGAAGTACTGAAGCCCTGAGGCCTCTTCAAACTCGAAAGTTACTGTTTGGAAAATGGGGGCACTGTCGGGATTGACAGGTTACATCCCCATCCAAAAAATCCAACTCTTTTCAGGGAAACGGTCTTTCCATTCCACCATTTTCTGGATGACGGAACTTTTATCTTTGCTTTGGAAAGCCACGATTTTGAACATAGGCCCTTCTGCCCGTGGCACCAAAACCGAGGCTTTGATCCCGTCTTTGGACATCGATGTGGCCATTTCCTTGGCCTTGACAGCGTCAGAGGTGGCCCCCACAACCAAATAGTAGGTGCCTGATTGTGCATGTTGACCCATTCCATTCCAATCGGACAGGTCAGAAATTAGGTTTTCAACCTCAGTAACAGGAGGCACGACAGATTCAGAGTGTTTCACGGGCTGATCATCTGCCTTGACTACGGCTGTGTTGTTTTCATCCAGTTTGACAACAGGCTGCTGCCGGGTTGGCTGCAAAACCGTGACTGGCTTCTCGGTCTGTACCTCCGGCTTTTGACCTTCGGAAACGGTCGTGACCAATCCAACAGATTTCATCCAGGTTTGAACTTTGTCTTGCCAGATGATTCCGCCCATGGATGCCGCCATCACCGCAAGCAGGAGGACGACAACAATGTTTCTACCTGTATTTCGTTTCCCACGCCTACGAACCGGTTTGGGTGCAGGCTCTACCGGGGCATCCTTCAAGGCAGCATAACGTTTTGCCGCAGCCTCCCGCTCGGTTTGCGTAGGTGATTCTGATTTGGGAGATAAGTTGAAGGACAACGTCGGTAAACCAAAAAAGTCGCCTGGATGGAGATTGAGGGTTGAAGGCGCAATTTCGAAAGCACCCAATTCGGCAGGTGAAGGCTTTAACACACCCGCAATGGACAAGGAGGCTTGGCCTGATGACTTGATTTCTGACAACAGATGATCGGAAATCCTGAATGGCAAATGGCCTACCTCCCCACCTGGAACTTGGTGATGACGCGACAAAAATTCACGCAATGCCGAGGAATGGTCGAAACCCTTTTCCCAAACGAATTTTTCACATGGAGGGAGTATTTTGCCCGACTGATGGTCCACAACGGCGGACTGCCTTACCTTGCGGAAGGTTCCGATTTCAGGGACCGAAAACAGGTCCAAATGCTGAAATGCAAGACTGAGCGAATTTCTCGGATCAATTGCCATCAGAAGGAGAAGGTAGCACCACCTTTCACGTCGAAAGGTCGCTCCCGATAACCGTACCAGCGTTGCCAGTTGTTACCAAGGAGGTTGTTCAACTGCAAGAATACGGAAATCCGTTCTGAAAACCTATACTCCGCCCTGAGGTTTACATCGGCGGTCATGCCTTGTTCGATGGGTGCACCGGCAGTGTCCAAAGACATGATACGATTGCCGAAGAAATACACTTCCGTTCCGACAAGTACCTTGTTGGCAAAATTGTAATTGGCCCAAATATCCATCTGCACCCCAGGCATGTTGAAATTGTGTGCGATGTTGCTGGTGCGGAAACGACGGAAATCACCGCTGATTCCAGCTCTAATTTTATTGTCTTTGTTGAAGATGATGGAGGCTTTCAAGCCAGTTTGCACGAAGTTGGAATCATACAACATTTGGAACTCTGACCCACCATAGGGATTGAAGAATATCAATTGGTCCTTGATTTTCCGTGTGTAGAACCTGACATCATAGCTCAGGAACTTGGCCAATTGCCCCCCCATGCCCACATGGATGTTCAAGCGGTCACGCATAGGCCTGATGTCAAGATTGCGGTCTAGATATCTGTTTTGTGCAACCAAATCGTAGTAGCGCAGGTAATGGGTTTCGCCCGTAAGGCCTGCAGTCAGGAACATCTTTCCTGGAAACAATTCATATCGACCGGTCAACAAAGGATAGGCTGCAAAATGTGTGTTGGTATCACTCAAGGAGTTGATTTTGAGTCCTGCCTCGATTTGGATGTTTTCCATTTTGAATGTCACCATCGGCGTCAGGTCCAAGAAAAACCTGGATTGCTCCAATGAATCGAATTCCGAGTTGGAGAACATGAAATTGGAACGAATCGCGGCCCCGAACTGTTCGGTGATTTTCCAATCCAATTCAGGGCGAATCCCTACATGTAAGTCCCGTCCTTTGTCGGTTTTGCGGTGATGATCGAAATAAGAATGGAATGTGAGCGGAACATGGTAGTTTACACCCTCACCCGATTGTGCTTTTTTCCCCAACGATGCTTCGAATTCCATGCGGGTAAAGGCTTGCCGGATGCTGTCTTTCCATTCGGGATGACCTTCCACAAGGGTGTCAGCAAAATAAAAGTATTGGGTGTTCTGCAGCCTGAAGTTACCTTTCAGGACGTGGTCGTTGGCAAAATACTCGGCTTTAATGCCACCGAAATCGTCCCGGAAATTAGAATAGTCAACGTACTCCCTTGAAGAAGACAAATGTGTGAAATCAAGTCCGATGTTGGCATCGAGATTCCTTCCGCTGTTCAAAAACAGGCTGGCATAGGGCGAGGCGAACCTTCCGAAACCGGCCGAAATCATGTTGTTGAACAGCGGGGGCATTTCAACTTTGGGCGGGGCTGGAGCCTTAATGGGCAAGGGCTGATAGTCGGTTTTGACCATGATGTCCTTTTCCTCGTATTGAACACCTTTGGTGTCTACGGGATTGGAAGGTGCCGGCGTCTCGATGGCAGGTTTCTCGAGGTTGCCCAAGTTGAGATCGATGTCACCGGTCATGGTTTGATTGTCCGTACCCGGTGGTTGCGACCAGCCGATGAAAAAGCATCCCAACAGGAAAACAGCGAAAACAATCAATCTTTTTTGCATGGTGTTCATTGTTTGTTGCCCTCCTCGATCAAGTCTCCTGCCTCTTCTTTCAATCCATCTTCATTCAGTGGTTCAGATGAAGCGTTCATACCCGTCCAAATCTTGGTTATCTCATCCAATCTTGCCTGAGCCTCTCTTTGCACTTGGGGGTAGGCATCCTGGTCGGCCAAACTGCGCAAAGTTCCCTTAACCGCTTGCAAAGTATCTCCCAAACTCAGGTAGGCCTCAGCCAAAACCAAGTAGGCTTTTGCCTTCCATTGATTGTAGGCCGGGTAGGTATTTTTTAGATAAATGGCCGTGTCACGACATTGTTCGAAGGCACCACGGTCATACAGGATTCGGGTGATGTAATATTGGCTTTCAGCACCAAAGACTTTTTTGTCCAATGATTCGATTTCAGTAAATTCCTTGAGCGCAACATCCTTCCTGTTCAGGTGGTAGTCACATACGGCCAATTGAACCCTGGCCCTCATCCTTGAATATTCGGTGGTGTTGGCATCGGTATAGATGGACTGGAATTCGCGGCGGGCGGCTTCGTAATCTTTGTTGCTGAGGTGGATGTTGGCCCTTCCGAATTGGGCGCTCAGCCTGTCTTCCAATTTGCCGCTTTTGCCCTCCATTTTTTCATAGAGTTCCATGGCTGCAAGGTTGTTACCCCGGTTGGCATGGATTTCTGCTGAAGAACGCAGTGCTTTGGCACAAAACTCATTGACCACCTCGTCCTCGTACACCATTTTATAGTCTTCCAAAGCTTTGTCCGGTTGCTTCAGCTTTTCCATGCATTGCCCACGGTAGTAATAGGCGTGGTACTTCTTTTTACTTGCAGGAAAGTCTGTGATGAATTGAGTGTAACGTTCGCTGGCGGAGTTGAAATTGTCTTCAAAATACCGTTGGTCAGCAATGGTCAGAGCCAATGCTTCCGCCTCGGGATTTGTGCCACCGGCAGACACGAAAGGACAACGTTTCCGGCTCTCTGATTCCACTTTGTCGTACTCCTCGCTGGACAGTTTGTCGGAGAGACTGTTGAGGGCTGTAGAACGCGCGTTTTCATCACTACAAAAGTCAAATGCAATTGTTTTATTGTACAAAATGGCTTGTTGGAGATTCCCGTTCCGCTCCTCCGCTACCGCCAGAAATGCCAAGGCTTTGATGTTCAATGGGCTGTCCGGATGGTCCTTTTGCAGCATCTTGCAGTACTTGATGCAGGTGGTCGGGTCATTGAGCCATGTCAGGTACATGTCGGCCGCGTTCATGAGGGCTTGGTCCCGATAGGCGCTTTTGCGGTGGTTGGTAACCAATTGCACGAAGGTTTCGGCAGCCTTTTGGTACTCATCCAACCGGAAATGCAACTTACCCAATTGGAAGAGGGCATAATCCACCTGCATGTTGTTGTAATCCCTGACCTGCTTGTAATACTTCATGGCCTCAGGGTAATGCTTGAGCATGAATTCGCAGTCGCCGGAGCGCAACATGGCATCCGTATACAATTCTTTGTTTTTCTGGCGGTCGGCCAGTGCCAAGTACTTCTCGAATCCAAGAAGAGCCTCCGGTAAATTCTTCAAACGCATTTCGGTCCAACCCAAGCCATAATGCGCCAATGCATAATAGGGACTTTTTCCAGCGTATGGTTGCTTCAGGAAGGTATCGTATGCTTCATTGGCCTTGGCATAATCCTGTTTCCGAAACAAGGCCTCCGCATACCAATAATAGGCCGGCAGGGTCACCTCAGGGTCTTGACGGTTGTTGAATGCTTTACGGAAATAGTCGGCCGCGATGTCAAACCTGTTTTTTTCAAACTGCTGGACTGCGTACAAATAACAGGCCCGTTGATATGCCACCTGAGCCCGAGGAGTTTTGGCGCCCCCATTTTCATCCAAATAATCAATTGCTCCTTTGTAGTCGCTGGTATACACCAACATTTCCCCGATCAAGCTCTTGGCATCCGTCAGATAGGGACTTTTCGGCCATCCCTCGATGAATCGCCGCATGGCTTCCAAGGCGTCGTCGAAATACCGCGTCTCGAAACTGGCTTTTGCATACAAGTAAAGGGCTTCTCCGGCTATTTCCTTGTTGTAGGGTTCCTCACTTGCCTGCAGGAAGGCAGTTCTTGCGTTTTCGAACTTTTCAAGCTTCAAAAAGCAGTGCCCCAAATAGTAATAAGCACTTTGAGCCACGGCATCCTCGGGATTCAGGGCCTTTTCAAACCGTTCGCGGGCCTTGGCATGGTCACCTGTCTTGTAAAAGGCATGTCCCATCCGGTATTGTCCTTCACGGTTCATCTTGCCTTTCCGTGATTCAAACTCCCCGAAGTAACGGAGGCATTCCACCCACTTTGCCCTTTCATAAGACGAATTGGCCAAAATGTACCACGTCTCCAGGTCGGCATTGGTAGGATCGGCCAATAAACGCTCGCCCATTGCATCCAATTCTTCGTATTTGCCCAACTTCAGCAAGCAGCTTGCCTTGAGCACATCCAAGTTCTCCGCATATTTGGCATCGGGTTTCACCCTAGCGAAGGCGGACAAGGCATTGGCGTAGTCTTTTTCCTGGTAAGCGATTACCGCATAGTAATAAGCCCCCATCTCACCGTAGGCCCCGTCCGCATTCCGAATGATGGCAAATCTTTCTTTCGCTTTGGTGGTATCGCCTTTTCGGTAATAACCATAGCCCTCGATGAAACGGGCTTCTGTGACTTGCTCCTTGTTGAGGTATTTTCCGTCCAACTTGCTCAAGGGCTCCAAAGCGGCAACGTAATCCTTCCGGATGTACGAATTTTTGGCCATGAAAAACAAGGCCTCCATGGTTTTGGGATGGGTCGGGTACTTTTCAACGAAGTCTTTCAAAAGTGCATTGGCGTCGCCGTTGAGCAGGTGAAACGAACACATCCCTTGTAAGAATGCGACGTCTGCTTTCAAATCTAGCACCAATGGTTCTACCGAACTGACGCTGGCCAATTTTTGCTCAAGCCGGTAAAATGCAGATTTTGCAGCACCATATTTGCCTTTTTCATAGAGGGCTTGTGCGTCCTGATAGTGTGCCAAGTGCTCATGCATGGCAGGTTGTTGGGCCTGCAAAGTCCCGCAAAGAGCGGACAGGACAATGAACATCCGAATGAGTCTTCCCATGATTAAAACTTGAGGGTAAAACCTGTACTGGGTAGAATTGGAAGCTGATGAATAACTGCGAATCTGATCCTGTCGAAGTAGAATACGTTTTCGCGGTTGTAAAGGTTTATCACCGAAAGGCTAGCCTCCAACAGATATTTGTTTGAGACCTGCCATCTGCGCTTGGCGCTCATGTCCAATCGGTGGAAATAGGGCAAGCGTCCGCCATTGACCTCCTCAGCATACAAGATGCCCAAGTTTCCGTTCTGATTCCAATAATTGGTTTGTGCCCCATTGTCGCCGAAAGTGATTTTTTCGAAGAATCCTTGGGTTTGTGTAAACGGAAAACCAGAACCCAAATTGAAACGCAGGCCAAACTCCCATTTCCTTTCGTTGAACCGAGGCCTTCCGTCAATCCGAGCATCGTCGGAATAAATTTCACCCCTTGACCAGGATGCCACGACATTTACGTTGTGACGGCGGTCAAAAACCGGATTGTAAACCCTCAAGCCATCATCACGTGTGACTTTGGCCAATCCGTAGGTTCCGTACAGATACCAGTCGCGGGTTTCATAGCGCAAGATGAAGTCGACACCTTGGGCCTTGCCCCTTTCGTAGATGAAATCAGCTTCGGTGGGGAATACCTTATCCCTGTTGGTATTGGTCAGTTGGGTAAAGTCTTTGTACCACCCTTCAACCCGGGTGGAAAGGTTGTCAATGATCTCCACCTCACCACCGGCCAGCAAATGAGCAGCCGTTTGAAGCGTGTGGTCTTTCAAAGCGTTGGGCACATACTCCGGAGCCGATAAGAATCCTGTGAACAAATTCACGACATCGCGATCCGAGTTGGCTGAAATCAGATTTTGTGAATAAAGTCCTGCCCCACCAGTGAAGCTGACCCTATTCAAATTGATTTTCAAGCGGACCCTCGGCTCTGGCGAAACATGCTGATGGTCGTTGTAGTAATGCAAACGTATACCAGGCTCGAACACCACAATGTTTTGAACAGAATCCATTTTGGTGTTGTCAATCCTTTGGAAGACCTTTTTGTAACTGATGTCGAATGCGGCCTCTGTGTTGTTGGTTTCGATGTCCGTGATCAATCCGAAACTGTTGGTGAAGGCATAATCGGTTGCGAATCCTAGAAAGGTCAAACCAAAATTCACTTCATTGACCGTGTTGAGGATGTAGGTCAGTCTGAGGCCGCCGTTGAATCCCCCGATAGAAGATTCCCTGGGAAAGTCTTCGGACGCGGTTGCCAGACCTGACTTGAAACGTGAATAGGCAAAATTCCCATTGAAAATCACATTGCTGGAGTTGGGCAGCAACCTGAACTGAGCTCCAGTGCCGAATTGGTTCCACCGGATGTTGGCGGGAAATTGGTAATTGACATTGTCAGAGTTAACAAACCCAAAAAAGCTGGCTGAATTGAGTCCGTCGCTGAAATTCAACTTCCCATATATGTCGGTAAAATTATAGGGTAGGCCTTGCACCGAATCGCTCAATTCATTTTCCACGTATGGATAAGTGACGGGGCTGAGTTTGTCCAGATAGGAATGCCTCGCAGAAAACAGGAAACTGCTTCCTCCGGGTGCCTCGGGGTCTTTTTTGTAGATAGGCCCCTCGATCATCACGCCAGTTGATATGGGGTTCACATTCAGTTTTCCGCTGATCTCATCTTGATCGGGTGTTTTGGTGCGGATGTCCATCACGGAAGAAACCCGGCCTCCATATTCAGCGGGAAAGGCCGCCGAATACACGTCGATGGAGCGGATGTAATCTGTGTCGAAAATGGAGAACAAACCCAAGCTGTGGAAAGGGCTGTAGACAATCATGCCATCGAGGTAGGTCATGTTCATGATGGGAGTCCCCCCTCGGATGTACAATTGCCCGCCTTGGTCACCTGTGAATACCACACCCGGCATTACCTGCATGTATTGGGCCAAATCGGGGGCACCTAAGGAGGGCATTAGATTGATTTGCCTTGGTGAGATACGCGTGATGCCGATGTCGAAATCCTGTTTGTTGATTTTCCCCAGTTTTTGATCCACGATTTCGACCGTGTTCATCATGGTGGAGGCTGTCCGCATTTTCAATGCCAAGGAAACCGTTTTCCCCTTGTCCATTTGGATGTCTTGGTAAACCGTGTCCATCCCGATGTAGGTGACCCGGACGCGATAGGTACCTGCAGGAACTTTGGAAATCGAAAAAATCCCGTCTTCGTTGGTGTTTGCCCCGATGTTGAGTTTGGTAATCATGACCGTGGCTCCTGGCAAAGCCTCTCCTTCATCATCCACGATGGAGCCCCTGACAATCCCGCCCTGACCCATGGCCAAGTTGGACCATGCAAACCCAAAAAATGGAATGAGCAGCAATAGCTTCCTGATATTCATGTTATTTCTTTTCACTGTGGGTATCCTTTCAAGCAATATGCTGCGTGGTTGTCAATTTAAAAGTTTGAAAACAAGCGTTTTCATGACGTGTTCGTCGCTCATGTGGGTTGGACTGACTCCCTTCAAGTAGAGGTCCGCTTCCAAGGCATGGGTCAAGTTCCGCATCAAATCACGCTGGTTGTAATTTCTCACCGCCGTGGTGTATTGTTTGGCGATAAATTGGTGGATTCCGAGGGCTTTTGAAATCTCAAAATCGCTGCTGAGTTTCATGGCTTGTAGCCTCAAAAGCTTGGCATAAAACTGATAAATCTGCCCAAGAACCATCACCGGAGGGTTCTCTTTCACATTTCGCATCATTTGGTTGATGATGTAATGGCTCTTGGAATGGTCCCGAGCTCCGAGGCTGTTCATCAATTCGAAGACATTGAAATCCTTGTCTACGTTGATCATTTCATACACGATGCGGTTGGTGACCTCCTTGGAGTTTTCGCCCTGCAGCACGATGAAAATCTTTTCAAGCTCGCTTTCAATCAAAGAAAGTCCGGTGCCCAAGTAGGTGGACAGAATACGCAATGCCTCGGGCTGAATTTTATAACCTCTTGATTCGCAATGCTTTTGAATCCAATCCGGAATTTGGTTTTCATACAATTGCTTACAATTGAAAACCGTGGCGTTTTTTTCGATTGCTTTGGCGGCCTTGGTCCGGCCATCCAGCCCTTTGTCTTTGAAAGCAATCACAAAAACCGTGGAATCCACAGGCTTCTCCAAATAAGGGATGAGTTTCTCCCATTCGTTTTTGTTGAGTTTCTGAGCTTCCTTCAGCACAACAAGGCGCCGTTGGGACATCATCGGGAAACTGCGCAATTCACCGATGAGTTTGGAAGCCGTTGCCTCATGGCCAAAGAAAACGCTTTTGTTGAAGGCCGCTTCCGATGGATTCAACACCTTGTCTTCCAACAGCTTAGTCAGCTTGTCAATGAAGTAAGGTTCGGTTCCTGCAAGAAAGTACATGGGTGTGAACTTTCCTGCTTCAATGTCTTTTTTTAGAATCTCGAAGGTCATCCAGGATGCATCAAGGGTAGGTCAAAATTACTCCTTAACCATGTTATGCCCAAGCCTAAAACCCACGACTTAACCACATCCTACCCTACGATGGACAATGAAATATGCACATTTGACCCGACCTTGACCAACCCTTGAAATTGTGCCCCCTCAAAAAGGGTAACCGATTCCGAAATTCAATTGAAAAAGGTTGCCGCCAACTTCACCCAGGCGTTCCCTTGTGACAAAGTCCTCGATGGAGGGTGCATAGATTTTCCTGGCCAAATCCATCCGGAAAACGAAAAAAGAAAAGTCCATGCGCACCCCGATACCGGCATCCACCCCCAAATGCTTGTAGCTGTTTCGATTCAACTTGGTACGGGGATCGTCAATTTTGCTTCCAGGTAAAAACCACACGTTTCCGGCATCGGCAAAAAGCGCCAATTCGACCCATTGGTATACATCCCTCCTCAATTCGATGTTCATTTCATAGACCGCCTCCCCTCCAGGAGACAGCAAAAATGCCAAATCGGCTTGACCACCCGCATTGGGATTGAACACATAGGTACCAGGGCCTAAGGTATTGGATTGCCATCCCCGCATGGAATTCGTGCCACCCGAATAAAACCTGGCATCAAACGGCAACAAGCGGGTGAAATTCCAGGGATCTGCAATGCCCAAATAATTCCGGATGACCAATTCACCCTTTGAACGCGCCCTTTTTTCCCCACTCCCTCCCAAAGGAATGTAGTTTTTGACTTCCAACGAAAGCTTGCCAAATTGCCCGTAAAAGATGTTATCAAGCTGGGTATCGTGCCACGAATCGTCCACCTTGCCAAAACGGTCGATTAGGTAAGGTGTATTTCCACCGATCTCCACCAACGGCTGCACGAAGTAGGTGGAGTTTTTCCGAGTGCTCATGTAGTTGGACAAGGTGAATTTGTACCTCCCCACACTGCTGAACCTCGGCCGGTAGTCCTGAGCCAATAGTGATCTCAGTGTTTGATTCTCGATGCCTGCCAAATAATCAACAAAACTTTGGCTGACCCTGCTTTGGTTGAAGGTAATGATGAATGGAGAAAGGGTGCTGCTGATGGTTCCATTTTTTTTGCTGTTCAACCAGTTATAACTCCAATCCATGGAGGCTGCATTGCGGGTGTATTCGCGGCTTTGCTGACGGTTGAAAGTGAGGCTCAAGGTAGTGCTTGGGTTACTGGGGAAAAATCTAAGCCTTCCCAATGCAGGCACTACAATCCTGGGAATCCGAAACGAGGCGGTGGCACTCCCATCCCAAAATGCACGAACAGTATCCCCCAACAGAAAACTCACGTTACCCTTGGCACTCATGGTGAACTTCTCTGCACCTTTGAAGACCATTTTGTTGGTAAAACCCAATTCACCACCCACCCCAGGTAAATTGTTTCTTAAGACACGATCGTTCTTAAAAAAACCCTCCGCACCCGCTTTGACCTGATACCGTGGCAACAATTCAGTCTGGATGATGAAATCCACATCACCAGAATCGGTATTGATGCTGTCGTGAATCAGCACATATTTGAAAATGCCCAGATTTTGAAGCAAACGTTGCGTCTCGGTTTTGTTGGCCGAGGAATACGGATCCCCCTTCTTCAATTTGATCTCACTTTCCAGGAAATTGAGGTTGAGGCGCTCCAAGACCCGGGAATATGAGATGAATTTGATTTCGGAGGAGTCGCTATACATGCGCTCGGGGATATTCCATGCCAGCCTCAGGGAGTCCGTCAACCTATCTCTAGAAATCACCTGCATGATCAAATCTTGCTCCGGATCGAAAGTGGCTGGACTGATCACCATAGCGATGTTCCCGACCTTACGGGAGGGCGGGTTTTCCATGATTTTCACAGTGATGTGAATCGGAAAGAAATCCTTGACGGCAGGATTCAATGGAACAGTACCAAAATCCTTGACGGGCTTTTTATCTACCAAAAACGTGATTTGCCTTGGACTGAAGTCATAAAACCCATGGTTGTGCATCTCGTTGGTAATGCGGTTGCGCTCCAAATTCAGGTTTTGCTCGTTGTACAAATCACCTGTATGCAGAATTCCTCCCCCGTAGACCTCCGAAAAGTAAACATTGCGTGCCATCCCACTGTCCATTTCAATCCTAACCTTGTCGATCAGGGCCGCCTTCCCCTCCTCCACCAAATAGGTAACATTGACCTTCCCCGAATGGATTCCCCTCAGCGTGTCCACCAAGGGATATATTTTGGCATCCCAAAACCCATTCGCGAAATACACGTTTCGCAAATTTTCAGCATCACGGGCAAGTTGGGCAGTGTCCAACAATACCGGCCTTTCCCCCGCAGTGTTCACCAAAAAGTTGGCAACGGTATCGACCAAACCACTTTTCGGGAAAAAAAACTTCCAGATCGTCTCCGGCGGGTATTCAAACCGTTGGAGGGTCCTGCCCAAATTGTAGAGGTGAAGGTATGTTTTGGGCCACAACATCCTCCGGTTGGGATGCGTCTTGACAGATGAATTCAACAAAGAGGGGTCAATGGTAGCAGCACCAATCTGCTTGATGTTTTCCAATGGATTTCGAAAAATGGAATCCAGGCGGATGGTTTGCCCTTTGTTGAATTCAGGCTCGTTTTTGACCAACAATTCCCCGGCTTGCAAATGCTCAGTGGCCGAGCATCCTGCCATCCACAACATCCAAGTTGCTATGACAATCAGCCCGGTGATTGAATATCTGCGTCCCGGTAAATTGAAGGAATGATGCGGCATGGTTGCGGTCAAATCCGTTTGCAAGGTACGTTTTTTTGAGCATCGACCCTTCCTCTGATGGTCAGTGCTTTGGAAAAGTATGCCCTGTCTTCCAAATTGCAGGCATGGGAAAACGAAAATCTTGGCAGGAAAAAATGCAACACCCTTCTGCTCCAGTCGTCAAAGAGGGCCCCCAAGAATGGAATGATCGGTACGGAGGGGTCAAAATGTTGATTCCCACTCCGATGTCCATCTTGGAAATCGTGAAGGAAATTCCAGTCGGCCACTGTATGGCAGCTTCAGAACTTCGGGAAGAATTGGCGTTCAGGAACGGAGCGGATTACACCTGCCCCCTCACGACCGGGATATTCTTGAGGATTTTGGCAGAAGCTACGGAAGAGGCATCCCAAACAGGATCGGACACGTTGGCACCTTGGTGGAGGGTGGTCCCGGACGACGGGAAACTCAGCTTGAAACTACCCGGGCAAGGCAAGCTTCAAAAGCAACGATTGGAGGCTGAAGGCTGGGAGTTCGTACCGAAGGGACTGACCTGGAAATTGATCCGCTGATTTTAAGGCTTATCCTATTTTCTAACCAGAAGGGCCACATTTTCCACGTGGGTGGTGTGCGGAAACATGTCCACTGGCTGTACGGCCACCAAGTCATACTTTTCGGAAAGCAATGCCATGTCGCGGGCTTGCGTGCTGGGATTGCAACTGACATATACGATGCGACCAGCCTCCAACTCCAACAATCTTCGGACAACCGCCTCATCCATCCCGGCCCGGGGCGGATCGGTGACCACCACATTTGGTTTTCCATTTTGGGCAGCAAACTCTGGGGTAAGCACCTGCTTCATGTCCCCCGCGAAAAACTCCAAATGTTGCAAGCCGTTGAGCTCACAGTTCACCCGTGCATCTTCTACCGCCGCTTCTACGTACTCCACCCCCACCACTTTTTTCGCCAAGTCGGAAAGATATATGCCGATGCTGCCGGCCCCACAATACAAATCATAAAGCACCTCGCAATTGTCTCCCACAAACTCCTTGACCACATCGTACAAATGTCTGGTCTGCGAAGTGTTGGTTTGGAAAAAACTGGTTGGACTGATGCGGTATTTCCATTGGCCCAATTGTTCGGTGATGTGCAATGGACCCTTCCAAGCCCTGCCCTCAAGGCCTGCTATCGAGGGATTCCAACGATCCGAATGGATGGAAACCATGGAGGTGATTTGTGGGAACATGGCATCCAAGTGGGCAAACAAATCCTCCACAGGTCCTGGGTCTTCCTCGTTGACCACAACGATGAGCATCAATTCTCCCGTTGCCTCTGAATTCCGGAACAAAAGGTTTCGGAAATAACCTTGATGCAGCTTGATGTCATGCCAAGTGTAGCCTTTTTCATGGGTAAAACGGCGTATCTCGTTACGGATAGGGTCTATGATCGGCAAATGAAGGTGACATGTGTCAATGTCAATGATTTTGTCGAAGAACCGCTCCACGTGATAGCCCAAAGCTCCTCCTTTGGGCTCGTCTTGGCTTTGGTCAAAGTCGGCCGCAGGAATCCACCTTTTGTTGGAAAATGTGAATTCAACCTTGTTGCGGTAATTGAATGGCCTTTCACAGCCCTTGATTTCACGAAAATCCTCAACCTGCAAGTGGCCGATGCGCTCAATGGCGTCACGGACATGTTTTTCTTTGAACCGGAGCTGGGCGGTATAATCAAAATTTTGCCATTTGCAGCCTCCGCAATTACCAAAATGATTACAACGAGCATCTACCCGGTCCGGACTAGGTTGGACCATGTGTGCAATGGAGGCCATGGGCACCTTCTTTTCCACCCTGAAAACGCGGGCATCCACCACATCACCGGGCACCGCTTTCTCAACAAACACCACCTGACCATCTTTTTTTCCCACGCCCAAGCCCCGGGCCGAAATGTCGATGATGGATACTCCCTCCAACGTGAAGGGTTTGAATTTGCTTCTAGCCATGATGAATGATGGTGATAGTTAAGTATCGAACCGTTAGGAACGAACCGGTGAATTTCTTCGGGCGCCCAATCAGGCGGCAGCCCGCTGTGGCTCCACTCCCATGCGCTTCAGAAAACGAACATGGCTACGGACTGCGGAGCCAAAGCTCGGCAAATCATGGTAAGGTACTCCGAATTCGCGGGTGGTATCCTGCACGATTTTGGCGATGGCCGGATAATGGATGGTACAAATATGTGGGAACAAATGGTGCTCCACCTGCTGATTGAGACCACCGGACAACAAACCAGCCCAGAATTTACCTGTACTGAAATTGGCGGTGGTATGCAGCTGATGGAGGTAATAATCATTTTCGAGGCAGCCTGTTTTGTCAGGAAGGGGAAAGTCCGCAGCTTCCACAGCGTGCGCCAACATGAATACCACAGCCAGGTGCATGCCACTGATAAAATGCATCAGCAGGTAACCAACCAAAATATGGTACCACGGTTGTTCGATTAGCAAAAACGGCAACCCTATGAAAATGGAATAATTCAGGAATTTGTAGAAAAACAGGTAGAAGTACTCCTTCTTGGGATGCGGCCTGTTGTTGTAGTTGCCGACCGTGTTTTCAAAAAACTTTTTATAATCCTTCATGAATACCCACGAAATGGTGGCCAACCCATAAAACAGGAAAGCATACCAATATTGGTGTTTGTGGATGGGCTTGAGCTCAGCGCCTGGCGACAAACGAATGATGGGAACAGGTGCGATGTCCTCGTCATAACCATCCACGTTGGTGTACGTGTGGTGGGCCACATTGTGCATATTTCCCCACATGTAGGCACTTGCACCGTTCAGGTTGAAGGTGTGGGAAAGCAGTTTGTTGACCCATTTGTGTTTGCTGAAACTGCCATGGATGGCATCGTGTCCAATGTTTACGCAGACCATGGAGATCGAGAATCCCAACACTGCCCAGTTGATGTATTGCGCCCACAAAGGAAGCACATTGGACAGCAAAAGGACCAAGGATCCAATCCACAAAACCAACAGGAGAACGGTCTTCAAAACCATTTTCCAATTGGCGTGAACGCTTTGGTTGGTGTCGGCAAAATAAGCCCTTACCCTGCTACGCAAAACTTTAGAGAACTCAACGTTCTGCGTGTTCTTGAATTTCAATGCAACAGCCATAGGATTTTTCTTTTCCCTTTAAAGCGGGGCTAATTTAAACATTTGTGATGTAACTCAATTCAGGTTTGATATGTTCAGCCCTTCAAGGCCTCCATTCCGATGTGGAAATCCCGATTTCAAGGACCTTCAATTTGGTTGGCTGGACAATTTTGGCAGCAGATTTGCTTAATTTTACTTCATGTTGGAAAACCGTATTCCTGCCCTCCGCCTTTGGCTCATCGTAACTCTCCTATGCTGGGGCTTCTCCTCAGAGGTCACAGCACAATTTTCTCGCGCAGACAGTCTTCGGGGGGCCATGCGGCCCGAAAGAAGTTGTTTCGACGTGACGCATTACGACCTTGACATCCGGTTGAATCCCTCCCAAAAAACCATTGAGGGACAAAACACCATCACATTCAAGGTCACCCAACCTACATCAAGAATTCAATTGGACCTATTTGAAAATCTGAAAATCAAATGGATCAAATTGAATAACCCGAACGCTCCAGACCTGAACCATGTCCGTGAATACAACGCGATATTTGTTGATTTACCCCGAGAATTGAAGGCAGGCGAAACCCAATCCGTCGTGGTAGGATATGGTGGCAAACCTCAAGAGGCCTTCCGAGCCCCGTGGGATGGCGGATTTGTTTGGAAACAGGATCCGGCCGGCAAGCCTTGGGTGGGTGTGGCATGTGAAGGTACTGGGGCAAGTCTTTGGTGGCCATGCAAAGACCATCTCAGCGATGAGCCCGATTCGATGCGCATCTCGGTAGAAGTGCCGCAAGGTTTGAGTGCAGTTTGCAATGGCAATCTGAGGAAAGCAAGTGACCTGGAGGGCGGTTGGACACGTTTTGAGTGGGGAGTGAGCTATCCCATCAACAATTACAACGTAACCGTAAACGTTGCGGACTATGCGCACTTCCACGACACCTACACCAACGCCTCTGGAACCCACGATTTGGATTATTATGTTCTCAGGCACAACGAAGAAAAAGCCAAAAAGCAGTTCCAGCAGGTAAAGCCCATGTTGGAAATCTACGAGCGTGCTTTTGGTGAATACCCTTTTTGGAAGGACGGATATGCCTTGGTAGAAACCCATTATTTGGGTATGGAACACCAGGGAGCCATTGCATACGGAAACCATTATTTAAGCGGATATGACGGCTTTGACCCTCTCGGCCTGGGGTTTGATTACATCATCATCCACGAAACGGGCCACGAATGGTGGGGCAACAGTGTGAGCTGCAAGGATCATGCGGAACTTTGGATCCACGAAAGTTTTTGCACCTACTCGGAAGCCATCTATGTAGAAGCCATTTGGGGCAAGGAAATGGCAACCAAGTACCTCATGAACCAACGGGGGCAGATTTTGAATGCCTCGCCTGTCGTGGGTCCTCTTGACGTGAATTTCGATGGGTGGATGGGTTCTGACATGTACTACAAAGGAGCATGGATGCTCCATACCCTCCGCAACCAGGTAAATGACGACCAACTTTGGTGGGCAACCATCCGATCATTTGCCGAGGATTTCCGGTTTAAAAACACGGACACCAAAGAAGTGATGGCCTATTTCAAC
>Ga0068872_10000600_pt1 | contig 30570 bp, 20 predicted proteins | sample NOAtaG_7_FD_66441 | JGI IMG/M metagenome (GOLD analysis project Ga0068872, IMG submission 66441) | Freshwater lake microbial communities from Lake Erie, under a cyanobacterial bloom - NOAA_Erie_Diel1S_2200h metaG | ecosystem: Environmental > Aquatic > Freshwater > Lake | place: USA: Ohio, Lake...
GCCTCGGCTTATGAGATAACGCCTACAAGTTCAACCAATACGTCAGCTTTAAGACCAGTGCCCTGGTCTTATTGACAAAGCCATCGGGAAAATAATTGTCGGTATAGACGACAAAAAGATCTGATACAGGGGCAAACCGCCACTGGAACCGGGAGTTGATATTGATATTATCTATCTGATTGTTGTACTGGACAAAAGTTGTCCAGAAAACACTTTTAGAAAAAGTAAAATCAAAACGTGGCCCGATCAGGAGCAGATCCGCATCGGAATAAGGGGCGGGCAGGCGGATACGGTTGGCGCTGAAATCGAGCGAAACGACCGCATAAGGCTGAAAACGGAAGTTAAGCGCGCCTGACAGGTTGAGGCGGGAACCATTAAAATAATCCCCACTTCGGGTTTCGAGCCTGAAATTGACCTTTTTCCTGAAATCAGAAGTAAATGAGGCAATGATGAGGTTCTGATTGTAATCCGTCCCTTCCGGGAGCTTTACCCCCCCCGTATTGGTAGGATCAAAAGGGGAAAAAAGATAGACATATTCCCTGCGCGTCCGGATATTGAACATCGCAGTATTCTTGAACATAATGCGGTAAATGAGGTTCGCATCCCAGTCGGTGACACCATAGCGCTGATTGCCCAAAGCATCAAAATCAATACCAAAGCTGTGGCTATTGACGGGGCCTTTTTTCGGGAAAATACTCCTGAACGTCGTGTGCGCGATGCGTTGATAGCCTACCCTTCGCGCAAAGCCGGTCTCAGGGTTATAGTTTTCACCTACCGACTGTACCGTGAGGAAAACTTCCCAAAGCTGGGTACTGTAGCTCATCTGTGCGCCGGAAGCGAATGACTTTTGGGCCTGATCGGGCTGGAAAGAGTGGTGATAAAACGCCTTGCCCGTCCATTTACTGTCTTTAGAAGCAAGGTTGTAATCCAGTCCAAGTACGCGGTTAAAATCATATCGTTCATCGTCCAGGCCCGCATTGATATCCTGGTCGAGGATAGGCTGTTTGCTCACTGCGATTAGTCCGATATTGGAACGGCTGAACACTTTCCGCTGAAGGGCCGCGACAGAATAGTTGACGGAGGGCTGGCCAATGGACAGATCGCGTGCGGCCTGCATACTCAGTAACCCGAGGCGCCAGTTATCATCGAGCTTACCACTGACGCGCGCGCCCAGATAGATGGGATTCTGCACATTCTGCCCTGTGGCCTCGTCCCGGGCCACTCCGATACGCCGGGAGAAGAAGGGCCTCAGCCGTTCGATACCGAAATTGCTGAACAAATCGGCGTTTTCGAGAAAAAACTGACGGCGTTCCGGGAAAAAAATTTCAAAACGGTCGAGGTTGGTGACCTGTTGATCCACCTCCACCTGAGAAAAATCGGGGTTGACCGTCAGGTCGAGGTTAAGTGCGGGGCCCAGACCGATTTTTGCATCGCCGCCAAAAGAGCTGCCGCGCTTGGCTTGTCCCCCTTCCAAACGATTTTCGCTGTAACTGGCCGTTGCAAAAGGGATAGCGACGACATTGCCCCCTGGTTTTGGCAGAGGTTGCTCCCAGATGAGCTTATTGGCAAAAGCGAGGTTCATGATCGGAAACTGCCGGGGTGTTTGCGGCCATACCGAACGCTCCCCATACTCGCTGTCTATGCGGTAAATCTTAATATTCCAGGTTTTACTGCCTTCTTTATACCGCAGGCTCTTTAATGGAATCGCAAATTCACCAATCCAGTAACCCTCATATTGCTTCCCGGTAGCATACCAGCGGTTGTCCCAGCTCAGGTCGAGATCAAAGCTCTCGTTTCCCCCGTTTACGACCAAACCTTCCCGCTGCACACCGAATGGATTGACCCCAAACTGGAAAGCATTGGTGTTATCCTGGAAAGGATCGAATACGATCACGACGGCATCATTGGCCTCGCCACGGAAATCCCTGCGCAGGGAGGGCGTGACATAATTGCGTTCATCGGGGAGATTGTACATCAATGCCCCGATGTAGATATAATCCTGGTCGAATAAAATCCTGACGGATGTCTGACCTACCGCCAGACAGGTATCGATGGGGAATTGCTGGAAGAAAGCCGAAGCCCCCCTCGCCCGACCCCAGTCAGGCTCGTCCAATAAACCGTCAACCCGAATTTCAGCTGTAGTACGGGGCGCAAAGAGGGTGTCAGGTGTTTGAGCGCGAAGCGCAGAAGTCCACCCCAGAAAGATACCCAGGGCAATCCACAATGTCCTTATCATGTCTGTTCAAGTGTTCAAATTTGTCCTTTCTCCAGTGCATGGCAGCCCCGCTGCCCAAATATCCGGACGACTTCGATCAGCGGAGCGAAGCGGGGGTCCTGCGTGAACCCTTTTTTATACCGGGCATAAATTTGCTGGACGATTGCCCCGATTTTAAATATCCCGAAGATATAATAAAAAAGGAGATGATCCATTTGCCGGCCTGTTGTGGCCGCATAGCGCAGGGCAAGTTCCTGCCTCGACAAGTTACCGGGCAGCCAGGTGAGATTGCCGACGGATGCCGAGAGCAGGTTGGCTTCATAGCCTTCCAGCCAGTAGGCCAGCGTCACGCCCAGGTCCATTAGGGGATCACCGACAGTACACATTTCCCAGTCCAGCACCGCCCGGATTTGGGCGAGGTCGTCGGGATCCAGTACGAGGTTATCATACTTGTAGTCGTTGTGAATCAGGGCGGGCGCACCATCATCCGGCTGGTTTTCGGGCATCCAGCGTGCTAGTTCGTCCATGCCGGGTATGGTATCCGTCTCTGCTTTATAGTACCGCCCGATCCAACCGCTTACCTGGCGGCCGACATATCCCTCGGGCTTGCCGAGTGCCGCCAGGCCCGTAGCATAAATATCCAGGCGGTGCAGTGCCGCGAGGTTGTCAATAGCCGATGTAGAGAGTTCCCGCATCAGCGCAGGGGAAAGTACAATATCTTCGGGAATGCGGTTGCGCAGGATTACCCCTTGTACCCGCTCCATCAGATAAAAAGGAGCGCCCAGCACTGCCGGGTCCTCACAATAGCACACTGGCCGGGGTACACGGCCAAAAACCGGGTGCAACAAACTCAACACCCGGTACTCGCGCCCCATATCATGGGCACTTTTGATATCGGCCCCAAAAGGCGGCCTGCGAAGCACAAAATCGCCGTGGCTCGTTACCAGCAAATACGTAAGGTTGGAATACCCGCCGGGGAATTGGCGGATTTCGCGGATTGTAAAGGTATTGCCCAACTGAATCGCAAGGTATGCACTCAGTGCGTTTTGGTCGAGTCCCTCGCCGGGCCGTATTTGTTTTGCTTCGTCCAGCATCTTCTGTTCAGTTGTTCCGGGATTTCAACCCATAGCTCTTCAGGATTTTCCGGGCAAGCGATGCTTTGTGTGCTTCATCCGGGCCGTCGTATATCCTTGCCCCACGCTCTTCCCTGTAGTAATACGACAGCAACGTATCATCTGTGACGCCGAGGGCACCGTGTACCTGAATGGCGCGGTCAACAACCTTTTGAAGGACGTTGGCGGCAAAAAATTTGATGGTGGAAATTTCCATAGCGGCAGCGTGCTGCCCCTGCTCCTGTATCTTCAATGCCGTATGCAGTACCATGAGCCGTGCCGCATCAATTTCTGCCCGGCTTTCCGCAATCAATGACTGCACCATCTGCATTTGTCCTAAAGCGCGGCCCTGTGCAATCTCCCGGTCAGCAGCACGCCGGCACATCAGGTCAAAGGAACGTTCGCATATCCCGATCCAGCGCATACAATGGTGGATGCGGCCCGGCCCGAGACGCTCCTGGGCAAGCATGAACCCTCCGCCCTCCGGGCCCAGCCGATTGGCAACCGGTACGCGGACATCGGTATAACGTATCTCTGCATGGCTATGCCACCCTTCGCCCGCATGCCCCATCACCGGGATATTGCGCAATAGCTCAAATCCCGGAGTATCCGTCGGTACGATAATCATGCTCGCGCGAAGATAGGGGTTCTCCGCTTCGGGGTTTGTCACCGCCATTACAATCGCAAATGCCGCGCCATCTGCAGCGGTAGTAAACCATTTATGCCCATTAATGACGTAATGGTCGCCATCTTTCACCGCCGTAGTACCCATCATTACGGGATTGGAGCCGGCAAGCCCGGGTTCTGTCATAGAAAAGCAGGAGCGGATGCTGCCTTCGAGCAAAGGATTCAGAAAACGCGCTTTCATAGAGGCATCCGCATATTGAAGGAGCAACTCGATATTTCCCGCATCCGGCGCCTGACAATTGAACGTGAAATGTCCAAATGGCGACCTGCCCAGAAGCTCGCCGAGCTGGGCAACTTCCATCAGGTTGAAGCCTGCGCCCCCGTGTGCCTCGGAATGATAGGGGTTCCAGGCACCTATCGCCCTGACCTTATTTTTTTTCGCCCTCAAAATAGGCTCGAGTTGTTTGAAAGGGATTTTCGCCCACTCCGCCTCGTTGGGAAAAATCTCTTCTTCCATGAAAGTTTTTACCCTGGGATAAACCGCACGTAGCCGGTCAGTGGCAAAAATATCGAGCATAACTAAAAAATTTTGGCGAATATACTAAACGATTTGCAGGAATCCGACGATTGCCGGACGGGATTGTACGGATTTAGAAATGATTGGGCGCATACCGGGTGCAGGGACGTACTTTACCCATACATTTTTAATAAAAGACTTTCGCCGCATAGCTAAAGCGCGTAACTTGTGCATTTCAACCATCATGCCATGCGTACTTTCCTCCTGCTGGCCCTAACTGCCCTGGCCGTATCCTGTGAACTCCTGTCCGGGTTCGAAAATACCGAAATACCCCCATACGAGGTGGAAGTAGCCCTTCCCATCGTCAATTCAACGGTTGCCATCGGCGAATTGCTGGAGGGGTTTGAAAGTGTGGCCGATGCAATCGCTATGGACAGCTCCGGCATCCTGCACTTCAAATATCAAGGGGATTTGATTACCCGCTCCGGTGAAGAAATTTTCAACAGGATCGGTACTTCGCTTCCCCCTATCATCCCTTTGCTTTCCGACAACCTGACGCTACCGCTCATTCTTCCTGCCGGCGCCATTCTGGAAAAAGTGGATCTCAAAGCAGGCAATTTCAGCTTTTACGTGGAAAACCCCAACCGCGACCCCGTCCAGGTACGCCTTACCCTCCCCGACCTGCGCCGCCAGGATAAAGCTTTTGTAATCGAGTTTTCGCTTCCGGGCTATAGCGGTACCGGGCCCCGCCCAAGCACTACCAATTCCGCCGCCCCTGCATCGCTTGCAGGCTACCGCGTCCTGCCCGTCAACCAGGCTATACGCCTCCAATACCAGGCACTATCCCCCAAAGGAGAGCGCCTGCAACTCAGTCCTTTCGTCATTCAGCTTACCGGCCTTGCCTTTTCCTATTTTGAAGGCTATCTCGGCCGCCTGCTCTATGAAGGAGAAAAAGATTCCGTAAAAATTGACTTTTTCGATACCCGCTACATCCAGGGCAATATCCAGTTTGCAGAACCTAAAGTCAGCTTTTCCTTTGAAAATTCGATCGGTGTGCCCACCCTCGCCATCGTCAATACTTTCGATATCATCAACGTCAAAGGGCAACGTTTGGCCGTACAAGGCCCTGCGGTACAGTCCGGAATCCCTTTCCCTTTCCCCGGCCTTAATGAAGTAGGCCAGGTAAAACAAAAAACGTTTGACTTCACAAAAGAAAACTCCAATATCCGGGAACTCATGGCCTCCGGACCGGTGGCGGTAGTCTATGATGTTGATGCACTTACCCATCCCAGTGGCAATAATGCAGAACGTGGCTTTGTGACCGACAAGAGCTTCTACCGCGTCAGTAGCACCGTTGACCTGCCATTTGTCGGCCAGGCCTCCGGCTTTGAAGTGGACCAGGATTTTTCCCTTGAATTATCGGACTTTGCCTCAGCAAAAAAGGTTGTACTCAAGCTGATCGCCGATAACGATATCCCCCTGGACCTCGATGTACAGGGCTACTTCATCAACCGCAACGGACAGGTAGCGGATTCCCTCCTACCTGCTCCCGACCGCCTCGTTAAAGGTGCCCTTGTCGGAGCAAATAGCCTGCCATTGTCTAAAAGCTCCAAAATCACAGAAGCCCTTTTTGAGGGCGAACGCCTGAAAAGGATCCTCAATGCAGCTCAACTGCGCATAAAAGTTGTCCTTTCCACCGACAGCAACCGGGGTAAGGATGTCAAAATCCTTTCCGGACAGCGCCTCCAGCTCAGATTATCTGCGCGTGCAGTTTTGTGATACCGATGGCCTGCACCGCCGCCGCCTATGCGCGTATGCTGAATTGTACACCTCAATTTTTTGACCTATGATCCGTCTAATCGCGACACTTGCCTTCATCTTCTCCTGTACTGCCGCCTCGGCCCAGGCAGACCTCGGCATTGCCGCCATGCCGGGTATTTGGCAGGCAGGCTATGCCAACCCTGCTGTTTTCCAGGAGCACCGATTCGTCATGTCCCTGCCGGGCATACACTACGATATCTCCGGCAGTGGCTTTGCCTGGGGCGACCTCGTCGTTCAGGGGGCTAACGGTCAGAAGCGCCTCGACCCAGACCGCCTCATCGCCAGTCTGAAAGACCGCAACCTGCTCCGGCAACAATCTGAAATGCCCGTTTTCGGCCTTGGGATTTGCGGCAATTCCTGGTTTGTCAGTGCAGGCTTGCAATTGCGCTCTTCCGCAAGGCTGGCGTTCCCCCGGGAGCTGGCGCAGCTCTTGTGGAATGGCAACGCCCAGTTCATCGGACAAACTATCCCTTTCGGACCAGAAGTGAATGCCTCCGTATTCAATGAGTCCTTTTTGGGCCTCGCGCTGCGCCCTTCTTCAAAACTAAGCATCGGCGCCCGCATCAAGCTACTCAACGGGGTGTTCAATGTATCGGCACTCAATAGCCGTCTCATACTGACTACTGGAAAAGATGCCTACGAGCTCCTCCTCGACGCGGACTATCAGCTTAATACCACTGCCGGGTTCACGTATTCCGGACTGGACTCCCTTGCATTGGACGACGTACGGCTCGGCGTCGCTGGCTTATTCGGCGACAACCCCGGCCTCGCAATGGATTTCGGAATACAATACCAAACAGGGCCACTCACCATCCATGCCAGTATCCTCGACCTCGGCAGCATAAACTGGAAGAAAGATGCCAGTAATTTATCCCTGAACGGAACCTTCGAATTTAAAGGGATGGATCTTTTTCAGCGGCTGATCGAAGGTAGCGCCACAGGACCCGTCAGTATCCTGGATTCGCTGGACGCTCTTTACGATGTGCGCCAAAACCAATCCCCTTATCGCACCACACTGCCTGCCCGCCTCTTCCTGGGGGCAGCTTACGCGCTCAACGACTTCGCTCAGGGTACAGGTACTTTACTCTTCGAAATGGATGCAGGCAATATTTATTCCGCCTTTGCCCTCGGCGGAAGGTTACGTGCCGGAAAATGGGCCAACATCGGCTTACTTTACTCCATTCGGCATGGCAGGGCAAACCACCTGGGACTGAATGCCGTCCTCAACGCCGGCCCAATACAGATTATCGCCGCTACAGATCATATAGGGGCCTTTCTACAGCCAGAGAAAGCGCGACAGTCCAATCTCCGTCTCGGCCTCAACATGACTTTTGGACGTATCGAAACCGAGTGACCCATCGCAGCAAACCTATTTTAGCAGCTAAAAAACTTGCTTCAAAAACAAATTAGGCATATATTTGCATCCGCTTTAACAACAAGCGTACATCCTAATCGGCGCGGTAGCTCAGCTGGTCAGAGCGTGCGATTCATAATCGCAAGGTCGGGAGTTCAAGCCTCCCCCGCGCTACTTCTTCCCCTTCCGATAAATTGTTCAACCTGTCACGGTTCAAAAGTATGCGCTGACGGCTGGCACCCCCAGGCAATATTTCAACGCCAACTCCGCTCATTTTAGTTAATGTTAAGGAAATACTCCGTCGGTTTGGCCATCGGGAGCCGTTCTCTGGCAAAAAGACCAAAATAAACAGGTGATCGTTTGGTACAGAAACTATTAAGTTGAGCACGAAGCTAACAAATGGAATCGGAACACTTGTCAGGTAACGGCAGTGGCGTTAGTGCTTGAATGAACACTGTTTTTATGGGACATCTTCTTCTCAGATCGCACTGGCAGTTCACTCGGTAATTTTAATTATTTTACGCGTCAAGACCCCATCCGGAGTGGATAAGCGCGCGATATAGGTACCCGAAGGCCATCCCTTGTCGCCCATATCGAGTTCCAGCAGTCCTGCGGCCACTTTCTTCTGGTGTGCGCTATGGACCAACTGCCCCTGAAGAGTAAATACCTCGACCTGCAACCATTCCTGGGCCCTGGGAAACTCGACCTGAAGGCGGGCCTGCCCGGAAAAGGGGTTGGGAAAGACACGTGCAGTGTACGGCAGCATGATTTGCCGGGAAGCGCTCACCGCCCCAATCGAGATACAGTAATCTTCTACCTCACCAAAAAAATCGTTGGAAAAGCTACATGCGGCACCGGGAATCCTGAAACGCATTACTACGCGCATTCGGGTGACCCCGGTTTTTGCAGTGGCGGGCACATTGACGATACCGCTTACCGAGTCCCGGAATGCCTGGCCGGAATCGAATGCGGTTTCCTGGCTGGTAAGAAACCCATCCTGGTTATAATCAATCCATACCGTCCAGTGTTCCTGGGAGCTAAAACTTGGAAAGCCCGGTGCCAGAGACAGGGAATACAAATTTCCAGGCTGCAGGGTAGTCGTTTTTAAACCAGTGAAATCGCCATAGCCATTTTTTCCGCTTCGGTGCTCAAAATCGTGAATTTTGACCCGGGCGATCCATTCCTGGGCGGCATTTTCGAGGGTGACATTATTGGGCTTGCAATAGTTCAGTTCGAGGCAGGCACCGCAGCCGCGCGAGCGGAACGAAACCAGCGGCCCGAAAGCCGATCCCTGACCGGCCTCACATTCCGTACGGATCTGGAATTCATAATCTTTGCACGCAGTAAGATTGCGCAGACCGATATTATTAAATGCCGTTGTTGCCGTCAGCCAATCCGGGCTTCCCTTGATGCGATAACGCACGCTATAGCCCTTCGCAGCCGTGACCGCATCCCAGTTGACCAGGGCATCCCGCTCACTGATGAAGGGGATTTGCACTCCTTGCGGCGGGACACAGCATCCATCGGTCGTAAACAGGAGCGATGCTCCAAAACCGGTGCTATCGGAACGGCAGACCGTTTTGACCTGCACCTCATACGGAGTACAAGCACTCAACCCAGCCAATACAACTGGAGCGCGAACATTAGCCACGGTAGTCCAGGCCGTAGTGCCCGTCCGGCGCCAACGGAGGTCAAGCCGGGCAATACTGTCGTTGGTGATCCAGGAGATATCGGCAGTGGTTTCCCGTATATTTTCCGCAGATAACCTGGAGGGTGGTGGGCAGTCGCTACAGGTACCCAACAACAGCCGGAGGCTGTTGAAAATATTCAGCCTTCCTCCGGTAACTGTTTTTCCCTGTAACGCAGGGGTCGGCTCGACACCTGCCAGAAGAAGTGATTTGATAAAAAGAGCTGCTCCGGGAGGGTCCGTTTCGGCTAAGACAGCCAGGGAAGGACACTTGGCCGCATAAAGCAAGCCTACCGCCCCGGTCACCTGTGGTGCTGCAAACGAAGTCCCCTTTTCTATACCATAGCCATTATTAGGCGTAGTAGAAAGCACATTTTCCCCGAAAGCGCCCAGATCAATAGAAAAAAGCCCGAAACCGCCCGGGGCCTTCATGCCCTTATGGTCAACGCTGTTTACAGTGATAAGATAATTACTCCCACACCCGGTAGGCATATCCCCGACAGCATCCACGTCAATATCCTGGGAAGTCTCGGTAGCAGCGATATTGATGATACCTTGTCGGCCAAGGCTATCATAGAAAGCACACCAAATAGGATAATCTGCGGGTTTTGCCCGGCTGATCCCCCAGGAGGCATTGGTTGCCACGACAAAAGCACCTTCCTTACCCCGGGAATCGTTATAACGCTTGCGCTGCCTGTAGGCATAGAGATATGCCTGGATGATACGGTCTTCCGAAACCGCCCCAAACCCACCGACCACGTGCATAATCTTGACGTTCCAGTTGACCCCGGTAATCCCGATCCCATTATTGCCCCGGGCACCTGCGATCCCCGAGACCGGCGTTCCGTGGTAATTGGCATCGCTGATCTGGGCATTGTTCCGGATCGTATTCCAGCCATAATAATCGTCCACATAGCCGTTATTGTCGTCATCCACCTGGTTGTTGGGGATTTCGCCGTGGTTGGTCCAGAGATTTGGGCGGAGGTCCAGATGGGCAGTGTCCAATCCATTATCAATAATACAGAGGACAATCGTATCGTTACCCGGCGAGATACCCCCCGTTGAGATATCCCAGGCGAGCGGCATTTGCAGGTCTATGCCGGGTGTCCCGCCAGACTGGCCTATATTCTGGAAGTACCACTGATCCTGGAAACGCGGATCATTCGGCAACGCAGAACGGAGATAGGCGATGTGGTTGAACTGCGCCATTTCCACCAGGGGATCCCGGCGGATTGCTTCGAGGAGCGGCTTTTCGTCCACTTTTGTCCAGTCGAAATAAACTTTCCATAAGTTCATTTCTTCCGCAAGGCACTGAACGGGCCGGAAGCTTGGGGGATACCCGCGCAGCCGCCCTATCTTCTCCATATTAGACGCGGGCGTTACACCAGGCTTGAACTGCACCAGGATTTCCCCTTGCACATGTGTCAGTTGCTGTGCCAGTGCGGGGCTTGCCGCGATGAGCGCGAAGCACAAGACGCATAGCAAACGCATAGCCATCCCTTTTAACCGTTCATAGATGCAAGGAATTCATCATTACTCGAAGTCGAAGTCATGTGGCGGCGCAGGAACTCCATCGCTTCATCGGGCTTCATATCGGCGAGGTGGTTGCGAAGGATAAACATGCGCTGCAGGGTATCTTTGTCGAGCAGGAGGTCATCGCGACGGGTACTTGACTTAGTGAGGTCAATTGCCGGGAAGAGCCGTTTATTGGCCAGGTTGCGGTCGAGTTGAAGTTCCATGTTACCTGTGCCCTTGAACTCTTCGAAGATAACGCCATCCATTTTGGATCCGGTATCTATCAATGCGGTGGCGAGTATCGTGAGGGAGCCTCCGCCTTCGATATTACGTGCAGCACCGAAGAATTTTTTCGGTTTGTGGAGGGCATTTGCCTCCACACCTCCGGAGAGGACCTTTCCGCTGGCTGGAGCGACTGTATTATACGCTCTTGCCAGGCGGGTAATGGAATCGAGCATGATAATCACGTCATGGCCACTTTCCACCAGTCGCTTGGCTTTTTCCAAAACGATCCCTGCCACGCGGACGTGGTTGTCGGCGGGTTCGTCGAAAGTCGAAGCCACCACTTCGGCATTAACGCTGCGCTTGAAGTCGGTGACCTCCTCCGGGCGCTCGTCCACCAGCAGTACGATGATATAACACTCCGGGTGGTTTTTGGAGATAGCGTTGCACAAGTCTTTAAGTAAAAATGTTTTACCTGTTTTGGGCTGTGCCACAATCAATCCGCGCTGGCCTTTGCCGATCGGCGTAAAGAGATCAATCATTCGCGTACCCATATCCCGGCCTGTAGGGGAGATCGTCAGTCTGAATTTTTCTGTCGGGAAAAGTGGGGTCAGATAATCGAAAGGCACGCGGTCGCGGAGGTCTTGTGGATCCCGGCCATTGATTTTCGAAACTTTCAACAGGGCGAAATATTTTTCGCCTTCTTTAGGCGGGCGGATAGCCCCTTTGACCGTATCGCCGGTACGGATACCGAAGAGCTTGATCTGAGAGGGGGAGACGTAGATATCGTCAGGGGAAGTCAGATAATTATAATCTGCCGAGCGCAGAAAGCCGTAGCCATCGGTCATCATTTCGAGGACGCCGTCCCCTTCAATGATGCCATCGAGTTCAATATCGAATTTTTCGGGATCCAATATTTCGGGTTCCACGGATTGGAGCGCTTCCGGCTCTGCAGGGTAAGTGCCGGGCTCTGGGCGGTTTCTTTCTTTTTCCTTATCGCGGTCTCTGTCGCGGTCGCGCATCGGAGGTTCGTTCCGGTTAAAAGGCTGGCGCTCCCGTTGCTCCCCTCCGAAGGTACGTTTTTCCGGGCGGAATTCCTGGCGTGGCACTTTTGGCATCTCATCTTTAGGTTCCTGTTGTGGCGAGGGCTTTGACTGCTGTTGCTCGCGCTCATTGAAGGGCATACGCTTGCGTAGGCGTGGTCGGCGGCTCGAGAAACCTTTATCGTCATCATCTTCCTCCGATTCCTCGCTACCGATAGCCGGCGACATTCTGTCCTCGTCTTCTGTTTCGACAGGAGGGGCGGGAGAATAATCCATGGGCAATTCTTCTTCTTCTTCTTCCTCTTCTGCCACTTCGAAAACTTCCCGTGGACTACTTCTCAAGGGCTCCTGGTCAGCATCATTAGACGGGATATCCTGGTCAGGTCCCTCTTCCTCTTCTTCTTCCTGTTCCTCGCCCTTTGCACCAGTAGCCTGGTAATCCAGGATTTTATATACGAGTTCTTTCTTATTCAGGCGTTTGTAATTTTTTAAACCGATTTGTTCTGCCAGCTCGCGCAGCTCTGGCATAAGCATGTCATTTAGTTGAAGAATATCCAGCATAAGTGGTTTCTTTTAAAAAAAGCGGGTTGGTTGTGTGATAGTTAAAATGTGAGGACAACAACGACAAAGGGATTAAACGGGGCTTCCTGCGACCGGGGCACGCAATGAGGCGCACAAAATTACTCCGCAGGGATTTCGCCCCAGAAGCTTTTCCGATTTATTCAATTGGAAGAAAGCTGGATTAGGAAAAAACGGTATAGTCTGAATTTGTTCAAGATATAACGTCCTTGGAAAGGAATAGTTGTATCGCGTGCAAATTTACACTATTTTTTAAAATCGCGGCTACTATCTTTGCAAAAATTATCAGCGCTTAAACAGAAGGGCGTATCGCAAGCGATAATCTGGCTGCAAGGAGCGTCCCTTCCATCAACAGGCTTGTCGTGACGGGGCAGCGTAAAGGAAAAAGCTTTCAAAACGCGTGATCCTCCCCGCGCATCAAGTTTAAATAAAGGTAATCATATTATGCTGCAATTACAAACGATACGCAACGAAAAAGATCGGGTCCTGGAAGGCTTGAGCAAGCGGAACTGGGACGCAAACCAAACGGCAATCCTGGATAAAGTCATTGATCTGGATGCCCGCCGCCGGGCATTACAGACCGATATGGATAAGTCGCTTGCCGAGCAAAACCGATTCTCCGCCGAGATCGGTGCCCTGTTCAAGCAGGGAAAAAAAGAAGCGGCTGAAAATCTGCGCGCCCAGGTAACTGGCTTGAAAGAGGCTGTCGCCGTACAAAAAGCAGAGCACGACCAGGTCGTCCTCGAAATCCAGGACCTGCTGTTCATCATCCCTAATATCCCTCATCCATCTGTCCCGCCTGGCAAGGGTGCACAGGACAATATGGTCTATCAGGACTGGACAAAGCCCTTCCCTGTACTACACGATGGGGCCCTCCCACACTGGGAGCTGGCCGCTAAATATAAAATCTTTGACCTGGAGCTCGGGGTCAAGCTCACCGGTAGCGGCTTCCCGGTCTTTCGCGGGAAAGGCGCCCGTCTGGAGCGTGCGCTCATCAGCTTTTTTCTGGATGAAGCCGTAAAAGCCGGCTACGAAGAAATTATCCCCCCCTTAATGGTAAATGAAGATTCCGCCCGGGGAACGGGGCAACTCCCCGATAAGGAGGCACAGATGTACTATGTGGAGCGGGATAACCTCTACCTCATCCCCACTGCGGAAGTCCCCGTGACGAATATCCTGCGCGATACGATCCTCAACGCAGATGAACTTCCGGTCAAAATGGCCGCATACACGCCGTGTTTTCGCCGGGAAGCTGGCTCTTATGGGGCAGATGTGCGGGGCCTCAACCGCGTACACCAGTTCGACAAAGTGGAAATCGTACAGGCCGTACACCCTGCCCAATCCTACGAGGTACTACAGCAAATGCTGGCCCACGTCGGCAGCCTGCTCGACCGGCTCGAACTGCCCTATCGGATCTTATTGTTATGCGGCGGCGATATGGGCTTTAATTCTGCAATGACATACGATTTCGAAGTATATTCCGTTGCCCAGCAGCGCTGGCTGGAAGTGAGCTCGGTATCCAATTTCGAAACCTTCCAAAGTAACCGCATGAAACTGCGTTTCCGGGAAGGTAAGGAGACCCAACTGGCGCATACCCTCAATGGCAGCGCCCTGGCCCTGGCACGGATCGTCGCAGCCCTGCTGGAAAACAACCAAACACCCGACGGAATTGTTATTCCTGAAGCATTAAGGCCCTATACGGGCTTTGACCGCATCGCCTGACCATCATTTTTTGAAAAAGGAGAAGGCCTGCTGCCTAAAATCCTTGTATAATAATTATGTTGAATCCGAACAGATGTGTTTTAACAGGGTTAGTATGCGGGCAAAATATGCTAAATTTTCCAACCTCAGTGTTTTCGGGAGCGTGTGGCTCCGGGCTGCTTTATCAAAATAAAATCCAGCCCGGGCAAAAAAGTACTGTTGTAAAGCCGTGAAAAAAATTTTGCAACAAACGTAATAATATCAAACGATTATGATTTCTTACTATGGTTATATGGCCCTTGCGGGCGTTCTGTCCCTCGTCGGCCTGGTCATCAGCCAAAAGTTAAAGGCAAAATTCAGCCGGTACAGCGCAATGCCCACAAGCTCCGGGCTGAGCGGCAGCGAAGTTGCCCGTGAAATGCTCCGCCATTATGGGCTGTACAATGTTCAGGTAGTCGAAACACATGGAGTCCTTTCAGACCATTACAACCCCCTCACCCGTACCGTAGCTTTGAGCGAAGCTGTTTTCCACAACCGCAGCGTAGCCGCGGCTGCTGTTGCAGCACATGAGTGCGGACACGCAGTACAGCACGCCCAGGCTTACAAGATGCTGCAGCTCCGCTCCCGGCTCGTACCCGTCGTAAATTTCTCGGCAATGGCTCAGCAATGGCTGCTCATTATCGCATTCGTTACCCTCAATACGATGCCTCAAATTATGCTGATCACGATTATCGCATTCGCGATCACCACGGTGTTCAGCTTAATTACCCTGCCCGTGGAATTCGATGCAAGCCGCCGGGCCCTGGCATGGCTCGACAGCAGCGGCATCACCCGGGGCGCAGAACACGAAGGTGCCAAAGATGCACTCTACTGGGCGGCGCTGACTTATGTCTCCGCAGCGCTATCCTCCCTGGTCATGCTGCTGTTTCTCATCTTACGTTATATTGGTGCAAACGATCGATAAGGAAAAAACCCGAATTTTATGCTGCAGGAAGAAGTTAACATTTACATGGACGATGCACGTGAGCACATGGAACGCGCGATCGCCCACCTTGAACACGAGCTGATGAAAATTTCCACCGGAAAGGCCTCCCCGCTTATCGTCAGCGGGCTACTGGTACCTTATTACGGTAACCTGACCCCGATGGGCCAGGTAGCGAATATCTCTGCTTCCGATGCCCGCACCCTGGTCATCCAGCCCTGGGAAAAATCCATGCTCAGCCCAATCGAAAAATCTATTTTCGAAGCCAATCTCGGTGTCACCCCGATGAATGATGGTGAAGTCGTACGCCTTTCCTTCCCCCCACTGACGGAAGAACGCAGGCGCGACCTGGTCAAAAAGACCAAACACCTCGGCGAAGAGGCTAAAGTCAGTATCCGAAATTCCCGCCGCGATGCCATAGAACACTTTAAAAAAGCCGTCAAAGATGGCCTTTCAGAAGATCTCGGGAAACGCAAAGAAGAGGAAGTCCAGGAAATGACCAATAAGTTTTCCCAAAAAGTGGACCACCTGCTGGATGGAAAAGAAAAGGAAATTATGACCGTCTGACCACTGTACTGCCGCCCAATAATGGGGTTGTGTGAAAAGTATTCCGCCGCCTACGGCGGCCAAAGAAAGTTTTGAACGAACACTATTTTCACGGATTTTGCTTCGCAAAATCCGTGAAAATAGTGTTCGTTCAAAATATCATTTGGCGGCTGACGCTGCCAAATGACGACCTCCGGCCTTTTTATGCAACCCCATACTGTTTTGCTGCCAAAAGTATAAAAAAGGAAGTGCCGGACAGCATCGAAAGCTCGTTCTGCGGCCAGCGCCTGTGAACCTACACCGATAAACCCTTTTTTTGCCCCAAACTTTTCACAAAAAATTTTTTACAAAGGCAAAAAGCATTACCTTTGCCATTCTTTTTCGGAAACCATTATGGTAGTGATATAAAAGTGTAAGTATAATGAAAAGGACTTATCAACCTTCAAGGAGGAAGCGCGCGAACAAGCACGGGTTCCGTTCGCGCATGAGTACTAAAAATGGCCGCAAGGTACTGGCCCGCAGGCGGGCAAGGGGTCGCCACAAACTTACCGTCTCTGACGAGCGCCGCCTCAAATAATCGGTCTGACCTATATGAGGTGGCGTCCCTTCACTGTACCGTATCCCCTCTCAATATTCTGTAACGTTTGCGGGCTTCCACTGCAAACGTACTACCGGAGTATTCTATAAAGAGCTTTTCGTAGAGCTCCTTAGCCTTCTCTTTATTTTTAAGATGTTTCTCGTTGATTTCGGCCAGGGCGAATAAAGCGTTGTCGGCACGGATTCCGTCAGCGTGTTGCCCGATAATAGTCGTGTACTGACGTGCTGCGTCCTCATACCTACGTTGTTTCATAAACACCTGTGCGCGCAGATAAGCGATATCGTCTTCCAGGGAATGTGCCGGAAAATCCTGCTGTAGCTTGTCAAGGCGTATAAAAGCTTCCTCGAAGCGGTTCTGAAAGATCAGCAGATCGGCTTCCGCGTACCCCTGCAGGGGGAGGGCGGTAGTATCGAGCCCCAGGTTATCGGTGATAAAAATAGAAAGGTCGAGGGCATCATTGGAGATGAGGTTGGAAGTGGAAGCTTTGAGGACATCAAACTGGGCCTGTGCCCAGGTAAAATCCCCTGAATAATAGGAAAGCCGGGCATTTCTGAATCGTGCCTCGTTGCCGAGCTGATCGTCTTTGAAGGTTTTATCCACCTGGGAATAAAGAAGGGTGGACTCCCAGTGTTCTCCCTGGATAAGATAGAGATCGCCGAGCATGAGCTTTGCCTCTGCAAGACGCCGGGCGTTGAGCTGAGGGTAGCCCACGAGTTCTTTCAGCAGCCCGATGGCTTTGTCCACGTCGTTGATGTAATAAGCCTCCAACTCGGCTAGTTCGATAATAAAAGAAGCCGTATTCTGGCCGTAGCCGACTTCTTTGAGGAAAGAGAGGTATTCGGATTCCAGGGCGCGCAGCTCGTCCACGGTATAAACATAGCCTTCGACGAGTTTGATCCGGCGGAACCGGAGAGAAGATAGCTTTGCGTCGAGATAGAACGGCGACTCGGGCCCTTTCTGTGCGACGATGAAGTCGAAAGACTCGATTGCCGGGTCGTAATCCCCTTCGGAAGCTGCGATTTGCCCGAGTTGAAAAATCCTTGCGCCATTTTCTTTCAGCCTTCTGTCGAGTGCCCGCAACTGCCGCAGGGCGTTGGCATAGTCCTTTTTTTGGAGGAAGAGCCAGACCAGCATTTCGGGGTAGTGTACTGCCTGCTCATTGGTCTGAATCCGGGCATACAACTGCTGCTGTAGTTCGAGGAAATCGTCCGGGTTGAGGTAGCGCATGAAGATGGTCTGTACATTGTCAATGCGTTCGGGGTTGGCATCCAGGCTGTTGAGGTACTGCTCGATCATTTTGGCGCCATTGCCTTTTCCACGGTATAACTCGCCCAGGCTATAGGCAAAAATATACTTGTCGTTGAGGAGTTGGCTACCCTTTTCAAAAGCTTCGATAGCGAGGTCGAGTTTGTTGAGGCTGGAGAAAAGGTTGGCCAGGCGGACGATCGAGTTCCGCTCCCTCGGCAGGCGTTCGATTGCTTTTCGATACTGGGCGGTGGCCTCCTGCTGTTTGAATTGTTGTTCGTAGGCCCTTCCGAGGATGATGTGGTACTTCCCATCCTCGGGATTTTTGCGCTGCATACGCGCAACCGTTTTTTCCACATCGCCGTAACGCTGCAACTGCAGGAGGCAATCAATATAGCGGTCGAAATAATATTCGTTACTCTCCTGCTGAAGGAAAAGTTTTTCGAATAAAACGACCGCTTTTTCGAACTCGCCATCGTAAAAATATTGTTGTGCGAGCTTGGCCTCCTGGGCCCCAAGCGATGTAGTTGCCATCAGGAGGACGGGAAGCAGCACCTTTCTGGCTGCTGAGACGAGCATACGGCCCATTGTATTTGACATAAGACAAGATATTATTAAGCTTATTCCGGCGGGAATCATCAGGGGTTGAAAATAGCCGTTTTTCCGCCACACTGACCTGTCATAACAATTTTATTTAACGAATGCTTCCCGGAAAAAGTTGCTGTTCCCCCATTTGGCTTATTGCCACCGGGTCATGACAGGCCCGAAGCAGTCATTTTAATGCATCGCTGGCCCCGCAGCGATGGATCCGGTTCAATTCCGGTAATCCAGCGGTGGTTTTCGGTTGCCTACAAGGGATTCATAGCGGAACCCACTACCGGTGCGCTGTTCGAGCTCAGCTTTCGCGGCTTCACAGGTATTTGGGTTGTTAAAAAGGTCTATTGCGGTGAGCGCAAGGGCTTTAGCCGCGACCATCATGCCTTTTGCCCCTATTCCTGTACCCCCTGCCGCCACTGCCTGCCAGCTGTGTGCGGAAGTTCCGGGCACCCAGGTGGCGGTGCCGAGCCCGGTCGTGGGTGCCACCCAACTGATATCGCCGACATCAGTGGAGCCTCCTGTACCAGTGCGCTCTGCAGGCACTTCATACGGCTGGACGATAGCTGCTGAGGCGATGGAAGCATTTTTGACATTGAGGGTACTGAAAATCTGAGTAGCATATACCGTCTCCTCCGGGGTATAATTGACGCCCCCGATTGCCTGAAGGTTATTATACAGGACTTTAGTGAGGGTTTCGTTCGGCAGGAGGTTATATACACCATTGACGAGTTCGTACTCCATGCGGGTACCTGTGCCCAAAGCCGCACCCTCGGCCGCTTTTACGATACGTTCATAGACTTCTTTGGCCTCCCGCATTTCTGGATGCCGTGCATAATAATAGACCTCTGCAAATGCCGGTACCACATTAGGCGCTTCCCCACCTCGGGTAATGACGTAATGGATACGGGTGTTTTGCTGTACGTGTTCGCGCATCAGATTGACCATATAATTCATTGCTTCCACTGCATCGAGGGCTGAGCGCCCGCGTTCCGGTGCAGCGGAGGCATGGGATGCCTGGCCATAAAAGCGGAATTTTGCAGAAATATTCGCCAGGGAGGAGGCAGGGCTGGCACGGTTCTCGCCCGAAGGATGCCAGTGCAATACGGCGTCGGCATCTGAAAAAAGGCCTTCGCGCACCATATACACTTTTCCACCGCCCCCTTCCTCGGCAGGGGTTCCATAAAAACGTATCGTCCCGGATTTACCACTTTTCTGCAGCCATTCTTTTACCGCAACCGCTGCAGCAGCCGAGCCTGCCCCAAAAAGATGATGGCCGCAGGCATGGCCCGCTTTTACTTCCGGACGCTCTTCGCGCCGGGGCGCAGCAGTCTGTGATACCCCGGGAAGGGCATCAAACTCGCCGAGGATAGCGACAACGGGCTTACCGCTGCCGTAAGAGGCGACAAAAGCTGTGGGGATCTCAGCTACCCCTGCTTCTATCTTGAAACCGGCTTTGCGTAGCTCTTCCTGCAACAACCCAGAGCTTTTATGCTCCTGATACCCAATCTCCGCCCAGTCCCAAATCTGCATCGCCACCTGGGTAAATGGTCCGGATAATCCGTCCAAACGGCTTAATACTGCTTTCTTTTCTTCAGACAATACCGCTGATTTCCCCTGCGCATCTGCAAAGAAAGGGCTAATACCCATGAAGGCACACACGACAAATACTGGAAATGACTTGTTCATAAGCTTTTTTATTAATTGAAGATTTAAGCGGTACAGATTTTACAATGCAAAAATCACAGGACGTTCTTTGAAATCCGGAAAAGGGAAAATGCAGGAATTTACACAACCCCATACTTTTCGGACAGCCCCATACTTATGAGATAGCCCCGTCCTAACTTAGGCTCCCAATTTCTTTTCCGAATAGTCAAAGAACTTCCATGAGGTTTTCTCTTGAAAAATGTGTTTCCCTCCAAATTCCCGAAAAGTATAATTTTGTAGTATTTTAAAATACGTTGTATGTCAAAAATATTTTATCTCCTGCCCTTGCTGATATGGTACGGTAGTATGCCGGGGATCGGCACACAGAAAACCGAGGGAACAACTGTCCATTCGGAAAGGGAGACCGGGCAGAACCAATATTGGCAAAAAGATCGGCTGGCACCTAAAAAACTGCTGAAAGTCCTGCTCATTGACGGACAAAACAACCACGATACCTGGAAAGAAGGCAGCGCCATCATGCAAAGCGAACTCGAAGCCACCGGGCTGTTTATGGTCGAAATCGCCCGCACGCCGGTACAGGGCACCCCGATGGCAAGTTTCCGGCCTGATTTCTCAAAATATGATGTCGTACTCTCCAACTATAATGGCGAAGACTGGCCGGAGACCACCCGGAAAGATTTTGAACGGTTTGTTTACCGCGGAGGTGGCTTTGTCGTTGTCCATGCCGCAGATAATGCTTTTCCCGACTGGAAAGCCTATAACCAGATGACCGCAATTGGTGGGTGGAACGGCAGGACGGAAAAACACGGCCCTTACCTGTACATAAATGAACGGGGAGCGACGATACGCGATGGACGCCCGGGACCGGGAGGCCACCATGGTCCTAAACACGAATTTGTCGTTCAGGTGCGGGATCACACGCATCCCATCACACAAGGTATGCCGAAACAATGGCTGCACACACGCGATGAGCTGTATGATTTAATGCGCGGCCCGGCAAAGCAGGTGCAAATCCTGGTTACCGCCTACAGCAGCCCTGCCATGGATGGTACCGGGCGGCATGAGCCCTCCGCAATGGTCATTCGTTATGGAAAAGGCCGGATCTTTCATACCACAATGGGGCACGATCCGGTTGCCTTGCGTTGTATCGGCTTTATCACCTTACTCCAGCGGGGCACAGAATGGGCCGCCACGGGAAAAGTTACCCAAACGCTCCCGCCAAACTTTCCGACAGCCACCCAGTCCGCTTCAAAATAAGCCAATATAACCGAGATGTACCTTCGGGCTATTCAGGTTAGGGGCATCCCCCCATCGGGCCCCATAGGCCAGGCTGACCCCGAATATCCCGGCTTGTGTTTCAAAAGTAATCCCTGCCCCTAGTCCGTAAGGGTAAAAAACCGATATCCCTTCCGGGGTGCTATCCTCTGCCCAGGCCGCATCGAGAAAGCCAAACAGATAGGAATTCCCCCCCAGCAGGAAGCGGTATTCGAACGTGTTGACAGCATAATGCGTGAGCTGGAAAAATTCTTCATCGAACCCGCGCAGCAAGCGGTTACCGCCGATGCGGTACTGCTCGTTGCGCAGTACCGGCTGCCGCGAAAGCAACCAACGCCCCTGAAAAGCATATCGAAAAGCACTCCGCCGGAATAAGGGCCTGAACACCTCCACCCGCAACTCCGGCCGGTATTGCCCAGAACGCAGCACAAGGCTATCATACAAGTCGCCCAAGCCCAGGTTTTGAATACGGCCATTAGGAATCACCTGCTTAGTGCCGACAGAAATACCTGCCCTCAATAACCAGCCGTTTCGGGGGTTAAAACGGTCATCCAGACGCTGGCGGAAAAATTCCAATCCAAAAAAGCGCGTGTTCAAGTCCAGGTTAGCCGGTAATTGCCTGCTCCGGAGCAGTAAATCCCCGTTAAAGCCCAGGAGACGGGAACTGCGCTGTACCCAAAATGCCTTGATATAATCCGTCCCTTCGAGAAGTACCTGCAAGCCGATATCCGCTTCGGTGTCTAAAAAAGAAGTGTCGCGTTTATAGAAGTGTGCCCGTACATCAATACCCAGTGGCAGCCCAACGGCGTAGGGATAATTTACCAGAATATCAAGGCGTTGGGTTTGCGGGCGCAATTGCTCGAAACGCGTATATATCCGTTCCCCTGCCCCCAGGGGGTTCCAAAGGTCGGCTTCGAGGGTCCCGGTCAGTAACAGGCGGTTAAACTGGACGTTATTGGGCAGCAAACCTACCAGAAAATCAAACCTGCTGGCATTCCTGGAGGCCAGATCGAGCAAAAGAACCGCCTCATCCCCGGAAAAACGAACCTGGGCTTCCTGCCGGAGCTGGAGAAAAGGCAATGCACGCAGGCGTGCCGACAGCCGTTCTACTACCTCCTGCCGATAAGGAGCCCCAGGCCGCAAGCCGAGATATTGCTGTATAAACGTGGATTTCAGCGCAATTTTACTAGTCAACACGAAAGTGTCAAGGGTAACGAAGGGGCCGGGTTCCCAGGCAAGCCCTGCGCTCAGACGCCCCTCCGAAAAGGTTTTTTCCACCAATCCTGTTTGCGCAAAAGGATATCCATTATTGCCCGCATAATCTAAAAGACGCCGGAAAAGCCGGTCCAGACTGGCGCGCTCTACCGCCTTACCCGCCCACTGCGCTTCGCGATACCCCGCCTGGCGAAGCGCGGAAGGGGGCACTGATCCCGGTGCAAGTGCGACCCAGCGGTAAGAAGGCCCCGTATGCAGCCAGGCCTTCCAAAGGCTATCGCTCCTCCGGATGCTGTCCACAGAAGCCTCCAGATAGGAAGCACCTTGCAGGCCATCAGCCAGACGCCATAACTCCGCAGCAACGGCAGCCGAATCCTCATGCCATACCTGCCAGCGAAATCCCTTGGGTAAGCCCCCGCTGGTAATGATTTGAAGGCGCTGCTGTCCAGCAGCGGTATGCAGGGCGAGGGCCAGGAATAGGGCCAGCGCCCACGCGAAATTCTGCTTTTTTGTTTTTAGGCCGCCCATCGCCCCTAATACCTTCGCTATCCCAATAGCCTTTTTGCGATTTCTGAGATTGCCTTTCCTTCTGCCTGGCCGGCGAGGCGTTTGGAGGCGAGACCCATTACTTTACCAAGATCTTTGGGGGAGGCCGCACCTGTTTCAGCAATAATCTCCCGGATTGCTGCTTCGAGTGCATCGGGGGAGAGCTGTTGTGGGAGGTACTTCTCGATTACTTCGATTTCCTCCCGTTCTTTTTGTGCCAGGTCGGAGCGGTTTTCGCGTTCAAAAATTTCAAGGGATTCACGGCGTTGTTTCACCAGTTTTTGCAGGATCGCCATTTCGCGTTCGGAAGTCATTTCCTGGCCACTGCCATCGGTCTTTGCGAGAAGGAGTGCGGCCTTGATCGCACGAATACCGCGCTTGGCCCCTTCGTCCTTATCGCGCATGGCAGCCTTCAGATCTTCCATGATTGTTTCTTCCAGTGTCATGATTGTAAGATTTTGAGTTGTTGCGAGATACCGCTCGTGTACTCCGGAGACAGCCCAAACTGGATTCCTGTCAGGAAAGCGGTATGTAAATATAGCCTTATTTTATGGGGTTGTGTAAAAAGTATTCCGCCGCCTACTACGCCAAATGACGGCCTTCGGCCTTTTTACACCACCCCATAAAATATTCTTTGGCGGCGAATGCCGCCCCCACTATAAAAATATCGAATATACCCTTAAACCAGCAAGGGTTCCAGCTCGGCAGCGAGCGCTTTGAACCCCTCTACGGAGATTTGCTCAGGACGTTGCTGGAAGAACGGTTTATCGAGGATGGCGGGGTCTGATAAAAGTGGCCGGAGGGCGTTGCGCAACATTTTACGGCGCTGGCCGAAAGCCTGTTTGACAACTTTTCGGAAGGTAGTTTCAGTGCAAGGCCATGGTGCATCGGTTTTGCGCTGCAGGCGGATTACGGCAGATTGAACCTTAGGCGGGGGCGAAAAGCAGCTTTTATCCACGGTAAACAGGTACTTGCCCGTATAGTGTGCCTGTACCAGTACACTGATTGCGCCGTAGGTCTTTGTGCCTGGTTCGGCGACCACGCGCGCCGCCATTTCTTTTTGAAACATCCCCACCATTTCCGGCACCAAGTCCTTATATTTCAGCATCTGGAAAAGGATTTGGGAAGAAATATTGTACGGGAAGTTGCCAATCAGGCAGAAGGCCGCCCCCTCAAAAACCTCGTCGAGTGGGGTTTTCAGGAAATCAGCGGCGATAATATCCTTTTCAAGGCCGGGGTAGTGTTCCTGCAGATAGGCCACCATATCGCGGTCGGCTTCGACCACCTTTAAATGAAATATCCCCTGAAGGAGGAATTTGGTAAGCATCCCCTTTCCAGGGCCCACCTCCAGCACCCTGCCGTAGGTACCTGCCATGGTAAGACTGGCTGCGATCCTTTCTGCGACCGCATCGCGGTTGAGAAAGTGCTGCCCAAAGGATTTCTTTGCTTTCAATAGGTTTGTGTTGCGAGTTTGTTAAATTTGCCTGTGCAAAGTAAAGATAAAACCACATAAATGGACAAACCAAAAATCGGTATAACCATCGGCGACCTCAACGGTATTGGTGTTGAAGTGATCCTCAAGACGCTGGGGGAGCCTAAAATCCTCAATTTCTGCCTGCCGGTTATCTATGGTTCCGCCAAGGTCATTTCCTACCATAAAAATATTGTCGGCGTTGATTTTCCATTTCAATCCCTTCATCGGGGCGACCGCTTTGCTACTGACCGGGTAAATATCATCAACTGCTGGCAGGAGAACGTCAATATAACCCTTGGCAAGGCGACCGAGCTGGGCGGAAAATATGCAATACAATCCCTCGAAGCAGCGGTACATGACCTTAAAGCCGGCATTATTGATGGGTTGGTGACCGCCCCGATCAACAAAGCGGCGATGCAAATGGCCGGCTTCCGTTTTCCGGGCCATACCGAATATCTCAACCACGCTTTCGGCGTGAAGGAGAGCCTGATGTTTATGGTCAGCGAAGATATCCGGGTAGGGCTGGCGACCAACCACCTCCCCATCGCCGAAGTGGCAGGGGCAGTCAATAAAGACATGCTCTTGCGCAAGATCCGGCTCATGCACGATACCCTCCGTATTGATTTTGCCATTGACCGACCTACAATTGCCGTTCTGGCCCTCAACCCACATGCTGGCGACGATGGCCTGATCGGTAATGAAGACCAAACGATAATACGCCCTGCCGTTGTGGAAAGCAAAAAAAACGGGATCATCGTCGTAGGGCCTTTCCCGGCCGATGGTTTTTTTGGCTCCGGAACGTATAAAAAGTTTGACGGAATCCTGGCCATGTACCACGATCAGGGCTTAATTCCCTTCAAAATGGCCACTTTCGGCGAAGGAATAAATTTCACGGCAGGCCTGCAGGGCGTGCGGACTTCCCCGGACCACGGCACTGCTTACGATATTGCGGGGAAAAACGAAGCCGACCCTTCCTCTTTCCGCGAAGCACTTTTTGCTGCCATTGATATCGCAAAAAACAGGGCAGCATTCCACGACGACCGCGCCAACGCGCTGGTCAAACGCAATAAATCCCGCTTCGTTGCAGAAGACGAAGACATAGAGGATCTAAACGATTTTGAAGAAGAAGATTACGAGGACGAGGAGGAGGACGATAATGAAAACGAGTAGCCTTTTCCTCGCCGGGCCAGCGGCAAGACTTTCCTTGTTGGTCTTCCTGGTATTGCTTATAGACCAGGCGCTCAAAGTTTGGGTGAAAACCAATATGCAATACGGTTCCGAATTCACAATCCTGGGCCTGAACTGGGCAATTATCCATTTCGTGGAAAACCCCGGTATGGCTTTTGGCTATACTTTCGGGGGTACACACGGCAAGCTTGCGCTCAGTCTCTTCAGGGTGGCCGCAGTGGTTTTTCTGCTTATTTTTATCCGGCAACTGATCCGCGAACGGATCAGTTTCAGCATACTTGCCAGCTTCGGCCTCGTACTGGCCGGTGCTTTAGGGAATATCATTGACAGCGCTTTCTATGGAATGATTTTTTCGGAATCCCCTTATTATGGCGGTCTTGCGCAGCTCTTTCCCCCGGAAGGTGGATATGCGGGTTTCCTACATGGAAAGGTGGTGGATATGCTCTATTTTCCGATTTTTCAGGGAGTTTGGCCTGATTTCATCCCCTACCTCGGGGGCCGGCATTTTCTTTTTTTCAAACCCGTTTTTAATATCGCCGACCTCTCTATTACCGTCGGTGTACTGAATATCCTGATTTTCCAATGGAAATTCTTCAGAAAGAAAAACGGGGAAGAGGATGCGACACCGCCTGTTCCCCCATCCCCACCGGAGGAGGAATAGTGCTTCTATACCTTCCGCCACAGGCAGAGGAATACGGAATACTCTTTACACAACTTCAGGACTTATGAGACAGCGTCTTTTTCACGCAACCTCAAAAACAATCCCTGGCGGGCTCATCTGCCTGAGTCCTGCATTTTATCCAGTAATTCCCTGAACCGCGGATCCTCCCGGAGGGTATCGAGGTTGCTGTCGTTCATAAACCATGCGACCTGATTGAGGCCGGCATCCACCGAGCGGCTAAGGGCATCGAAGGCTTCGTCATTCAGGCCTGCCATGGCATAGATACAACCGGCATTATAGAGGAGCATACCGTCATTGGGGTCTAAGGCGAGTGCTTTTTGCAGCCATTCGAGGCTTTTCCCTGTTTCTCCCAGTGCCATAAGGCCGTTGGCCCCGGAGTAATACGCACGCGGATCGTCGGGGTTGAACTCGAGGTAGCGGGCGGCGATCCGCACTGCGCGTTCCCATGCTTCGCGGGCTTTCGGCACGAGGCCGAGGTCGGCATAAACCTGTGCGGCCAGCAGGGCGGATTGAAAGTCCTCTGGCTGGACGCGGTTGGCCGTTTCGAATAAGTGGGCGGCTTTCTCCAGTTTTCCCTGTACGAAGCAAATCCGGCCATACCAGTACCAAGCCTCGAAGAGTTGGGGATCCAGCGCAATAGCCTGCTCCAAAAGGGCTTCAGAGTCCTCCATATTGTACTCGAGGGACAGCGACACCCCACGCGAAACATAGGCACGGGCAAGAAGGGGGTCTATCTGCATCGCGCGTGCGCTGTACGAGCGCGCCTTAAACAAGTTATCGGGGCTGGGGGATTCGTACATATAGAGATACGCATATACATCGGAGAGGCCGCAATAAGCGAGCGCATAATTTTCGTCTTGTTTTACCGCCTGTTCGTACATACTGCAAGCCATCTTCACCCCTTTCAGGCTGAATTGATTATAATAGCGTCTGCCGCGGATATAGTGGTCATAGGCATTTACATTGCGTGTTTGCACATCGCTGATATGGCGGACCTGCAGCGCGCCAAGTTTGATTTTCAGGGTCGAGGAGATATTTTGGGCGATTTCGTCCTGGATAACAAAAATATCGGCAATACCCCGATCGAAACGTCCCGACCAGAGATTGACCCCTTTTTCCGCATCAATCAGCTCGGCGTGGATACGGAGCTGCTGGGCATATCGCTTCACCGAGCCCTCAAGCAGGTAGGAAGCGTTCAAATGGCGGGCTGTTTCTGCAAGGCTCCAACCGCTTTTACTTTTTACCGCAAAGGAAGCAGACCGGGGCACCACGCGCAGATCGGGGATTTTACCCAGGGTAATGATGATTTCCTCTGCAATACCCTCGCAGAGGAAGTCCTGCCCGGAATCACCGCTAAGGTTGAGAAAAGGCAGCACCGCAATCGTCGGCAGGGGCACCGATTCCGTCCGGGGCGGCGGAAAATCAACAGGAAGGCCCTGAATAACCAGTTGGAATAAAGGCTCCGGCTCTTCGAAGTCCTTGAGCAAAAACGTACCGAGCGGCCGGATTGAAAGCCCCTTGAGCTGTTTTCCCGTCACCGCTTCAGCAGCAGCGCGCGATAATAGTACCTGCCCACCGTGAGCAGCATTGCAAACCCGCGAAGCACGATGCACTTCGAGTCCGATAAAGCCATTGCCCGATATGATCGCCTCGCCAAAATGCACGCCGATACGCACCCGCAGGATAATCCCACTCGCCCAGCTCACAGCTGAATACGCCCGCTGAAGGGTAGCGGCAAAGGCTATAGCCCCCTCCATATTTTCGAATACCGCAAAGAACCCATCCCCCGCCGTATCTACCACTCTGCCCTGAAACCCCCCAATCGCCGATTGAAAGATATTCCGGTATCGGTTCAATACAAAAGCATAGCTCTCCCCCAGCTTTAACGCAAGCCGGGTAGAGCCTTCTATATCACTGAACAAATACGTCTTATGGATTTTGGGAAGTTCGTTCATCACAATTATAATAGACTTGTTCCACGGGGTATGCCTTGCTTCAAAAATAGGCCTTTTTACCGTTAAAGGGATTATTTTTATAAGCGAAACGGCCTGACCTGATAATTATTTTCCAGTAAAGGCGGCAGATTGGGCTTTTTTGACACTCCGCGTATATTAAAGTTAACATCCGGCAACGTGTGAAAAGCCTAAATACGCCCGTAGCCAAATGACTTATAAAACAGCCTTCCCGTAACTTTCCGAGGTGGTGTAAAAGTCTTTGACCACTTTAGGCGGCAAAAGAAAATTTTTTGGAGCGCGGTTTTCACTGATTTTGCTTCGCAAAATCAGTGAAAACCGCGCTCCAAAAAAATATTATTCGGCGGTGCATACCACCAAAAAAGCAGCAGCATGGGCGAAAAATACCTATTTTTAGCCCGCGATAACAAGCAAGCAATGAAAAAGTCCTGCCATTATGAAAATTGAACTAAGGAACCTGCAGTTTGAACATTACTTTGGCTTGCGGGAAGCCATGATCGAAGCTTATGCCGGGATCGGGGGCGATTTCTGGTTTGCAGATGATATCCGCAAACTACTCGAAATCTTTCCCGAAGGCCAGATTTGCCTGCTCGTGGACGGCAAGGTAGTCGCTTCTGCGCTCTCTATTATTGTGAACTACCGAAAGTTCGGCGACAACCACACGTTCCAGGAAATTACCGGGAATTATACCTTCAGCACACACGATCCCGATGGGGATATCCTCTATGGCATCGAAATGTTCGTCCACCCCGATTATCGCGGCCTTCGGATTGGGCGCCGCCTGTATGACGCCCGTAAAGAACTCTGCGAATCGCTCAATTTGAAAGCGATTATCGCAGGAGGACGCATCCCCAGCTATAAAAATTATGCCGACCAACTGTCGCCAAGGGAATACCTCGAGAAGGTCAGGTTAAAAGAAATTTACGACCCCACGCTGACTTTCCAGATGTCGAACGATTTCCACGTCAAAAAAATCCTCAAGCATTATCTGCCCGGCGATTATGAATCAAAAGAATTTGCCACCCTGCTGGAATGGAACAACATCTATTATACCGAAAAAGAACAACTCATCAACGCACCGAAAGAAGTCGTACGGCTCGGACTGGTGCAGTGGCAAATGCGTATTTTCGATCATTTCAATGCCCTCGTTGAGCAGGTAGAGTATTTTGTGGATGCGATCAGCGACTACAAAGCGCATTTTGTATTGTTCCCGGCGCTCTTCAATGCCCCCTTAATGGCAGAATATAACCACCTCGGGGAAGCCACTGCCATCCGGGAACTGGCAAAATTCACGGAGCCCCTGCTCCAGAAATTTATCCAGATGGCCATGGCCTACAATATCAATATCATCACCGGAAGTATGCCAATCGTGGAAGAAGGCCGCCTGCTAAACGTTTCTTACCTCTGCCGCCGCGATGGCACCTGGGAAAGTTGCTATAAAATCCATCCCGTACCTTCTGAAATTTCAGCATGGGGAATGGTCGGCGACCACCGCCTCAAAGTCTTCGATACCGATTCCGGGCGGATTGGCATTCTTATAGACTATGATGTGTGCTTCCCTGAACTCGGCCGATGGTACGCCCGGCAGGGGGTACAAATCCTGTTCGTCCCCTTTCTCACCGATACCCAAAACGGCTATAACCGCATCCGCCTCTGCGCTCAGGCACGGGCGATCGAAAACGAATGCTATGTCGCTATCGCCGGATGTGTGGGCAACCTCCCCAAAGTCAATAATATGGATATCCAGTATGCCCAATCCGCTATCTTCACCCCCTCTGACTTTGCTTTCCCCAGCAACGGGGTCCGTGCCGAAGCAACGCCCAATACCGAAATGACCGTCATCGCCGATGCCGATCTCGAATTGCTCAAAGAACTACATGAGTTTGGCAGTGTCCAAATTATCAAAAACCGTAGAAAAGACCTCTATGAAGTACGGTTTAGGAAATAATGAGACAGCCTCATTTTTTTGCCGCCGCCGGCGGCAAAAGAAATTTTTTTGAAACACCGGTTTTGTTGATTTTGCTTCGCAAAATCAACAAAACCGGTGTTTCAAAAAAATATTCCTGGGCGGCACAAGCCGCCAAAAAACTTGTCAGACAGCTTCATAACTATGAGGCTGTCCGAAAAATATTTTGCCGCCAAAGGCTGCAAAATAAAATTTTCAAAACGCTGGTTTTGTTCATTTTACTTC
>Ga0068872_10000604_pt1 | contig 30493 bp, 24 predicted proteins | sample NOAtaG_7_FD_66441 | JGI IMG/M metagenome (GOLD analysis project Ga0068872, IMG submission 66441) | Freshwater lake microbial communities from Lake Erie, under a cyanobacterial bloom - NOAA_Erie_Diel1S_2200h metaG | ecosystem: Environmental > Aquatic > Freshwater > Lake | place: USA: Ohio, Lake...
GCTGAAGACATGACGGTATCGTAAAACAGCTGACGATCTACAACCTGACTACAGGAAAACGTAAACAGCACTCCATTTGGTGCGATCACTTTCATCGCCTCGGCATTCAAGCGCTGATATCCTTTCATGGCCTGGTGCCGGGCATCCTTATGCTTCGCAAATGCCGGAGGATCCAGCACAATCAGATCGTAAATGGATTCACTGCTTCTTAGAAAATCAAAAGTATCTTCTTCATAACAACGGTGAACATCAGGATCAAAACCATTGAGGCGAATGTTTTGAACACAAAGTGAAATAGCCGAAGAGGAAGCATCGACGGAATGCACAAGCTCAGCGCCTCCCTTTAACGCATAAACCGAAAATCCTCCACTAAAAGAAAACGTGTTCAATACTTTTCGACCGCGAGCAAACGTGGAAAGCAGTGCCCGGTTCTCCCGCTGGTCAAGAAAGAACCCAGTCTTTTGACCATGCTCCCAGTCAATCAGGAACTTATTTCCATGTTCACTCACTTCAGCCGGAGCAGCAGCGGCTCCATATATATAGTGACCGGAATCGGCATTGGTATCCCGGAAAAAAATAGCTGTAATGGAATCCCCGAGGTTTAACCGAACGGCCTCAGCTATGTGGTCTTTATCGGCCGACATGCCGGCGTCATGAGCCTGAACCACTGCCACCCTGTCATAAATGTCAACGATGAGCCCGGGAAGGCCGTCTCCTTCAGCATGGATCAATCGCCAAGCGTTGGTTTGAGCATCTGGTAAAGAAATGGATTTCCGGAAGCGGATGGCCTCCGCCACTTTTTGTTTGTAAATATCCGAATAAAAATCCCGGCCAAAAAGCACCATTCTGACTGAAATTGAGCCTTTTTGCCAGTGTCCAAAGCCTATCGTATTACCGGAAAAATCTTCAACAGCCACCCAGGAGCCATCGGGTAAATCAGGGGTGAGCTTATCTATAGCCCCTGAAAAAATCCAGGGGTGAAACCGGAGCAGCGACTGCTCGCGGCCTTTTTTTAGGACTACTTTTCCCTGAACCTGGAGATCTTTCATACCGCAAATTTGACAAACTCCGGGGCGGTATCGGGACCGCAGGCATAAAATTTGTTTTGGAACCTCCGGACCGCTCACGGACAAAATGGAACCAACCAAAGCCTTTTTGCGTATTAAAGTTCCATTAGACCGGTGGAGGTCTTAAAAACTTGAAACCAATACACAGATTATTATGAAGCAATTCGCATCACTGGTACTCGCCGCCATTCTGGGAAGCACCGCTACTTTCTTTGCTTTTCAGTATTTCGGATCATCCCACTCCAATGTTAAGATTGAACACGTTGAAGGAGCCCCGATTAAAAATGTCGGCTATACAGTTGACTCGAACGGCGCGCTCGTTCCGCTCGATTTTACAGATGTTGCAGCACGCGTAACAAAGGCTGTCGTTCATATCAAATCCACTTCACCTGCGCGAAACATTCAGCGGAATCAAAACGACCCTTGGGAATTTTTCTTTGGACCGCAAGGACCGATGCAGCGTGGACCAAGCCAAAGCACAGGATCTGGTGTAATCATTAACGAAGCCGGTTACATTGTCACCAACAATCATGTTGTTCAAGGCGCGGATCAGGTCGAGGTAACCTTTCACGATAACCGCACACTTAAAGCTGAAGTCGTTGGAACAGATCCGGACACAGATCTGGCTGTCTTAAAAGTCGTGGCTAAAGACCTGACTTATCTTTCGTTCGTAAATTCAGATGAAGCAAAAGTGGGCGAGTGGGTTCTTGCTGTCGGAAATCCTTTTAATCTCAACTCTACGGTAACGGCCGGCATTATCAGCGCAAAAGGTCGCAACATCAACATCATCAACTCCAACGCAGAGCCTGGTGAAAACGGACAGCCGGTCGGCAATACGGCCATTGAATCGTTTATCCAAACAGATGCAGCCATCAATCCCGGAAACAGCGGAGGTGCATTGGTTAATCTCTCCGGTGGATTACTGGGAATCAACACAGCGATCGCCAGCCAAACCGGTGTGTACATGGGTTACGGTTTTGCCGTTCCCTCCAATATTGTCAGCAAGATTGTAGAAGACCTTCTGGCCTATGGCACGGTTCAGCGCGGATGGTTGGGCATTCAGGTTGGCAGTGTAAACAGCGCTGTTGCCAAAGAATTTGAGCTAAGCGTAAACGAAGGCGCTTATGTTTCTGGTTTTGCAGATAAGAGTTCAGCTAAGGAAGCCGGCATAAAGGAAGGTGACGTGGTTGTAAAACTGGACGATCGCGACATCAAAACAAGCGCTGCGCTCATTGAGTACATCGGTCGCAAACGTCCGGGCGATAAGGTTAACGTTACCGTCGATCGGAAAGGAAAACGCCTGGTCATTGCAGTCACCTTGAAAAATCGTGAAGGAAACGTAGAGACTATAAAGCGTGAGGAAAAAGATGCCGTTGCTTCTTTGGGTATGGATCTTGAAGATCTTGACGCCAAGGTTCTGAAGAGTCTTGATTTAACCAACGGTGTACGTGTTAAATCACTGGAGAATGGAAAAATTGCTCGCTACACCGACATGGAAAAAGGATTCATTATCACGAAGGTGGATGATCAACCCGTTAAAACGGCTAAAGAAGTGAATGAAATTCTGAAGAAGAAAAAAACGGGTGACCTGGTGACATTTTCCGGGGTGTACGCCGATTTCCCAAGGGAATATATTTACGCATTACGCATGTAACATCGTCTGCTGGTCTACTCCGGCGGACAATCCTAAAAGATAAAACGCCTATGAAACGATCATTCAGAAAAGGAGAATTGGTTCGAAGCCGTGATGGTAAAGTGATGGAGGTTTTGTACTACATCAGCGAAAAGTTGGTCCAGGTGCAATGGTTTGATACAACCTCAAAAGAAGTTTATCGAAACATCTTACCGGAACGGCGACTTTCAAAAGCCTGGTAATTCAATGCCAGCAAAAAAGGCACGGAGCGAATCCGTGCCTTTTTTTATCAGCTCAGGCCAACCATACAGCCCTAAAATACCCGCTTTCGTTCCGCAATGGTGGCAATCTTCATCGGGCGGTTTAAATTGCGTTAAAATTCAGCGCCATTAAAAAGTTTAACATACCAGATCAGTACAAGTCGGGCTTCATTGGAAAAGTGAAGGAGCTTCGTCGGCAGAAAGACTTGCGCAAACAGGATTTCAGTCCAACGATTCTAGACTTTGGGCCTGTTCAATTCTTTATCGCCAGACATTTCGGTTTTTGTTATGGCGTAGAAAACGCTATTGAAATCAGTTACCGAGCTCTGGAAGAAAATCCCGGTAAAAATGTATACCTGCTCAGTCAGATGATTCACAACCAGCAGGTAAATGAAGACCTGACCGGCCGTGGCATTCGGTTCATCATGGATACCGATGGAAAGCAATTCATCCCCTGGACGGATATCACATCCGAAGACATAGTCATTATACCGGCGTTTGGAACTACACTCGAAATTGAAAAAAGACTTTTGGATTTGGGCGTGGATGTTCAAACCTATAATACAACGTGTCCTTTTGTTGAAAAAGTCTGGAACCGATCACAGAAACTGGGAAAGGATCAGTATACCGTCGTGATTCATGGAAAAGTGAAGCACGAGGAAACGCGTGCAACGTTTTCACACAGTGCCGCAGGTAGTCCAAGTATTGTGATCGAGGACATGAGTGAAGCACAGCTTCTTGGAGAATACATTGCAGGTTTGCGAGATCATAGCGAATTCAAGGAAAAATTTAAAGGAAGATGTTCCGAAGGTTTTGATCCTGAAAAAGATCTCAACCGTGTTGGCGTCGTCAACCAGACGACCATGCTGGCCTCCGAAACGCAAGCCATCGCAGATCATTTACGGAATGTCATGGTCGCACGTTACGGTCAAGAAAGTATCTCCAGTCACTTCGCAGATACGCGCGATACTTTATGCTACGCCACTAACGACAATCAGGATTCTACTTATCAGCTTTTGGAAACCGACGCGCACCTGGCTGTAGTAGTTGGCGGTTACAATAGCTCGAATACTTCACATTTGGTTGAGCTATGTGAACGAAAATTCCCGACTTATTTTATCAATTCTGAAAAAGAGATTCTTTCAGGAAACGAAATCCGACATTTTGATTTGCACCACAAGAAGACGGTCGTCAGTCAGCATTACTTACCTACAGCTTCTCCCCTAAAAATAGTTTTAACCAGCGGCGCATCGTGTCCAGATGCATTGGTCGACCGGGTTTTGTTCCGCTTATTAGAATATTTCCCAGAGTCGAACGAGCCAACACAAGTTTTGGAAAATTTCACCGCACAATACGCCTGATTTTAAATTGAATCTTCTTCTCTTACTATTTATCGGTTTTGGTTTTCAGCAAAGTGGTGATACAACTTCTACAGACACCACTCGACTACTACAAGAAATAGAGGTTAAGGCATACGCCCACCGTAAGGCCTTGGCTGTTATTCCTGCAGCCATTACCGTACTCAACGCTCATCAAATGGAGCGATTCAGTAATGTGAATTTTCTACCAGCCGTCAATATGACGCCTGGGGTTCGGATGGAGGAACGTTCTCCGGGAAGTTACCGACTCTCCATTCGTGGCAGTTCATTGCGGTCACCCTTTGGTATCCGAAATGTAAAAATGTACTGGAATGGGCTGCCCCTAACCGATCCCGGAGGGAACACCTATTTCAATCTCCTTGATTTTTCAAGCATCGATCGAATGGAAATCATGCGAGGACCTGGGGCCAGTCAATACGGCGCGGGAACCGGCGGCGTTGTTTTACTGGAATCTCTCCTCTCAAAAGAAAAAACACGTGACGATATCACCGTAGGCAGTTACGGGTTGATTCGGACCGCAGCAAAATTCAGATCGGGGAACGAACAAAAATATGTGCAAGTCAGAGCCTCCCATCAACAATCCAATGGCTACCGGGAGCAATCGGCTTTAAAAAGAACGTTCTTACAATTTGAAAGTCGCTATCCGCTGTCTGCATCAACGACTCTTCGATTCTCGGGCTTTGCTTCTGATTTGTTTTATGAAACTCCTGGAGGCTTGACACTGGAGCAATTTTTAGCAGATCCCACCCAAGCAAGACCTGCCGGCGGACCAAATGCAGGAGCTGTCGAGCAGAAGGCCTCCATTCGGAATCAAACCATTTTTGGAGGAATTCAGCTGGAGCACGATTGGGGCAACAACTGGATCACTGAAGTATCCGTCGGAGGAAATTCGACACGATTTAAAAATCCGGCCATACGGAATTATGAAGAGCGTAATGAAAAAAGCCTTAGCCTAAGAATGGTAACGAGTCGGGGCTATGCAGGAGGAAGATTTTCTATAGGGACTGAATGGCAAACAGGATTCGGAAATATTGAGGTTTCACAAAACCTCAGTGGCGTGAAAGGTAATCTCACCAATAAAATCAAAAATCCTCTTCGGACAGGTTTGGTATTTGTGCAGAACGATTTAGATCTACCCAAAAATTTCTTCTTGACAACAGGTGTGAGTCTGAATCAATACAAAACAAGTTTTGAGCAGCGTGTACCTGAAGTGCTCAATGAGACGGCATTATCTCAATGGATCGTAGTACCGCGTGCAGGTTTATCTAAAAAGATAAGCAGTCACTTTACAGCTTACACACAAATTGGCAAAGGTTTTAGTCCTCCCACAACGGCTGAATTTTTCCCGTCAACAGCAGTATTCAATCCAGATCTGAAACCGGAAAGTGGTTACAGTTCAGAAGCTGGCGTTAGAGGAAATTTTTCGTTCTTCAATTTTTCAGTAAATGTATTTCGCCTCAGGCTTTCTAATGGAATCGTCGTGCGCAGGGATGAAGCTGGTGCTGATTACTTTATCAATGCCGGAAGCATCCTCCAGCGTGGATTGGAAACGAGTATGCGTTTTAACGTTCGGGACTTCAGTTTTTGGGTTAGTCCATCACTCAATGAATTTGCGTTTGAGAAATATCAGCAAGGCTCTTCCGACCTTTCCGGAAATCAACTCACGGGCACCCCAAAAGTATTTGGCGCTGGTGGTATTGATTACTCGCCTGCAGCAGGATTTAATTTTCAGTTTACCACTACATACTCCGGTGCTCTGCCATTGGATGACCGAAATACCGTATATGCCGGTGAATATTGGGTTTTTGGATTACGCTTGGGCTATAAAACAAATTTGAAGGCACTGCCGATAGAGTTCATGGCCGGGGGTGAGAACCTGACGGATCGCAGGTATAGTCTAGGAAATGATCTGAATGCGGCCGGTGGAAGATTCTTTAATGCTGCTCCGGGCCGCACATTCTATGGCGGGGTTATTGCGCGGTTTGGCTACTGAGGAAAAGAAAATAATTCATCTTAAATTTCGTTTTCAATTTTCATGAAGCTGAAAATTCTTCTGCTGCTGTCCATCTCCTTTTCTGTTTTTGCACAGGAAAAGGATAAAGACACGCCTTTCGGGGTAGAGGGACAATTCACTTTTGAAACAGAGCGTCCATATAAGCTACTTGAGCTTGACGCCCAAACAGAAGAGCCGATCGTCACTAAAAAAGTTAAGCCAAAAAAAAATGTTTACTACGGCATCAAAACCAAGAAACGGTACACTAAAAAAGGATCTGGCGAGCGGGTCACGTTAGAACTCTTTTATGTTCTCAAAGTTCATGAGCCGCCACCACAGTACGTTAAAGATGTATACTGGTATGATTACAAACGAAGGGAAATCAGAAGAACCGAAAAATTTGATCCCAAATACGGCGTACTGCTTCACGGTCCCTATAAAAAAATGTTAGGAGAAACCATTCTGGAAGAAGGCATCTTCTTTAAAGGAGCACGACATGGTCGCTGGATGAGGTACACCCGAGAAGGGCTGTTGGATGACAAGGAAAAATATTACAAGGGCTGGCCAAAAGAATCCATGATCAGCTATTACGACACGGACCGAAAAAAAGTAAAAGAGCTTATACCGGTTGAGTATGGAGAGCGGGAGGGAAATTATTTCATGTTTCATGAAAATGGATTGTTAGCTGTTCAGGGCGAATACCGGTTCAATCACCGTGTTGGCGATTGGGTGGAGAATTACCCAAACGGAAAACGAAAAAAATTGATTTCATACGGAAAAGATCCGTTTGATAAAGACTACAAGCCATTCATTCGGAAAGAATGGGATGAAAATGGCAAAGAGGTCTACTCTTCCCGTAGGACCCGGTAACGCCGGTGGCTTCGAGAGCCTCAGATACCCTGATCCGGCGCCTTCACCAAAAAGCATCTTCAATATGCAGGATGGACTCTCCTGAGCCATCTTTGGTAATCGCCAGGACATCAAACCGAATGTTGCCGTTCCAGTTCCTGCTAAAAATATAGTGTCTGGAAGCGCGGCGGACATTATGCCGCTTACTGCTATCGACAAAAATCTCGGGATGACCGAAAGCAACGGAGGAGCGCATTTTGACTTCGACGAAAACGAGCCAGTTGTCCTTAAGCACAATAAGATCCACCTCGCAGTGCTTATGGCGAAAGTTGCGTTCAAGTATCCGGAATCCCTTCTGAACAAGAAAATCAGCAGCAAGTTGCTCCGCTTCCTGACCCTTTTTGATTTTTTCTGTCATGGACCTACTTTTGACAAAAATTAAAATCAGCTACCAACAGTGCATCCGTCTTTTTACGGTGGAGGCTGGTGAAAAAACAACAGATGAGAAAACTTATTGAAGGATTCACCCGGCAATTATCACAAAGCCTTCGTACCGGGCAGGCTGTAGATTTGGTAAGACCGGGAAGCGATATCCGAAATGTGCTCATCACCGGCATGGGAACAAGTGGCATAGCAGCCCAATTGGTAGAATCCCTCACGTTTGGCAGAATTCCAATTCCAGTAACTGTTTGCAAGGGTTACAACATTCCACAATTCGTTAGTCCACACACTTTATTTATTGCCTGCTCGCATTCAGGAGATACTGAAGAAACATTAGCCTCTGTGAACAAGGCCATGTTGAAAAGAGCACATATCATCTGTATTAGCTCAGGTGGCAGACTCCTGGAAATTGCGAAGGAGTATAATTTGCATTACATCCAGCTTGAAACCGGAATTCCTTCCGGCAGAGCGATGCTTGGATCTATGGTCGTTTCCTTATTGTATTCGCTGTACCACACAAATCTGATTGGTGCAGCTTTTATTAAAGAAACAGAAAACGCAGTCGAGTATTTAGACCGCGGTGAACGAGCCATTCAGGCTGAAGCTGAATTGATAGCCAAAAGATTGAAAGGAAGATTTCCGATTATCTACTGCGATGAGCGACTCAAGGCTATGGCCACCCGATTTCAGCACCAGTTGAATTTAAATGCCAAACAACTGGCCCATGTCAATACGTTCCCGGAAATGAATCATAATGAAATTGCAGGATGGAAATTTCCAGAGAATATTCTTCAACAAACTCAAGTAGTGTACTTGTACTCAGACCACGATCATGAACGTGTTGAAAAACGAATGGAGATTTGTCGTCCTGTATTCGAAGGTCAATCCCGACACGTAGTTGATATTGTAGCAGAAGGTGCTTCGTTGCTTGAGCAATACTATTATCTCATTCACCTGACCGATTGGATCTCTTATTTTGTGGCGAAAGAAAACCAGATCGATCCAGATCCCGTTGAAGCCACTGAAAGAGTCATTGAAGAGCTCTCCAAACTCAAGTGAACAACCTGATCAACAAAGAGATTGCGTTTATAGACCTGGGGTTAATCGACTATTCCGAGGCCTGGGAATTTCAAACCAATCGCCACGAGTCCATCATTTCCAAAAAAATTAAAAACCGGTCTGGGACCACCCCTGAGGAGATCACCGAGAATTACCTCATTTTTTGTGAGCACAAACATGTCTTCACACTTGGTAAAAGCGGTGATGAAAAAAATCTTGTTATTCCAAAAGAAGAGTTGTCCTCCATCCGTGCGAGTTATCACCAGATCAACCGGGGTGGTGACATTACCTACCACGGTCCAGGTCAGCTGGTTGGTTATCCTATCCTGGATCTCGAGAACTTCTTCACCGACATTCACCTCTATATGCGAAATCTTGAGGAGGCTGTCATCTTAACTCTTCGCGATTTCGGAATAGAGGCCGGACGCATTCAAGGATTGACTGGCGTGTGGCTGGACGGTGAAAAGACTGGGAGGGCACGCAAGATTTGTGCTATGGGCGTAAAAACAAGCCGTTGGGTAACCCTACACGGTCTGGCATTAAACGTAAACACCGATCTCAATTATTTCAACTACATCATACCGTGCGGAATCTCCGACAAAGCGGTTACGTCAATGCAGAAAGAACTTGGTCGGGAAGTGTCTATGGAAGAGGTGAAAAAATCTCTCAACAAAAATTTTATGACCGTTTTCGGGGCTACCGCAAAAGCCCCAATCGGATCCTAGGTAATCAAATAACCTAGTGACCAGCTAGAGCAAGTGGAGATTGTTCAGACTGGAATGTTTTGCGAAGGTTGATTGAAGATCTTAACTTGTCCTTTCAACCCTAAATCATGAGTAACTCCAGAAGAACATTCATTCGGAAAGTGTCAGCGGCGAGTGCCGGTTTAAGCATCATTCCATCTGCTGCATTGTTTTCCAAAGAGAAAGAATCTAAAGTAAGACTTGGTTTTATTGGTGTCGGTTTGCGTGGACAGGGTCATGTAGAGCAGGCGCTTTACCGCAATGATGTCGAGGTATTAGCCATCTGTGATATTCAGCAACCGATGATTGATTCGACGTTGAACATCTTCACCAAGATGAATAAACCAAAGCCGCAGGTAATTATGGACGGTCCTTATGGCTACCGTAAAATGCTCGAAAACAAGGACATCGATGCTGTGATAATTGCCACCCCGTGGGAGTGGCACACCATCCAGTGCCTGGATTCTATGCGTGCAAAAAAATATGTAGGCTGTGAAGTAATCACGGGTATGACCGTTGATGAATGCTGGCAGTTGGTGCATACATCCGAAGCAACGGGAATGCCGTTGATGATGCTCGAAAATGTTTGTTACCGTAGAGATGTCATGGCGGTGATGAATATGGTACGACAAGGATTGTTTGGTGAATTGATCCACCTTCAGGGAGGCTACCAGCACGATTTACGGGAAGTAAAATTTAATAATGGCTCCGATCCGTATGGAAAAGGCGTTGAGTTTGGTGAAAAGGGTTTTTCAGAAGCTCAATGGAGAACACACCATTCGGTAAACAGAAATGGTGATTTGTATCCAACGCATGGTATTGGACCGGTTGCCATGATGCTGGACATTAACCGTGGAAATCGTTTTACCAAGTTAGTGTCGTACAGCACTAAGGCCCGTGGACTTCACGAGCATGTGGTAAAGAACGGAGGCAAAGATCATCCCAATGCCAAGATTAACTTTAAACTTGGGGATGTGGTGACCACGATGATTTCAACATCAAACGATGAAACGGTGATGTTGCAGCACGATACCAACCTCCCGCGTCCGTATAGCCTCGGCTTCCGGGTACAAGGCGCAAATGGGATCTGGATGGATGTCAATCGATCCATCTATATCGAAGGGCAAAGCAAGCCGCACCGTTGGGAAGAAGCAGGGCCTTGGCTCGAGAAATACGATCATCCTTTATGGAAAAAATATGCAGCATCTGCGGAAGGCGCGGGCCATGGCGGAATGGATTGGTTTGTCTTAAATGCCTTCATTGAATCCGTAAAACGGAAAACCAATACACCTCAGGATGTTTATGATGCAGTAACCTGGAGTGCCATTACTCCTTTATCTGAATCTTCAATTGAACTGGGTGGTGAGACGGTAGACTTCCCTGATTTTACTGGTGGACGATGGATGTATCGGAAAAATGATTTTGCTATTGACGACAGCTACTGATGATCATCCGTCTTGATGATCTGAAGTTGCGTATGTTGCGATTCATCCGTTGATATTTGCTTGCTGCACGCGCTTTATTTGCTGCAGCATATTCAATGGCTATTTTTGCTCAACAAAATTTTGTGATGAAGATTAAGGACATTGAGTTCAAGAAGTTTTTAAGTGAAGATCAGCTGCAAAAAAGAATTTCCGAATTAGCGTTCGAAATTGATCAGGATTATAAAAGTTCTAACCCCTTATTTGTTCCGGTTCTAAATGGTGCCTTTGTATTCGCTGCCGATTTGGTGCGCCATCTTAAAATGCAGCCACGTATTTCATTTGTGAAGCATGCCTCCTACCAGGGAGCCACTTCATCCGGACAACTGAAGTCACTAATTGGCCTTCAGGAGAGTGTATTTAAACAAGATGTGGTTATTGTTGAAGATATTGTCGATTCCGGGCTTACCATTCAAAAAGTGGTAGAAGAAATGTCTGCTTTAGGGACTCGGTCAGTTGAAGTGGTTACATTACTTCGTAAACAAAATTCAGCCAACAATGGATTTCATCCCAAATACATTGGGTTCGAAATTCCAGATCATTTTGTAGTGGGTTATGGCATGGACTACGATGGAACGGGTCGGAATTTGCGGGATCTCTATCACCAAATACTGAATTCCGTAAACTAACCCCCGGCAATTGACGATTTGAGGGCTGTTCAGTACTTTGCACCCCCTTAACAAAGTCTGAACCATGCGAAATCTCGTGTTATTCGGCCCTCCTGGAGCAGGAAAAGGTACACAAAGCGAAAAACTTATTCAGAAATACGGTTTTGTTCACATCTCCACCGGAGATCTTTTCCGTTGGCATACCAAAAATGATACTGATTTGGGCAAGCGTGTAAAAGAAATAATGAACAGCGGAGCACTGGTTCCAGATGAAATTACCATCGCAATGCTGCAGGAAGAAGTAAATAAAAATCCGGGAGCAAAAGGATTTCTTTTTGACGGATTTCCAAGAACTGTTCCCCAGGCCGAAGCATTGGATGCCTTCATGAAACAAAACGGATCAGCTATTCATCACATCATCGCTTTAGACGTCAACGAAGCAGAACTTCGTGCTCGTATTGCTAAGCGAAGATTGGAGTCAAACCGTCCGGATGACGAAGAGGATAAACTCAACAAACGGATTACTGAATATTTCACCAAAACCATCCATGTGCTACCCTTCTATCAAAACCAGGGTCGTTTAAAAACAATTAATGGAATTGGTGCAATTGATGAAATTTTCAGTCAGATCTGTACGCTGCTGGAAGAATAAAAACCATTAAAAATTTTAAATGTCCTCCCCCAACTTCATCGACTATGTGAAATTTCGTTCACGCTCTGGAAAGGGGGGAGCCGGATGCCTGCACTTTCACCGCGAAAAATTTGTACCCAAAGGAGGTCCGGATGGTGGCGATGGTGGTAAAGGAGGCAGTGTCATCTTACGTGGAAGCGGACAGTTGTGGACACTGCTGCACCTCAAATACAGAAAACATATTTCAGCCAGCGACGGAGTCGGAGGAGAAGGACAAAACCGAACCGGTGCCGATGGACAAGATGAAATTCTTGAGGTTCCCTTGGGTACAGTTGCGCGCAACGCAGAGACCGGTGAGAAAATTTGCGAGATAAATTCAGAAGGAGAAGAATTTGTTCTGACCCCAGGTGGTCGTGGTGGAAAGGGCAATACTCATTTCGCTTCACCCACTAACCAGGCCCCGCAACATGCGCAGCCAGGGGAGCCCGGGATGGAGCATTGGGTAATCCTGGAATTAAAACTCCTGGCAGATGTAGGATTAGTTGGTTTTCCGAATGCAGGTAAATCAACACTACTTTCTGTCGTTTCTGCTGCACGACCAAAAATTGCGGATTACGCTTTTACCACGCTCACACCAAATCTTGGCGTTGTCGCCTATCGCGATAATCAGTCTTTTGTAATGGCGGATATTCCAGGAATCATTGAAGGTGCATCAGAAGGTAAAGGACTTGGTATCCGATTTCTTCGTCATATTGAACGAAACTCGCTGCTTCTTTTTTTAATCCCTGCCGATTCATCCGATATCAAAAAGGATTATCAAATTCTGCTGAATGAAATAAAGCAGTATAATCCCGAGATGCTAGATAAAAAGCGGATTCTAGGTGTCTCCAAATCCGATATGCTGGATGAAGAATTAATGGAGGCCATTAAAAAAGAATTGCCGGAAGGTGTTCCGGCATTATTCTTTTCGAGTCTCACTCAGAATGGTATTCCACAGTTAAAAGACCTGATCTGGAAAAAATTGCACGAGTAGATCAGTGCTCTACGCGCTCAAAGATCTTTCCGGTCTTTTTATTCTTCAGAATTATTTTTTTAGCTCCGTAGTGTGTCATCTCCTCTTTGACGAGGTAATGATCAGCGTCGTATTCCACTAAATGTGAGTCTTTGGTTACGCCTGTTTTCCCTCTCCACACCTCAAGCTGAACAGGCTCCCACTGCTTGGTCTTGGCCGAGCGGTAAGCTGCATCAAGAATGGCATTCACCACATATCCGTCGTAGAAGGTTTCACGAGGCTGGGTCCCATTTTCCATACATCGAAACATCTCCGTAAACATGTGGTAATAGCCCAATTCGTTAATTTCATCACCGACCGGGAACAACCATCCCGAATTGCTTTCAGCTTTTTCAGCAACGTAATTGTTTCCTTTTCCCGTAGTAAACATCTCAAAGCCGGTACGTAGAAAACTGTTGACCCAAATGGTACCTTCCGTTCCCATAACTTCATCACGAAGGTCCATACCCCCACGGAAAGTCCAGCTCACTTCAAATTGTCCGATTGCACCATTTTCGTATTTGACCAAAGCAATGGCATGATCCTCGGCTTCAATTGGTTTTACCTGCGTATCAGCCCAACACATTACTTCCACAGGGCGGATGTCCTTACCAATGTAGGTTCTGGCGATTTCAACACAATGACAACCCAAATCCAGAATACACCCACCGCCGGCTTCTTCCAGATTCCAAAACCATTCACTGTGCGGACCAGGATGGGTTTCACGGGATTTTGCCCATAAAATTCTTCCCAGTGCTCCATTCTTTACACTCTCCCACGCCTTGATGAATTTAGGTGTGTACACCAAATCTTCCAGGTAACCGGCAAATATTCCAGCCTTTTCAACAGCGTCAAGCATCCGCTTAGCTTCTTCAGCTGTACGCGCCAGAGGCTTAGTGCAGATGACTGCTTTTTTGTGTTTACAACACAGCTGAACAGCCTCTTCATGCATGTTGTTGGGAAGCGCAATGCAGACCACCTCTACTTCGGGGTGAGCTATGGACTCTTCCATAGTTGTAGTGCCGTGCGGAGTGCCATAATCCTTCATGAATCGGTCAACACTCTCCTGACGACGGGAATAAATGCTGACGACTCTATCCTTGCTTCGGTGACCATGAAGGGCATCGGCATAGAAACGACCGATAAACCCTCCTCCTAACATTGAAATTTTCATAGCTGAGATCTAATTAGTTAACGCCTTCTTTGGCATTGTCTCGGAACATCACGATAAACAGCGCTAGCACTACACCCGCAATACCTGCAGGGACGAGCCAAACATCTACCCAACTCGTTATTGCTGGATCACCTGAAGTATACATGTCCTTCACCTTACCGGCAATAATGGAACCAATCAGCATACCCACTCCATAGGTAGCCAGTGTGATTAGTCCCTGTGCCTGCGACTTGATTTTTTCTCCGGCTTTATAATCGGTATAGATGTATCCGGTTACAAAGAAGAAGTCGAAGCATACACCATGGAGTAAAATAGCCACGTAGAGCATCCATGCGCTTGTGAGCGGGTCACCGAAACCAAAGCAAAGGAATCGGATGATCCAGGCAATCAGTCCGATGATGAGAATATTTTTTACTCCAAGACGACGGTAGGCTAATGGAAGCAAGAGCATAAAGATTACCTCTGAAGCCTGACCAAGTGACATTTTATTTTCAATATTAAATCCTGCAGGATCGACACCAGGGAAGGCTATTTTGTAAGCATCGGTTAGTGATGAGTTAGCCCAGGTATAGTAGAAGGAAAGCGGAATGCAGACAAGGATAGAGGAAAGGAAAAAGATGGAAAATGATTTGTCTTTAAAAAGAACAAAGGCATCCTTTCCGACAATCTGTGCAAACGAAGCCGATCCGGTTGCTGTTGGAGGTGTATCGGGTAAAGTAAAGGCTATAACACCGAGTATTCCTGCGGTTACTGCGGAAATGATGAAGATGGTATTTTTATCACCAACACCCATAAATCCTACGACGTTGACTACAGCGATCCAGGCAATGGTTCCAAATACACGAATGGGTGGAAACTCTTTACCGGGGTCACTCATTTGACGAAGCGCAATAGAACTGGTAAGTGCAATGGTCGGTGCGAATGTTAGGCAATACAGCATCATCACCCAAAAGAAAAGATCTGCATCTGTAATTGAGGATAGATAGTAGAGTATGACTGCACCAAGCAAATTCAGGGCTGCAAGTACTTTCTGAGCGGCGAAGAACCGGTCGGCAAGCATACCGACAAAAAATGGTGCTACGATCATGGCGACAGAAAAGGCGGCGTAAGCATTACCGACTTGTTCGCCTGTAGCGTGAAGTCCATCGGTCATGTATTTTCCAAGTTGGCCGTACCAGGATCCCCAAACAAAGAATTGGAGGAACATCATCAGGGCGAGCCTGAATCGGGTGGAGAGGTTCATGGGGTAAAAGGGTTTAGTGAATGTGGATTTTAAATTTCGGCTTTTGAGTGATTGAAAACAATACTTTAAACAGATAGATTGGGGCTGCCTAGTCTAATTTTAGTTTGTTTTTGATGTAGGCGGAAGTGGTCTAGATTGAAATCTAAAACTGATGTTACTGTTTTGACCCTATTCGTGAAACTGTGTGTGTATTTCCCGGCAATCTCTGTGCTTAAATTTTTAATACTGAGATCACAAAGGATTTTTTCAAAAAGGTTCAATTTGAATTAGAAGGTCCTTCATTCTGGTTAGACAGTAGAGAATTACATTCAAATTCATTTTACTAAGCTGACTTTTTCTGCGTAACTCTGTGTGTATTTCTCAGCCATCACTGTGTTTAAATTTTTAACACAGAGAACTCAAAGGAGTATTTTGGCAAGGTTTGATTTGAATTAGAAGGCCGTCCATCCTGATTAGCTCGTAGAGAATAAAACTGAAATTCATTTTACTAAGCTGACCCTCTCTGCGTAACTCTGCGTGCATTTCTCAGCGATCCCTGTGTTTAAATTTTTAACAAAGAGAACACAAAGGAAACCCATGAAAAAATTAACCTAAAATTTAAATAATCTCATTCTAGCCTAAATAGCCGAGATTAAAATTCATATTACTCCGCTGACTCACAACGTAACCCTGGGTGTATTTCTCAGCGATCCCTGTATTTAAATTTTCACGCTGTTACCAGTAGCTGAATTTTCAATTGATAAACCTGCGGATTCCATCTTTTAATAAGAGTGAATTAAAATTTATCAACAGAGCCAGCTTTAATCCAGATAACCGCAAATAAGTCAAAACCTGAGCCTGATGGATTGGCGCAATTTGATCAACCGATTTTATTTCAATAATTAATCTTTTTTCGATCAATAAATCGATCCGATATCCATTATCGATTTGCTTTCCATCATATTTCACTGGAAGAATAACCTGTGATTGTACTTCCCAGCCTTGCGATCTTAACTCATACGTCAAAGCAGCCTGATACGCAGATTCCAATAACCCCGGACCGAGTGCGCTGTGAACTCGAATCGCAGAACCTATCACAATACCAGATAAATCATTGTCCCTTATCTTCATTTGATAACGCCTAAACGACATCACCAAATTAAAGGCTGTGTGAGCTGAATTTTACAGCCCCGTTAAAAAAGCTGAACCCCGTACTTTAACCGATGGTGGATATTTTAAAACTTAATTCTTCTTTTTCTTCTTCAATAAACCACGGAGTTTGTCTTCAAGGATTTTTTCAACAGGCTTTACCGTAGAGGCACTGTCGCGCCGAGTAGAGTCGGTGCCCAATAATTTACTGACGGTGCCAGAACTTTTAAGAGCCTCTTTGACCAAGGCTTTACCTTCTTCCTTCGCTTTGGTCACTACCGCTTCTTGAACCATCTGCTTGGCCTCTCCAGTAAGCAACGTCGGCTTAGGATCTGAAACCGTTCCTCCAAGCGAAATGTTTAATGGAACATCTCCTGTCGCTCCGGTCAATCCAGGAACAAATCCAGAAAGTGAAGAACCAATCGCTGAGGCCGGTACCATCATCTTCAAACGATAATCCAATGCGCCATCTAGTCCACTCGTTCCACTTACAGTAGTTACAAAGTTTCCAAGTCGAATGTCAAATGGCTTAACGCTAAGTTTTCCATCACTTATGGCAAAGGATGCTTTTACATCCTTAAGCATCACCTGATCGGTATCCCGGAGTTTAGTCAATGCCGTTACCGCGGTCAGGGCCTTTGATCCTCTTATTCCAGCGTTAGAAATAGCCAGCATGCCGGAAGCGTTTACCGTAGCCAGCTCAGGCGTCATCTGGTCTGTCAAAAGTCCTGCGATTCGAAAATCAGCTGAAGTACTTCCGGTAGTTTGTCCGGCAATTGGAGCAAATTTTTTAACGAGAGAAAAAAAACTGGCCGCTTCCTTTATGGAAAGATCACGAACCTGAAAATCCATAGCATAGCGTGGAGCGTTAAGATTCCGCGTATCATATGACCCGTTGATTCCGAATTGGCCTCCCAGCAATCCAAAGGATACGCCTTTAAGCGAAGCTATACGATCACTAATGTTCACCTCACCTTTGGCATTGCTTAGAACAAAATCCTGAAATAACACTTTTGTTGCTGTCAGTGTCGTGTGAAAAGAAATATTTTCAGGAACAGGTAAAACACCATAAGTAACCGTATCAGCAGTGGCTTCTTCCTCTGTTTCAATCATAAATTCATTCAGATCGATCAGATTAGAAGTGACCGTTAGATCACCTTTCAATATTTCTTTGCTACCGAAAAAATAACCGATGTAATTACTGAGTGAGCCTTTAGCTTTAAAGTCGCTCACGCCAACCTTCGAATCAACGTTTTGTAATTCAATAGCGCGCGGAGAGAACGTCATATCGGCTTTCGTAATCGAAACCGGAAAGGATAAATCGGAAGAGATAAAATTGAACTCTGTCAGTTGAGCATTTCCGCTGGTAGGAAGACGATCGTAACGACCAGTTGTTGCATCTGAGTATTTACCACTTGACTCAATATCAGCTTTCATCTTTCCAACCACTGACAGTCCTTCAGCAGGAAACATTTTCATAACCTTACCAAGATCCAAGCCACCGCGAATCTTAAACTTCCAATTGAAGTCATCTGGATTTTGCAAAAGCAAGGATCCAATAAAGGGCTCGCCATCTATTGCGAATGAAAATTGACTCAGATCAATGATGGTCTCGGATAATTTTCCTGAATTGTTTTTCACAGAAGCAATAGCTGTAATTTTATCTAACGTAACCGGAGGTTCAGAGCTTACCACAGAAGCCTGGTCCAGTCGCATATCGGCATGAAGGACTGGAATGAGTTGGCGAACACTGTCGTAAATACCTTTTGCATCAGCATTCAGACTAAACATTCCCGCGAGCTTATAACCTTCCAGCGGAAACAGTTTGGTGAGGTTCCCCAAATCAAGTTTAGCCATCAGCTTACCCTCCATAGAATAGTCTTTGAGGTTTTCAATTTTCAGACTGGCGTCGACAGGATTTTTTCCGAATTCCGCATGAAGCTTTTTAAGATCAATACGGGTATTTTCTATAATTCCGTCAGCATTCTCAACAACCAAGTCAAGAAGGATGTTTTTTACCGACTCCGGAAGTGAAGGATATTGAAACATTCCATCCTTGGCGCTAAGCGCTAAAGAAAATGCAGGCATCTTGGTCTCACTGAAAACACCTTTAACTTTTCCATCAAATGCAACTGTTCCGGATGCATCAATACTTTCAAAATCCTGGGTATACATTCCGGGCACCAAGGATAATAAGCTCTTAAAAGAATTTTCCTTGGTCTGAAAACCAATATCCATTTGGTACTCATTCTCCCCCATTAAAAACCAACCGTCGAAGCCGAATGCAAAGTCATTCAAGCGTACGGTGTTATCCTTGAAAGCATATCGGGAATACTGATCACTGATGGAAATGACAGCATTGATATCAGCTTTTTTATTGCTGATCCATTCGGTTCCATCAAAATTTACGACAAGAGAATCAACAGTTGTAGATGTAGCCAGATCAAAAATCTTTTCATTAAAATCACCAGAGCCACTATGCTCTATATTTTTCATTGACATAGCAAAGGGCAATGACTCATCACTGTATTCAAGCTGACCTTCAATTACCGACCAACGATCAATAGCAAATGAAAATGAAGAGGAGGTCTCACTGGTAACTGTATCAGGACTTGGATAGGTAATGTCAAAATTAGCCCGGCCATCTTTTAAAAAGATGATATTGATACTTGGTTGAACAAGGGATATGCCACTAATCCGGATTTGTTCTCCAAACAGCAAATCCTTCAAATTGATCTCAATTCCAATGTTTTCAGTCACAAAAAGATGTTTGCCTTCAAATGGAGCTCTGTTGAAAACACCCAATTCCCCAGAGTTAACAGTGAGGTTGGGAAAATTTTTAAACAGACTAAAAGAAAATTCATCTGCATGATAAATCACATCCGCATTGATGTTTTTGGCGATGTACGCATCGACTGATTTAAGAATACGGTCTTTATAAATAATAGGAATAATGACGGCAGCAGAAATAAAGAGGACCACAACGGTCATCAGAACAATGACAATCTTTTTTATCATGTAACTTTTCTTTTGATCGAGGGCAAAACTAAGAAATGTAAAGAATCAGGCTTCTGAAGCAGAATCAAAGTTAGACAAGATAAAAATCGTTAATAGTCTTGTCAGAGTGTAATCAGTAAGATCAGCTCAACAACTGAAAAGCGGCGAATGCCGAAAGATAGGCGAGCATAGTCATGTAGAGCATTTGAATAGCGGGCCACTTCCAGCCTTTCGTCTCGCGTCGTACAACAGCTAACGTACTCATACACTGCATGGCAAACGTGTAGAATAGAAGCAAAGAAAATCCTACTGCCGGGGTAAATCTGCGGTTACCGGTATCCGGATTAATTTCGTTCTTCAATTTTTCTTTAATGGTAGAATGCTCTTCAGTACTACCCAGACTGTAAATGGTTGCAACAGTGGCAACAAATACTTCACGTGCAGCGAATGATGTAATTAGCGCAATACCAATTTTCCAATCGTAGCCCAGTGGCCGAATAGCCGGCTCCATCCATTTACCAAGAATGCCAGCATAAGAGTGCTCAAGTTTATAAGCTGCTACTTCATTGTCAATCACTTGTGGATCGGTAGGAAGTGTTTCATATCGGGCTTCCACAACCTCACGGGCGCGGAGCATATCCGTTCCAGGTCCATAGCTGGCCAAAACCCAGAGTATTACTGAAATGGCCAGAATTACTTTTCCAGCTCCAAAAACAAAAGCTTTTGTTTTCTCAATGATGGTAAATCCAACGTTAGACCAATTCGGAGTACGGTAGGTCGGCATCTCCATGATGAGGTAGCTTTTCTCTTTTGTTTGAATCAGCTGCTTCATGATGTAGGCGCTGATCAAAGCTGCTACGAAACCAAGGATGTATAAAGACATCAAAGCTAATCCCTGCAGATTGAAGAAACCGAGTACTTTATCTTCCGGAACGATCAGGGCAACGAGTATCGTAAATACCGGTAAGCGGGCGCTGCAACTCATCAGAGGCGTAACCATAATGGTAACCAAACGCTCTTTCCAGTTATCGATGGTGCGGGTAGCCATAATGGCCGGGATGGCACAGGCTACTCCAGACATTAACGGCACGACACTCTTACCACTCAGGCCAAATCGACGCATGATTTTATCCATTAGAAAAACCACACGTGCCATATAACCAGTCTCTTCAAGAATGGAAATCAATGCAAACAAAATAGCAATCTGGGGAATGAAGATGACAATACCTCCGATGCCTGGGACCAACCCCTGGGTGATGAGATCGAATAGTGGTCCTTCGGGTAATAATTGAGCCAGCCAATTACTAAGGTTGGCAAAACCACTGTCAATAAAATCCATGGGGACAGTGGCCCAGGCAAAAATCGACTGAAAGATCAGGAATAGAACACCAAAGAATATTAAGTATCCCCAAACTTTATGTGTAAGAACCTGATCGATCGCGTACGTCGTTTTCTTCCAGTCCGGCGTCGGTGTCCGGATGATTACCTTATTCAAGATATCCTGAATAAACTCGTAGCGCTGAATGGTTTCTGCACCTTGATATTTAGCTGGAAAGAAATTGTTTTTGGTAGCTACACTTTGAATAAAATCCCGATCCGCAACGGTCAAAAAATTCAAACGTGAACCCAGTTGCAAATATTGATAAGCATCATAATCACTATTCAAATCGAAGTGCTCCCGAATTTCCTCAATGGGCTTTTGCATTTCGGGTGTCGGTGAAAAAATTCGCTTTGAAGATTTTTCCGGAGGACCTGACAATGCCTTTTTCAACTCATCAATTCCCTGACCAAGTCGGGCATTGATCATAACCACTGGCATATCGAGTTCCGCAGACATGCGTTTAATATCGATGCTCAGTCCGGATTTAGCTGCGAGGTCAACCATGTTTACAGCTAATACAATAGAGAACCCAAGATCCAAAAGCTGACTCAACAGCAACAAACAATTTTTCAGGTTTGTGGCATCTGCAATCAGAACAACTTTATCCGGATAATTCTCATTCTTTTCATTGGCAAAAGTTTCTGTTACAATCTGCTCATCCAATGTACGCGGATAAAGACTGTAAGTGCCCGGCATGTCGATAATCTCGGCCACCGTTTTATCGTCGAGCATACACATACCAGAGCGCTTGTCAACTGTAACTCCCGGAAAATTTCCAGTGTGCTGATTTAAACCTGTCAGCAAATTGAAAAGTGAGGATTTTCCTGTATTTGGCTTTCCGGCCAACGCTATTTTAATCCGACCTGGCATTATTCAAGAACATAAATGGTACTGGCCTCTGCCAAACGAATGGAGAGATCGTAACTCCCAACAGAAACACAAACTGGATCTCCCAACGGAGCACGATAATTAAATCGGATGGCTGTGCCCGGCAAAAAGCCCATCTCCAAAAGCTTATTGGCAAACTCAGGGTTATCAAATCCTGCAATTACAGCAGTTTGCCCCGGTTTCAAATCAGCCAATGTCTTTTGATGTGTCGTCACTCTTATTTAGAATCAGTATAAAGAGTGCAATATAGGCAGATACCCGGAAAGCATCGCCCAACCTGAGCAAAATCATATTGGGATTAGCCTCTAACGAAGAACATCCTGAAGCGCTATGGAAATCTCTGGATATGAAAATTCAAATCCTGCACACTCAACTTTCTCGGAAGAAACCCAAGCACCTCCGAGAACCATTTCCGACATTTCTCCAAGTACAAACCGAAGGGCAAAAGCCGGAACAGGAGGAAGTAACAATGGACGATTGAGAATTTTAGCCATTTGGCGAGTCATGGTCGCATTGTCGACCGGATTAGGAGCAACGGCATTGTACACACCATTCATGGTCTCATCGGTAGAGGCTTTTATAAACAGTCTGCACAAATCATCAATATGAATCCAACTCATGATTTGCCGGCCGCTTCCAATCGGTGCTCCTGCAAACCATTTAATTGGTTGCACTAATTTCTGAACAGCTCCTCCATCCTTACTGAGCACAACACCAATTCGAAGAACGACCAACCGGATATTCAGCTGCTGAAGGTCCTTTGTCGCCTCTTCCCATTGCTCGGTAACATGAGCAAGAAATCCACTTCCACAATTTGATGACTCATCAAATTTTTGTTCCGGTGTTCCGTCACCATAATAACCAATAGCCGAAGCGCAGATTACCGTCTTAATACGATTAGGCTGCGATGCCAGTGCATGAACCAAAAGTTTAGTTGTTGATATTCGGCTTTCCAGTATTTGCTTTTTTCGCGAGGCCGTCCATCGGCCTTCGCCAACATTTTCACCCGCCAGATGAATAAGGACATCTGCGTTCCGAAGTGCAGCTGGATCTACATAATTATCGGATATTGACCAACGGTATGCAGGCACAGAAGCCATTCCTGGTTTTCGAACAAGCCAACTAACCTGGTGACCTTGCTTCTGTAACAATACCGTCAATCGTTTTCCAATTAATCCACTGCCACCTGTTATGAGAATTTCCATAATGAACTGTTATACTGTTTTTATGTTGCTGACGCAGGTCAGAAATTAGGTGTAACTTTCAGGCACACCATTTGCACTGCCCGACCCAAAATTATTCAAAGACGATATGAAAGCCACTTTATCTTTCCTGTTGATTTTCTCTTTTGTAGTGTCTTACGCACAAAAGGTTACCATAACCAAAGATTCCCGTCAAATTAAAGGGGGGGATGCTCAAGGATATGCTACCGAGCTAACCGGATCTTCGGATGCCGTTTCGCAAGCCTTGAATAAATTCCTTAAGGATTATGGAAAAACGCGTTCCTCAGCAGGAATAATCACTATTACCTCTCCCGTTTTAGGCGGAACTACTTATGAAAAAAATGCTGCCTATGCGGTTGTAAAAGGTGATGCTATGAAAGCCACTGCCTGGATCGGACTTAGTCCATCTGAATGGCCAGATAATAATATCGACGTCCTGGTTGATCGAATCAAAGACATGATCTACCAGTTTGGTGTAAAGTTTTACCGGGATCAGATTCAGCAGGAAATCGATCAGACCCAACAGGCCATTGACGCCACCGACAGAAAGTTGCAACGATTGATGGGTCAGAATAAAGACTTGAATACCAAACTACTTTCTAACGAGCAAGAAAAAATTCGTCTTGAAAAGTCTCTGGATGACAATAAAAACGAACACGTCATTTTGTTACAAAAAATTGAGGCTAATAAAAATTCTCAAGACTCCGTAACTAATGCCATCGTTCAAATCCGAAAAGTTCTTGACGCTCAAAAAGAGCGTCAGCAAAAAGTGAATTAAATCAGACTACTTACTAATCGGAACTTTATTCAAAATAGCTTTGATGATGTCTTTTGTTGTGACGTTATCGGCCTCAGCCTCATAGTTCAACAAAACACGGTGGTTCATGACATCAAGAGCCACCTCTTTAATATCTTCAGGTAGCCCATAATCTCTTCCCTGCAAATAGGCAGCAGCTTTTGCGGTAAGATTCAGATTGATGGATGCGCGTGGAGAAGCGCCAAACTGAATATACTGAGCTTCTTTTTCTAGTTTGTAGTCTTTTGGTTGACGAGAAGCCGTTACCAATTCTATGATATAACGTTCCAGTGACTCAGAGATTTTTACTTTGTTTACTTCTGCACGAATGGCAAAAATATCTTCCTTCGTCAACACCTGATTCACTGCATAATCAAACTGCATATTGGAAATGCGGCGCATAATTTCAAGCTCCTGATCTTTTGAAGGATAATCCACGAAAACCTTCATCATAAAACGATCCACCTGCGCTTCAGGCAATTGATAAGTACCCTCATTTTCTACAGGATTCTGTGTGGCCATGACCAAAAAAGGTTTATCCAGTTGAAAGGTGGTCTCACCAATAGTGACTTGCTTTTCCTGCATCGCTTCCAGTAAAGCCGATTGCACTTTAGCCGGAGAACGGTTGATCTCATCAGCCAGAACGATGTTTGCGAAAATTGGCCCTTTCTTTACCAGAAAATTTCCTTCCTTCTGATTGTAGATCATTGTTCCGATCAAATCGGATGGCAGCAAATCAGGCGTAAACTGAATTCGAGAAAAATCAAGATGTAAAACCCTGGCCAGCGTACTAATGGTAAGTGTTTTGGCAAGCCCTGGCACACCTTCCAATAAAATATGACCATTGGTAAACAGACCAATGAGCAATCGGTTCACCATATATTCCTGACCAACTACCACCTTACCTAATTCCTTAAATACCTGGTTGATTTTGTCGTGGTGAGCTGTCTGCGTTTCTTGTGTTCCCATATGCTGTTCGAAAAAATAAAGCCCGCAATAATACTAAAAAACCAAAGTACAGAGGTTAAAATCAGGACAACAGGAGTGTTATGAGTTCTTCAAAGTTTCTTTTGAGCAGCTCTTGAATGCGGTCTGCGCGTTGCGGGTGGTAATTGCGCTCCGCATCGTCCATATAATTAACCTTACTCATTTCAAGCTGCAAGGCATGACACTGCTCCAGTGGCTTTCCATAATGCCGGGTGATGTAGCCTCCCTTAAACGGATGATTGTGTGATACGGCTCTTGCCTCCCCTTCCAGATTGCGTAGGGTGATCTCCGTGAGTCCTGGTGATGCAGAAGTCCCGTCGGCGTCTCCCAATATCAGATCAGGAAAAGGCTCTTTGCGAATGGACGGCACAAACCGACGAATGGAATGGCAGTCCCACAACAATACTTTTCCAAATTGATTCTGAAGCTCTTTCAGAGTTTGACGGATCTGATCGTGGTAGGGATGATAGTACATACGCTTTCGTCGTTCTACTTCAGACTCATCAATCGAGGTGCGGGCATCGTTATAAATCGGATCACCTAGAAAGTCAGTTACAGGACACAATCCGGTAATAACACGTCCATCTGTATACAGTGGCTGATTATCGGGTGTGCGGTTAAGATCAATAACCCATCGGCTGTAACGGGCCGAAAGTAAGGTGATGCCCATAGCTGGTGCAAAATCATACAGCCGATCGACAAACCAATCGGTATCGTCAAGCTGAGCAATTTTTTCAGGGATAAATTCCTCCTGAAGATCTTCTGGAATGCGTGTTCCGCAATGAGGAACACTCAGCAGTATCGGAACACTCCCTTCAGTAGGTCTGGTGAGAGAAAAAACTTCAGACATTTTAATTCTTCTTTCCCTGCTTTTTAGAAGGAGATGAAGCGGGAGTTATTTTGCGCGGCAAGGTTCGGCTGGTGTCTCCTTGTTGCAAACTTTTTTTCAAAGCCATGATGCGTCGGTACGACTCTTCGATTCGTTCTTTAGGAATTATACCACGGTCCACATAATCACGAATGATTTTATGAACGCGATCAACCGTGCGCTCCTCTGAACCCTGGATGTTATTGGAGAAGCACATAACGTCTACTCCGGCTGTAACTGCGAGTCGAACCGCTTCTTCAAGTCCAAAATATTTTGTAATGGCGTGCATCTGCATGTCATCCGTGAATACCACACCATCAAATCCGATTTTTTTGCGCAGCAAGCTATCGATCACACGTTTAGATAGGGTGCCTGGTAATCCTTTGGGATCAATGTTTCTATTAACAATATGCGAAGTCATGACAGCATCGGTATATCCTGCGGCAAGTAAATCTTTGTAGGGTTTGATTTCCGTCTCACTCCAGGTATCCGTAACATCAGCAACACCAAAATGAGTGTCGGCAGAAGAGCTGCCGTGTCCCGGAAAATGCTTGAGCGAAGTCAGTATATTGTGTTTACGGTGTTCACGAATAACCTCCTTGGCAAACATCACCACGCTGTCGGCGTTTTTGGAGTACGAGCGCTCCACCTTTACGATAACGGTATTGGTTGGATTAACAGCCAGGTCAACACACGGGGCAAAGTTTACATTGAATCCAAGTCCCGCCAATGTTCCAGCGGTAGCATCGGCATAAAAACGAGCTGTATCCAATGAACCAGTTTTTCCGATGTAAGCAGCCGAGACCGATCGCGTAAATCCATATTTTTCTTTCAGTCGGTTTACCTTTCCACCTTCCTGGTCAATTCCGATCAATAATGGAACAGGTGCCGCCTGCTGATAGGCCCAGGTTAATTTTTTCAGTCCCGCAAACGAATTGGTCTTGGGAATATTTTTTTCAAAAAAGATCACAGCGCCAACCTTTCCGGCTTTGATCTCATTCAGCACCGCTGAATCAACTTCAGCTTTAGGAAAGCCGATCATAATCATTTGACCGATTTTGAAATCAAGGCTATCGCGTTGAGCACAAGAAGTAAAAGAAAAAAAGAAAAAGGTTAGCGGAAGCAAAATAATCTTAACCGAAGTTGGTCTGCTCATTCTAATAGTGTTCATGGATATACGTAAGTATGCGTTCAAGTTCATCGCGCACCTTGCGCGCCGAAACCGTAAAGTTAGCGTTCATTGAGCTAAAGATTAACAATCGGTCTTTATTCGTAAACAAATAGCCGCTCAGGCTATAGTTGTTGCTCAGGGTTCCTGTTTTTCCAAAGACAAATGGCCTGGTGGAAGTACTCATTGATTGAAGTGTGCCGTTACGCCCGGAAGCAGCCAGCAATGGCAAAAGTTGCTCGAGCTTTCGTTTAGTTAGGATCTTCTTCCATACCTCCACAACAGCCAGTGGTGTGATCTGATTGTAGCGCGAAAGTCCAGATCCGTCAACCCAAATTGGTTTTTGCGGAAGTTGAGCCAATTCATGTTGAAGGATTCGTTGAATCGCTGCTTCTGCATTTAATGAATCCGAAAGCCGATCGGCAACCATCATTAAAAGTTGTTCGGCAATACCATTATCACTTTTTTGCATCATAGTCTTGTACAGACTATCCGATGGTGTAGCATAAAACTTGTTTTCTGTCGGAATGGGTTTACTCAACACGATCACTGAATTTTTCAGTGTATCGGAAAGTAAGCGAGCCGCGCGATCCAATGAAGTCAGAAATGGTATTCTCCGGACAGTTGAGGGGGTTGTCTGCGCAGAAGCATAAAAGTAATTATCGCTCTGCTTCCGCCAATAAGGATTCGATTCGGATTTCTGTGAAATTGAATCCTTGAAATACGCTGGCATCACCTTCCATGAAGGATTTTGGTATTGAATGGTTAACAAATTTCCATAGATCGGAAATTCAGATCGTTCGGGTTGATACCCCTGATCGTAATCATCCCAGGCCCAGCCCGGACCAAGTTTTTCAGGTGTAGGAATACGCGGGCTCAAATAGATCTGACCCGGAAAGGATTTCAGAAAATTCAGTGCATGTGGCGTTGTGTATGTTCCTGAATACAGGAACGAAGGATCTCCTGAACCAGAAATAATAAGTGAATCTGCGGTCTTTCGGTAATAAAAGGCAGGCACTGAATCGCCGAGCACAGATAAACCGGCAAAAAAAGTGAGTATTTTGGTGTTGGAGGCAGGTGTAAAATATTTCTCTCCATTTACATTGACCAAAAGTTTTCCGTCATGCGGATCGACAAGGACAAAGGCACTGTGATGGGCAAATTTGGAAGAAAGATCGTTGACCTGCTTCGTTACATGGCGCGCCGGACTACACGAGAATAGACCGACCAAAAGCACTAAGCTGGCCAGATAAAAAAAACCTGACTTTATATAATCAGGCGTTGAGGTACCGCTCCCGAAGAACATTACGGTGATGCGTTTCATGTCCGGCGATAATAAACCCAAGAGCAATTACAGAAAGTTCATTCTCTCCTACCTTCCCTTTTCGGGTCAACATTTCAGAAGTGAATCCTTCATACAGATCAATTGTTGAAAGTCGAAGATGATGCATTTCATCTGCAATTTTTCGAAGACTGCGGCCGGAAGCATTGGCTTGCGGTGCGTAGGTGTTTTCATCGAAAGGTGCCAGCGGCGTGTGGTCATTCCGGGAAAAGCGCAAAGCCCGGTAAGCAAAAATGCGCTCGGCATCAATTACATGGCACAGCAATTCTCGAATCGACCACTTTCCATCTGCATAACAATGATCGGCAAGACGCTCGGGAATCGAATGAGCAGCCTCAAGCATACGGTAGCCGGAGATGCGCAGCGCAGAAACCACATCGGGTTGCTCAATCTGTTTCACATAATTTTTATAGAAGTGGGGAACAGTCTCAAGATTTAAAAACATAGCTAAAAAATTATTCCTGAAGGTACTGAATAAAACCATCAACTAATCCTACTCCAATTCATGCGCGTGTTCTTCATGCTGCGAAGATGTGCTAAAGTCATCCGATTTTCTGCTTTGATGAGATCTGGATCCGCCTTCAATAAATCAACAGCCGCATCCCGGGCCACTTTCAAAATTTCTCCATCTTTTCCAAGATCGGCAATCTTTAAATCAAGCAACCCGCTCTGTTGCGTTCCCATCAGATCGCCAGGACCCCTAAGTTTTAAGTCTGTTTCGGCAACCTCAAAGCCATTATTGGTCCGCACCATTGTTTCCATTCTTAATCTGGCTTCAGCGCTCAGCTTCACATCGGTCATCAAAATGCAGTACGATTGTTCTCCGCCACGGCCAACACGACCGCGAAGCTGATGGAGTTGAGAAAGTCCAAACCGCTCAGCATTTTCAATGACCATAACCGTGGCATTGGGAATATCCACACCGACCTCAATTACGGTTGTAGCCACCATAATCGATGTCTCTCCTTTTTTGAATCGATTCATCTCAAACTCTTTGGCCTCCGAATCCATTTTACCATGCAGGATGCTGATGGCTGCATCAGGAAAAGCACGGCTGATACTTTCGTAACCGTCCATGAGATGTTTAAGATCCAATTTTTCGGACTCTTCGATAAGTGGGTACACCACATACACCTGTCTGCCCTGGCTTATTTGAGCCTTAAGAAAAGCCTGAACCTGCAAGCGATGGCCATCATAACGGTGTTCGGTGCGAATCGGTTTTCTTCCTTTTGGCAATTCATCAATCACCGAAACATCGAGATCGCCATACAACGTCATGGCTAGGGTACGTGGAATGGGAGTAGCGGTCATCACCAGCACATGCGGAAGTACATCATCATTTTTTTTCCACAATCTGGATCGTTGCGCCACTCCAAATCGGTGCTGCTCATCGATAACGGCCAGTCCAAGTTGGTTGAACCGAACCTCTTCTTCCAATAAAGCGTGCGTGCCTACTAAAATTTTTAAAGAACCATCTTGTAAGCGCCCGTGAATGGGTTTTCGCTCTGACTTTTTGGTTGAGCCTGTCAACAAAGAAATGGAGATATTCATGGCCTCAGCAAACCGTCTCAATCCCTGATAATGTTGCTGTGCCAGAATTTCAGTTGGTGCCATTAATGCGGCCTGTGTTCCTCCTCCTATCGCAACGAGCATGGAAATAAATCCTACAATTGTTTTGCCACTTCCTACATCGCCTTGAAGTAACCGATTCATTTGAGTTCCGGACTTCATGTCGGAATAAATTTCCTTGATAACTTTTTTCTGTGCGTTGGTGAGCGGAAAGGGCAGGTGGTTGTGGTAAAATTCCGTTAAGAGCGCAGCATCTTTAAAAACAATTCCTTTCGAGCGTTGCTCACGTATGAGTTTTAGTTTGATCAGCTGAAGCTGAATGAAAAACAATTCTTCAAATTTGAGTCGGCTCTGCGCGCGCAACAGTTCATCGGTATGTTTCGGAAAATGAATCACGCGTAGCGCCTCTGATTTAGGAAGAAGTTTGAATTTTTCGAGAATCGACTCCGGCAGATTTTCCTGAAACGTTCCTGCGCCCTGACGTAGTACTTCTTGTTGAAGCTTAAAAAAGAATTTACTGTCGAGGTAACGTGC
>Ga0068872_10000605_pt1 | contig 30490 bp, 28 predicted proteins | sample NOAtaG_7_FD_66441 | JGI IMG/M metagenome (GOLD analysis project Ga0068872, IMG submission 66441) | Freshwater lake microbial communities from Lake Erie, under a cyanobacterial bloom - NOAA_Erie_Diel1S_2200h metaG | ecosystem: Environmental > Aquatic > Freshwater > Lake | place: USA: Ohio, Lake...
ATCCTGGTCCTGGTTGTTCTGGCTGCTGCTGCTTACCCTTTCCACGGCAGGTCTTAACCGCCGCTGGGGAATGATTCCGCCACTGGGAAAATTCCTGAGTCCCTTTGAAGGTGCCTGGCAATCCATTGAACAGCCCCTTCATAAGCCGGGACTTTATCCATTGAAAGGCCGGGACGGGAATATTAAGATTGAGCTGGATGAAGACCTGGTTCCGCACATTACCGCAGCTTCCGAGCGCGATTTATTCTTCGCTCAGGGCTATGTTACGGCTTGTCACCGGCTCTGGCAGCTTGATTTTCAGACCCGTGCGGCTGCCGGCCGCCTGTCGGAAGTAATCGGAGAAAAGACAGTTGAGATGGATCGGTTTCAGCGCCGATTCGGTATTCCGGAAGCAGCCCGCAGGTCCACGTCGCTCATGCTGAAAGACCCGGAGACAAGAAACATCCTGTTTGCCTACACAGAAGGCATCAACGAAGCAATGGCAGCCTGGCCTTCCCGCAAAGAGCCCCTGGAATTCAAGCTGCTTGATTATCTGCCTGAGCCCTGGAAAGTTGAAAATTCGGCGCTTCTGTTGAAGCAGATGGCATACACCCTTTCCGGCCGCACGGATGATCTGGCCATGAACCGCGCACTGGAGCGTTATGGTAAATCCGTGATGGATCAGCTTTTTCCGGCTTTTCGCTACGATGAAGAACCCATTATTCCCGCCGGAACCCGGTTCAGGTTCCGGCCGCTGCAGGTTCCGGAGGTTCCGCTTTCCCTCGGCTGGACCGACACCACCGACGAAGAAATACCTGTAAATAAAATGCCGGTGCTCGAAGACGACAATGGCATCGGCTCCAACAACTGGGCTGTAGCCGGCAAAAAGACGAAAAGCGGGTTTCCCATACTGGCCAATGATCCCCACCTTGCCATTCGTATGCCTTCGACCTGGTATCTGGCAGAGCTTAAATGCCCCGGTTATCATGTGATGGGAGCTGTAATTCCCGGGGCGCCCGGCATTATTTCCGGATTCAACCAAAACTTCGCCTGGGGAATCACCAATGGTTATCCGGATGTGACCGACTGGTATGAACTTACCTTCAACGATAAGTCCTGCACGCATTACTGGATGAGCGGTAACTGGTTGCCAACAAAAAAGGTGCTTGAAGAAATCGTAGTGCGGGGAGGAGAGACGGTGAAAGATGAAGTATTCTGGACCTTAAGCGGTCCGCTTGTTTACCGAAAGGGCGAAAAGCCATTTCAGGCCTTTGTGCCTGCCGGCTGTGTGCTTCGCTGGACCGGCCATGAAGCTGGAAACGAACTCAGGGCCTTTATCCGTCTGGGAAAATCAAATAATGTAAAAGAAGTACCGGCAGCACTCGGGAGTTACACCGGTCCGGCGCAGAATTTTGCGGTGGCAGATGCAGAAGGCAATATTGCCATGTTTGCCCAGCATGGAAAAATCCCCCTTCGCTGGAAGGAACAGGGTAAATTTTTGCTGCAGGCCGGACCTTTGGAACATAGCTGGCAGGGATGGATTCCGAAGGAACATCTTCCCTCCGAAGTAAATCCGGAGCGGGGTTTTGTCAGCTCCGCCAATCAGGTTCCGGCCGATACTTCGTATCCCTACTACATCAACTGGAATTACTATGCCCTGGAAAGAGGCAGGCGCATTAACCAGGTACTGGCACAACAGAATAAAGCAGACCTTTTTTCCATGCAGAAACTGCAGAACGATAACCTGAATTTATTTGCGCAGAAGACAATGCCGCAGATGCTGAAGACAGTTTCCGGCTTGAAAGATCCTTTGCTGCAGGAACTCTCCGCCTGGAATTTTCAGAATGGGCCTGCTGAAACCGGCCCGGGAATATTCGATACCTGGTTCCGCAGCTGGATGGAGCTGGTTTGGTCGGATGATTTTGAAGAGGGCTTCCGCTATCCCGACAAGCATGTGACCTGGCAGATTTTTCTGGAAAAAGACAATTCTTCCTGGTTCGATATCCGGAAAACAAGGGAGGCAGAGACCGGTTCCTTCCTTCTCAAAAAGGCATTTTTTATGGCGAAAGATACCCTGATCGCACGCTTTGGTCCATTTTCCAGAACTAATAAGGCCTGGCAATGGGCCAATGTAAAGGCTACACGGGTGGAGCACATGGCCCGCATTCCGGGGCTTGGAGATTACAATCTTTTCACAGGCGGAGGAAAAGACATCGTGAATGCCACTTCCTCACAGGTTGGACAGTCCTGGAAAATGCTCGTTCAGCTGGGTCCTTCACCCCAAGCGCTGGGAATATATCCCGGAGGGCAGTCGGGTAATCCGGCTTCTGAGTTCTATAATAATTTTACCGAAAAATGGCGGACAGGCCAGTACAGGCAGCTGAAGTTAAGGCACTGAATCCAGAGCGATTTCCTTCGCTGGATTTAATCAGGCCGGACCTGAAGATTCGGGAAACAGGAGACGGGATTTTGCATGTTCAGGATGCTTTACGAAGAAAATGGCTGGTATTGAGTCCGGAAGAATGGGTGAGACAGCATGTGGTACACTGGCTGCTTCATCAGACCAGATTTCCGTCTTCGCTGCTTTCCCTTGAAAGGGGCATTCCGGGAGGCAATTCCGGTCGAACCGATGTCCTGGGTTTTGACAGGCAAGGCAGATCTCTGCTCCTTGTAGAATGCAAGGCAGCTCAGGTAAAAATTGATTCTTCAACAGTAATTCAGGCGCTTGCCTACAATGCATCGATTTGTGCCAGGTTCATCTGGCTGAGCAATGGCTTGCAGCATAAAGTGCTGGAGCTGAACCCTGACTTCAGCCTGAAGAATGAGCCCGCTATTCTACCGGAATTCTCCCGTATGGTTGAAATTGCCGGACTCCGCTGATACCGGTTCCCGGAATTAATTTCTCAGGTCCATTTCCTGTATCAGGCGCTTGCTGCCCCCGACATTTTCTATCACCCAGAGTACATAGCGGATGTCGCAGGAGATGTTGCGGCAGATCCGGCTGTCGAAGAAATAATCGCTCATGGTTCCTTCCCATACCCGGTCGAAGTTCAGGCCGATGAGCTCACCTTTTCCGTTCAGAACCGGGCTTCCTGAGTTGCCGCCGGTCGAGTGATTGGAGGCAATAAAGGCCACCGGCACCGGTGAGGATAGATTACGGAACTTTTTCTCCAGTTCGGGGGACATAATAAAATCATCTGCTGTCCCGGCTTTTTCAAGGATGCCTTCAGAACTGGTGGAAAATCCATATCGGGCACCGTCTTTGGGCTGATAACCGGCGACCTTGCCGAAAGCAATCCGGAAAGTCTGGTTGGCATCCGGGTAGAAAAGTTTGTCTTTGTCCATTTCCATAAGCCCACGGAAAAAGACCTTCTGGTTTTCTTCAAGTGTGGCATTCGCCCGCTGATACTGAGGAAGAATGATAGCGAAGTAGTGTTCGTTGATGCTTTTCCAGAGTTTGTAGGCCGGATTCTTTTTGAACAGGCTGGAATCGCCCCGGCTTAGGCGCTCAGCCATTGGCCATAGGGCTGCAGAGTCAAAACAGGCTGCCTTGTCGAAATATACTTTTGTGAATTTACCATTCTCCATCGGGCTGGTTTCAAGCATCTCCTGGAGTTCAAATGGCTGCAGGTCAAGAGGAAGGTCTTCACGGTAAGCCTTCATAGACACAGTGAACAGGTCTCTTTCCACAGCCGGATCGCAGTCTTTCCAGACAGACCGTATTGCTGCTTTATAGTCTTGGAGAGCTTTTGCCTTTTCTTCAGGCGAAGCAGCCTTCAGGGCTTTCTGAAGCAGGCCTTTACTGAGTGAAATAATGTTGAATAGCGAGGCGGAGTTAATGGCCTCAGCCTGATACTGTGCCGGAAGTACCAGCCGGTTCATCACCTTGTATTCCAATCTCAGATTTTCAAGCGCATCGAGGTATAGCTTCCCTTCCGCACCTTTTGCAGAAAAGTAGTTGCGGTAGCGCTCTTCGGTTTCTTCCTTTTTGCGGATGGCATCTGCCCGGGCCATACCCAGTGTTTCACCCTGCCATTTTTTCCAGGCATTGGCAATGTCAGCCTGTGTATCGGCATACCGGATGCGGTTGGCATCGGAAGATTTCATGGCGGCATTAATTATTTCCAGTCGCTTTGTACGAAGGGCGATTTTCTTCGGATTTACCACCTTGCTAACCAGTTCCAGGGCGTAGGAGGGAAGGTACTCGCTGGTGCGGCCGGGATAACCGATGAGCATGGTAAAGTCGCCCTCTTTCACTCCGGAAGTAGAAACCGGCAGGTATTGTTTTGGTGTATAGGGGATGTTATCCTTCGAATATGGCGCAGGCTTGTTGTCTTTACCGGCATAAATCCGGAAGAGGGAAAAATCGCCGGTGTGCCGTGGCCATACCCAGTTGTCTGTATCGCCGCCAAATTTACCGATGCTTCCCGGAGGCGCGCCGACCAGCCGTATGTCGGTGAAGGTTTCATACACCAGCAGCCACTGCTGAATACCTCCGAAAAAAGGTTTGATCTGAGTCTGGTAGTGGGTGCCGCTGCTTGCTTTTTCTGCACAGGCTCTGGCATTTGCTGCCATTCTTGCATCCTTCTCAGCCTGTGTCATGGCGGGGGAAATGCCTTCGCTCAATTGCTGCGTGACATCTTCCATGCGCACAAGAATGGAAACCGTCAGACCCGGATTTGGCAGTTCATCGTTTTTGGTTTTAGCCCAGAAGCCGTCTTTCAGGTAATCGTGTTCCAGGCTGGAATGATTCTGAATCTGGCCGAAACCGCAGTGATGATTAGTAAGAACAAGTCCTTCTTTTGAGATGATTTCTCCCGTGCAGCCCCGTCCGAAAAGAACAATGGCATCTTTGATGGAAGCCTGGGATGTGGAGTACAGTTGTTCAGGACTTAGCTGAAAGCCCATTTCTTTCATTTTCTGAAAGAGAACGGAATTCAGCAGGGAAGGTGGCCACATGCCTTCGTCGGCACGGCAACTCAGCGAAAAAACCGATGAAAATGTACCAAGAAAAATTAGAGAAAGCGTGTATAAGTATTTCATTGCACCTGAAGCTTTGGTCAAGGCAATGATATGAACTTCAGGAAGTAAAATCCAAATTAATCTCCGAAAGGAATTTCGGAAATTCAAAAATCAGAGTGATTATTAGAAAATACCGGCTCAGGATTCGGTTCCTGAGTTCTTGTCTTTATGCAGGATGGCATAAATTTCTACCAGAAATCCTGCCATCAGAAAGGCCGGACCTATGGTAAGGCCAAGCGGACCAAAACCATACTCGGCTTTTTCCATGGTCATGATTAGGAAACCAATGACAATCAGGGCAATGCCCGCGAGCATGATGAGGTAGTTGGTACGGGAGAAAATCATATTCCGGTGCTGTTTCTATGGCAAAGGTAATGGCCTTGCCCGGATTTGGAAACGAAGTGAAATAAAAAACCGCTGCAGATTCTTTTGATAATCCCGGCATAGAAACAACTTGCGCACCAAATAACCGGGAGGCCGGAATGAAAAGCGATGGAATCAGGGGAATTTGTTCTGAAGGAAGAAGATGTGGTTTACCTGGATAATCACCTTCTGGTTGTAATGAAGCCTCCCGGTCTGCTGGTTCAGCCCGACAAGTCAGGAAGCCCTTCTCTGGAAGAAGCAGCCAAAGCCTGGCTGAAAGAAAAATTCAGCAAGCCGGGAAATGTTTTTGCTACTGCCTGCCATCGGCTTGACCGGCCGGTTGCAGGGCTGGTGGTACTGGCCCGTACATCCAAGGCACTGGCCCGCATGAATTCCCTTTTTCAGAGCCGAAGCATCCGGAAGGTTTACCTTGCAATTACAGAAGGCAGACCGGAACAAAAGGCATCCCTTCGGCACTGGATAAAAAAGAACGAGGTTACCAACAAAGTAAGGGTTTATACCTATCCAAGGGGCGATGCCCGGCAGGCTGACCTTTCTTACTGGCATCTGCGTTCGGATAAATCACTTTCACTTCTGATGGTCCGGCTTTTTACCGGCAGGCATCATCAGATCCGGGCACAGCTGGGCTTCTCAGGTTTGCCCATACTGGGCGATGCCAAATACGGAAAGCCGGCCCCGGAGCAGGAAGGTCTTTGCCTGTATTCTTATGCAATGGAATTTGCTCATCCGGTTTCAGGGGAACTTCTAAGGTTGATTGGGCCGTTGCCGGACAAAGGTACCTGGAAATATTTTTCTGAGGGAGGAACAGTAAATCCGGAGCAGGCTTTTACAGAAGCGGAGCCCGGTTGAAAAGCTGCGGTTGTCATTGATAACGCTCTGGTTATTAAGTGACAAATGTCAGTCTGGATAATCCGATAAACTCTCTGATTTGCTTCAGAATTTATTCAACCGCGCCCATGAAAACCATATTTGTGCCTTACGATTTTTCCCTGCCATCGCGGGATGCGCTGCGTTATGCCATAGATGCATCTTCTCAGTTACAGACAATTCAGATTATTGTCTTTCATCACAATCCCCAGATTTATACCAACGGAGAATTTCCGGTTCTGTACCTCGATAATCTGGAGCGGATAAACGACGATCTGAAAAAGCAGATTTCTCATGAGGTAATGGCCCTGATGGATCAGTCGAAGACAAAGCATCCCGGCCTGGATACACAGGTTATGGTGGTTACCGAAACGGGGACGGTGCTTTCAATTCTGCATCATGCCGAGCGGGCGGATGCCGATATCATCATAATGGGAAGCCATGGTAAATCGGGTTTTGAAAAACTGGTTTTCGGGTCGGTAACGGCAGCAGTAATTGAAGATTCGGAGATTCCGGTGATGGTAATCCCCCCAAATTTCCGTTTTGAAAAACTGGAGAAGATCATGTATGCCTCTTCGCTTTCCCATTTTCAGGGAGAGCTGCATCGTCTGAGAAAATTCCTGAAAAAAATACACATCAGGGTTCTGGTGCTGCACCTCAAATATTCCTTCAATGGCGGGGACCATCTGGCGCGTGCAAGACATTTGTTATCAGAAGAAAAAGACCCCTCGGTTGAACTGATGGTGGTGGATATTTCTCCGGAATTCCGCCTTGTGGATCAGTTGCTGGAAAATTTTAAAAAGGAAGATCCGGATTGTCTGGTGATGTTCCCTGCCCGCTATGAGTGGTACGAAAAGCTGTTCATCAGCAGCAAGACACTGGAAGTGGTAAACCGCCTTAGAAAACCGCTGCTGGTTCTCTATTCCTGATTCCGTCAGTTAAAGGATGATGCTGTCTCTGGTATGACTTCCTGCCTGCAAGGCAGGAATTTCAAGATTATAATTCCTTAAAGAGGCAGGAAGATTCAGCCCCGCGTGAAGGATGGAAGCGGAAAGCCCGCAGGGAAAGAAGTGCACGAGGACTTGCAGCGGACAGCCTGACCCCGCCTTCCGGGCGGGGGCACGCCCTGAAAAAAATTAACCTGCGGAAGCTTCTTTTTTTTCTCCGTAAGGGCAGTGACGGCACTGGCTTTTGCAGCAATATCCTCTCCGGAGGTGGTATTGTTCTGTAAAAACGAGATAACCTTTTTCGTTGAAATAATATTCATCCTGCGCAAGGCGAGGATGTACAGCGGCTGGCTGGCGGTTTACCGGGTTTCGGGAAGGTTCTTTCGACATGTGCGGAAAGCAAAAAGTAATCTCATAACAAGTGCCTGCCGGAAATGTTTTAGTTTTGCATTTTCGTATACTATTATGATTCCTTCTCAGACAAGTCTTCAGGTTCGCCGGCCCCAAAACTCCGTTCAGGCAATGGAGTGGGAGGAGCAGTTCGGGGCGCACAATTATCACCCACTGCCTGTGGTACTGGATTCGGGCAAGGGCATTGAGCTCTGGGACATGGAAGGAAAAAAATACTTCGATTTTCTTTCGGCCTATTCAGCCGTGAATCAGGGTCACTGCCATCCGAAAATTATTTCGGCACTTACGGCACAGGCTTCCAAACTTACGCTCACTTCCAGGGCATTTTACAATTCAAAACTAGGTGCCTTTGAACGCATGATCTGTGAGTTGCTGGGATACGATAAAGTACTGGTAATGAACTCCGGAGCCGAGGCCAATGAAACTGCCCTGAAACTGGCCCGCAAATGGGCTTACAAGGTGAAAGGAATTGAAAAAGACCGGGCCCGCATAGTGGCGGTGAATAACAATTTTCACGGTCGTACACTAGGTGTGATTTCGGCTTCCACCGAAGCTTCCTCCACCGAGGGCTTCGGACCTTTCATGCCGGGTTACGACATCATTCCCTACAACGACCTGAAGGCAGTGGAGGCTGCCATTCAGCATCCGGAGGTTTGTGCATTCTGGTTCGAGCCCATTCAGGGTGAGGCCGGCGTAATCATGCCCGACCCTGGTTACCTGAAAGGCGTGCGGGAACTTTGCAGCCGTTACAGGGTGCTGATGCTGGCCGACGAAGTGCAGACCGGAATGGGCCGCACGGGAACCATGCTTGCCTGCGACCATGAGCAGGTTCGGCCGGATGTGCTCATTCTGGGCAAGGCACTCAGCGGTGGTACCATGCCGGTTTCGGCCGTGCTGGCGGATGATGAAGTTATGCTCTGCATTCAGCCCGGAGAACATGGTTCTACCTTTGGAGGCAATCCGCTGGCCTGTGCCGTGGGCATGGCTTCGCTCGAAGTGCTTGTGGAGGAAAACATGGCAGACAATGCCCATCACATGGGTAAAATTTTCCGCGGGCGAATGGAGGAAATCAAAACCAAGACCGGTCTGGTGCAGGCTGTGCGCGGCAAGGGCCTGCTGAATGCCATCGATATTGTGCACACGGAGTCGGTTTCGGCTTACGACATCTGCCTGGAAATGATGGCAAACGGATTGCTGGCCAAGCCGACCCGCAGGGATACCATCCGCTTCGCGCCTCCGCTTATTATTACAGAAGGACAGATGCTGGAATGCTGTCACATCATCGAAAAAAGCATTTTTAAATTTTCTTAACATACCTGAATGAGTCTATTAGTTGTTGGTTCGGTGGCATTTGATGCCATCGAGACCCCTTTCGGTAAAACCGATAAAATCATCGGAGGAGCTGCTACCTACATCAGTCTTTCCTCTTCTTATTTCAATGAGCGCGTGAATCTGGTTGCCGTAGTCGGCGGCGATTTTCCCAAATCCGACATTGCCCTGCTGGAAAAGCACGGCGTGAACACGGAGGGTCTTCAGATTAAGGAAGATGAGAAATCCTTTTTCTGGAGCGGAAAGTATCACAACGACATGAACAGCCGCGACACCCTGGTGACTGAGCTGAATGTATTGGGTACTTTTGATCCTCAGATTCCGGAATCCTATCAGGACTGCCGTTTCCTGATGCTGGGAAACCTGGCGCCATCGGTTCAGAAGACTGTGATTCAGCGGATGCGAAAGCGGCCTGAACTGATTGTGATGGATACCATGAATTTCTGGATGGAGATTGCCATGCCGGAGTTGCTGGAGACCATCGCCATGGTGGATGTTTTATGCCTGAACGATGAAGAAGCCAGGCAGCTGACCGGCGAGTATTCCCTGCGGAAGGCGGCGAAGAAGATTCTGGACATGGGCCCTTCGAATGTCATCATCAAGAAAGGGGAGCACGGTGCGCTTCTTTTCAACCGCCATGAGGTATTCTTTGCACCTGCTCTGCCGCTTGAAGAAGTGTTCGATCCGACCGGGGCCGGTGATACCTTTGCAGGCGGATTCATCGGTTATCTGGCCAGCAGGGGAGAGACCTCTTTTGCATCCATGAAGAATGCCATCATTTTTGGTTCGGCCATGGCATCTTTCTGTGTGGAGAAATTTGGCGCAGAGCGCATTGTAAACCTTGATCCGAAAGAGCTCGATAGCCGTATTCAGCAGTTTGTGCAGCTGGTTCAGTTTGAAATTCCGCTGGAAGTGTAGCCGCCCCTGCTGTAAAGAACCGGCCGGTGCTTGAAGTCAGATTCTTATTTCACCGGAAAAACCGGCGTATTCTTTCATTGAAAATCTCCCGTGACCGGGAGATTTTTTTTTAGGCTGCAGGAATTCATCTGCTTATTTTTAACAGGAAAAGCTTCTTTTCCTTCAATCCGGAATGAGAATCCCTTGGCTGAAGCGTACTGGTCTCCTTTTTTTTCCTGAAATTCTGAAATAAGGCACATCGTAACAAAAGGAGATTATTATCAGTTTAGGATTACGAAAGGCTTATTTCCTTTGAATTGAAAAGTAAGTAAACCCTGTTAATTATGAGACGCTACAGCACCATTGAAGAAGCCATTGAGCGCATCAACCGGGCGATTGATGCACTCGAAGCGGATATCCGCGAGTGGAACATGGTTAAATCTACCCTGTTCAGTCATAAATCCGGAAAAGACAGCGGAGAGGAAAAATCCCTCCAGTCGGAATTCGATTCTTTTCTGAACCGCTCGGTAAAAGTGAGGGAAAATCTGATGGCCTTCCGCAGCCTTTTTGATACCATTTCCCTTAACTGATTGATTTAGTTTTAATTTTATTTTTGGATAATGAGGTTTCTGCCTTTATTATCCCTACCTTTGCGGCCGCATTGACCCGATTTTGCATCAATGCGAGCCATAATGACTCAAACATTTTCAACACTGGGCCTATCTGATAATTTCATACAGGTACTTGAGGACCAGCAGATTACTCATCCCACACCCATTCAGTCCAAAGCCATACCGGCTCTGCTTAACGGAGAAAACATCCTCGGACTTGCTGCGACAGGTTCAGGAAAGACCCTGGCATTCGGCCTCCCGATGCTGGAAAAAGTTAAACCGGCAGACAGCCGCACACAGGCCCTGGTGCTTTGCCCCACCCGGGAGCTGGCCAATCAGGTGGCCGGAGAAATACGCAAGTTTACAAAAAGTCACGATCAGCTTTTTACCACCGCCGTCTATGGCGGGGAGTCTATCGATCGTCAGATCCGGCAGCTGAAGCAGGGATCTCAGATTGTTGTTGGAACACCGGGCCGGATTATTGACCATCTAAAGCGCGGTACCCTGAAGCTGGGTTCCATTTCATACCTTGTTCTTGATGAGGCTGATGAAATGCTGAGCATGGGTTTTGAGGAAGACATCCGTGAGATTCTTGACTTCATGGAAACGCAGCCACAGGTGGCGCTTTTCTCGGCTACCATGTCGAAGCCCATTCTGGCGATTGCATCGAAGTATCTGGGGAATTATTCCAAGGTAGAAATCGAAAATTCGGCAGCATCCAAGCCAGACATCAAGCAGTATTTTGTGGATGTTTTTTCGGAAGATAAGGCCGAAGTGCTTTTAAGGCTTATCCGGTTTCATGGTCTTACCCGCTGCATGGCCTTCTGCAATACGAAAATCGGTACCGATAAGCTGGTTCAGCAGCTGGCAGAAAAGGGATTTCCGGCCGAGGCCATACACGGTGATATGGCCCAGCTTCAGCGTACTTCGGTGATGCGTAAATTCAAGAGCGGACAGGTTCCCCTCCTTGTAGCCACCGATGTGGCGGCGCGCGGCATTGATGTGCAGAATGTGGAGGCCGTTTTCAATGTGGATGTTCCCCGCGACACAGAATTTTATGTGCACCGGATCGGCCGTACCGGCAGGGCCGGAAAATCCGGACTTTCCTTCGCATTGGTAATGAAGTCGGATTTCCGTCAGCTCAAGACCATTGAGCGCTTTACCGGCAATGCTATGGAGAGAATGCGTGTTCCTTCGCTGCAGTCGATTGCACTGAAGAAGCAGGCGGATTTTCTGGAGGATTTGCGCAAGCAGGAAGCCGATCTGAGCTGGATGTCAGCTGTGGAGCAGCTGGAAGCAGATGGATTTGATGTAAGGCAGATTCTTGCCGGCATGATTGCACGGGAAATGGGTCCGGTTCCGCCTTCGGAAGATCCTTTACTGGATCGCATTTCCAGAGAGCGTGACAAAAAGCCAAAATCAGAGGAAGGCGGTTTTCGCGAAAGGAGCCGTGAATTCAAAAACGACATTCCATCCAAATTCGGCCGTGGTAAAATGGTCGGAAGGGACAATGAGAAAATGGTCAGCATCCGCTTTAACATTGGTAGGAACGCCAGAATTCGTCCTTCGGATTTGGTAGGTGCCATTGCATCAGAAGCCAATGTGAGTGGAAAGCGCCTGGGCTACATCGGAATCGAGGAGCGTTATTCTCTGGTGGATGTGCCTGCCGATCTGGCCAATCAGATTTTAAAGGCTATGAGCGGAAATGTAGTCCGCGGGAAAAAAGTAAAGGTTGAAATCGCCTGAACAAGCGGCATTTTCTGAACTGATTCAAAAGGCGGAAGCCTTTCTTGCCGCCTGCCTGTCGGGAGCAGAGGCCGGCCATGATCTGGCACATTCCCTGCGGGTTCGCCGTAATGCCCTTGCCATTCTCGAAGAAGAAAAGGAAGCAGACCGGGAAATTGTGGAACTTGCTGCAATGCTGCACGATGTAGCGGATGCCAAGTTTCATGGTGGTGATGAAGAAAAAGGACCGGCACTTGCTTCATCATTTCTGAAAGAACAGGGTTTTGATGAACAGAAAGCAGAACATGTCTGCAACATCATCAGGCACATGTCATTCAAAGGAGGAAACGAGGGCTTACTTTGGTCATCCAGGGAAATGGAAATCGTACAGGACGCCGATCGTCTGGATGCTATTGGTGCCATCGGCATAGCCCGGGCCTTTCATTATGGCGGATTCCGGAACCGTCCGCTTTACGACCCGGCGATTCCACCGAAAATGGATATGAAAAAGGAGGAATACCGGCAGGCCGTTTCCCCGACGCTGAATCATTTTTACGAGAAACTCCTTTTGCTTAAGGACCGGATGAATACAGAAACAGGCAGAAAAATGGCCTCCCGCAGGCACAAACTGATGGAGGAGTTTCTCGCTGCATTTCTGGCAGACTGGAATTCCTGATTGTTTTTTTTGAATTTACTGATGATAATCTGCTTGCCGGCTGCAACGATTTTCGTTTTTGTTTTGTCCTATACCGGAAAGCCTATGGAAGAGTTTGAAAAACTAAGCCGCCATGAGTTCCTGAAACAGATTGGAATCAAAGGCGGAGCACTTTTTGCAGCCTATTGTATGGGAATTTCGATGACATCCTGTTCGGTTGAAAAGGGAGTAGGAACAGATGATGACTTTACCATTGACATAAGCAAAGGAAGATTCCGTGAGCTAAGCAAGGCAGGCGGATGGATTAAAGTTCGTAATGTGGTTGTTGTCAGGACAGGAGCAGATTCCTTTGCAGCGGTAACCTCGATATGCAGTCATGAAGGGGAAAACCGCATAGAATACAGGCCTCAGGAAAATGACTTCCGCTGTTCTGCACACGGCGCTGAATTTGATATTGCCGGAAGCGGAAAAAATAAAAAAGGGCGTAAAGGGCTGACTTTGTATCAGGTGAATGTGCAGAATTCAATACTTCGCATTACTTTGCCAAAAAAATCTGAATCATAAACAAAACATTATTATGAAGAAAGCTTATATCTATGGTTTTGCCCTTGTGGCAATATCGGTTTTTTCCAGCCTTCGGCAGGGCCTCCAAAGTAAGAGTAACGGCAGTATCATCGGTTTTTCCGGTGCACCTTTGCCTGGTGGCGGTGCCGAATCAACCTGTACCAATTGCCATGGCGGTACTAATAATTCAGGTCCTAATTCGCTTAGCATTACGGTTCAGGGTAATCCATCAGGTTTTATCGCAGGACAGACCTATTCCGTTACCGCCAGCATCGTGAATTCAACTACCTCACAGGCTGGTTTTTCCCTTACCTGCCTGGATCCTCAGCAGGCCATGTGCGGTACCTTCACCAATGGAACAGGAACCCGGATTGTAACGAATGCTCAAAACGGAAGGTTCTACATCAACCACTCCGGAACCGCGCTCAAAACATGGACATTCAGCTGGACCGCTCCGGCACAAAATGCACCTGACTCGGTAACATTCTTCGCGGCAGCCAGAGAGGTTTCAGGAAACAACATTTACACAGGAAATGCAGTCTTCCGGAAACAAAGTGTTACCCTACTCTCGGATGAAGTTTCTTCCGGATTACTTTTCCCTTATCCCAATCCGGCAGAAAGTCAGATTCGTTTCAGCAAAGGGCCTGTTGCCTACATTATCCGCAATCTCTCCGGTATATCGGTGAAAGAAGGTCTGGCTGAAGCCGGAGAATCAGTGCAGCTTTCAGGTTTGCCTTCCGGCGCGTACATCTGGGAGGCAAAAACTGCTGATGATAAAAACAGCGGAAGCCTTCTTATTCCATAGAAGGAATAGTTATCATGAAAACCATTAGCCGCTTCGAATTTCTCCGTCAGCTGGGGTTAAGCGGTGCTGCCATCTTTGCGGGAATGTGTTTGCATTCCTGCAAAGATGAGGGTGATGATAAAGCTGCCTCGTCCAGGGATTTTACAATCGACCTGAATCAGGCTGCATTTTCAAAGCTGAAAACACCAGGTAATTTCGTAATTGAGCAGGATGTGGTGATAGCCTGCACCGGTCCGGGTAGCTATGCTGCAGTAACGGTTATCTGCAGTCATGAAGGACAAAAACAGGTTTCTTATCAGGCAGCTTCCAATGATTTCCGCTGTTCTGCACATGGTGCCACCTTCGATGTTCAGGGAAGAGGAAAGAGTGGTCCGTCTTCTGCAGGACTCCGTACCTATCAGATTTCTCTCAGCGGCAATCTGCTGAGGGTTTTCTCCTGAAGCCTTTGCTGGGTGTAAGTTGTGATGTTTTTTCAGGTAATTTTTTTCGTTACCCCGGAATCACAAATGCATATTTCAGAGTTTCTTTGTAAGTAATAAATACGGGATATTTGATTGAAAATCAGCGTGTTTTGCTCTTTAAAAGCACAACATGAAGTGTTAATGCAGGATGGTTGTTTTGAAGAATCCGAATATTTTCCGGGGTTAATTGAATGTAATATTCCGACACCCTGAAAAATTTTTTTTTAAAAAAATATTGTTATTCCAATATTTCATTATTACTTCGCAGCGGCAAAAGATGCTCGTCTTCTTGATATCATCTCTTTCCATTATTTCTAACCTTAAACCAAAAAAGTAAAATGAAAAAAACCTTTTCAATGCTGGCTTCACTTGCTCTTGCAGCTTCAGTGAACGCTGTGAATCTGACACCTGTTTGCTACAAACAGGGTCCTAATCGTGCGGGTGGTGCCATCGATGCCAACCGTTCTGACATCAACAAAGTGCTCACTGCTCAGAATTCTGATGTAGCTGGTCCAATCAACTTCTTCAGCCTTGGATATGGCGGATGGCTCATCGTTGAAAGCGATCGTGCTGTTCTGAACGGAGCTGGTAACGATGTAACCCTCATCGAAACTACCTGGAACGAAGGTGCGTATCCTTTCGGAGAGCAGGCTCGTCTGTATGCTTCTCAGGATGGTAATTCATTTGTTGATCTTGGACAGACTACCTACAACGGTTCTTTTGATCTTGGCGCTCTTTCATGGGCCCGTTATTTCATGGTTGTCGATGTAACTCTTCCATCAAATTCATTTGATGCTTATGATGTAGATGGTTTAACATTTACAACCGTGGGCGAGCCAGGCGCTTTCCCAACTCCTGATGCTCCGCTTGGCAATGGTCTTGTTGAGTATGTAAGAGGTTCTCAGGGTAAGCAAAAGGGCGGTAATGATGTTCCTGCCGTTCGTTCTAACCCTTCCAGAGGTCTCGGTGCTCCTCAGCAGAACGATACTCAAAATTTCTATTCACTGGGTTTTGGCGGTACAGCTGTTTATCGTTTCGGATACGGTGTAATCGACCGTCCGGGAGCTGATATCCAGGTTGTGGAGACTTCTTTCGGAAGACCTACCTGCGCCCGTTATCCTGAGCAGGTTAGCGTATCAGTTTCTTACGATGGTCTTACCTGGGTTGACAAGGGTATCCTTTGTCAGGATGGAACCATCGATGTTGCTCCTCACACCGGCGTTTCCTACATTAAGTTCAAAGATGTAACTGATCCTGCCAGATTTAATAATTCAGCTGATGCCTGGGATCTTGATGGTGCCATCAACCTGAGCAGCGGAGAAACTGGTGGCAGCCCTTGTTCTGCTTCAGGCCAGCGCGAGGCTTTTGCTTTTGCCGATCAGAATGATGTTCCTGACGAGCTTCAGGCACTTCAGATTCTTGGCGAAACTGCCGTTTTCTCTCTTGCTGCTGATCAGGCCACTGTTCGCATCACCGACAACCTTGGCCGTGTGGTTGCAACTGAGCAAATCAATGGTAAAATCTGGGATTCTGTAGAATTCAATCTGCCTTCTCTGAAGTCCGGCGTTTACATGATGACAGTTGAAACTGCTGTTTCACGCGATGTTATCAAGTTTGTGAAGTAATTCTTAAACTGAATTTTTCAGGAAAGAGCCGCCTCGGAGGGCGGCTCTTTTTTTTTATTCCTTTTGAATTTCTGAGTTCATGTGAAATCGATATCGAACGGATTCTTTGATATTGCAAATGAGGTTGTGAAATTCTGGATTGGAGCAAAGAAAAAGCGCTGTTTCCTGAGTCAAAATCAATTTCTGCTACCTTTTTTGGCTAAGCTTTCAGCCGATTTAAGGTGAAAATGTGATGACAATGTTTTTTTGCTGATATTGGCATCTTGGGATTAATAACCTGAATCAAATATCGATTAAAATGAAGAAACTGGCATTTACAATTCTTTTATGCGGTACGTTTTTCCTTCACTCAGCGGAATCTCTTGCCCAGACCCACCTGTTTGTAAAGCTGAGCAGCGGTATTATTCAAAGCCACCCGCTTAATGACATCAGGAGCCTGAAATTCGGGAATTCCAGTATGATCGTAAATCCGCTTGCATCTGCTCCTGTCACTTATAATACTTCCGGTATTGCTGAGTACTACTTTGGTAATTCTACCGGTACAGATGAATTGAATTTTTCTGCTGATTTTTCACTCTCTGTTTTTCCGAATCCGGCCAGCAACCATTTGGCTGTTCAGTATGCAAATCAGGGAAATGAATTGATAAAGATATCCCTGCATGATGCTACCGGCAGAATTATTCAAAGTATTTACGAGGGATTTCATCAGGACCGGAAGGTCTATGAGCAGGTCCTCGATGTACCTGCCGGACTCTACTTTTGCCGCGTTTCCGGCGATAAGAAAACCATTTCAAAACCTGTAGTAGTTCAGTAAAATGAAAATCATCAGCATACTTTCGGTCGCTTTTATCCTCGCGGCTTCCGGCCTTTCAGCGCAGATTACCCAGCGCATCCATACAGGCAACGACACCATTAATTCCATTATTTCAGACATTGACAGCATTGTTTTCAACACCGCTGACAGTAAAATGAAGGTTCTGTTGCCTGGTCAGGATTGCAGTCTGACGGTTAATCTCGGAGAGATAAGCAAGGTCACCTTCAATGGCAGTTTTTTGGATAATATTTCAGCTACATGTGGTGCTGCCAATGTTCACAAGGCTGGAATTAACTATGGCAGCCTGACCGACCAGCAGGGTAATGTCTATAAAACCGTTTTAATAGGTGGAAAGGAATGGATGGCAGAAAACCTGAGGACCAGCGTTTACCGGAACGGAGAAGCCATTCCGAATATTACCGATGTTCAGATCTGGCAGGGTACCAGTTCCGGTGCCTGGGTTCATTATTCAGGAAGCAGTCAGAACGATTGTCCTTACGGAAAGTTATACAACTGGCGCGCAGTGAATGATACGCGGAATCTTTGTCCTTCCGGATGGCATGTGCCCTCTGATATGGAATGGAAGGCACTGGAAGATTCACTCGGGGGAGCTCAGGTTGCCGGGCAAAAGTTAAAAAGTACCGTGCTTCGTTACTGGCAATGCCCTAACAGCTTTTCAGATAACAGCAGCGGATTTTCAGGATTGCCTGGTGGCGGAAGAATTATTTTCGGAGGATATTATCAGGCAGGATTCAAAGGATGGTGGTGGACCTCCACCCAACTTGATGCCAATCTGGCTTTTTACCGCGAACTGGATTATAGCCAGCCTTCAGTTTACAGGAATGGAGACGGAACCGATAAGCAGCATGGTCTCAGTGTTCGCTGCATCAAGGATTGATCAAGTTTAACTGCCCTGCCAACAGAGCAGGCCCTCCGATAATCTGTCAATAAAGAAAGCCGCTATGTTGCGGCTTTCTTTTTATCGGTTAAAACCGCTCAGATTTTGCGGTCGATTTCAAAGGCCTCGAGGTAGTCGGCTACACGGCGAACGAACATGCCGCCCAGCGAACCATCAACAACACGGTGATCGTAGCTGTGCGAAAGGAACATCATCTGCCGGACGCCGATGACATCGCCCTGTGGTGTTTCAATCACAGCTGGTTTTTTGCGAACCGCACCCAGGGCCAGGATGCCGATCTGCGGCTGCATGATGATGGGTGTGCCCATCACATTGCCGAAGGAGCCCACATTGGAGACAGTGTAGGTGCCGTCGCTGAGGTCATCCGGACTAAGTTTATTTTCGCGCGCTCTTTTTGCCAGGTCGTTCACCTGCTCCGTAAGCCCGATGAGGTTGTATTTATCCGCCTGCTTGATGTTGGGCACGATGAGATTGCCACTTGGAAGAGCAACTGCCATGCCGATGTTGATGTCTTTCTTAACGATGATGCGGTCGCCGTCTACGGATGCATTCATCATGGGGTAGTCACGGAGAGCCTTGATGACGGCCTCCAGAAATATCGGCGTGAAAGTGAGCTGCTGGCCGTATTTTTTCTGGAACTCGCCCTTGATGTTGTTGCGCCAGATGGCCAGATTGGTTACATCGGCTTCTACAAAAGAAGTGACGTGCGGCGAAATCCGCTTGCTGTCGACCATGCGTTGCGCAATCATTTTGCGCATGCGGTCCATTTCGATGATGTCGTGTGCGCCGGAAACGGAAATGGCCGGGGCAGACGCAGAGAAGGCCTGGGCAGGAGCCGAAACCGGCGCTGAACCGGTTTTGCGATTTTCCAGATAGGAGATCAGATCTGTTTTGGTAAAGCGGTTGTCTTTTCCGGAACCGGGCAGATGGTCCAGTTCCTGAAGGGCAATGCCTTCTTCCTTTGCAATGTTTTTAACCAGCGGAGAATAGAAACGGTCTGATTTAGCGCCATTCCCGTTGCTGCTGATGCTGACAGGTGCAGCGCTTGCCTGAACGGAAGCAGGAGCAGATGCTGCCAGCGGCGGAGCGGCTGCCGGAGCAGGTGCTGCTTGCTGGCTTCCGCCCTCGGTTTCGATTACCAGTATGGGTTTGCCGATGGGAACGACATCACCTTCCTTCACCAGAATTTCAACAATCACTCCCGCATGTGTAGAGGGAACTTCTGTATCTACCTTGTCAGTGGCTACCTCCAGAATGGATTCGTCCTGTTCGATTTTATCCCCCACTTTTTTGAGCCAGCTGAGGATGGTTCCTTCCATAATGCTTTCGCCCATCTTGGGCATGACCATTTGAACCTGCGCCATGTGCTTATTTTCGAGTAATTGGTTTATCCGGTGTGTATTTCAGGCTGCAATTTTAGGAAATATTGACGGGCTTTTGCCGATTTTTTCAGGAAGGATTAAGATGGCGTCGGAGCATATCCAGGGAGCGCAGTGCCAGCATGTTGCGAAAAACTGCTTCCTGTGAAAAGGCCGGGACAAAAATATGTTCTTCGTGCTGGTAATTGCCAGATTCAACATACTGCAGATCAATCCGGAATGAATTCCCATCCTGCTCCTTTGAGAAGGAAATCCGGTAGCCGTTCCGGCCGGCCAGGGGAGAAGCTGCTATTTCCGGAAATACCCCGGCCTCCCTGAATTTTTGCTGCAGTTTTTTATCAATTGCCTCGTCTTCTGTTATCAGGAAAAGATTGTTCTTCTGCAGCATACCGGAAAGAACGGCGGCCAGCGGAACATCGTTTTCTGCATAAATGTCATTTCCAAGCGCATGGCGGATCTGGTCTGAAACGGATGTAATTACCTGGCTGAGGTGGTTTTCATCCTGACCTCTTCCGGTAAGCCTCAGCTTCACTTCTCCGCCTGATGGCAGGTAGGCAAGTCTGAGTTCTTCGGGAAGGGAATTTTCTACTTCTTCCAGACGCTGCGCCAGTCTGGTTTCCGGAATGCAGGCCGTGCGGAAATAGCGGTGCTGAATGAAACCGCCGCCGCTTATTTTTTTTAGTTCGGGCAGCACTTCATCACTGAAAATCTGCTTCATTTCATATGGCACTCCCGGCAGGGCAATGCACTGAAGTCCGCTTTCATTGAACCAGATGCCGGGAGCCGTGCCGTGCTGGTTTTTCAGCAGTTTTGCCTTCACCGGATGCAGGGCCTGGGTGCGCACAAGTTCGTTCATTTCGCGGCCGCGGCGGCGCAGTTTTTCTTCCAGCTGTGTGAGAGCATCCGCGTTTTCTTCCAGCGGACTTTCGAAATATTCAGCCAGGCAATGTTTGGTGAGGTCGTCGCGGGTGGGGCCGAGGCCACCCGTGATGATGAGCAGCCGGCAGCGGCTTTCGGCGAATGTGAGCGCCGCACGGATGGCTTCCCTGTCATCGCCGATGCTGATCCGCAGCGCAGGATTGATGCCCGCTTCTGCCAGGCGTTCTGCCAGCCAGCTGCTGTTGGTATCCTGAATTTCCCCGAGCAGGATTTCGTCTCCGATGGTAAGTATGGCCGCCTGAAGCATAATTAAAAACTAAGGCTGCAAGTTATTGGCCATTTCGCTTGGATTTCCTGTTTTTTTTGGGCGGCTGCCACCCGCGCGCCTGCTTCAATCTGCTCAGCAGGCGAGCGGGGCACCGGGCTGTTCGGGGCTCCGCTGTAGCTCCGGCCTGCCTGCGGCAGTCCCTCCGGCCCCTCGCATCCCTGCCGCGAAGGAAATATTTAGAATTTAGTGTTTAGTACGATTTAACCCAGAAAACGTATTAGAAATTCTATTCCAAGCCTATCCGCCGCGGCGGACAAATCAGAGGCTTCGCCGCCTTTTCTTCTGTATCCGTACCGCTGCTACGAATTTCGAATAAAAGGCGCTGATTTATTGCATGTTAGGCTCTCATAACGAAGTTCTAATGCATTATCTGGTTTAAAATTACTGAAAAATCGTAACGAAAAAACTGTATTAAAAAGCCTTCCTTTATTGGTACCGATGGGATGCAAATTCCAACTCCGGCAATTCTGCAATTCCTGGTCCTTGCCTGAATGATGAAAGTTCCGGGGCTGATTAATTCCAATTCGGAACAGTTCCGGAAATCACCGCAGTGAAATCCTGCCGCAATGCACTTCTTTTTCTGTCTGAATTCGGATCAGATACATGCCCTTCGGTAAATTCTGCAAATCAAGCTGAGAGTTTGCAGCACTTATCCGGAATGTATGAACCCTTATACCTTCCGTAGAATAAACACTGCCCACACTGTTTTCCTGAACCGGCTTTCCTCCGGCCAACAGTTTTATCAGTCCGCAGGAAGGGTTCGGGAAGATCTGCAATGCACTTTCCCTGATTGCTGATTGAAGTTCAGTTGCTGTTTCTGTGGTAAATGACCGCACTTCCGACCAGGCAGAAAAACCAGAGCCATTTCCGGCCCTTACTTTCCAGAAATAGGTGGTGGATGGCATAAGGTCTCCTGTTGAGGCTGAAGTTGTGGTTTCGCTGCCGCTTAACGGAGAATTGAAGGATTGTTCTTCATCCAGCAGAAATTCATAAAAAGTGGCAGTTGCAACGGAAGACCAGCTAAGCGTTGTACCTGCGAAGGGAACCTGTGCGGTAGCATTGGCCGGACTTAAAAGCAGCGGTGCCGCCGAAATCTGGTAGAGTGTGGTGAAGGTCCGCGCCGGACTCCAGTCCGAAGTGTCTGCAATGTGACAGGCCCGTACCTGCCAGTAATAGGTGGTTCCATAAAGCAGGTTTATCAGATTCGCCTGAGATGCTGTGCCTGTGACCAGGCTTGCATTTGCAAAATCTGAATTCGCGCTGAACCTGTACTGAAAGGCCGTTATACCGCTTATGCCGGCCCAGTCGATGAGCGGATTGAGGCTTACATTGGTTTCCCCGTTCTGGGGTAAAATCAGGAGTGGATATTCGAGGATAGAAAAATTCCTTACTTCAGACCAGAGGCTTGTATCCGTATTGTGGCGTGCCCTTACCCGCCAGAAATAGGTGGTGCCAAAGCGCAGGTTGCCGGCATTTAACTGAGAGCTGTTGCTTATGGAACCTGCGACCAGAAGGCCTGAATTAAATGCTGCCGAGGTATCCCACTGATAATCGTAGGCGGTGATGCCTGAAATCCCTGACCAGTCGAGAAGTACGGTGGGATTGAATCCGGTTTCGTTACTCTGGGGTGAAACCAATAACAGTTGGTTGAGTGTGCTGAAATTCCAAACCGCTGACCATTTCGAAGTGTCGGATGCATGCCTTGCTCTTACTCTCCAGAAGTATTTTGTGCCAAAGAGCAGACTCGGGGAATTCACCTGAGAGCTGTTGCTGATGGAACCTGCGAATAAAAGTCCGGAATTAAAAGCTGCGGAGGTATCCCACTGATAATCGTAGGCCGTAATGCCTGTAATGCCCGACCAGTCGAGAAGTATGGTAGGATCGAATCCGGTATCGTTGTTCTGTGGCGAAACCAGAAACAACTGGTCGAGGGTGGTGAAATTCCATACGGCTGACCATTGCGAGGTGTCGGCTGCATTTCGTGCCCTCACCCTCCAGAAGTATCTGGTGCCGAAGCGAAGGTTTGGCGTATTCACCTGCGAGCTGTTGCTGACGGAGCCTTCGACCTTAAGGCCGGAAGTAAACGCTGCCGAGGTATCCCACTGATAATCGTAAGCAGTAACGCCGGAAATACCCGACCAGTCAAGAAGTACGGTGGGATTGAATCCTGTTTCGTTACTCTGCGGCGAAACCAGGAACAGTTGGTCGAGTGTGCTGAAATTCCATACAGCCGACCATTGTGAGGTGTCAGATTCATTTCTTGCCCTAACCCGCCAGAAATATTTTGTACCAAATCGCAGGCTCGGGGTATTCACCTGAGAACTGTTGCTGATGGAGCCAGCGACCATAAGAGCGGAGTTAAAAGCAGCTGAGGTGTCCCACTCATAATCGTAGGCTGTAATACCGGTAATCCCGGACCAGTCCAGCACGACGGTGGGCTCATTCCCGGTTCCGCCATTCTGCGGCGCAATCATAAACAACTGGTCGATGGTGCTGAAATTCCACACAGCCGACCATTGTGAGGTGTCGGATGCATGCCTTGCTCTTACTCTCCAGAAGTATTTTGTGCCGAAACGAAGGCTCGGGGTATTTACCTGAGAGCTGTTGCTCACGGAGCCCGAGACTAAAAGACCGGAGTTAAACGATGCCGAGGTGTCCCATTGATAATCGTAGGCGGTAATCCCGGAAATACCCGACCAGTCAAGAAGTACGGTGGGATTGAATCCGGTTTCGCCATTCTGTGGCGTAAGCAGAAATAACCGGTCCAGTGTGCTGAAATTCCACACCGCTGACCATTCTGATGAGTCGGCCGGAACGCTTGTTTTCAAGGCGCGAACCTGCCAGTAAAAGGTAGTTCCAAACCGGAGATTTGAAGTGTTTCCCTGACTGATTCCGCTAACAGCAAATAATTGGGAACCATTCATTCCCGGATTGGCTGCGATCCGGTATTCGTATCCGGTAGCACCAGCTACGGCTGACCAGTCCAATACCACATTGGGCTCCAGACCGGTACCTGCATTTTGCGGAAATACCAATCCGGGTGCAGGCAGAATTGCATAGGACATTTGCATCAGGCAAATGGAAAGCAAACCAATCAAAAAGTACTTTTTCATTTTTAAATCAGGTTCAATTAAGCATACCGGCAATACCGTTTTTACGCATCAGTGCACCCGGTCTCCGCGGATTTCCAGGTTGCGGATGATGGATGCTTCTGCCACCAGGATTTCGGTCCAGCGTTTTTTTACGGCTTCTTCCGGATAATATCGTTTTGCCATGCCCAGAAAACGGGTGTAGTGCCCGGCTTCTGAAACCATGAATTCGTAGTAGAATTTTTTAAGCTCCGGGTCTTCCAGCTGTTCATACAGCATCTTGAATCGCTCGCAGCTGCGGGCTTCTATGATGGCGCAGAGAAGCAGTTTTTCGGCCAGCTGTTTCTCCCGGCTCCCGCCTTTTTGCTCCAGCTTTGCCAGCTGAATGACATACTCATCCCGGCGAGCCTTTCCAAGGTGCCAGCCGCGTTTTTTCAGTTCGCCGAGCACCCGCTCAAAATGACTCCATTCCTCTGCTACAATTTCGGTTACTTCATCCACCATTTCCCGGTATTCAGGAAAAATAATGATGAGTGAGATGCCGGATGATGCTGCTTTCTGTTCGCACCAGGCATGATCGGCGAGGATATCTTCCAGACTTTTACCGGCAACATCCGCCCAGCGTGGATCGGTTTCCAGTTTAAGGCCAAGCATTTCCTAATTACTTCCGTTGCTGTTTTTGTTTTTTTTCTCCTTCTGACCAAACATCGAAAAATGCACATAGCGTTTCGGATTGGCTTTCATATCGGTCAGAAGGGCATTGAGAGAAGCAGATGATGCATTCAGATTCCGGTAAAGACTGTCGCTTTTTACCAACTTTCCAAGTGTCCCCTTGCCCTGATTGATGCCTGCCAGCGTCTGGTTGAGCTGATCCGTGCTGCGGTGCAGCGAATGAACCGCCCCGGCAATGTCGGCCTTGTTGAGGCTGTCACCAATTTGTCCGGTTTTAGTTAGAATAAGCTGAAGCTGCTTTTCTGCTTCCAGCAGCGATGCTGATAGCTTCTGAAGATTCTGTGTGATTTCATGTATATCCTGCCGGCTATCAGAAACCACGCCTGTACTTACTTCTGAAAGTTTTCGTACAGCCTCCAGTGTTTCCCCGAGTTTCGCTGCAGTAGGATGGAAGGATGAGACCAGGGTGTCGATGGTCCGCACAAGATGGGTAACCTGATTCACCATGGGCTGGGCCTTGTCTTCCAGCATGGTGGTAAAGCCCGGCGTAACCGATCCTATCAGGGTATCGCCCTCAGAAAGTTCCTGACCCGTTCCCGGATCAAGCACAATCATCTTGCCGCCCAGCAGTCCGTTGTTGGAAAGCAATGCCTTTCCGCTGCGGCTTACTCTGATGGATTTGTTGATTTCAAGTTCTACCAGTACAGGTTTTTCAGAACCCTGTATGATGCGGATTTTTTTTACCAGCCCAACCTGAAAGCCGTTGAGCATGATTGGGTTGGATGCTGTTAGTCCGTCTACATTACGGTAGTGCACGAAATAAGTCCGCGCAGGATTGAATACATCCGAGCCTTTCAGAAAGTCGATGCCGAAATACAGCACCAGCAGGGCTGCGACAGCCAGAACACCTACCTTTACTTCTTTATTGATTTTCACTGCCAATGCTGTTTCTAAGCCGCAAAGGTAAGCAACTGTCATACAAATTCAGCTTATTTAACAAGGAGCGGGAACCTCAAAGCTGAACATGGTACACATCACTGCTGTTCCGGCTGATGTCCGGCACGAAAAAAGCGCCCGGCTGGTCGATGATTTCCCTCAGGTCGAAGCGGCTGCAATCAGCGGGCAGACCTGCAAAAATCAGGCTGAAGGTAAAGAAGCCATAGCCTTCCAGGCGGTACCAGTCCGGTGCAAAACAGATGTTTTCAGCATGCAGCAGGGGAATCTGCTGACCGGGATTTTCGGCCGGAATCAGAAAGGTGCTGCGCCAGATGCGGATCATGGCACCCGGACTGGCAAGGAAATGGCAGTGCACAATGGTTTGTTTTTCTTCCTTTACCTGTTCTGCCGTTTCGGCGATGGTCTGTGTCTGATTTTCTGTTGAAGGCAGCGGCTGCGAGGTTCTGCCGGGCCGGAGGCAAAGTGGAACATTTCGCATGGCTACCACTTTTTGAAAACCACAAAAACCGCAGCGACCATCAGCACAAATCCGAGGTAGTGATTCCATGCCAGTTTCTCATTTTTGAAAACCAGGGTGGTCATGAGGGCGAAAACCATCAGTGAAATCACTTCCTGAATGGTACGCAGTTCCACCTGCGAAAATGGACCGCCGTTTCCCTGATAACCGATGCGGTTGGCCGGTACCTGAAAGATGTATTCGAAAAAGGCCATTCCCCAGCTGAGCAGTACAATGGCAGGCAGACCGAGTTTCTGCATCCAGCTGGCATCTTTCCAGTTAAGATGGCCGTACCAGGCCAGGGTCATGAAGACATTGGCTATGGCCAGAAGCACCACGGATAAAATCCCGTTCATGCTGCAAAATAAGCATCCGGGCAGAATTTTTCAAGGCTCTGTTCTTTCTGTGTACTTTCGCGGCATGCAGGCTGCGGAGCAGGAGAAGCTGAGGAATTACCTCGAAGGTCTTGTAGAAAGGTTCAACCGAAAGGAATTTATCCCCGCCGATCCGATATCGGTTCCTCACCGGTTTTCCCGAAGGGAAGACATTGAGGTTGCCGGTTTTTTTGCGGCTGTCCTTGCCTGGGGCCAGCGCAAAACCATTCTGAACAAAATGACGGAATTGCTTGAGCGCATGGATTCGTCACCCGGCGATTTTGTGCGTAACCACAGCGAAGCAGACCTGCGCCGTCTCGAAGGTTTTGTGCACCGCACCTTTAACGATACCGACCTGTTGTTTTTCATACATTTTCTGAAAAGAGTTTACCAAAATGGCGGAGGTCTGGAAAAGGCCTTTTTTCCTGTGCCCGACAGCAGGCCGGATGCCGTTTTTCATGCACTGGTTTCGTTCAGAAACAGGTTTGCAGCATCGCCCTTTTTTCCTCCCCGCACAGGAAAGCACATTTCGACACCGCAAAATGGTTCTGCCTGCAAACGCCTGAATATGTTCCTGCGCTGGATGGTAAGGAAGGATGCAACCGGCGTTGATTTTGGCATCTGGAATTCCGTTTCGCCCGGACAGCTGATTTGTCCCTGTGATGTGCATGTGGAGCGACAGGCCCGGTTGCTCGGACTGGTAAGCCGGCCCAAAGCAGACTGGGCCATGGCCATCGAACTCACAGAAAACCTGCGCCTGCTGAATGCGGATGATCCGGTTCGCTATGATTTTGCGCTCTTTGGCCTGGGTGTCAGTGCCGGCTGAGGACTTTGCATTGCCATCGATGTATTTCCTGCCCGCGTGAGGGGGCGACGCGGAAATCTCGCGCCGGAGGCGGAATTGCAGCAAAGCACCCGACCCCGCCACTGGCGGTGGCACGCCAAAAATAGAAAACCGGAATTTTCACTTTTCTTTGTCCACCGAAATGGAAGATGTGCTGCCCCTGATGAGCAAGTCTGAACTCGCCCTTTACAACGGGCAGGATAAGCCCCTGGTTTACATTGCGTGGAAGGGGCTTGTTTTTGACGTAACGGCCTCGCGCTTATGGAAAAACGGCCGGCATTACGAGCACTGGGCCGGGCAGGATTTAACGGCAGAACTGAAGGATGCCCCGCATGCAGAATGGGTTTTTGACCGCTTTGACCCTATTGCAAGGCTGATCTGAATTCTTCGGTGCAGGGATTACTCAGGCTATTGAAATGCAGATTTCCGGTCATGGAAATAATTTGGCAGCCAGTTGAAAAAAACCTGACAGACGAAAACAAAGGCCTGAAAAAATCCGCAGATTGTTCATGCATCTATACTGCTTTGCACAATAGTTTAGAGAATCAAGGTCAGAGAATTACATGAATTGCCTTGCGCAATTCTGATTTGCGCAGTATTAATTCCTGTTCTTCTTTTTTCCTGATTTTTTCTGGCCCGGCAGAATGCCTGCTTCGGAAAGTTCTTTCCGGGCTTTCTCAATCAGGTCTTTAAACTCCGGTTTCCGGTCAGATGCAAGGGCCAGGGTCAGCTGATAGTCATCCCGGTTGATCTGCAATTCTTCTACCTTTTTTCCCAGATAGCTTTCAATGGCTTCCAGCAGGGGTACTTCTTCTGCCGCGCAAAAAGAAACGGCACGGCCTTTTTCCATGCCCCTTCCGGTGCGGCCAACGCGATGGACATAGTTTTCAGTTTCTTCGGGCAAATCGTAATTCACTACAAAGCGCACACCGGGAATGTCGATTCCCCTGGCGCTCACATCGGTTGCAATGAGAACGCCGGACTCTGCCTGCCGGAAGGACTCGAGTTCCTTCATTCTTTCTTTCTGTTCGATGCCGCCGTGCATAATACCGGCAGTAATGCCTGCGCGGGCCATTGCAGCCTGTACGCGTTCAGCTCTCACCTTGGTGCGCACAAAAACCAGAATCCGCATGCCCTCACTTTCCTTGATGAGCTTTTCCAGAAAAAAGCGCTTGTCGTCCATCTCAATGAAAGCAACCTGATGCTGTACATTTCTGGATACGCGGTCTTTGGGTGAAATCTGAATGCGGATGGCATTCTTCACCAGAGAGTAGGCAAGGTCTTTGATTTTTTCATCGATGGTGGCCGAAAAAAACAGGGTCTGCCTGCGGCGCGGAAGGTAGCGGCAGGTATCCCGGATGTCGCGGATGAAACCTGCCGCCAGCATCTGATCGGCCTCGTCCAGTACCAGAATTTCCACTGCGTCCAGTTCCAGAAATCCCTGATTTCTGAGATCAAACATGCGGCCGGGTGTTGAAATCAGCACATCAAGCCCTTTTTTCAGGGCCTTTACCTGCGAATCCTGTTCAACCCCTCCGAACAGGGCAGCGGTTTTGAGTCCGCTGTACTGGCCCAGTTTCCGGAAGACTTCTTCAATCTGAACTGCCAGTTCACGGGTAGGTACCATAATCAGGCAGCGGACTTGTCCGGATTCAGCCCGGCGGCCGCTTCTAAGCAGCAATTCCATAACCGGAATGGCAAAGGCAGCTGTTTTGCCGGTACCGGTCTGTGCCACGGCCAACACATCTTCGCCTTTCAGGATATTGGGAATGGCCTTGTATTGAATGTCGGTAGGCTTGACAAAGCCATGTTCCGCCAGACTTTTTTTCAGTCGCTCATCGATGGAATACCGTGCAAAATACATCAGGAACCGGGAGTAAACAGGTAGCGGGATATTTCCGGAAAAGAGCCTGCAATCAGGCTGGTATAGGCAGCAAGTTCTTCCTGCTGATAAGTGGAAGTAATGGCCAATGGAATACAGCCCGCTGCCAGCGCTGCCCGGATTCCGGTAGGAGAGTCCTCAATTACCAGGCATTGCGATGGTTCAAATCCCAGCAGGGAAGAGGCTTTGAGGTAAATGTCCGGGTGCGGTTTGGGTCTTTCCACCAGATCGGCCCAGACCAGTACATCGAAAAAAGAATTCAGCATGCCGCTGTCCAGGGTAAAGCGGATGTTTTCCATCGGAGCATTGCTGGCAACGGCCATCGGGATTTTCTTTTCCTGAAGTAGTTCAAGAAAATTCCTCAGGCCTTCCGGCAATGTAAAATGAGGCTGGTACATTTCTCTGTACAGCGCCTCTTTTTCAAGCGACCAGGCACTGATCGTGTTTTCATCACAATCGGGAAATGCTTCCAGGATGATTTCCCGGTTTGTTTTCCCGAAAACTCTGGTGTAAGCGTCTTCTGCCTTCAGCGGTATATTTCGTTTTTCCGCATAGGCCAGCCAGGATCGGAGATGCCAGTCGTTGTTGTCCAGCAGTACGCCGTCCATATCGAAAATTACCGCGCTAATGTTTTCCCTCATGCCAGTGTTTTCGGGAGTTTGAAGGCCGATGCCATCCCCATGCTGCAATCAAAGAAGACCATGCGGGCCGAGGCATTGCGGTCGATGTGGTACCAGGTTTTGTCGAGTTCAGACAGCATTTTTTCAGCGGCATCGCCGTGCAGAATTTTGCCGAGTTTTTCCAAATCTGTTTTTTCTGCTTCCTGCACATGCAGAATTTCTCCTGCGCCGGAAGAAAAAATAAAGGCCTTTCTGGTTTTCTCCATGCAGTACTTCAGAAAGGTTTTCTGCAGTTCCTTGCCCATTTCCTGAAATTCTTCGGATAGCTGTAAAAACCGGGAAGTATCCTGGCGGAAGCAGGCCCGCAGCCATTCCAAATACCAGCGGTGGTAATCGTCTTCTTTTTCTTCCATCAGTTTGATTGCCTCCGGAACGGAACCCTCTGAAAGGGCGACTGCATTTTTCAGCCGTTCTGAATCTTCGCCGAAACGAGCGGTAAGAAAGCTGATAATCTGTTCATAAACCGGCAGTGGAATTCCAACCCGCTGCATCCTTGATATGAGTGTAGGCAGGAGGTTGTCCGGTTCCCGGCTAATCAGCATAAAAACGGTTTTTGCCGGTGGCTCTTCCAGAATCTTCAGCAGGGCATTGGCCCCTTCTGCCCGCAGTGTTTCCGGCTGCCAGATGAGCTGGATTTTAAATTTGCCTTCAAAAGCCTTTAGCTGGAGTCCCTGAATGGTCTCCCTCACTGCCCGCACATTGATGATGGGCGTGCGGTTTTCAAAACCTGCCGTATCTGCCCAGTCGCTTCCGCTGCCGAAAGGCGTATCGTTCAGGAAATTACGGAAAGAAGGCGTAAGGGCCGCCAGTTCATCGCTGTCTGCCTTTTTAGACTTTGCGACCGGAAAGAGGTAGTGAATATCAGGATGAACAAACTTGCTGCTTTTGATGCAGG